>Ga0206939_10166_pt1 | contig 18594 bp, 17 predicted proteins | sample Alteio_BWOrgHeat_10_FD_152921 | JGI IMG/M metagenome (GOLD analysis project Ga0206939, IMG submission 152921) | Enriched cells from forest soil in Barre Woods Harvard Forest LTER site, Petersham, Massachusetts, United States -... | ecosystem: Environmental > Terrestrial > Soil > Temperate forest >... | reverse complement strand
CGGAACGTAAACAGGACGTCCTCTAGCGCAATGTTGAGGACATTCATGCCGTCGTCGGCGTTTTCCAAGGCTTCGCGTTGGTTCAAAAGTAGAAGATGGTTGGACGCTTCGATGGAGAGCTGGTTCAGCTTTTTGAAATCGAGTTTGGCCAGCAGCTCGTATTGGCCGGAAAGACGGATCAGATTGTAGAGGTTCTTGGCGTCATTGAGCGCCTTGACGATCTTGCGCATTTCGGCGCGATCCGTTATTTGGGAGACCTGCTGTGAGAAAACCTCGGCGTTAGAGGTGTCGAACCGAAATAGGACGTCCTTTATGGCTTCAATGTCGGCGGCGATTTCGGCCTCCGTCTTGAACAGGTCGGAATATTTGTCCATCTCGTCGCCCAGTTCGCTCTGCAGTTCGTCGAAGTAGTCCTTGTTTGTCTTCTCAAACTCGGACTCGATGTCGACGAAATCCACGACGTAGCCGTAGCGGTAGGAGCCGTAAGGGCGATTCACCCTCGTGAGCGCCTGGAGAAGGTTGTGCGCCTTGATGACGCGTCCCAGGTAGAGCTTTTTCAACCGGGCCGCGTCGAACCCGGTCAGCAGCATGTTGTAGACGAAGAGGATGTCGATCTCGCCCTTCTTGAAGGCGTCCACCTGGTCCTTGCGTTCGGCCTTGGTGCCTTCGTCATGCAGGATGATGGCGCAGGTTTTGACGGTGCGGGCTCCAGGCGCGCCAGCGTATTTGGCTTGGAACAGACGCGCGATCTCTTTTGCTTGCTCCGCTGAGTCACAAATGACCATCGCGCCCGTGGTGACTCGCGAGTCCTCGAAGTCCCGGATGATGTAGTCGAGCATGGGTTCAACGAACTTCGGGTGGGCATAGACCAGCGTCCGGCCGTCCATGGCTTTCATCACCTTGATTTGGGCCAGCATCTCCTGGAGTTGAAGCTTGTATTTGGTTTCGATCGCTTCGCGGATCAGGCGCAGCGTGTAACCGTCGGCGATGGAACGGTTGTAATAGTACTTGTGGATGTAGTCGCCAAACAGGGCCTTGGAATCGTAGGACTGCCCTCCGGCGAGCGTTGCATTGAGCAAGGGGGTCCCGGTTAGCCCGATCTTGATCGCATCGCGGTCCGATTCATTGAGATTGGCCAGGAAACTTCCCTGGGGATTGTAGCTCCGGTGCACTTCGTCGAGAAAATACACGCGCTGAAGCCCGATGGCATAATCCCGGTTCCGGACGACGTCGGGGTCGTTCTCGAAACGGTGGATGTTGACCACGGTGATCTCCGGCTTCCCCGAATCGTTATGGACGGCCAGGTTGGATTTGATTTCTTCGGCGAACTCCTCTCGGGAACTGATCTGGTGGACATGCAGCCCGCGGCTGCTGAACTCAAGCTTGGCCTGCTCCAGGAGATCGATGCGGTCCACGATGAAATAGAACTTCGGGACGACACCCTTTTTCTGGAAGTAGTTCGTGAGGAAATGGACGCAGAAGAATGCGAGCGCAGTCTTTCCGCTGCCCTGGGTATGCCAGATGATGCCCTTACGGATCCCCGCTTCGAGCTTGCTTTCAATAGCCTTTGTCGCGAATAGCTGCGGGTAGCGCATGACGTGCTTCTCATAGCGCATTTCTTTCCGGACGTAGGCGATCCCGAAGCGAAGCAAGAAGGAGAGCCGAGGCCGCGAAAAGAGCGAAGTACTGAGCCGGTTCGTCGGAGTGTCGGGATTTTTGTTGGTTGCGAACTCGGGCGAGTGCTTGATGCTGGCGAGGTTGGTGTCCGCGAGAACGAAGTCCTCCGTCCGCATGTCTTCGGGCTGAAGCAGGCTAGCAAGGTCCATCTGCTGTTCCTCGCGGAAGTAGTTGAAGATGGGCTTGTCGTATGAGGCGGAGGCGTAAAACGCTCCCTCGAGAGGTTCTGGGGAACCGTCCACGTATTCCATGTTGTTCGAGAACGCCATGAGCTGGGTTATGTTAATGAAGCGCTTGAATTTTGGGTTCCGGAAGCGGGAGATGATACGGCTGCGCTCTGCGAGGATGCCCTCTCGGTTGTTCGGCTTCTTCACTTCGATGAAAACGAGCGGCAGGCCGTTGATTAGGAGGGTGATGTCAGGGCGAAATTCTTCGTCGTCCTTCTTGCAGGTGAACTCGGTGACAACGTGAAATGAGTTCCGATTGAAATCCTCAAAATCGATGATTTTTAGACCGGAGGTCTCGGTGATCCTCTCGTAGAATTGCTTTCCGAGGTCTTCATTGTCGAGGGTCAAGTTTAATTGGTTCAGGATGTTTTCAATTTCGACCGGCGAAGCGGTAGGATTGATTGCGGCAATGCTCTTGCGGAAAATCGACGGAACGATATTGCTCGATTCATCCCAAGTAAGTCCCTTCAAAGAGAGATAAGTGTATCCCAGCCGTGTAAGGTGCAGAATTGTGGGGATTTTTACTCTGGAATCTTCGTTGAACTTCATGAATAGGTGCTATTTTGGCTGATTTTAGAGAGATTTCCTAGGAATTCGTTGTCGTTTCGTTTGGAAGAAGCGTCCGTTTCCTATAGCTGCCTAGGCCGCGATCCGATTCACAGCTTTCCAAGCGTGAGAGCCATGCGACGCATGCCACAGGTCATGAGTTTGCTGCAGGTTGAGCCATAGCTCCAGTGCAGAATGGGGACGTTGATGAAAGCTGAAAGTTGAAAGGAAGGGCCAAACCTTTCAGGTTTCATCAACGTCCCCATTCCCGCGTCCCCATTCCCGGATGTCCCCATTCCCGGATCATGTCTGACCGCAGATTCCATGGGGCCAACGGACCCATACGTTAAAGTCATAAAGACCCATTCCCTTCACGCAAGAGGTCCATTAAAATAAAGATCTCATGCCCCCTTTCCCTGTCAAAGCCCTGTCCATCGCGACCGTCATAAGCCTCATGATTCACGGTCTTCCGAGAGATCCAGCCTCGCTTGTATTAACCTCGTCCATCACACGCTCAACGGTCTTTAACGTCCAAGTCCTTGCCCCGGATTCTGGCACGGCCCTTGACGTTCAGTTGGAAGGGGAGGCCAAACAACGTCTCCTGAATCTCGTTTCGCTATCGCGTTGGATGACGCCGAAAGGGGTCGCCTCTTTACCCCATTGGCCGGAACCGTTTGCTTCCGCTCAGGAGCGTCTGGATCAGGCTATCACGGGTCAAGGCGAATGGTCACTTAAGCCGCTCCGGTCTTGGACAAAGCACGGCCGTCCGACTGGCGGCGTGCCTGTTCACTTTTTGGGAGAACCCTCCGTCACGGTGTGGCTGGAGACGCCTTCGGAAGACCTTCCCTTTTTGCGCATGATGAACGGCCCGAACTGGCCGGATCAGGTGACGGGAATCGTGGCATTCCATCTGGATGCCGAGGGCGAAATAAATATGCATCGTCCACCGGCCGGATGGCTTCTCATTCGCATTGAAGAGGATCAAGAAGTGCTGCGGTTTCGCTTTCCGGACGGAAGCTATAAAGAAGAGCACATTCCGCGTCGGCGAATAATAGCACTCGGCGAAGTCGAATCCTATTTATGGTGGGTCACCGCCATGCGCATGCCGAGGACGATGCAGAGTCCAGATGGGATGTCCCGCTGGGATCCCGCCGAGGTCCAAGGTCTTGCCCATTATTTGCGCCGCTTGGGCTACGAAACCAACGAACTGCCAAATGGCGATAATCCAACGCATGGAATGAGCTATGGCTTGGCGAACCACAAATTTCATTTGCCACAAGAGCATGCGGACTCCCAAACCCCAACGGGCATCCGAGTGTTTCGAGATCGTATTTTTGCTCCTTCCATTTACCTGATGTCTCCTGTTGAACAACAGCCCGAGTGGACCACTGAGCCCTTTGTCATTCTTCATTCCGATTCCGATGATCCGGGAACTCCGATAGTGGCCATCGATGAGGACGGAATGGGAGAATCTCTTTCTTCGGAAATCAGCCCTATGACCGACAGAGGTCAAGTGCAACTGCTGCATTCGACGATCGCACGACGTTTCTTTTCAAAACTATCCAAGCTTTTTATCGGAAAGCGTTTGGCGCGCACGACCAACTCGATTGGGATTGGGGATCGCCTCTCCTTCACGCTTTACCCCACAGAGGCGCTCACGGCGATTCGTCGCGGGATGGAAGTGGCGACCCACGACGTTCAAAATCGTGTTTATATAGTGGAAGAAGGGGACTCCATCGTCCAACACCTGTTAAAAGAAGGATCTGAAGGAACATCGGAAGGAACGGATCTTTGGAAACGATGGGAAACTCATCCCACGCGGGTCTCAGCCGTTCAGATGGAAGAGTTGGCGTCGAGAGCGCTCATCGAAATGAGTATCCCTTACCCGCCGGATCTGGCGCATCGGCTCGACGTTGAGGTTTATTTGAAGGGTTCTAAAAAACCGGCATTCGTCGTTCGCTCCTATGCACCGCCCGCCGTACCGCCGCTGACCAATGTCAATATCAGTCTCCATGGACTGCTGTATATTCTTGAAGCCCTTCAGCAGAAACACCCCATGAATTTCTCGATTTCAGCGAAGTTCCTTGAGCATTTCAAAGAGCCAAGATGGACGGCCCGGCGAACGGACTATTCGATCGTTCTTTGGAAGGATCCCACGCGGCCTGTGATGGTGTTGCGGTCCGAAGACCTTCAGAAATTGAACGAGCCGGGAATCGATACGATTCTGTCATCACTTGAAGTGACCAAGCACTATGCGACTCGAATGGAAGTCGTCCCTTCACGACCCTTCTCGACGCTTGCAGATTCGGTAAAAACGGCCGAGCAATGGGTGTTGGGATGGCTCACGAACGGACAGGGTGATGGATTGCCGTTACTGCCGCTGGCTCCGCGTTCCAAGTCCGGCCAGGAGTATGGCGCGATTGCTCTTGCGGCGGCGGTCGGCGTTTACAACTATTACTTTCTGCCGGCGACGATTGCTCAGCAGACGCGACTTTTGACGCTGCCAAAGAAATGGGGCGTTATGGCCGCCGCTCTTTTAATGGGGAGCTCCTCTAACCCCGGTCCAAAAGCCGCGTTGCTTTTTTATCAGCTTGGGGAAGAAATGCGGATACGGTTCCTAGATTCTCACGGCGTACAGGTGGAAGAAATTCTTCCATTCAGCCATAAAAAAGGAACAACCCTGATTTGGCTCAGAGGGTCGAGAGCGTATAAGCAATTCTCAGAGGCGGCCTAACGTCCTCAGATCCTCTAGGTTTTACATCCAAATGTAACATTGGCGGGATAGACTTAAGGGATGAGGAATAGACGCTTCTATCGTGCTGCCTACATTTTATACGGGGTGCTGGGTTTAGCGCTGGCGACCTCCAAGGTGGGCGCCAGCGATCTGAATCACGTGATTTGGGATAAAGCCGATGCCAACCACGGGTTTGAGGACCCTTGCAAAAACAAAGATCGCTGCGTGATTGTGTTTATTGCGCCGTGGTGCGGCTATTGCCGAGCCTCAGAGCCCTTTATCTCGGCCCTTCGTTCCGATGCCGCCGCGTCCTCCACCTTCGGGCTCAAAATTGTCATTGGCAGTGACAATGCCAGCGCCCTTCAAACCAAAGCGCGAGAGCTAGGCGATAACACCTTTCTGGATACCAATGGCTTGATCATGAGTGCCGCTGGCGTTCGTGGATACCCCAGCTGGATATCGACCGATACAGAGGGAACCATTCTTGCCAGACTCGGCGGCGCCCAAACCGACACGTCCGATCCCGCCCGCACCCAATTCTTAACCCGTCTCGCCGTTAAACCGTAAGTCCTCGAGAGAGAAAGGGGTCCAGACACGCATCTCGAACTTTTGGGGACAGTCACCTTAACGCACAGACGAAATCAAGCCGCAATGCGGTGGACGAATTTCCAGGAGTGAGAACCATGCGACGCGTGCCACAGGTCATGGGTTTGTTGCAGGTTGAGCCATAGCTCCGGCGTGGTTTTAAACGCTCGCGACAGACGCAAGGCCATATCGGGGGTGATGGCTCCGCGTTCGTTTACTATTTTGGAAAGTGTCTTGCGAGAGACCCCTAATGCCTCGGCGACCTGTGCTACGTTAAGCTTCAGAGGCACTAAGTAGTGAGCCTTTATAATTACCCCAGGGTGAGTGGGGGGCCGAGTTCTGATGCGATTCATAGTTAAAGTGTAACCTATAAGGTTACAGCATGCAAGACTAACACGAGAAGGGGCGAGACCCCAAGGCGCGAAGCACAGAATACGAGTAGCCAACCGCGGCAGACCGAAAGACCCCCTAGCCGTCTTTCCAGTTCCGCTCTGGCTACTCGTATTTTGTGCTTTTCGCTTTCGGGTTTTCCGAGCCGATGAAATCAAGCTGGGATGCCACGAGTGGAAAAAACTAAGCGTTGCTCAAACGTCCTTGCGGAAGAGTTGTTTGATCGTGGGATTATACGTCGGAGAGAAAAAGGCCAGATAGATTTCGAGCGCGCCGATAATTACAGCCATCGGAACGCCACTGGGCTCCAGAAATAGATGGGTGAAGAAAATATTGATGATAATCGGAGCCAGCACCACGAGAGCCAACGGAACAAACCAGCCGACCAGAAGCAAAAGGCCGCAAAGGAGTTCGGTCGTTTTGAGCAGCGGCAGAAAATAGACGGAGGCGGTCAACCCTTGGACGAAGGTGAGCAGGTTCGGCGGTAGATTTGGAGGGAACTTGAAATGGCTAATGATGCCGAACAAGCCGGAGCCAAAAAACACCAGACCCAGCAATACACGCGCCGCGATGGTCGCTCTGCTTTTCATAGTCATTTGTATTGTGCTACATCTGCCGCTTTAGGACAACACGAAAACTTACCTGCGGTACTGAAACCCCAACGCGAGAAGCACAGAATACGAGTAGCCAACCCCGAGAGTGCGAAAGAAACTTAGCTGTCTTTCCTGATCCGCTCTGGCTTTTCGTATTTTGTGCTTCTCGCTTTCAGTTTTCTTATCAGAGAAAGAAATCTGACACAACGAAACACCTCTTGATAAATGTCCAAATAGTCCCCACACTCGACTATGTCTGCGCGACGGGCTGTCCGTCTGGGGATCGTGGCTGCCGCGCTCGCCGCGGCGAGCGTGGGGCATGCCGAGAATTCGTCGCTTGATTCTCTCCTTAATTTACACGTTCCCGAAACCCATCAAGACACACTGACTCCTCCGGCCACCGGCCCACTGGCAAAACCGGCAGAACCGGCATCCCCTACACCTCCTCAGCGCTTTTCCATCGGCATTAATGATTTGGGAGGACAACTGCGTTTTCATCTCAATCCTCGTTGGGCGCTCGAGGGCCGCTTCTTAACGGGCAGTGCGTCCTCAGATGTCGGGACCGTCCACGCCAATGTGTTTGGCGTGAGGGGCTACCGGTTTTTTGAGGAGCGTCGCCGCTTTCGGTTTTACGCGGGTCTGGAAGGAGCCTATGTGCGCACGTCTCTCCAGTCGGTCAATACGGTCAACAATCCCAATTCGGTGGCGACGATTTCCGGCTTTGGCGACACCTCCGGCTACGCCATGGGTGGTTTCGGCGGCATTGAATTTCGCCTGTTCAAACGGGTGGCTTTAGATTTGGATATCGGACCTTATATGATTGGCCTCAAGGAAAAAGTGACCGGTGTCTCAGACGGGACTCTGGATTTTGTGGCGAATACGGCGATCAATGTTTATCTCTTCTAATCGAACCGCAGTCTTGATGGCCGCTCTGCTGGCGTTCCTACATACGCCGGCGCTCGCCTTTCATTTGGGTCTGGGCAACGCGGCCGCGGCCCAAGGCGCCAAAGTCGTCAACAAAGCCAATTCCGAATATATGGCCGAAGGAAACCTCGTCGTCCCCGCCTTGCCTTCCTGCGGAAGTAACATGGCGCTTTTTAACAGTGCCCCCGTCACCGATCCGGCTTTTGTGTCCTTCCAGCCCGTCGGCCATGTGTTCCCGCCGGGCCACACCTTTCCGGCCGATCACTCCTATTTCAACTTCAATGCCTCATCGACGACACTTGCGAACGTGAACATGTATTCCCCCGGCGACGGATGGGTCACCCAAGTCACCGCGTATTACGACAACGTGCACGGCAATCCGTCGTTTTACAACATCACGTTTTCCCCCTGCGCCGAAGTGAGAATCATCAATCTCTCGGTCAATACATTAGCGCCGGCACTTCTTCACCCCACGGGCCCCTCTGCGACGTCCTGCTCATCAGACACCGGCAATAACGCAGGCGTGGTCGAGAGCTGCGTCACGAATATGGAAAATCCCGTCAAAGGCGGCGATCTTTTTGGAACCGGAGGACTCGTCGATTTTGGGCCGATTATCGATACGCGGTTTCAAATTTCAGGATTTATCAATCCCGCGCGGCATGTGCTCAATCGCGGATTTTGCCCGATCGATTATTTCACGCCGAGCCTCAAGGCGACTTACTACAACACCATCGGCGGCAATAATGGCGCGACGCTGATCAAACGCACCCTCGCACCGTTGTGCGGCACGATCATGCAGGACCTGTCCGGCACGGTGCAGGGCGATTGGTTTTTCCCGGGAGCCTCTTACCCGCCGGACAACCCGCATCTGGCTCTGATTCATCACAATGTGGATCCGTCCACAGGAACGTTTTCCGTCGGCAGCTCAATTCCCGGCTTCGCAGGATCACACGATTTTTATCCCAAGACCACTGTCGACAGCACTCGGATTAACTACGATTTCAGTCTAGTCACCGACAATCAGATCTATTGTTATGACACTCTGTTGATCGATTTTGTCTACGGAGCCGGCAGCGCGGATTCCACCTACACAGGCCACATCGTGCTGCTGCAAATGACGGATGCCTCGCTCGGTACGCTGAAGATCGAATTGCAAAACCCAGGAACCTCCTGCGCGAGCGCTGCTCCATGGTCGTTTACCCCGGCGGCCGTCACCTTTCAACGCTGATAAGAGCAGACCCCAGAGCGAGAAGCACAAAATACGAGAAGCCAACCCGAGAGTGCGAAAGAAACCTAGCTGTCTTTCTAATCCGCTCTGGCTACTCGTATTTTGTGCTTCTCGCTTTCTGTGTTCTTAAGATTCCGTTCGTAGAGGACCCACATATCGATACGTATTTAGGAGCACACCCGTGGCGGCGGCCTTCGTGCTGACGAGAGCGAGTTTGCGCGGGTCGGCGCTGTCGGAAAAGAAGCGTTTGCCCCGGCCCAGTAAGACCGGGCAGACGATGAGGAAAACGTCGTCGACTAGTCCGCTCTCGAGCAACGTCGATGTGATCGTCGAACTTCCCCAGAGGATGAGATCAGGACCGTCTTTGGACTTCACGGCACGAACTCCCTTGACGATGTCCTTGCCTAGATCCTTGACCGGCCCCCATTTGAGGCTCTCCGGCCGGTGGGTCGCCACATATTTTGTCGCGGCATTGAGATTGCCCGCGAAGGGACCGTCTTTAATCTTGGGCCAATAGGTCGACCAGATATCATAGGTGCGGCGACCCAACAAAAGATCAAAGCCGTTGCCTTGCGCCGCGAGGATGGCTTCGAGGACAACCTGATCCGCAAACAGCATTGCCCATCCGCCCGGCGCGTAGTCGCCGTCTTCGTTCTTTCCGCCGGGCGCCTGCATTACGCCGTCCAGTGAGATCTGTTCGATGATCCTAACCTTTCTCATAATAAGTCTCCGTCTGTTGGGGTCTGCACTCCATCACTTTACATGGTAGATGGTTTGTGATTCAAGCGTGCAGATCAGGAAGATCAACGGAAAGGGACCGCGCGTAACTCTTCGAAGGCTTAGGGGTCTAATTGGCATGCCGCTTCGTGAAATGCGCATGTCCGATCGATCAGCGCTGTATGGGATAGCCATACCCCTGCTCGCTCTTTCGGCCTGGTGCGGCGCGGAATTCCATCAATGTTCCCTTCAAAGAGCCGCCATCAAAGAAGATTTTGCTCACGTCAACAGTATTAAATACGGACTGCTGTCCGTCGATGTCTGGCGGGACCGGATTCAAAAGGTCGTCTCTGGAAGCATTAGTGATTTTGTGTTAAGCCGCAGCCAGGAAAATGACTTAAAAAAGGTCATTTCGAATGTTCTCCTCGCCCTGATTGATGAAGCCGACGGGCTTCTCCAAAAACGCCGGAGAACGCTTTCCGAAAAAATAAGAAAAATGGTGGTCTCTACATTTTTTGATACGTCCGATCTGCGTAAAAAAGTGCCTGCGCTCACGCAAAGCATTATCGATGAAATTAAAAAACCGCAAAATAAAGAAAAAATAAAACATCTGGCGCAAACGCAATTGAATACCTACTCCGCTGAATCGTACGACAACGATGACAATCTCTCCCCCGTGAATCGAACGCTCGCTAAATATCAAACCGACACCACGGCGGAGTTTAACCGCAAGGTCAAAGACGACATCAGCACGTTGGACTCCCAAGCCATGGCCTACAGCGGCGCCATGTTGGTTTGTTTGTTTCTATTTCTGATCCTGGGATGGCGGCTCTGGAGAGACATTTCGGTCCGTAAGCTCTTGTTTACGATCGGTCTCGGTTTTGCCCTGTTGTTTTTGCTCACGGCCGTAACGACCCCCATGATGGAGATTGACGCGAGAATCAATAAAGTGGATATCGTGTTTGTCGGAAAGCACTTGCTCTTCGAGGATCAAGTCCTCTTTTACCGCAGCAAGAGCATTCTCCAGGTCGTCAGAACGATGTTTGATACGGGAGAGGCAAGCTCCACCCTCGTCGGAATACTCATTTTATTGTTCAGCATTTTCTTTCCGATCGCAAAACTTATTTCGGCGCAATGGGTTCTTCTGGGAGGCGAAAAAGCGAAAACCAACAAGTGGCTTCATTTCTTTGCATTTAAATCGGGCAAATGGTCCATGGCCGACGTCATGGTCATTGCGATATTTATGGCATTCATCGGATTTAATGGGATGCTTAAAAATCAACTGGAAGGCTTTAATATGAAGACCGATACCTTGGAATGCATTTCCACGAGCGGCACGTCTCTGCAGCCTGGATGCATTTTGTTTGTGGTCTTTGTTTTTTTTGGATTATTCCTTTCTGTACTGCTCGACCATCTCACCACTAGCCCTCAAGACCAAGAGTAGTCTCGAAGAGACTGATCTTATATGGAGTCTCCATTCAAAAATGTAAACAGTCTCTCATCGGTAGCGAAGGCTTTGAGGACGTCCGAAAAGGTTTCGTTGATCCATTCTTCGTTGGATTTGGCTACCGGCTCGAATGGGATTTTGCGCTCTTGGTTGGCTTCAAAACTTTTCTCCAGACGATCCGGGCCTTTTTGCGCGACGACTTTCAGAACTGCGCGGATCTTCACCTGGGGGGATTGGCCCGCTTCGTTGATGACGGTATAACTCAGCTCCGTTAAATCCACCGTCAGCGTCAGAGAATCGGGCACTTCGGAATCGACCGCGCGAAATCCTTTGGCCTGCAGGATCTGAGCCACTTTCGATTTTAAGACCACGCCGGCCGCGGGGTCGGTGGTGATCGCGGCGCCGGGGTTCCCGGGCCGATGGCCGATTTCCTTATAGAGCCGTACGTCCTGCGTCTGCAGCCAAATGTTTTTAGTCGACGCGGCTTGGCCCGCCGAGAGTTCCGGCACGACGGGATCGAGACGCACCACTTGAGCGTTATAGGTGCAGGCGCTCAAACATACCAATACGACGGCCAGAAAGAGTTCTGTCATGGAATGAACCTCAGCATAACACCTAAGGAATACAAGGTGCAACGCTTAGGAAATGGATTCAGATCGATATCGGGCGTAGGCGGCTAACACTTTTTGAACGTACTTTTGCGTTTCCTCGTAAGGCGGAATGGCATGATGGAGGAGAACTGGGCCTTCTCCGGCGTTGTATGCGGCGAGCGCTAGCGGAAGGTTGTTGTGATAGGTTCGAAGAAGATAGCTCAAATGCCTCGTGCCGCCTAAGATATTTTCTTGAGGATTAAAAACGTTTTGCACATGAAGCAGTTTCGCTGTTTTGGGAACGAGCTGCATCAGCCCGCGCGCGCCCTTCGATGACACGCATAAAAAATCAAAATCGGATTCAACAGTAATGACCGCTTTAATCAGGCTCGGATCGATATGGTACCCCATCGCTGCAAAACGGATTTGAGTGTCAAATGCGGATTCTCCTGCGATCTCCATCGGTTGTGCCGTGAGACTGGCTTCCGCAAATTGATGTGGCATAAAGGTCGTAAAGTAGCTCAAAATTAGAGCGGCGAAGCAAAACATTCTTTTATCCATTCTCATTAGAAAACAATCAACGTCATCGGGTTACAAAAAAGAGCGACCGATATCCCCGCATCACCGGGAACGAATGCACCCGCTGATGGTTTAATAGGAACATGAGCCGCATTCCTGTTTTCTTTATTCTGCTCGGACTGCTCACGGCCTATACCGGACTTCACGCACAGCATCTGTGGCCCGCGCACCCCTTTTGGGGATGGATCGGCATTTCTTTTTTTGTCGGGCTGATGATGATCTGGCAGCGCGTTCACCGCGCAGACCAAAGCGATCCCGAGAGCTTGCGCTACAAAATCCTGGCCTGGAGCGGCACGATCGCTATGGGGCTATGGGCGACATTTCTTTTTTTCTGCTTTGCGATCGATCTCGGGAGCTTGGTCTTGTTGGCGGCCCAGACGATCCGACCGTTTCCCTTCGACGGCCATGCGCTCCATCTTCCCGCGCTGCTCATACTTACTTGCGCCATCTTCGCCGTTCTAGGTCTTGTACAGGCCGTCAGGGGACCGCGAGTCATCCAGGTGAAAATCCCCATTCCAAATCTTCCCCCCGCACTTGAGGGATTTAGAATTGCACTCTTGAGCGACCTGCACATCGGACCGACGATCGGCGCGCCTTATGTGTCAGACGTGGTGAACCGAACACTCGCCTTGAAACCGGACCTGATTGCCGTCACGGGTGATTTGGCCGATGAAAATGTTGAGAAAATAGCCGCTCAAACAGTACCTCTGACGCGCCTGAAAGCGCCGCACGGCATTTATTACGTGACGGGTAACCACGAATATTATTGGGGCGCGGAAGAATGGCTCGCCAAAGTCAGTTCATTAGGTTGGACTGCGCTAAACAATGACAACCGCACCTTACAAGTCAAAGATTCAAACGTATTTATCGCCGGCATTACCGATGAGCAAGGAGAAATTCTTTCTCCGGAGCATGTGCCGGACATGACGCGTGCCGCTCGGGGCTCAGAGAAAAGTCCCTTCCGTATTTTGCTGTCGCATCGTCCGGGGGTTTACGCCGAGGCGGAAAAGGCGGGATTTCAGCTGCAGCTCTCCGGCCACACGCACGGTGGTCAGTTTTTCCCCTGGAGTCTGGTGATTCCCTTTGTGCATCGCTTTTATAAGGATTTGAACCGCTTTCGGCAGCTGTGGGTCTATGTCAGTTCCGGGACGGGTTACTGGGGGCCCCCGCACCGCTTTCTTGTTCCGTCGGAAATTACCCTGTTGGAACTCAGCGGCGGCACCTGGCGGGGCTAGCACGCGGCTTGGAGGCTGTAGTAGGATAGGTCACTATGCACGGCGTCACTTCTTTTCTTCATCATTACGGCCGCGGCGTTGTCTTTGGTACCGCCTTGCTCGAGCAGAGCGGACTGCCTTTGCCGGCGACGCCCGTTTTTGTGGCGGCCGGCGTGGCTATCGGCGCCGGAGATCTTCACGGTCCGATCATTTTCGGATTGGCGGTGGCCGGCTCGCTCTTGGGGGATTTAGTTTGGTATTGGCTCGGCCGGTGGCGTGGTCAGCAAGTTTTGAAATTCCTTTGCCGAATGACCCTCGAACCGGACTCCTGCGCGCGGGATACTGAAGAACGATTTCTAAAGTGGGGTTCGCCCTCGCTTATCTATGCCAAATTTCTTCCAGGAATCGGCACCGTGATCCGTCCGCTAGCGGCGGTGGCGGGCGTGGGAACAGAAACGTTTCTTTGGTATGACACGCTCGGTACTGTGCTCTATATCGGCCTCTTCATGGGCCTCGGATATTTCTTCAGCGATGAGGCCGATGGCCTTCTGGCCACGGCGGCTTCGGTGGGACATGTGCTGATCGGGATTCTGGCGGCGGGCCTCGTGCTATATATCGCCGTGAAGCTCTATCGACAGCGCCAATTTCTTCGACGACTTCCCAGCACGCGTCTAGAAGCCGATGAGCTCAAGCGGCGCATTGACGCCGGGCTCGCGCCTATTATTGTGGATCTTCGCACACCGCTGCAGATAAAGGCGTTTCCTTACAGTATCCCCGGCGCTCTAAAAATACCTCTTCGAAGTTTCGAGGATGGCGCCGCTGCGCTGCCGCCCGGGCGGGACGTCGTTCTTTTTTGCGATTGCCCTAACGAAGTGTCGAGCGCCAAAGCCGCCATGCTTTTGCAACGAAAAGGCGTGATGAACGCCTGGGCACTCACGCGAGGCATTGAGAGTTGGAAAGAACGTCACTACCCGCTTGAAGCCATCGTCGGGAACTGATCCCAGCGTCAGAAATCGCCTCACGGTTTACGCTGTTAAGGAAGGCTTTGAAGACTGTTTTGCTTTGACCGTCTTGGCGGCCGCCACGAAGGCGCGGGTGGCTTCTGAAATCCCATGAGTAGAGTAGGCAATCGCGATAGGGAGAGACGGCGGGGCAGGACTGAGGGGGCGCAGCACCACGCGATCCCCCGCGATCAGCGACAGGCTTTGAAAATCCAATGCCACTCCCCGGCCGGCTTGGACGGCAGCAATCAGGCTCATGGAGCTATAGTACTCTTCGATAATCTTCGGCGAACGGTTGTAGGGCAATACGATCTTCAGAAGTCCTGCGTAGGCCTCCGGATATTCCTTTCGAGAATACGTGATCAGCGACTCTTTGACGACGTCGCGCATCGGCACTTCGCGCAGCCGGACAAATCGGTGTTTTCTGTGCATCGCAATGCGCACGGGATAGCGTCCCAATTCCTCGACCGTCAAACCGGCGAAATCCTGCGGCGAGATGGAAACGATGAAGGCGGCGTCCAAGGTGCGATCCTTCAACCCATCTAACAATCCCTGGGTCGACATCTCGCGAAGATCTACGCGGATGTGCGGATGCGTCCGCTGGAAGACTCGCATGGTTCGAGGAAGGATCTCCGCCGTCGGCGTAGCGGTATAGCCCACATGGATCTGGCCGCGTTTGCCGAGAGCGACGGTCTTAACCAACTTAACGGCTTCATCGGCGTGCTGCAGAATCTTTCGGGCCTCCACGAGAAATATCCGGCCCGCTTCGGTCAGCCGGATGCCCTTCGTGCCGCGGTCGAAAAGTTTCACACCGATTTCCCTTTCCAAATCGCCGATTTGCCGGCTCAAGGGTGGCTGCGACACGTAGAGCCGCGCCGCAGCTCGGGTAATATTTTCCTCTTCGGCCACCGCGACAAAGTAACGGAGATGACGAAGTTCCATTTATTTAGGATACCTTTTTAGTATGGCACTGATGCCAACAAAGTATTTTTTACGGAATCGATCGTTTCCCTAAAATCCAACCACTATCTCGTAAGGAGGTGTTGAAATGAAAAACGATGCGATCCCCACGCGAGTCGGACTCGAAGCGCTGCTGACGCCGGACAATTGTGCGCTCATCCTCATCGACCACCAGCCTTTTCAGTTCGCCGGCATGAAGAGCCACGATCCACAAACGATTATCAATAACGTCGTCGCTTTGGCAAAAACCGCCAAGCTCTATAAAGTGCCAACCCTCTTAACGACGGTAACCGAGGAGCGCGGCGGCACGATCCTCAAACAACTGCAGGATGTATTTCCGGACCAAAAGCCGATCAATCGCACCTTCATTAATTCGTGGGAGGATAAACGCGTCGCGGACTGGGCTAAGAAAACGGGCCGAAAAAAAATAATCATGGCCGCGTTGTGGACGGAGATCTGCCTCGCCTTCCCGGTGATTCACGCCCTCGGCGAAGGGTACGATGTTTATTTTGTCACCGATGCCTCGGGCGGTATCAGCCTCGAGGCGCATGAGATGGCGGTCCGCCGGATGATTCAGGCTGGCGCCGTTCCACTTACCTACGGCGTTCTTTCCGCCGAATGGCAGCGCGATTGGGCTCGAGAAGCGACCGTCCCGGGTCTCGCGCAGATCATCGTCGACCATCACGGCAGCACCGGCACCTCGTTCCTTTGGGAACAGGAGTTGCTGGGGCATGCCAAGGGAGTTTGAACATGAATACCCGCGAACAGCGCTCAGCCGCCATCACCGGTGCAGGCAGTGGACTGGGCCGGGACATCGCGCTGGGTCTTGCCGCAAAGGGCTACCGCGTCTTTGGCACCGCCATGTCGTCACAGGAAATCGCCGACCTCCAACAGGCATCGGGAGGGGCAGTGACTCTGAGCCAGTGTGACATTACGAACGACGCTGCCATCAAAATGTGGGCGAGCGACGTCGCCAACCAGACGGAAGGCCAGCTCGATCTTCTAATCAGCAACGCTGGAATCCTGACGCCTGGCCCGCTCGAAGTTCTGCCGCTGAGCGCGATCCGGCACGAGTTCGAAGTCAATGTCTTCGGCGCTCTCGCCGTGGTGAATGCTTTTCTTCCCGCGTTGCGGAAGGCACGCGGGCGAATTGTTCAAGTCAGTACGATGACCGCGGCACTGCCGTTTCCCTTCAACGGCCCATCGGGCGCATCGAAAGCCGCTTTCGAAGCGCTGGCCGCCGTCTACCGCGCGGAGCTGAAGCCTTTTGGCGTCGATGTCGTTCTGGCTGTAGCCGGCAATATGAGAACGGGGGGACCGGCCAAGACCGCGGCCGCTCTTAAACGGGTCGCCGATCAGATGACACCGGAGCAGCGCCAGCTATATGGGAAGGCTTTCGATACCTTTGCAAAAACCATGAATACCATGCAGGGCAGCGGTCTTGATTCCGTGTCGGCGGCCAAAAAGGTTATTGAGCTTTCCGAGCAGCTTCCTGCGCCGAGCCGGGGAACGGTGGGCGCTGACGCCGAAGAGGTTCTTCGACTGGTTCGTGAGAAATCCGATACTGAACAGGATTCCATGCGCCTCCATATGGTCGGCTTAGAGTAAAGGAGAATGCCCATGATCGTCCTCGTCGACCCCAAAGACAGCCGCACCGTTCGCAATAAGGACAACGTTCTTGCGCTCTACGACCTGATGATCAACCAGAAGAAATCAGAGGAGGCAACAGCCAAGTTCGTGAGTCCGGCGTACATCCAGCATAACCCGCTCATTCCGGACGGCTCCGTCGCTCTCGGGCAATTTTTCGGCAAGGTCACGCGTGAACGTCAACGCGCACGCGTTATTGTCCATCGCATCATCGCCGCGGGCGATGAGGTGTGGGCTCACGTTCATTTTCTGAATTTGTTCAACGATGATCCGAAGGATACGGGAATCGCCGGAGTGGATATCTACAAGATGGACGCCGACGGAAAGGCGGTCGAGCATTGGGACACGTTGCAGCTGGTCGGTGATCCCAAAAACTCGGCTCCCCTAGTTGCTCCCAATATCCCGCGCGCTAATTCTAATGGGATGTTCTAGACCTTCGTAAAGACGGCGATCTAAGCCAAGTCGAAGCGGTCCAGGTTCATGACTTTGGTCCATGCGGCGACAAAGTCTTGTACGAACTTCTCGCTAGAGTCCTCACTCCCATACACTTCCGCCAAGGCTCTGAGCTCGGAGTTTGATCCGAAAATAAGATCCGCGTGCGTGCCTGTCCATTTGACGGCATTGGTTTTGCGGTCTCGGCCTTCAAAGGTTTCTTTAGTTTCCGAAGTCGCGCGCCACGTGGTTTCCATATCGAGCAAGTTCAGAAAATAGTCATTGCTCAGGACTTCCGGGCGTTTGGTGAAGACGCCATGGTTGGACTTGTCGTAGTTTGTGTTAAGAACGCGCATGCCGCCGAGAAGAACGACGAGCTCAGGCGGTGAGAGCTTCAGCATGTGCGCTTTATCGATAAGCATTTCTCCGGCCACCGTTTTATGCGAGGCTGTGAGATAGTTGCGGAATCCATCGGCCGCCGGCTCTAGGACCGCAAACGATTCAATGTCCGTTTGGTCTTGCGTCGCGTCGGCACGGCCGGGCGTGAACGGAACTTTTATCTCATGGCCACCGCTCTTCGCCGCTTTTTCAACCGCCGCGCATCCACCGAGCACAATCAGATCGGCCAAGGACACTTTTTTACCACCCTTCTGCTCGCCGTTGAATTTATTTTGAATCCCTTCGAGCGTTTTGAGCACCGCCGCAAGCTGAGGCGGGTTGTTCACGTCCCAATCCTTCTGAGGAGACAAACGAATGCGGGCACCATTGGCGCCGCCGCGTTTATCGGACCCTCGGAAGGTGGACGCTGACGCCCAGGCTGTTGAGACCAGTTGCGACACCGTTAATCCCGATGAGAGAATCTGACTCTTGAGAGCCGCGACGTCTTTGTCATCGATCAGGTTGTGCTTGACGGCAGGAATGGGATCTTGCCAAATCAGTTCTTCTTTCGGCACTTCGGATCCGAGATAACGCGCTATCGGCCCCATATCGCGGTGGGTTAATTTAAACCAGGCGCGCGCAAAGGCATCGGCAAACTGATCCGGATGCTCGAAAAAGCGTCGGGAAATTTTTTCGTAGGCCGGATCAAACCGCAAGGCCAGATC
>Ga0206939_10165_pt1 | contig 18610 bp, 24 predicted proteins | sample Alteio_BWOrgHeat_10_FD_152921 | JGI IMG/M metagenome (GOLD analysis project Ga0206939, IMG submission 152921) | Enriched cells from forest soil in Barre Woods Harvard Forest LTER site, Petersham, Massachusetts, United States -... | ecosystem: Environmental > Terrestrial > Soil > Temperate forest >... | reverse complement strand
TCAGACGACGGGCGCCTCGGGCACAGCGACTTCGGGGGCTACCGCCGAGCAGCGACCCGAAAAGTTTGCGACGGTGGATGTAAAGCGGCAGGACCTGACGGGCTACCGCTTCTTCGACGGAAAGCTGGTCATCCCCGATTCGGCCAGGGCGACGGCGTTTTCGCCTTACGATACGCCGGTGGTATCGGTTCTGACTTCCGTAGGCAAGTACGTGGCGAACGGCGAACCGATCGTTAAGTTGACGATTCCCGGGGCAGATACCGCGACTTTGGAGTCGAAATCGGCTCTAAACAACGCTAAGACGGAGCTCAAATCTGCCGCCGAAGCGAATTCGACTGCGGTACGGGACGCTCGAAAGGCATTGGATGACGCCCGCGCCGCCGAAAAGGCGGCTCGCGATACCATCGCCTCCGGTGGCCAAGCGGACATCGATTCGGCCACCACCACGCGCCAAGCGGCGGAAGCGGCGCTGGATAAGGCAAAGCAGGACTTGCGTCAAGCCACGCTGCCGCAACAGAATGCGGTCGCGCAAGCCGCAAATTCCGTGGACGCGGCCAAGGGGGCGGCATCACTGGGAATCGTAAAGGCGCCCATTTCCGGGACGATTGTCTCGATGGCGGCCAAGCCGGGCATGGATGCCAAGTCTCAACAGCCGTTGGCGGAGATCGTCGACTACCGGAAGGCCCGCGTGCAGGGCCTGGTTCCGGCGGAGCTAAAGGATGTCGTCGTTCGCCGCTCGCGGGTGATGATCACGTTTGACGGGGCGAGCAGCGAACCGGTAGAAGGAGAGGTTCTGGACTTATCGGTCGTGGCGCCAACGGAAGGCCAGAAGAGCCCCGGCTACCTTGCCAATATCGAATTTCGAAACCCCCGCAGTATTTCGCAACCCGGGCCGTCTGTGAAGCGAGTCGGAGTGAAGACCGGATCGGTAAGAGATGCGTTGGTGGTGCCGACCGGAGCGATCCACATGCAGGATGGTAAAGCGATGGTCACTGTCAAGAATGGCGATCAATGGACGGAGACGGCGGTCGAAACCGGGATCTCCGACGGAGCGCTTACGGAGATCAAGTCAGGCCTTAAAGAAGGATCCACTGTCCGAATCCAGTCCTGACGCAATGAGAGATCGGTCGAAGAACGACCGATCTCTCATTGGTACGGGGCTTAAGCGGGCGAGGTGCCGGGCACGAATCCTCGCCCAGCCGAAAGACTAACCGCCGCCTTTCTTGTGAGGTGCGCTCAGGTGATGATCCAGCCAGTTGCCGGCATGCACCGCGGCATGGTGCACCGTGTGCTCCGCGTGCATCGCCGCATGATGGGTCGATTTGTCGTCCTGTTTGATCTTGCGCGTCGTGTGACGTACCTTTCGGTGGATGGTTCGTCGGTGAGGGGCGCTGACATGGTGGTCGACCCACTTCCCGGCGTGCACGGCCGCACGATGTGTCGTGTGCTCGGCATGCATGGCGGCATGGTGGACCGACTTGTCGTCCTGCTTCTGGGCTCCGGCGCCAAAGGCCGCTAAGCCCAAAACCGCCATGGAGAGAATCATCAATTTCTTCATAAACCTTTACTTGGCGCGTTTCCTGGCGGAATGTTCCATGCGGTTACCGGCGCCCGTACTCCTGATGGGTCGTCTCGATCCGTCGAATGGTGCCGGCTTGAGATCGCATGATGAGCGACTCGGTCAGCGCGTAACCGCGCCGGTACCGGACGCCCTTGAGTAAATCTCCTGAGGTGATTCCCGTGGCGGCAAACATCACGTGGCCGCTCGCCAGATCCTCCGTCGTGAACACCCGGTCGATGTCGCCCTCCACCATCTTTTCCGCCCGCGCGCGTTGCTCGTCGGTCGAAAAGACGAGGCGGGCCTGCATCTCGCCGTGACAGCAGAGCGTCGCGGCCGCCGTGATCACCCCTTCGGGCGCGCCACCGATGCCCATCAACGCATCGACGTCCGAGTCGACGTCGAGTGCGGCGACGGCCACCGAAAGGTCGCCATCCGGCACCAGATGCACCCGGGCGCCCGCCTCCCGCACCTCGCGAATCAGCTGCTCGTGACGGGCACGATCGAGGATACCGATGATGAGTTCGTCTACGTCCTTGCCCAGCGCCTTGGACATCAAGCGAACGTTGACCCGGGGCGGCAAGGTGATGTCGACGATGCCCCGGCACTCCGCCCCGACGACCAGTTTGTCCATGTAGCAGTCGGGGGCATGCATCAATTTGCCTTCCCCCTCGATGGCCGCGGCGAGGACGGCGATCGCGTTGGGCGTGCCGTTGGCGCAGAGGTTGGTCCCTTCGAGCGGGTCGACCGCGATCTGGATTCGGGGGCCCTCGCCGGTTCCAAGTTGCTCGCCAATGAACAGCATCGGCGCCTCGTCGCGCTCTCCCTCACCGATGACGATCGTGCCGCACATCTCGAGCTCGTTCAAGCACCGGCGCATTCCGTCGCAGGCTGCCTGATCGGCGCCGTCGCGGTCCCCTTTGCCGACGAACCGTGCGGCCGACAGCGCAGCCGCTTCGGTCACGCGCAAGAAATCCAAGTTGTGGTGTCGATTCATGTCTACTTCCTCGTAGGCAAGCGGCTTCGTTGCCGCTTGAATGAGCAGAGTTTACTGCGAGGATGCTTCGCGGGCCGCGACTCGTGCCCGATCGATAACTCAGATTCACTGATACATCCCCACGACTTGAGATTCGCCCGGTTATATCCTAGAATGTGGTTATGCGCCCACGAGTCCTGGTTTGTGTTCTGACCGTGGGAACCGCGGCGTTAGCGTGGGTTGCCTTTGCCCGGTCACGTGGTGCGGATCCTTTCGCAAACCAGGGTCCCGATTCGATCGAGATCCTGCCTCAGACAGACGCGGAGCAGCAACTCCTCCTCGTCGTTTCGCCGGGAATGGAAGCATTTCACCTTCGAGTCAACACCAAGAAGAAGCTTAATTTTCGGCTTGGATTCGAACGGTCAGGAACTGCGCGCATGCCGTTCGTCCAAAGTCTTGCCGACCCAGGCAAATACGACGTCTGGGTTACCTTGACTCCGTTAGGCGCCTCGGAGGTCAGCATCAATGCATCGAAGACGCTCAGGGCTGCGATTACGGTCCAGAGACCGTTCTTGAACGGATTGCCGGGAGCGTTGGGTTGTTCGGCGATCATAGACAACCCGCTTCGTGGCATCCGAGCCGTCGACCTCCACGGTTCCGCCGGCTGGAAAGAACTGCCACTTCTTGGCCGCCTCACGCTCTGCCATGCCGGCGCCGTCCTGAACTCTGCCTCGCCCCCGAAGTCCGGCCCCGACCTATCGACGCCGGAGTCGCGAAAGCCGATTAATTGCTGTCTGGACGTCGAAGAGGCTCTGGAGGCAAGGCAGTAGGCGCCCGTTTCAGTTTCTTCATCCATTCCCAAACTTTCGGGTCTTGCCACACCTCCGCCGATGTGTCGTGTCCTACTCCCGGAAGAACGGTTGCGGTCGCGGAGCCCCCCGCGGCATTTATCGCCGCCACAATGCGCAGGGCTTCGTCTTTGTTATCATTGGCGCCGGCGAAAGCCCAAGTTGGAAGGTCTCTCAAACGGTCCGCCAGCATTGTGTTAACGCTCCCGATCGAAAGCGGCACAAAGCCGGCAAAAAGATGCGGATCTGCCACCGCAATACGGTACGCGGCATTGGCGCCGATGCTCTGACCACTCAGGATAATACGATCCATATCGATTCGAAAATCATGGCTCGTCTGCCTAAGAACGGCCTCGATGATCGCTGGCGTCCAACGTAAATCACTAATTGAAAGTTCTGGCTCGACTACAATAAATGGAAGCGGTCTTTGTTCTAGATTCCGGTCTTTCGCCTCGGTGCTTCCCTTTAGGGGCGAACCCGACTTACCCTGTGCCACTCGATACAAGGGCTCTCGTGCGAGATTCAAGTCCAAAGCCACGATGTCTTGTGCTCCGCCACCATGACAGTAAAGAATGACCGGCCATTTCTTATATGGCTCTAGCCGATATTGCGAAGGAAGGGTTACGATGCAGGGAAACCGTATACGGAGTTTCTCTCGTAAGCGAATCCACCATTTTTGGTTATGCTCGAAGGCGGTGTAATCCGAGTCGAGGTCACTTTGAGTATGGAGCTCCTCTCTCGCTAATTGATTTATGACGGATACTTCTTCCAGCGGCACTCTAGGAAGAACAAGCCTCCCTGCGTTCTTGTCTAGAGGCCTACGGTCGGTTGCGCGGCGATAAAGCGTGAAGTAGCTTCTAAACACACCCTCACTTGACTGAACCTCGACGATCGCCCCGTAGCGGCCCAAGGATCCTGCCTTATCGACTGACTTCATTTTTGCATCAAAGTATGAAACCTTCAAATTGTACGGGCCGAAGGCTGAACGAGTCAAAATAGGATTATCTACTTGAGGAGATGGAAGAAGCTTGCCACAGAAAGAGTAGGATGCAAAGCTGACGCCAATAGTAGCCCCGTTATCAGACTTAAGCTTCCAAAGACTTTCATCGATGGGGATGGCTACCCCTATTAATTGATCATCCGAAAAAAGAGAGAGCTCACGATAAAGCACACCCGACTTCGGCTCTGGAATTTCCGAGGAAAAAGAGATCTCGCGCCTATTCGGACGCGTAAAGACCACATTATTATTCTCGTCTTTGATAAAAAAGTTCCGACCGACGACGGCACTTTTAAGGCAAACCTTTACAGAACAGACCTTATGCGCATTCACCTCTCGATGAATAGTTTCATAATCCCGGCGCGGTGCCGCAGAATCAGAACTTGGCATCTGGTTATTTTTCCCACCGGCGAAGGATTGCTTGCCAAGGTGATGACCCGGCGGCGTTTCGACACGACATGACAATAAAGCTAAAACGGGGGGAGAAACGGATCGGCTCAATCTGAGGCAGGGACGGTTTACGCCTATGCTTGGTGGAGTGGACTGCCATAGCTGAAGATCCTCTCGACGATAACCATCCGAAGATGTAACATTGATATCGAGCGGAATAAGGCTGCCTTCCCGGAGCGGAAAGCCCATAGCCTCAACCGGCAGCGATAGCCTCAACACATAGCCTTGTTTTGACTTAACGCCCGTACATCTTATATCGAGACCTTGAGAAGATTGGGAGCGATTGTGAGGATCTAAGATCAACGTCTCTTGCCGATCCTCACCGGGATACCTAATCGTTACCGCATATGTGTGTACGGCTTGGTCGGCACGCTCAAAAGTGATATTTACTTCGGACTCGTTAAGAATCTTTGGACGAATTGAAGAGCTGTGTAACGGATGTTCTATCGTTAACTCGATCAAAAGACATTCCTTTGACCAGGCAAATTTAGCAGACGCGGCCATCTGCAGACGGTCCGGCTGGTACGACATAGCATTCAGTTGAGCGACATAAAAGCATCGAGACCCTAAGTCGGTCGTCGTCGGGTCACCTCCCTGAAGCGTAACATAAGGGACATCATAATTATGGACGATGGGGCTCACCGGCGAGCTCTCGACCTTTGCAAGACTCCTATGCGTTCGGTGATATAACAACAAATAGAGCGCCGCGGTCGCAACGGCAACAGCCGCGGCTATGTATCTAGCAAAAACGCGGTGAAACCCAACGCTCCGTAAGATCTTCATGCTGGGAGAGTTAATAGACTATGAGCGAGCCTTGTGACTCGCAATCAACTTCACGCGTTTCTTCGCCGACAAGATATCTCCGCCCGACTGGCTGAGAAAGAACGTTCGGTCTGCCTCAGGTAGGTCCTCCCAACGTCCGTTGACAGCTTGAGCATCCGATGCCGTCTTCGTCAACTCTATCTCATCCTCTCTCGTCAGACCCCGCTGCTCGGACGAGCAGCCCAGCGCACCGAAGACCAGAATCAAGGGTAAAACCAATTTACAAACATACAGAAATCTCATTTCGAAGGTACGACTAACCATTCCTTTGGGTCGAGATGGCCGTTCAATATAAACGAAGTCGGCGCCTTCGCCTTTACGTGGATATCCGCATACATGAAATTTGATTTATCGCTTGATTTACGCCAAGCATGGTGGAGATTTGAATCGGGCGAACCTAAGAATCCTCCCTGGGCTAGCGACAAAGCGTAATATCCGTCCACCAAATCTTCTACGGCACAGTAGTCGACTTCAGTATTAGCCGCCGTCGCACCACAACCGGCGTATTCTTCTAATTCCAACTGACCATTTGCCAGCATAACCAAGTCAGCGGGTTGGACGACAAGCGAGGCAGGAACGGGCGATATATCGCGACCGACGTTCGCAGGATCTGTGGGATCGGTCAACCAGGAACCTGATGCCATCAGTCCCTTGACATCCATGCCTGCCGGCAGCCCAAAGTACGTCGAACCGTCAACTTTATCGGCTGGATCACAAGTAAATGCTCCAAAGGAGTTGGCAACGTAGGACATTGGGTACGGCGATCTTGTAGCAGGAATCAGTTTGATTCCATTTACGGTCGCCTCCCAACTCCGGTCAAGTGAACTCCGAAAGAGTCGCATATCCTTTAAGTAGGAACCAACACAGAGAGAGCTACTCCATCGGTAGCTGCGTTCTTCTGCCTTTTCCTTGATCGTTCGGTCCATAAAGCCTTGCGAAGGATAAACATCATTATAATCTGTTGTATATATTGTAATTGCAGTACCGATCTGATTAAATACGGAAGCGTCGGAACTCTCCTGAGCCGAACCCTTGGCTTGCGAGAAGACGGGAAACAGAAGCGCTGCCAGCAATACGATGATTGCTATCACCACCAGGATCTCCACCAAGGTGAAACCCTTCGAGCCGCGCAAAACAACTCTTCGTCTCGTTGCCGACGCCGGTCGGCTACCGCAAGAATAGGAAGCTCTGATTCTAAGTCTCCGAGCTTCTTGAGGGGCAGCATTAGGTACGTAAGTCATTGGAGGCTCCGATGGTTTTACCTCGGGATGATGGCTGTGGATCGCCGGATGAACTAGACAAGGCGTTAGCCCGGATGCCGAACAAACGGGCTACTTACTGTTTCTAATTGCGAAAACCGATATAGAGATATACGTGCGACGGCCTTGACGGCAGGATGGAGTGGCAAAACCGTCAAGTATTGCTGGAAAAAACGCAACAACAGGAATTATGGCGAACGGATCATACTTCTAAAAAGATCTCCATCGTGTATCATCAATGCCAAAGGGTATAAAAAAGCAGGAACATGTAGCAGCGATTTGAGCGAGTCGAAGACGCCCTAATGAGAGCGGCTCGATCTACGACTTGGCTGTAGCAAAGTATGTTAGGGATTAGGTCCATGGAGTTGGAGAGCAGCGAACCGCAAGTTTCTAGTCGTCCGAAGGGATTGTCAGTGGATTGGGAACGCGTGGTCGTCGTCTTAGGCATTTCGGTTGGCGCGCTCTGCAGTTTCTTGGCGTACGAACACATTAAGTTGCCGCATGTCGGGAGCTCGAGGGGCCAAGTTACTAAAACGACGATCGAAGCCTCTCGTTTGGCGATAGCCTCCAGTCTTTGCCTTGGATCGGCTGATGCGCCGTTTAAGCTAGTGATGTTTGGAGACTATCAGTGCCCTCCTTGCCGCAAAGAGTGGCCGTTGATTGAGAAACTAGTTGCCCTTCATCCGGGAAAACTTGCTGTCTTTTTTCGGAACTATCCGCTTGCAAAAATACATCCTTATGCGTTAGACGCTGCCGTCGCCGCTGAGGAGTCAAAGTCCCGGGGGGCATTTAGAGAGATGCATCGGCTGTTGTATGGCTCCACGCTGTCTCCAAAATCGATAATAACGGAGTTGTCGTTAATAGGTATTCGGACGCCGATGGACTTGGCTCACCGCCTTCCATATATGAATCGGGTGGCGGACGACATCAATTTGGCTAATTCTTTAGGGGTTACCGGTACACCCAGTTTTTTTCTCATTGACAACGCGGGAGAAGTCTTTATGGCGCAATCACTCGATTCAGCCGCGGACTTCATTAGTTAGTCATTTCGTCGTCGCTACCCAATTGAAAACTCATTGTTAGGAGAGATACGTGAAGCATATTTTCTTGACTCCCTCAGTAATTCTTGCGCTGTTATCGGGTATGTGTGGTGTCGCCGCTTACGCCGGTTGCCCGGAGTATAACACGCCCAGGTGCCAATCGCACGTTACCACTGGTTGCTCTGAGTTGGGTGCGGTCTGCGACGCCCAAACGCCCACTCCGGGTGGGTGTTATCCCAATGATCCAAGCAGTCCTATCGGGCCATGCAGCCCGGAAAGCTGGGACGTACAATGTAATGTTTACACCTGTGCTGTTACCGGGGACGGCGGCGGTGGCGGCGGGAACCCTATGTGTTCGTCCGCGACTCCAACAACTTATACGTCGGTAGCCGGCTATGTGGATCACTATCCCTGTGGGGGCTAAGTTTTTAATGAAGATGGGAGCTTTTTGGGGACTTGTTCCCACTTTTGCTTGCCTGGCTTCCATTGCGTCGGCGCAGTCTGAGATTGTGCCGACGGCTCCTCACCAGTATCGGCTTCGGTACAGCGTGAGGAGTTTCCAGGTTTCTGATCCGAAACAGGTTCGATACGGCACTTTCGAAGTAGCGGAGAGTGTCGGTCATCTCATAATGAGTTACGCCGGTGACGCAGCATTACCTTTTTCTTTTTACTACGATGGGAAGATCTCGCTAACGAGCCTAGGTAAGCGTCAAGGAAACTACGAGGAAGGATATGCTTGGAGCGATTTGCCTTGGCGGCCAATTCTGCCTTTCAATTTTGCCCGCATTGATATTATTTGTCCTAGATTAGCTTCGTCGAATCGGAAGCCCGAGGCCATGCCTGTCGACACGGTTGGTGTTAAGATTAGGCAATCGACGATGAAGGGGTACGGACCTTTTGCCGATGGCTCGTGTTCTTTTGAGGATCCGCGGATGAAGTTGGTTTCCGAGTTAAAGTACGGCCCACTTACTTATCCTTTGGAAGAGTTTCGCTATTCTGGCTATACCTCCTCCGCCGGTTTTCTTGTTCCGAGTTCAATTTTGATGACGGAGCTGAAACAGAGACAGACGGCGGATGGACATCGTGAGTCTTATCCGGTTACGCAACACGAGATGAAGCTAGAATCAGCAAGCTCGAACCCTGGGCCGGCAACTCAGTTCGAACTCGACCGACAGCTGGCGGCGGGGATGCTTATTTCTTATGCGGGTGAGAGGGGAAACGCCGGCTTTTTTTACGACCCTTCGGCTGGGCCGTTTAATTCGCAGCTAGATAAAGGCATTGACTCGGCCCAGCGTCATGTAGGTCAGGTTTCCATGGCGCCGGGGAAGCCTCAGGGGAACACGAACATTCCATATATCCTTACCGGCGTTTTTGGTATCGCGGCGATTTTCTTTTTGTTCAAGGGCAAGAAAGTTACCGGCAAGAAGAAGGGAAGTGCTCCATAAATTTTGTGCCGAGGCCAAGTCGCGTTCTTTCCTCGGTTTTATGGTTAGTTCCCGTGTTTCTCTCACCGGGATCGTCTTGGATGAGACCGCTTTTGACCGCGCTTGACCGTCCGTGGAGCTTTTTTATTGCCGCGTCCGTGTCGATGTTTTCGCTGTTCCCCTTTGCGAGGACGTTGCGGGCTTCGCGAGGGCCGACGCTTTTTCTGGGTGTCTGCGCCGTAGCGTTGTTCTGCTGTGGGTCGATATTTTTGGTATCCGCTTACCTTAGGGAGGGCATCGTCGAACTGATCCTTTGCCTTGCCCTTGGCCTTTTGGCGGCAGCCTTTTCCCGGTCGTCGGAGTGTTTATTTGCGCTACTGATTTTAGGGATGGGGCAAGCGGTCTATTGTCTTTACCAGACGATGACAACGTCGGGTGGTACCATTTCAGCCGATCTTTTTCGCTCGGGAGGAACCTTTGGGAATACGATTGTCGCGGGAACCATGTTTGGTTGTGTGGCTCCCGCCGCCGCCCTCTTTGGCCTTGTTCGGGGCTCCGCATGGCTACAGGCTTGCGCCGCGCTAATATGGTTGGGACTTACGATGACCTGGTCTCGTGGTCCGATGGCGGGGGCTGCCTTGGGGGTGGTCGGTGCACTGTGGGTTTCTCGCTCCACTTGGAGTTTTGATAAGACTCGGTCCATCGCAGTATTCGGGATCGTGGTCATCACGATCGCAAGTTTTGCCGTAAGAAACTTAACGCCCCAGAGAAGTCTTTCCACCACTCGGTCCGATGTGGGACGAATTCACCAGTGGGAAGCGGCGGGCAATTTCTTCGTATCCAATCCCCTTGGCGTGGGACCAGGCGGCGTTATGTTCGATTTGATTGCGTATGTTCCAGGAAAGGGAAGTCGAGTGATCCAATCCGATGACGCAAAGAACGAGACCCTAATGATGTTGGACACGTTTGGGGTGCTAGGAGTCGTTCTTGAGGCCGCAATTATTATAGGAATCTGGCGCGTACTGTCATCCAGCAATTCGCCCACGTCGGTTTGCCTGAAGGGTGTCTTTATATCTCTCGCCATTATATCTTGCTTTGATAGTCCTTTCTTTGTGGATGGTCGCGAGGTTACTCTGGGTTGGTTAGGGTTGTTCGCCGGACTTGTGATGAAGGTGGATTGCGAGGAGAAGCAAAATTGTCTAGAAAAACTTGCATTCGCCTAGCCATAAGTTCTTTGGCCCTATGCCTCATGTGGCTTGGAGAGACGATCACGGCAAACGGTCCGACGAAAGGCGTTAAGGTGTGGTACGCAATTTCGGACAGCGGTTCCCAAATCACTTTCACGGTTCTCAATCTGGGACTCGATACCCGAGAAATACACGTCTATCCACACGAAGTTTGCAGCGCCATCGACGATGCCGATTTGAAGCTTGGCTTTATGGGCCTGGGAAAAGTGACGCGTGCAATAGCTTCACTGCCTTCAACAAAGCCGGGGAGCCACGACGAATTCTTGCTGCGTGTCTTCAGTCGGGATTCCCCCGTATCAATTCGATTCAAGGTCCCTCAGAAATAGCGGGTGCGACCCGCCAACATCAACGACCGCTTCGGTGCTGCCTTCGGTTTGAAGTTGCCGCCCGAATCTTTGAGATCGCTCGAGTCTCCTACCTTCTCGCGAATCGCAAGGCCGTCGTCGCCGACTGGCATACCGACCGCAAAATGGCGGAGGGGTTCGACGGAGCCTTTGAGATCGCCGACCCAGACGATATCCCCCGACCTTTGCGAGCAGTTGCTCGCCGACTCCCGGCGCCGCGTTAGATTTCGACTTCACGATGGCCTTCCAGCCGATCTTGGATCTCGATTCAAAGAAAGTTTTCGCGCATGAAGCTCTCGTCCGAGGCGTGGGAAATGAACCCGCTTCTCATGTGTTCACCCATGTGAACGAGGCTAACCAATATCAGTTCGATCAAGTCTGCCGCGCCAAGGCAATCGAACTCGGCAGCGAATTGATCAATGGGCCGTACCTCAGCATCAATTTCATACCCCTCGCCGTCTGTCTACCGCCCGGAGCTATGCATTCGAGCCACTCTTGATGCGGCCGGGAAATATGGCTTTCCCCTGGACCGCATCATGTTCGAATTCACCGAGCAGGAAAAGGTCGACGATACCGAACACGTGCGCTCGATCGTCGACTACTACAAGAAACTCGGTTTTCTCGTCGCCATCGACGACTTTGGCGTCGGCCACTCCGGCCTGAATCTCCTGACCGACTCCAGACCGACATCCTGAAGCTCGACATAGCGCTCATCCGAGGCATCGATACGGACCTATGCCGCCGTTCAATCGTCAAAGGAGTCCTGCAGGTGTGCCGCGATCTCTCCATGAAAGTGATCGCCGAGGGCGTCGAAACCCTCGACGAAGTACGCGCCCTCCGCGACTTGGGCGTAAACTTATTCCAGGGCCACTACTTCGCCCGCCCCTCCTTCCGCTCCCTCGCCACCATCCCCACCGAATTCTTTTCCCCAAGATTCCCGTTCTGACTCGTAACCGATAGCGAACAGCGAATTCTAGGACTGGGTGATCACCGTTCGTCTACTTCGACCGCTCCGCGACCATTGCCTTACGCCAAGGAATAAAAGAGCGACGCCGGCCCCAAGGGACATGAAAGCTGCGGGACTTGGAAGTGACGGCTTCCCCCTACCCGGCGGCTGCGGTGGCCGGGGCAACTTACGGAGTTCCGCCAGCGTAGGAAACGGCCACTTCTTCCGGTATTCCCTCGCTTCATCGGCGCCAAGACGGAAATCCATGATGAAAGCGCCGTCCGGTCCCATCAGATCGAGATCCTCCTGATGGTCCCCGTCGTAAGCGCAGCCCAAGAGATCATATTCCGTCGTAGATTGAACCTCTCCACGGGGACTTGAGACCACGCACTCGAATCGCGCGGGGCATACCCTCTTATCCGCAATTCGAAATTCCTTCACCGAGTAGTCGATGAGTTTGTGAATAGAGCCCGGATACGAGATGCTTATCTCGGATGGACAATTGCGCTGAAGATCGACCGTCCCGTTTATCTCAAACTTCCCTGTAGCTTGATCGGAAATGAACTTGCGGTAGTGCGCGGATTCGTTGCTTTTGGACACCAAATCTTTTGGGGCAAAAAGTGTCGAAAGAGGATATGAACACGTCAGGTATGGCTCGAGAAAGCTGTTTGCGGAACGCGGGAACGGGTTGGATCCCGGCCGGCTTGGCCATAGTTCGGCAACCATTCCGGATTGCTTATCGAAGTAGCAGCACTGCTCGACGCCGTTCCAATACTCTCGGACGGGATTATTCATGGAAGCAAGCGGTGAACCGGCGCGGCGGAATGTCTTTTGGATCTGCGTCAGTTTGGTGACGCGCGTGTTGGATTCGGCGGCAAGGGTGCCCGTCGCAATGTCCGAGCCCGTTCTCGCCATGAAGCCGACGATTCGGGTTGCCTGCTGTTTCGCGACGTCCGACGTCAGACCCGCCTTCAAACCCTGAGCCACCGCCGAGGCTTCCGCCGCCTTGAGTTGATCATCGTGCAATGCCTGATGCGAAGCAACCCGCCGATACTTCCAGGTGAAGGAGGCGTACGAATAACCCGCACTTGGGGAACCGGTATCTCCCCCGGCCTGTGCTTGGGCCAGACCACATCCTGCTGCGCAAAGCAGAAGGGTGAGCGCACCACCCCAAGGCCCCCTGCGCGCAGAGCTGAAATTCAACCTTGTAGTCATGTAATCAAGGACAGTTTGCACAAATGCACGTCGAGACATATGCCGTGTCAATTTGAACGAAATGCTCGGTAATTCCGACACAGTCGCAAGCCGTGTCGGATCCTAAAAAATTAGGATGCTCGTTACAATATTGACTGGAATCGTTAAGGCGAACATGTCGCCTTAACATATTGCAGTTATTCCCACAAATATTCAACAGTAGATAGTCGTTCTGTTTGCAACCCGTCATCTGCTACGAATTGCTATGAAGGAGTTTCCAAATTACATTTATGGGCCACATTTTAACGGTCAGCACGGGCCTTCTCGTGACAGCCGCGTCTTCCTTCGCGGCGCCATTAAAGCGGTTTCCTTCGGATACCCAGTCGACATCGTCAATCGTCAGACCAAGGCGATAGACGTTCTTACTCTACGGCTTTATCGTCGCATGCAAGGGCCGATCGCTTTGGCCGACGGTCGCAGCGAGAGTTTTGCGGTAATAGTCATTGTCAATCAAAGAGCTTCTATTATCGAGCATATTTACCGCCAACCTTCTGACGTCAGAATATCTACCTTTGAAACCGTAATACCGGATAGCCTCTCGCGCCGCCAAATCATTCACAGGGTCAAGCTTCAGTGCCAATTCCAAGAACTCAGGAGTAGATTTAGAGCCTAATGCAAGGCTACTTAGAAGCATAACCTGATGCTGAATTGACCGTGCGCCTGGTGTAAGGAACTGTACGGCCCTTCCTGGGGGAACCACCGGCCGCCATTGAGCGACATATCTGTTAACCCAATCTTCGCAGTATCTCGCCTGCCCATCGTAGACGTGTCCCATAGCCGCGCTCGCAAGCGAAAGGTACAGTAGCTGATCTTCGGTGTCACAGTCACCCTTACTAACTCTGACTACGGCATCCTTAAAGGCTAGACCGTAATGCCCTGAAAGAAGCTCGCATCGGATTGCGGTGTCGACAATCAGGTCCTCAATCTCAGGATTCGACTGACGCACCTTGGATACATAGTCAAATGCCTCTCCGAACCGCGACTCCGCAATCAAATCGGCGATCCGTCGACTTGCGTCATTATCCATCTGACCTAGTGCCGGATCGAAAACGAGAATGCCACCCACCACCGTAGCTTTCGTTTCGGGTAATACCTTCGGCATGCCCTGTGCATGAGCTAAAAGGATAGCTTTAGCGGGCGGACTTTGCATCAGCTTAGACACCCAATTTTTGTCTGGCGCGCTTATTGCCTGCGTGAAACACATCACTAGCGGAATCATACTTGCGATCATTTGTCTTCTCCTTTGATGCGAGAGTCTAAGCTGGCCACGTGGGCCAAGCCGAAAGGGCAGGATAAACCACTGTCACCCCAAAAGCGGAGCCTGAATCATAAGGCGGTGCCGAAAAGGTTGTCGGAAAAGTAAACGTATACCCTCCGTAAGCCTTCCAGGGGTTGCACTGGATCGGAACAAAAACCGACGAGCCCGCCAGACTCGGTGGAGGTTGATAGAAGATATACAGTTTAAAGTCTCCGCGAAACGTTGCAACTATATTTTGAGAGAGGTCAACTGGATCATATCCGGGCTTGTCGCTGTACAGTCGCTTTGATGTTCCGTCTGAAGGACTCCATGCGGTGGAACCACCTATCGAGTTCTTCGCAGGAAAGCTATGACCATCCAACCCGGTACCCGCAAAAACATTTCCGTTTACTGTCAATGTGGCGTTAACCGTCTGCGCATAGCCCCACTGACCAGGTCCTCCTACTACAAAGGATGGATCTAAAAGAGTGTTGCCTTGGAACATTCCCCACGTTATCGCCAAGTAAGTAGCATCAAACAGGCAAAACTTTGTAGGATATGGTGATCCTGACACCCAATCCGCAAGCGGTGAACCCGTTAGCAGGTTCATTTTACCAACGGTATGTGAAAACTCACTAAGGGTCGGACCAGTCGGCTTGAAACGCCTGGGTTAACGCTTCGACTTGAGACGAGGTGATCCACAGCGAAACGTCGAGGTCGCGGGTTTGCCGTGGTTGCCCCCAGGCGCTGCTCGCAAAGGAGCCGCCGACGACGTAGGGGATATCGAGACGCTCGAAGGATTCGATGACCTCGCGAAGGACGTCAAGGAGCGTCTTCATGTGTCGGCCTGCACTGTGAATCGGTCTCAGCTAACCGCTGGCGGGCCAGTCGATCCATGGCGAGGCCAAGTTCGCTGGCGTCGATGGCGATCGCGAGGCGTTGCTCGGGAGTCATTTCGCGCAAGCGGAGAACCATTGCGCGGTGCGCCCAAGGGGCGGTGTCCAAGAGATCGGTACGTTGCACGATCGGGTCTAGATTCTCCGTGGGGCGCCAACGAGACGTCGTCGCTTATAACTCACCCTAAGGACCCCGAAAAAAATAGTTATAAGGCTTAGGACATCAAATTCTGGTGGAGGCAAGGGGACTCGAACCCCTGACCCTCTGCTTGCAAAGCAGATTTGACTACTTCGACGGTGTCTTTGCTATGCTACCAGAGCGCACCAAGGAGCAAGAGCCGACGCCCCATGGTATGTCAAAGGTATGTCGGACGCACGCCGGCACCGGGCCGTCTCCAGAAAGGCGCAGACGGCCACGAGACCGTCATTCTCCGGATTGCCGGTTGACAGGCGATCTCTTTCCGGCTAGAATGTTGCATGCGCTTCTTTGTCTTGCCGGCCCTCGCCGTTCTCGCCCTGGCTGCGATCGCGTTTCCGCAGAGTGCGAAGTCGGACCAGAAGCTCTCGAACAACCGGCACTACCACGCCCGAAGCGGTGACCGCGTCCACTCGCCCGCGACGACGCCCGACCAGAAGCCGCCGAAGGGCGCCACTGCGCAATGCCGCGATGGATCCTGGTCATTCTCGGAATCCCACCGTGGCGAGTGCTCGAGGCACGGCGGCGTGAAGCGTTGGCTTGGGTAGTCGTTGGACGTCACGTCTCCGCCCGATCAGCGAAACGGTTCACTGAGCAACGTAGGCTATCGAATCTCGCAACGATTCCTGCGTTGCACCGTAAAGTTTTAGGCTGCGTTTTCTTCCCACTAATACCGATCAAACATGCCAAAAATGACTCCAGACCAGACGATTGCCCTGGCATCCAGTGTGGGCTCTTGCCTTTCAGGATTCGCTACGGTTCTCACCGTACTTTTAATGCGGCGACAAATAAGGCTGGCGGCGCAACCTAATATAGTTCTGCCACGCACACCAGTGGATTGGCGACGGAGTGATAGTTACGCGTCACCATTCGGTTCACCCGTTAGGGCCCTTACCAATGCGGTCAGCGGCGAAAATCCTCGTCGCGCGGCCGGGCTGCAGGTATACAATCTCGGCAATGGTCCAGCGCAGAATATCAAGTTCAGATGGTCATTCCCTGTTGAAGACTTCGTTCGTGAAGTCAAGACCTTAGGTGCGCAGATTGCACCAGATGCTGAGATGGAGCTTGCGAACGGCATATTGAGCGTCAAGGATGACGGCGTTGACATGTTGATCATCTACGCTAACTCACTAGAATCGGAACTCGATTATTTACTTCCTGCATCCGTAATTAAGGAGCCCGCAAGAGTCACGATTCCGGCAGCGTTTGAGCAACTCGCCTTTACGTTCTACCAACTAGCCACAAGGTGCACGGATCGGCGGTCCGATTTCTTAGTCCCTTCCCTGCACCTTTCGGTCGAGTACCAAGACGTACAAGGATCAACGCATAGTAGCGCCTTTGAGGTCTCTTTTGACGTGGACATGTTCAGCAGAGATAGAGTAACGGGAGATTGGAGTTCGGCAAAGAGAGCCGATGGCCGTCTTCGATCGACATATTCTCTTTCTCGATTCCGTTCAAAATATTCCCGCCGCGGGCCGAAAATCGTCGTCCCGCCACCGCACGATCCCGCTTGAACCCAGACATTGACATGCGACAGTTACCCGGCCAGCGAAACGGCTCTTCCGTTTTAAGTGTCCATGGAATACAGCCTCTTCGCAGCGATCTCGCAGTTCTGCTCGTCGATGTCGATGCCGACCGATTGTAGGCCGAGGTTAGTGGCCGCGATCAGCGTGGTTCCGGAGCCCATGTAAGGATCGATGATCAGGCCTGGCCGCTTGTAGAAGCCGATGCACCATTCCATCAGCGCGATCGGCTTTTGCGTGGGGTGGACTCGCTTGATGCCTTTCTCGGAAGCCTTTCGGAAGCCATCCCATAGGTGATGGAAGATGCGGTCCGCACGGCCGCCGGTCCCGCGCGCCCAAGCCATCTCGACGCAGGACATGCAGTTTGCCCGCCCATCTCGCTTATTCCAGACCAACCAACGGCCCTCGTCGGTCGGCAGCCGGCAGGCGTAGTGGGTGGCGCCCCACAACAAGACACGCTTGAACCGAAGCAGGTGGCGCGGATCGAAGGGCTTGTCGTCGCCGATGATCTTCAGGCCAGCAAACTTGGTCGTCTTGAACGACCGGTGAGAGTAGTTGATGCCGTACGGCGGATCCGAGATAATCGTGCCGTCGAGCTGGTCCAGGGCCTCGCGGCAGTCGCCGTGGAAGATCTTTGCCAGGCCCGAAGAGTAGTAGAGGGTCATGCAAAGATGGTTGCATCCAACCCTCTTTTATGTATATGTTTGTCCACGCAAAAGAGGGTGGGAAAAACGCAAAAACGCCCCTGCCAATCCGGAGGGACTCGGAGAGCAGTTGATAGCAGAGCAACTCGCCATTGTAACGTCTTTCAGATTCCGCAGCGGAAGGGGCGCAGAGCATAAAAACGATGTGGGTCTTTCCCGCAGCAAGGTCCTGAAGCGGATAACGAAAACGATCTTGTAGATACACCGCTAAGGGTGCCTTTTCGTATTACAATGGGCACGATGGCATCTGTAACAGAAACATACGATTTGATTGACTACCTAAAGGGCGCGATGATTACGACTTCGCTGTGGAAAGGGCGCGGCGTGACCATTACAGAGTCGGCCTTCGCCATCCTCAAGACGATGACGCCCCACGATCCCAAATCAACCTGGGACGATTTTGTCAAAAGGGGCACGATTGTCATAGTCCCCGACAACTCTCAGGACGTTCCCGTTCGCCCGCTGATCAATACAACATTGCCTAAGCCTCCGACCAATGTCGCGATGTCTTTTCAGCGAACCTACAGGCTGTCTCTCGGCCGGCAACGGAGCCCGATCATCTCTTCTGTGGGCTCATCGAAAAACCGGAAGACATTGAGAGATATAGCTGCACGAGTTACACCTTCATAGACGAACCTCGCTTCATCTATACGGCGACCGAGGCTCTCCGGGACGATCGACTCGGTCCAGAACGCATTGCCGCTGCGCGTAAGGCATTCCTCCGCGCGGGATGGGAGGGCGACGGCGAGATAGGTCTCATCTGGTTGCCTCCCTTCCTTTTTGCCGACTACTCATACGGGAAGATCGTTTGGCACGTCAAGCAAAAAAATAATGGCTTCTCCTGGTTGCTCGCCCCGTTCGATCTGTCCGTATTTCCAGGCTTCCAGTA
>Ga0206939_10164_pt1 | contig 18637 bp, 14 predicted proteins | sample Alteio_BWOrgHeat_10_FD_152921 | JGI IMG/M metagenome (GOLD analysis project Ga0206939, IMG submission 152921) | Enriched cells from forest soil in Barre Woods Harvard Forest LTER site, Petersham, Massachusetts, United States -... | ecosystem: Environmental > Terrestrial > Soil > Temperate forest >... | reverse complement strand
GAAGAGAAGCACCGGGCCATCGATGCCGATCTCGTGAATGCGGGGAAGATTTTCTGGCGCGACGGATACGAGGATGCGCAGTCCGGCGTACGCGAGGCCGAGGCCGATGATACTTCCGATGAAGCCAAGGATCGCGCTCTCGAGAAAGAGTTCGCCGGCGATGCGGCCGCGTCCGGCGCCCAGCGCGGCGCGAAGTGCGAGTTCCTGACGGCGGCTCTCGACGCGAACGAGAAGCAGGTTCGCGACGTTGGCGCAGACGATGAGCATCACGAGGCCGATCGAACCCATCACGACCCAGAGAACGTTGCCGATGTCTCCGACGACGTCTTGCTTGAGCGGGCGGATTTGCGGGGCGATGTGAGCGTTTTCGAACAATTTGATGCTGAAACCTTCGGGCGCGGGGAAGGAGTTCATCACGATCGGCAACATGCGGGCGACGTCGGCATTGGCTTGCTCGAGCGTGACGCCGGGTTTGAGGCGTGCGAGACCGTCGAAGCTGTAGTCGCCGAGCTTCAGCTTGCTGCGATCGAATTGGTAGAGAGCAACGATGGAGGGATCGCGGTAGCCGAGGAACGGAAAGTGGAACGAGCGCGGAAGGACCCCAACGACGAGCCGGGGTTCGCCATCGGCGACGATGGTGCGGCCGACGACGCTTGGGTCGCCTCCAAATTTACTCGTCCAATATCCGTAGCCGAGCATGATGGTTTTCTGCGCGTTGGGTCGCGCATCTTCGGCGGAGAAGAGGCGGCCGGCGACGGGAGCGACGCCGAGCAAGGGAAGAAGGCCTTCGGTTACGTCGAGTCCGTCGACCTGCTCTGGTTCTTTGAGGCCGGTGACGCTGAGAGAATCGCCTTGATAGAGAGCGACGTCCTGGAAGGAGTTGCCCTGCTCGCGATAGACGAAATAGTGCGAGGGCGCCATGTTGAGGTCTTTGATCTGAATGCCGGGGGCGGTGTGCCAGACGCCGACGAGGCGATCGGGCTCGGAGTAGGGAAGCGGCTTGAGGAGGACGCCTTCGATGACGCTGAAGACGAGGGTGTTGGCGCCGATGCCGGCGGCGAGGGTGATGAGAGTGATGGTGGTGAAGAGCGGGGAAAGGCGGAGGCGGCGGAGGACTTGTTTGAGTTGCTGCGAGAAGGAATGCATTTGGGCTCCCGGATGACAGAGTGCCGCAGACTGCGGAGGCGGATTTGGTGGCTCAGAGAGAGATACGAAGGTGAGCGGGGGAATGTTCGGGGAAAGTTGGATAAGGAATAAGAGGATGCCGGTTGGGTTAGGAGGTTGCGAACGGTGGAGATCCTTCGGCGTCCTTCGGACGCCTCAGGATGACAAGGTTTTTACCGTGTGCGACGAATTCAAAAGCGCCGGCAGAATGCCGACGCTACCGCTCAAGACGCAATGAGCGTGCGGACATGGGACGCAGCGTGCTGCGCCCCTACACGACACGCTTCGCGGATAGATCGAGGCAAGGCGCGGTGGCCGGGCGGAGCAATCCACGCCCCTATAATTCAGCGTCTGGGCGATCGGTGAAAATTAGTCGCGGATGACGGAGACTTTGGCGGAGGGGACCTCAATGCGTTCGAGGCGGTGATTTTTATCGAGGTAGAGGATGACTTCGAGGTCGGAGGTGGTGACGCGGAGGCCGTCGTAGGATTTGCCGTTTGCAGCGGTGACGGAACCTGTGGATTCAACGGTGATCGAGCCGGGCGTGAGTTCTTGTGGAATCAAGACCGGGAGCGTTTGCGCGCCGCCTTTGGACCAGTCGTAGACGCGGGCGAGCACGGCGTATTGGTAATAGAGATTGTTATCGAGCACGGCGATCATCGGCGAGCCGAAGCTCATATCCTGTTCGAACGGGCGAGCGCCTTGCATCAGCAGAGTGATTTTTGCGACGCCGTTGGCGAAGAGGATGCGGGCGCCGTTGGTTTTGCCGGCTTGCGATTGCCACTCGTAGCTGATGGGAGCGCCGTCGGGTTGCAGCGTAAGCGTGCCGGAGATTTTTGCGCTGCCCGCTTCGGGCGGAGCGATGTCGGTGGTGCTGTGCGCGGTCCAGCCGCCGCCTGCCTGGGCGAGCTCGAATTCTTCGTGGCCGACGGATTTGCCGTCGAGCTGAATGGTGAATTTGCCTTTGTCCTGCGAGAAGACGGCGCCAGCGGGTGCGGCGGCGCTTTTTTTCTGGGCGGCGATCGTAAGCGTCGTGCAGACGAAGAGGATCGCCATGGCGTAGGTGAAAATTTTGGGGCCGAGACCGGAAGATTGCCTGAGGTTGGTGGATTGTTTGTGCATCGTGCTTCCCCTTCGTGAATCAGTTTGGCACGGTGAAAACGAATGCGTCCGGTGTGATTGAAGAGGTGAGTACAGAAAGGTACTGGTTGACGCAGGCGGAAAGTGGAAATTGCAGAAGGGAAAAAGGCCGGAGACAGTTCGGCGCGTGCGGCGATCGGGTTATGGCTGCGGCTTGTCTACGACTAAATGGGCTTCGTGGGTGCGGGCGGGGATGATGTTGAGGCCGAGGATTTCGGAGACGACGCGGGCGGGTTCGCCGGAGCTGTCGACGCGGTGATCGGCGAGTTGATAGGACGGGAGACGCTGCGCGTGCAGGGCGCGGAAGCTGGACTCGTCGCGGAAGAGCGGGCGGCCGGTCATGGTCATGCAGCGAGCGAGGAGGACTTCGACGGGGGCGTCGAGCCAAACGACGGGGACATTTGCGGCGCGGAGAAATTCGGGAGCGCCTGGCTGAGCGTAGGTGCCGCCGCCGAGCGCGAGGACGATCGATTCTTTTTGTTCGAAGACGCGGCCGAGCGTGGCGCGAAGCTGGTCGGCTTCGATCTGGCGGAAGGCTTGTTCGCCGAGGCGTTCGAAGATTTCGGAGATGCGCAAGTTGGCCGCGGCTTCGATGCGGTCGTCGAGATCGACGAAGCGCCAGGCGAGCTGGCGGGCGAGCAAGGTGCCGACGGTGGTCTTGCCCGAGCCCATGAATCCTGCGAGGCAGAGCAACGGCACACGTTGCTGAGGAGGTAGTGAGCGCGGCGGTTGGCTCATGCGAAGTGGTCAGACCGGCGATGCGGCTGGGCATGAGCACGACACGAAAACTGCAAGCGTGCGTGCGTACGGCACAGGCGCAAAACCTTCAAAAATTGTGGGCTACACGCGAAAACTAGTCGCGCTTCAGGATGCGGATTGTACCACTGTAGGAAGAGAGTTCGACTTTGGCGAGGCCGTTGCCGACGGTGCCGACCAGGCCTTTCGTAAATCTCGAGGCCATGTGGCGCATGCCGTGCGAATCGGGCTGAAGAAGCGCGGCGGCTTGATTGTCGACAGTGCCGGTGGCGGTTTGGGCGTTGAGATCGAACGAATCGTTGCCGGAGAAATGGACTTCGACGGTGCCTTTGCCGCTGCGCATCGTGTAGAGGCCGGTGCGGATGAAATCGCCGTCGAAAAGAATGTTGCCCGACGTGGTGAAGAGATTGACGCTCGTCAGTCCGGGCTGGAGCAGCTGCGCGTTGCCGCTGACGGAGTTGAAATCGAGCTTACCGGCGCACTGCGCGCAAATGAGCGAGCCGTGCATGGTGCGCACGACGATGTAGCCGGAGACTTCTTTCAGATGAATATCACCGGCGACGCTTTGGAGCGTCATGTCGCCCCTGACCTGCTCGACGTAGATCAGGCCGGTTTGCGTCTTGAGCTCGAGTTCGGTCTCTTCGGGGACGGTGAGCTGAAAATTGACTTCGAGTTCGCCGGGTTGCGCGCTGGCGTCGACCACGACGGGCGAAACATCGATGCGATCGCCGGGCGCTTCGGTCTCCAACGCAACTTTCTTGGAAGCGGTGGTGCCGGCGACGATGACTTCCTGATTCTTCGAAGACTTCACCTCGATGCGGCCGTCGCCGATATTATGGATACAGACGACCGGATGACCCTTTACAGGGAAGTGCTTCTCAAAGTGCTCGGTGGCTCGCGACGAAGGAGTCGTGGCTAAGAGCAACGCACCCGCTCCCAGCATGGGCAGAATGCTGCGACGAATCGTTTGCGCGTTCATTTCAATTCACACTCCCGCGGCGTTCCATCATCGCCGAAATCAACTCGGCCTTTTGCTCGTACGCGCCGGAAAGATACTCGCGCGTAAGATCGTCGCCCGGTTCATCTTTGATGCGCTGTTCGCAGTCGGCGATGAACTTGTCGACGATGTCGAGATTCTGGTGGAGAGATATGTCCACGGGTTCGGAGGACAGGCTGACCTGACTCAGGCTCGCCTCGTCGGCATTCAGTGCGATGGCAGTGTCGTCGTAAACGTTGTGAGCTACGATCTGCGGCGTAGAAGAATGTTGCAATTGCGAAGTTACGGCCGCAACTACGAGCAGGCCCACGGCTCCAGTTGCCAGCACCCGCGATCGAAATAGATCCTGAAAGCCGGCCCAAAACGAAACTTTGTCGCTAATCGCAACGGGAGGCTTGATGATCCCTTCCTGCTCGAGTTGGGCCTTCAATGAAACCCAAACCCGCGCGGGAGGTTCGACTTCGGCGGGAAGCAAATGAGCTGTGGCGACGATCTCCGTCAGATCTTCGACCAGGCTCTGGCAATTGCCGCAACCGGCGACGTGTTCGCGCGCGGCTTCCGGCAGAGGAGTCCAGCCCTCTTGTTCAAGGACGACTTCCACATCTTTACACTGCATGGCCCTTCACTCCGTTAGACGAGACGACAGTAGGCTTGCCTGCATGACTTTCGAGGGAGTCACACAGTCTGTGTTCGCCGAAGACAACCACCCCAACTTCTGTAACGAAACTCGCAACATTGTAGCTCAATCGCCAGACCCCGTCTGCGTTTTCGCCGCGTGACGTTCCTGCCGGGCTTGCGCCCTGATTTCTTCCTGAAGCAGGTCGCGCAGCTTGGTGCGGGCCTTGTGCAATTGCGACTTGGAGTTGCCAACCGAGCAGCCCATGATGTCGGCGATCTCGTTGTGCTCATACCCCTGAACGTCGTGGAGCGTGAACACGGTGCGATAGCCTGGGGGCAACTTCTCGATCGAGCGTTCCAAGTTGACCCGATCCACCGCGCCGGTTAACCGCAGATCCGGCGCGCCGGGGTCCTTCCTTGGGCCACCTGACTCCTCGTCCGGCTCCGTAGTCTCTTCCAGCGATGCGACCGGGAGGGACTTCTTCCGCAGGCGCATCAAGACTACGTTGACCGTCATCCGGTGCAGCCAAGTCGAAAAAGCCGACTCGCCCCGGAATGTTCCGATCTTGCGGAAGAGCTGCAGAAATGCTTCCTGCATTAAATCTTCCGCGTCGGACGGGTTACCCACCATCCTCAGACATAAGGCATAGACCCGGCGACCATGAAGTTCGTAGAGGAACTCAAAGGCAGCCCCGTCTCCGGATTGAGCCAGACGAATGGCGTCGGCCTCGTTCAGCGGTTGTGGCTGAGCATGACCTGACACGCTATCGACTGGTCGGTTCCGGGCCAACGGTCCGAGTACGGCGCATCCACCCCTTCGGATGCACCGGCTACCTCCTGGAGTTGTCTTTAGGTTTAAACCCGCGTCATCGGAGAATTACGCGGATTCCCTGTACTACTTACCAGCGAAAGGTGCGTTAGTTCCGCTGGATCGAACTGCCGAGGGGCAGACTCGACGGTATCTATTCTCCACCGACCGAGGCCATGCGTCTAGCGCGCATGAAGCGGTCGCCGAAGGGCCGGGGAGGCTCGGAGGCCTGAATCTGGGTGCGAACGGCACGCTGGAAGGGAGCTACCTGGTCGTTTTCGAGGACTACAAAGAAAGACTTGAGCACGACGATGGTTTCGCGCAGGCAGGTATTCAGGTCGTAGTGGGCGGCGTCGATAATCTGCCATTCCGCCCCCGGCTTAGCCGAACCGCCCATCGTCAAGTTTTCCACAGCAATACGGAAGTCTCGTCCGAGGTTACTGACCATCTCGTCGAGCGCGTTAATTTTGTGGAGGAACTGCGATCGCTGAGTGAGCAGTACCTTGCTGAGAAGATCGCTCATGCGCGCGGTTCGCTGCTCCCTCGCGCCCAGAAAATTTTCTGCGTCGAGCGGAAGTGTCACCGGTACTGTGCCGTAGTGTTTGGCGTGTCCTGCGAGCGCACGCAGTACAGCGCAAAGATTCCCCGCTAAACGCGTGGCTAAATCGGGAGTGACGCAGACCGCGAGATAGGATTTGGACAGATGGCCCTGACGGCGATGCTCTAACGCCTCGTTCAGTGCGACGCTGAACATGTAATAGCTAGAGTCGAGCTGGCGCACAAACTCGTTGTATGCCTGATCCTTCTCTCGAGGTAACCAGGCGTGCCAAGCTTCTTTAACAGAGGGAAACGTACGAGTACCCAAGTGAGCTGCCCCCCAACTGCGCAGGAGTATAACAAAATCCACAGGACGTGTAGCAGGTTTCTTCGGCGCGCGGATGTGTCTAACTAAACAATAAACTTACTGTTTGGATTGAATTGATACTAGTACCGTATATCTCGTGACCCGATATGCGCGGCGGAGTTTTTCGAGTGTCGCCGTTTTCTTGCCCTACGCGAGCGGGCACCGATATACTTTGCTGACCTTCGGAAAGGATTTTCCCACTTTGGAATTTGAGCCGCGCGACCAGTTTGAGCAGCGCCAGAAAAAACTCGAGCAGATTCGAGCGTTGGGAATCGATCCGTTTCCGCGAGAGTTTCGCTGGACGGAGACGCCGGCGACAATTATCGAGAAATATTCCTCCGCGGCGGCGCCGGAGCTTGAGGCTGAGAAGCGGGAAGTTCGCGTGGCGGGGCGCATCGTCAGCTATCGCTTGATGGGGAAGGCGGGTTTTGCGCATTTGCAGGGCGCGGGGAAGCGCGTGCAGGTCTATGCGCGCAAGGATGTGTTGGGCGATAAGGGATTCGAGTTGTTTCATTTGCTCGACCTGGGCGATTCGATCGGGGTTCGCGGGCACCTGTTTCGAACCAAGACTGGCGAGCTGTCGGTTTGGGTGGAAGAAATCACGCTTTTGTCGAAGGCGTTGCTGCCACTGCCCGAAAAGTGGCACGGGCTGACCGACGTCGAACTGCGATATCGACAACGCTATCTCGATTTGATCGCAAACGAGAAATCGCGCGAGGTTTTTGCGAAGCGTGCGCAGATCGTGCAGGCGCTACGGCGATTCTTTGATTCGCGCGGCTATATTGAGGTCGAGACGCCGATGATGCACCCGATTCCGGGGGGAGCGGCGGCGCGTCCGTTTATCACGCACCACAACACGCTGGATATCGATCTCTACTTACGTATCGCGCCGGAGCTGTATTTGAAGCGACTGACGGTTGGCGGGTTCGATCGCGTCTACGAGATCAACCGCAATTTTCGCAACGAAGGGATATCGACGCAGCACAACCCTGAATTCACGATGCTTGAATTCTACGAGGCATACAGCAACTATCGCGACTTGATGGATTTGAACGAGCAGCTTTTTGCGGAGGTCGCGAAGTCCATCACGGGCTCGACCACGGTGAAATTCGGCGATGCGGAACTCGATTTCGGCAAAATGACGCGGCTGTCGATGCGCGAAGCGATCATTAAGTATTGGCCCGAAGCGGCGGGTGCGGCGCCTTCGCTCGATGAACTGGCGAGTCCGGGCGGCCCACAGGCGGCGGCCCAGCGCTACAACGTTTGGGCGAAGCAGGCAGGAGCGAATTATGCCGCGTCGAAAGGCACGCTGTCCGATGGCGAATGGACAGGGCTCCTCTTTGAGACCATGGCTGAGCATCATCTTATACAGCCGACGATTCTGTACGATTTCCCGACCGACATTTCGCCGCTGTCGAAGCAAAAGCCCGACGATCCGTCGCTGACGGAACGATTTGAGATCTACGTTGCCGGAATGGAGATTGCCAACGGCTTCTCTGAGCTCAACGATCCCGGGGAGCAGGAGCGCCGGTTTCTGGCGCAAGTCGCGCAAGGCGGCGATGAAGCCCCGAAGCAGGTCGACTTCGACTACGTTCGCGCGCTCGCACACGGCATGCCGCCGACCGCGGGTGAAGGCATCGGCATCGACCGATTGACGATGTTGCTCACCGACTCGCCGTCGATTCGCGACGTCATCCTGTTCCCGCTGCTGCGGCCCGAAGCGAAGCAAGACTCCGCTTCCGAAGGCGATGTCGCGTAGCGTATTCTTGCGTCACGCATGCAATCAGCTCACCCACAAGACGCGCACGGCGTGCCGTGCCCCTATGAGTTCGCTGAAGTGACGCGGCTTTCATGAAATTTGAGTGGTTCGTTGCGCGCCGCTATCTGAGATCGCCTTATCGGCCGGCGGTGCTGCGGCTGGTTACTGCGTTTTCCGTCCTGGGCGTAGCCGCCGGCGTTGCGACGCTCGTTATCGCGCTTTCGATGAACACCGGGTTCCGCGAGACGCTTCAGGATCGACTGCTCGGAGTGAAGGCGCATGTCTCGCTCGCGCGGCCCGGCACGGGCGGGATTCGCAATTACGAAGATCTCATCAAGAAGTTTGCGGAACTCCCCGGTGTGAAATCCATTGTCCCGTCGGTCTATCAGAACGTGCTGCTTTCGTTTGGTGGGGATGCGCGCGGCGTGGTTGCGAAAGGCGTCGACCCCGAACGCGAACGGAAGTACGACGAGGCGTTGCAGCGCATCGTCGATGGCAAGCTCGATTTCTCTCGCGATGCGGACGGAATCGAAGCGCTGCTCATCGGGAAGCAGCTTTCGCAGGAATGGAAGATCAAGCCCGGCGACTATGTGACGCTAACCAGCCCGCAGGGCAGGCTGACTCCGTTTGGCATGGTTCCGCGAACACGGCGGTTTCGGGTGACCGGCGTTTTCGATTCCGGCTTCTACGACTACGACGAAAACTGGTGCTTCATGACGTTGGCCGCGGCCCAGGAACTTTCCGGCACGGGCGATATCGTCAACGTGCTGGAATTCCGGCTGGCTCAGCCAGAGTTGGCAGACGAGTTTGGGCAACGGCTCGAATTGGAGGCCGGGGAAAGCTTTGCGGCCAGCACCTGGATGGAAGAGAACCGCGCCTTGTTCCGGGCGTTGCGGCTGGAGAAGCTCGTCACCGCCATTTTCATCGGCCTGATTACCTTTGTGGCGGGCTTGAACGTTCTCGTCGTTCTTTCAATGACCGTCACCGACAAGGCCAGAGATATCGCCGTGCTGATGTCGATGGGCACGCGACGCGAGCAGATCCGGCGCATCTTTTTAATGCAGGGAATTTCGATCGGCGCGACGGGTACGATTATCGGGCTCGTCGTCGGCTATGCCTTTTCGTGGATCGCGGGCACGTTCCGTCTGATTCCGCTCGATCCTCAAGTCTATTCCGTGCCGTTTGTTCCGTTTCACCCGAGTGTCTGGGATGGCGTCTGGATCGCGGTAGTGGCAATGGTGATTTCTGTGGGGGCGACCCTACTGCCCGCGCGGGCGGCGTCGCGTCTGTTACCTGTAGAGATCCTTCGTTTTGAATGAGAACGAAGCAATTCGAAAGCAGGCAAAACAAGGCAGTTGGCGGCGACGGATGACACCGCCAAGGGCCGAGGAGGAGGCCAATAAGTGCAAAGGAATGGGTCAGATTTTGGCTTCCGGGTTGCTCCCTTATGAGGGTAGAAGAGCCGGAAACAAAGCCCAGGGGCGTCCGTTGAATTCGAGCATGCTTCGGGGCAATCGCAAGTAATTAGAAATACAGGAGTTAGAAGCGTATCAAAGTGAGCCAAGGTTGGCCCACTTTGGAACCGGCAATCAGGGGCTGGAAACGGGAAGAAAATGGGCATTCCCAAGCGTCTCCGGGGACCCATCCCACGGCACTTCGATTGCACTCTACGCATCTAACATAATCATCAGCTGTAAGGGCGAGTTGTAACGACAGAAGCGTCATGAGGGCAACGCCAACGAATGTTGCAAGGCGGCATCAACCCGGAGCAGGTCACTTCCAATGCTTTGTCTTCGTCTGCGTCTATCAGTGCGGGCGCGATCCTCGAAGCGCGCAATTTGAAAAAGATTTACGGCGCCGGCGAGAAGAGTCTGTCGATTTTATCGGATGCAAATCTGATTTTGCAGCGCGGAGAAATGGTTGCGATCGTTGCGCCTTCCGGCGCGGGCAAAAGTACTTTGCTGCACTTGCTGGCTGCGCTAGACACGCCAACAAGCGGTACAGTATACTTCGCTTCGAAAGCCATTGAATCGAATCAAGACGCGGCTGTAGCGGAATTTCGAAATCGCTCGGTCGGATTTTTGTGGCAGCGGCATCAGTTATTGCCGGATTTTACAGCCGCAGAAAATGTGGCTATGCCGCTGTTGTTGCGCGGCGAAAATTTCGCTTCCACGCTGGAAAAAGCGCGGAAGTGGCTCGCGGAAGTAGGGCTCGCGGATCGAGCCGACCACCGCGCAGGGGAGCTTTCCGGAGGGGAACAGCAACGCGTCGCGATAGCTCGGGCGCTCGTCACCGAGCCGGCCGTTTTGCTGGCAGATGAACCCACCGGAGATTTGGACGAGCAGAATGCTTGGGCCGTGTTTGAGTTGCTGGAAAGGCTGCATCGCACGTACCAGTTGACGTCGTTAATAGCGACGCACAATCTGGAGCTCGCCGCGCGATGTGACCGGATTCTGGGATTGGAACACGGCGTTCTGAGAACTCGCGAGGCTGCGGCCAAAGCGAGTAGGGCCCCAGGGGGAGAAGCGAGCTAATCGTGTTCGAACGGTATACAGAAAAAGCGCGACGCGTCATATTCTTTGCTCGGTACGAAGCCAGCCAATACGGCAGCCCGTACATCGAGACCGAACACTTGCTGCTCGGCTTGATGCGCGAGGACAAAGCGCTGGCGAATCGTTTCCTGCGCCAGCAGGGATCGATCGAATCGATCCGCAAAGAAATCGAAGCACGCATCACCATTCGCGAACGCATTTCAACATCTGTTGAAGTGCCGTTGAGCGCGGAGTGTAAGCGCATCCTCAACATGGCGGGTGAAGAAGCGGAGCGGCTCGGCGTGAAGCACGTCGGGACCGAGCACCTTCTCCTCGGCATCTTGCGCGAAGAAAAGTGCTTCGGCGCCGAAATTTTGATGGAGCGCGGACTGCGCCTCTCGACGCTGCGCGAAGAACTCGCGCGCACGTCGGGTGAAAAGACCACGACCGCGCGCCCGAAAGAAACCTCGCTGCTCGCTGAATTCTCTCGCGACCTGACGCAGGCCGCGCAAGAAGGCTCGCTCGATCCGCTCGTCGGGCGCGAAGGCGAAGTCGAGCGCGTGATTCAGATTCTCTGCCGCCGCACCAAGAACAATCCGGTGCTGATCGGCGAACCCGGTGTCGGCAAGACCGCCATCGTCGAAGGGCTCGCGCAGCGCATCTCCGACGGAGATGTTCCCCCGTTCCTCGCCGACAAGCGCATCCTTTCGCTCGATCTCTCGCTCATCGTTGCCGGCACAAAATATCGCGGCCAGTTCGAAGAGCGGCTCAAGACCATCATGAAAGAACTGATGGAGAGCCAGAACTCGATCGTCTTCATCGACGAGCTTCACACACTGGTTGGCGCGGGTTCGGCGGAAGGTTCGCTCGACGCCGCCAATATCCTCAAGCCGGCTCTTTCACGCGGCGAAATTCAGTGCATCGGCGCCACGACCCCCGGTGAATATCGCAAGTCGGTCGAAAAAGATCGCTCGCTCGAGCGCCGCTTCCAGGCCGTCAAGGTTCCCGCTCCGGACGAAGAGCAAGCCGTGCAAGTTATCTCCGGTGTTCGCGAGCGCTACGAGAAATTTCACGCCGTCAGCTATACCGACGAAGCGCTCAAATACTCCGTCTACCTTTCGAACCGCTACATTCCCGACCGCTTCCTTCCGGACAAGGCGATCGACTTGATCGACGAAGCCGGCGCCCGCGTCAAGCTGCGCCAGGCCAGCGTTCCCGAAGAAGTCGGCGAAGTCCAGAAGCGCGTGAAGTTCATCACGCACCGCATGGAAAGCGCTATCGCCGCCCACGAATTCGAAAAGGCGCGGTTCTACTCCGAAGAAGAGCGCAAAGAGAAGGAAAATCTGCGCGGCCTTCGTGAGCGCTACAAACTCGACGACGCCTCCACCGGCATTGTCACCCGCGAAGACATCGAAGAAGTCGTGTCGCGCTGGACGGGTATCGGCGTCACCTCGATCAAGGAAGACGAGCAGCAGAAGCTTCTGCGCATCGAGCCCGAACTACACAAGCGCGTCATCAGCCAGGACAAAGCGATCACCGCTCTCGCCCGCGCCATTCGTCGCAGCCGCGCCGGCTTGAAGTCGCCGCTTCGCCCGGTCGGCTGCTTCTTCTTCCTCGGGCCCACCGGCGTCGGCAAGACCGAAGTCGCGCGGCGCTTAGCGGAATTCCTCTTCGGCAGCGAAAAGTCGCTCGTTCGCTTCGATATGTCCGAATTCATGGAGAAGCACTCGGTCAGCAAGCTGATCGGCGCACCTCCAGGATATGTCGGCTACGAAGAAGGCGGCCAGCTCACCGAGCGCGTTCGCCGCACACCGTATTCCGTCATCCTCCTCGACGAAATCGAGAAGGCGCATCCCGACGTGTTCAACATCCTGTTGCAGGTCTTCGAAGACGGTCAGCTCACCGACGGCCTCGGCAACACCGTAGACTTCCGTAACACCATCATCATCATGACTTCGAATCTTGGCGCGCGTCACCTCGTGAAGCGCACCTCGATCGGCTTCGCATCCGGCGCAGATGAGGCCGGAATGAAGAGCATCGAAGAAATGGTGATGGGCGAAGTGAAGAAATCGTTCAATCCGGAGTTCCTGAACCGCTTGGACGAGGTCATCATATTCAATCCGCTCGGGGACGACGACCTGCTCCGCATCATCGACCTGCTTGTTGGTCAGCTCAACGACACGCTGATTCACCGCCAGGTTCAGATCGTTCTGTCGCCGGAGGCACGTCAGTGGATTTTGGAAAAAACGTGCTCGGATCGGAACTACGGAGCGCGTCCGTTGCGGCGGGCTTTGCAGAAGTACGTCGAAGATCCGCTGTCGGAAGCTCTCATTCAGGGTGGAATCACAAGGCCTGCGACGCTCCAGATTTATGTCGCCGGGGAAGGCCTCGCGTTCCGGCCGGTGGGTGAGGCAACCCCGGTCGTCCACTAGCGAATCAGACACAACGCATAGCTGGTCTGGCTCTCGCGACTAGACCAGCTTCACGGCCGGCCCACACCGGGTACGGCGGGAGAAGAACAACTTGGGTTTGGGGGCGCGGCCTTGACCTCGTCAATGGCCGCTCAAATAAAAGTCTGTTCGCCGTTCAGGGTTCTGCGCACTCGATCTTTGTGGATCGTGGGCTTGGTGTTCTCGCTCACGTCCGCCTTGCTTCCTGCCAGCGCGTTGCCTCTTGGACTTGCGGACGTTTTTGCGCGCTCTTCAAGCGCGTCCGATGTATTGGATTCCGCAAACCCCGCGGACGTTAAATCGCAAGAATCATCTTCGAAACCCCAGGAATCGTCTTCGAAGCCGCAGGAGCAAGAGTCATCCTCGAAGCAGCAGGCTCAGCAGCCCGACCAGTCTCAGCAACAGCAACCCGCCGCTCCGCAGCCGGCGCCTCAGCCCACACAGTCGCCGCTCGAAAACGCCCCGACGCAGGCCGCTCCCACCGCCGACCAGAATTCGCCCGCTATCGTCGACCGCATCATCTTCATCGGCAATCGCCGCATCCGCAGCGACACCCTGAAGGCGCGCATCTTCTCTCGTGAAGGCGATCCTTATAATGAGGAAACGCTTCGCCGCGATTTCCAGGCTCTCTGGAACACGCAATTTTTCGAAGACGTAAAGCTCCGCGTCGAAGATTCTCCCGACGGCCCCAATCACAAAAACATCATTTTCGAAGTCAGAGAGCGCCCCGTCATTCGCCGTATTCGCTACGACGGCATCCACTCGATCTCCGAATCCGACATTCTCGACCGCTTCAAAGAGCGCAAAGTCGGCCTCACAGTCGAAAGCAGCTTCGACCCGACGCGCATCAAGAAAGCCGAAGTCGTCCTGAAAGAATTGCTCGGCGAGCACGGCCGCCAGTTTGCCACCGTCACGCCGCAATACGAGCGCATCGCCTCGAGCAACGCCGTCATCCTGGTCTTCAAGATTCAGGAAGGCCCGAAGGTTAAAGTCGGCCACATCAAATTCACCGGAAATCATGCGTTCAGCGATCGCAAGCTGATCCGTGCGATGCATCACGATCGTCCCTACTCGATTCCGCTTTATTTTTGGGACATCACCGTCCTTACCAAAACCTACGATTCCGAAAAGCTCACCGAGGACATCGAAGTCGGCATCCGCGGCCTCTATCAGGACAACGGCTATTTCAAGGTCGTCGTCGCGCCCAACGGTCCCATCCTCGAAAATTACGACACCCAGGGCTACAAACTCGGCGTCCCGCTCACCGGTCGCACGCACGGCAAAGCCGTCAACATTACAATCCCGATTGAAGAAGGCGAGCGCTACAAGATGGGTACGCTGAAGATCGTCAGCGCCGACCCCGATAAAGCACTTTCGCTGAAGGTCGAAGCGCTTAAGACTGTCTTCCCGCTCAAGCAGGGCGACATCTTCTCCGCCGCCAAAGTCCGCAAAGCCATCGAAGATTACGGCAAGGCATACGGCCAATACGGATTCATCGACTTCACCGCTGAGCCAGAGTTCGACATCGACGACCCATCCGCCACGATCAATCTCACGCTGCGCTTCAGCGAAGAAAAGCAGTACTACGTCCGCCGCATCGACTTCACCGGCAATACCACGACGCGCGACAAAGTCATCCGCCGCGAGCTGCTCCTCGACGAAGGCCAGCTCTTCAACAAGCGCGCCTGGGAAATCAGCATCCTTCGCCTTAACCAGCTCAACTACTTCGATCGCATCGAAGAAGATAAGGCCGTCGAGATCAAGCGCAACACAAAAGACGGCACCGTCGATCTCAATCTCAAGCTGAAGGAAAAGGGCAAGCAGTCGATCGGCTTGCAAGGCGGCGTCAGCGGACTCGCGGGCACGTTTATTGGTCTTACCTATCAGACCAACAACTTCCTCGGCCTCGGCGAAACGCTCACGTTCTCGGCCCAGTTCGGCGATTTGCAGCGCAGCTTCATGTTCGGCTTCACCGAGCCGTATCTATTCGATCGTCCGATCTCCACAGGCTTCACCATTTTCGACAGCCGCTACAATTTCGATCAGGCGAAGCAGGAAGCGTTAGCCCTCGGCCAGTCCGTCAGCATCAACCCCGAGTTCGTCCAGAACTACACGCAGAATTCCACCGGCTTCACGATTTTTGCGCAGTATCCGGTCAAGCGCCTCTCGTTCACGCGCCTCTCGATTACCTACGGCTTGACGCACACCAACATCCAGACGTTCAACGAGGCCTCGCAATTGCTGTTTGAACAGTTGCAGTTCACCAGCGTCGCCGGCCCCAGCGCGCTCACCGGCATCGTCTCGAGCACGATCACGCCCAGCGTCAGCTACAACACGATCGACAATCCGCAAAACCCGCGCAAGGGGCATAGCCTTTTCTATTCGGCCGCTGTCAGCGGCGGTCCGCTTGGCGGCAACACCAACACCATCACGAACGTTTTTAGCTACACGCAATTCCATCCGGTCTATAAAAAGCGCAACGTCCTCGGCTTTCACTTCACATCTGCTTTCACTACGGGTTACGGCGGTAAAGAAGTTCCTCCGTTCAGCCGCTTCTACATGGGCGGTGAACAGGATCTTCGCGGTTACGACATTCGCTCCATTTCACCGGTCACCTTTATTCCTACCGAGACCGCGCAAACCTTTATCTTTACCGATCCGACCACCTTGTCGGCCTCCGGCAGCCCGTTGCAACGCAGCTTCACCATCCCCATTCTCACCTATCAGGCCACGCTTCCCGGCGGCGACCTTCAGACTTCCGGTAACATTGAATACCGCATCCCCATCGTCGGACCCGTCACCGTCTCCTTGTTTCTCGATGGCGGCACCGACGGCATCGTCCGCACCGACGCTCTGAAGCTGAACCCGCAGGGTCTCACCAATCTCTTGCAGCAGTTCCCCGGCGCGAATGTCAGCGGCCAGTTGCCCATCGCGGGTGGCACGAACTTCCGGCTTCGCGGTTCCACCGGCGTCGAATTCGGTGTCCAGCTTCCGATCGTCCAGGCGCCGTTCCGCATCTACTACGCCTACAACATCAATCGCCTGCACTCCGAGATTATTTCGCCGCCGGACTACATCAATCCGAGCGAGCTGAAGCTGCTTCAAGGCACGCTGCCGCCTGAGGTCTACAACAGCCAGGTCCTGCCGTTATTGCAGGAGTTCAGTTTGAATCCGGGCCGTCTGAATTATTTCGAGCCCAAGACCACCTTCCGTTTCACGGTGGGCAAGACTTTCTAGTAATGCGCAGTTGATTTTTTGGCCGGCGGCTCGGGCAACCGGGTTTCGCGCAATGTTTGATTGCGGAAATCGACGCACTCTTTGCGATAATCGCCGGACGTTTTATAGCGGGGGAGGCAGGGGGAATGAAGTTGCGAAAGCTTTTTAGCTGCGTGGCCGGGTTTGCTGCGCTCGCGGGTTTCGTCATGCAAGGCTGCGGTGGCGGCAGCGCGAACACCGTCACGGTTACATTGAGCCAGTCCTCAGCCGCGCTGGTGGTCACCCAGGTCCTCAACCTCACCGCGACCGTTGCGGGTTCGACCAATCTCAACGTGACCTGGACCTGCACTTACACCACGACGACCACGACGATCGGGGCCAACAACACCACCACCAGCACCACCAGCAATCCTGCCACTTGCACAGCTCAGACTGGTGTTCTCACCAATATTCAGGACACCACCGTCACATACACTGCTCCCGCAAAGATTTCGACTCCGCCTCCGACCGCCACGACCATCGTCTCCCCGCCGGTGATCACGATCACCGCGACCTCTCAAGCCAACACCAAAGTCACCGGCACCTGCACCGTTTCGCTCGATTCCGGCATCTCCGTCACCATCAATCCGGCCACCGCTGCCGTCCCCACCAGTCAGAATTTCCAGTTCGTTGCAACTCTCACGAACGACTCCACGCCGAACGACGTCACCTGGCAAGTGACTCAGGAACCGCTCACCAGCGCCAACAGCCTTGCGGACCTCGTCACCTGCAGCCCCACCTGCGGCAGTATAAATTCGACCGGCGTATACACCGCGCCTTCAAGTGTCCCTACGGTGTACACACCGTCTACGATTAGTTCAACGGTGACTACGCAGACGCCTCAGATCGTCACGATTCTTGCGATTTCTAAAGTCGACTCTACCCGCTTAGGCGCTGCAAGCGTCACGGTGGTCACCTCGGGCACGATTAATTTCACCGGAATCTCGCCGAGCATCGCCCCTCAAGGCGCCGTCTTGCAGGATATCTACCTTGCTGCCACAAACGTGAACTCGCTCACGAGTATTTTCTACGACGGCACCGCTCTTCCGTCTACGCAGGTCGTCGTCGTCTCTCCGCCGACCGCGGGTTCCACCCCGACGGGTGCTCGCGCGCGCTTGCTCCCGGCACAGCTCCAAACCGCAGGCTCGCACACGATCAGTATTTGCAATCCTCCGATCGGTCAGAGCACTTGCCAGCCCGGCTCGGGTGGTGGTCCGTTCAAAATCACCGTCGTGTCCGAACGTCCATCGTTGATTTCCACATCGCCCAACAGCCTGCCGCAGACCGCCGCGGGTGCTCCGTCTTCAGGCGCTTTGCTGATCGACGGCGGATTCTTTGGCTCGACGAATTTTCCGCTGGTTTCCGCTCAATTCAACGGATCACCGATCGCGGTCCAGCAGCCATCATCGCGTCAGCTCTCTCTGACAATGCCTCCGCTGCCTACCGCGGGCCTGTTCCCGATTAGCGTCACCAACAACAACGCTTCGCCGACGACAGCGACAACCAGCTTCGCGGTATTCCCCGACTATGGCGTCAGCAATCCGCCGAGCAACGCAACATTGTTGCCTCTGACCGGTGCTGCTACTCCGAGCGCGATTGCGATCGACGACGTTCTCGGCGTCGCCGCGGTCACGGAAGTCGGAACCAATAAGGTGGAATTCATCAACCTGAATGGTGGCAATCCTACCGTGATGCCAAGCCCCGTGCCCGTAGGCACAACTCCGACCGGTGTCGCCGTGGATACTCTGGGCGTCACCGTCGGTGGCGTTCCCAATGTTCACGTCACCGCCGTCGTCAACTATGCGGATCGCACACTCGAACTTCTCCGCACTCCGGCACCGGGCACAGCTCCCAACGCGACTCCGATCGCAACAATCAATCTCGCTCCGCTCATCCCGACTTCAGCGCCGACAACTCCTCCGACGCCTCCGCCATTTCCGTACTCCGTCGGTATCGATCCGCTTACGCACACGGCGGTCATCGCTTATGCGAACACGAACATCGGTTTTATCGCCGACATCAATCCCGGAAACGCAGCCAATACGTCGGAGTGCCTCATCGCCGGCCAAGCGCCGCCTTGCGTGATTTCTTCGGTGAGCGTCTCGACGGGGCAGTATCCGCAAGTCGCTCTCCAGCCGCGCGTTCACCTCGCATACATCACTCCGGGTGGCGCAGGCGTGTTGCAAGCGGTCGACCTGACAAAGAAATCGACATCTGTCGCTATTGCAAGCGCGGTTCGTACTTCCAACGTCGTC
>Ga0206939_10163_pt1 | contig 18781 bp, 25 predicted proteins | sample Alteio_BWOrgHeat_10_FD_152921 | JGI IMG/M metagenome (GOLD analysis project Ga0206939, IMG submission 152921) | Enriched cells from forest soil in Barre Woods Harvard Forest LTER site, Petersham, Massachusetts, United States -... | ecosystem: Environmental > Terrestrial > Soil > Temperate forest >... | reverse complement strand
ACGGGCCGTGCAGCGCGTAAGCAGCGGCTCGGCGGCGAACTGCTCTGCGAAATCTGGTAAGAGGCAAAAAGTCATGTCGCGAATTGGACGAAAACCGATTCCGCTGCCCGCTGGAGTGAAGGTGCAAATCGGGCCGGCAGCCATCGAAGTGCAAGGCCCCAAAGGCAAGCTCAGCGTGCGTGTGCCGCAAGGCATACGCTTTGAGCAAAAGGACAGTGTGCTCAGCGCCCTGCGAGAATCCGACGAGCAGCGCGCCCTGCACGGTCTGGCGCGGGCCTTGGTCGCCAATGCCGTGCGCGGCGTGACCGAGGGATTCAAGAAAGAGCTGGACATCGTTGGCGTGGGCTATCGCGCCGAGGTCAAGGGAAAGAACGTCGTTTTCGCCCTGGGGTACTCGCACCCTGTACAGTTCCCCATTCCCGAGGGCATTCAGATAGCGGTCGAAAAGCAAACCCGCGTGGTCGTCAGCGGCGCCGATCGCGGGCGCGTCGGGCAAGCGGCGGCGGATATTCGTGGCTTGCGGCCACCCGATCCTTACAAGCAGAAGGGCATCCGCCTGGTTGGCGAGCGCTTGAAGAAGAAAGCTGGCAAGGCGGGTGCTGCCAAGACAGCGGCATAGTGGGCAAAACTTATTTGACGGCGCAACGGGAAGAAACGAAAGGCCCCGAGGTGAAAGGAAAGAATGGCTACGAAATCAGTTCGCAAGCTTTCACGTAACGCGCACCGCCAGCGGGTGCATCGTCGCGTGCGGCAGCGCGTTGTGGGCACGCCCCAGCGCCCGCGCCTTTGCATTCACCGCTCTCTCGGCCACATCTATGCGCAAGTCATCGATGATCAGACCGGGCGCACGCTGGTTTCAGCCAGTTCGCTCGATAAGGGCACGCGCGCCGCGCTCAAGGGCGGCGGGAATGTCGCGTCGGCCAAAATCGTGGGCAAGGCGGTCGCCGAGCGTTCGCTCGCGGCCGGCATCCAGCAAGTCGTTTTCGATCGGGGCGGCTATATGTATCACGGTCGCGTCGAAGCTCTCGCGAATGCAGCTCGCGAAGCGGGATTGAAGTTCTAAACTATGTCCAAACATATTCTGCGCGAGACTTTGGCGGTGCGCCGGCCCATCGAGGTCAGCGCAAATAACTTGAAAGATCAAGTGGTCTCCATCCAGCGCGTCACCAAAGTGGTCAAAGGCGGAAAGAATCTGAGTTTCTCCGCTCTGGTGGTGGTGGGCGATCAACGCGGCCATGCCGGTTTTGGCATGGGCAAGGCCAGGGAAGTTCCTATGGCCATTCGTAAGGCCATCGAGCAGGCCAAAAAGAACTTGATTCATCTCAACCTGAAGGGCACGTCCATTCCCCATCAGGTGACCGGGTTCTACGGCTCGGGACAAGTTCTGCTCAAGCCTGCTTCGGAAGGCACGGGGATCATTGCCGGAGGGCCGGTGCGCGCGGTCATGGAAGTCGCCGGGATCTCCAATGTGTTGACGAAATCGATTGGCACCTCGAATCCGCATAACGTCATCAAGGCCACCTTTGATGCGCTCTTGCGGCTGAAAGACAGAAGCCGCGTTGCCGAACAGCGTTCGAAAACGCTGGAAGAGTTGCGCTAGGCGTTTCGAGAGAGGCTCGGGATCGGTATGGCGAAAAAGACGGGAACGGTTAAACTAAAATGGGTGCGCAGTTTCATCGGCTGTCCGCGGGATATGCGCGCCACGGTGCGCGGCCTGGGATTCCGGCGTATGCAGCAGGTGGTCGAACGCGAGGATACGCCCGCGGTGCGCGGCATGGTCGATAAGGTGCGCCATCTCGTTGTGATTGTGAAGTAAAACGAAAATCTTTTCGTCGCCAGGAGTGAGGCCAGCATGTCGGTAACTTTGTCAAATCTTCACCCGCCGCGCGGCTCGCGTCATCGCAAGGTACGTGTTGGCCGGGGCATCGGCTCAAAATTGGGCAAGACTTCAGGGGCTGGCAATAAGGGCCAGAAGTCTCGCAAGGGATATTCCCAGCGCCCCGGCTTTGAGGGCGGTCAGATGCCCTTGCACCGGCGCATGCCCAAGCGCGGCTTTCACAACCCTTTTGGACGCGACTATGCGGTCGTAAATCTCGAAGCGCTCAACGCCTTCGCCGCGGGCGATGTGGTCACCCCCGACACCTTGCGCGAACGTGGCTTGGTGCGTCACGCTACTCGTCCCGTAAAGATCCTTGGTGATGGAGAGTTGAAGGCGGCGCTGACGGTGCGTGCTCAGGCCTTTAGCCGGTCTGCGGAGCAGAAGATCGCCAGTGCCGGAGGCAAAGTCGAGCGGCTATCATGAACCAATTTTTTGAAGCTTTCGCCAATATGTTTCGCATCCCGGATCTGCGCAGGCGGATTCTGTTTACCCTGGGGATTCTGGCCGTATACCGCGTGGGCTCATTCATGCCGACGCCGGGCATCAATGCGGATGTGCTCACGCAGTTGTTCCAGCAGAATCAGGGATCGGTTCTTGGCATCATCGATCTGTTTAGCGGCGGCAACTTCCGGCGGCTCACGATTTTCGCCCTGGGAATCATGCCCTATATCACCGCCTCCATCATTCTGCAGTTGATGACGGTGGCCTCGCCTTATCTCGAACGCTTGCAGAAAGAGGGCGAACTCGGCCGCCGCAAGATCACCCAGTACACGCGCTATCTGACCATTCTGTTGAGCATTCTGCAGTCGCTCTCCATCGCCTTCACCTTGCAGCGCCAGTCGGGACCCAATGGCTCGGCGCTGGTTTATAACCCGGGTGTCGCCTTTACGTTGATGACCATTCTTACGCTGACCACCGGCTCGGCCTTCATCATGTGGCTCGGCGAGCAGATCAGTGAGCGCGGCGTGGGCAACGGAATGTCCCTGATCATCTTTGCCGGCATTGTGGTCGGCTTGCCGCGCGGCATCTTCGATCTCTGGACCAAAGCTTCCACTCAGCAATGGGGGCCATTCACGGGCCTGGCTCTAATCCTGCTGGTAGCATTGATGCTGGCGGTTATCGGTTTCATCGTTTTTGTCGAGGGCGGCCAGCGGCGCATTCCCGTGCAGTACGCCAAGCGTGTGGTTGGCCGCCGGGTCATGGGCGGGCAGATGACCTACCTTCCGCTTCGCGTCAATGCGGGTGGCGTCATCCCACCGATCTTTGCCAGTTCCTTGCTGACGTTCCCCGGCACGATTGACCTGGTCATGCAAAAGCGCTTTCCTTCCTTCGATCGGGTCGCGAAAGCCTTGTCCTGGGGCGAGCCCCTTTATACGTTGATCTACGTCTTGCTGATCATTGTGTTCGCCTTCTTTTACGTGGGCATTGTTTTCAATCCCACCGAGCTTGCAGACAATATGCGCAAGTACGGCGGGTTCATTCCCGGCATACGCCCGGGGCGCAATACCTCCGAGCACATCAATCGCATTTTGCGCCGTCTGACGTTCGTGGGCGGGGTCTACCTTGCCGCTGTCTGCCTCCTCCCAGAATGGATGATTGCCGGCATTCACCTGCATCACCTGCCCGGAGCTTTGGGAGTATGGTTTGATAACCATATGTGGCGCTTCGTGCTCGAGGGACTGAACGTCTCGTTCTATTTCGGCGGCACCTCGCTTCTGATTGTCGTGGGCGTGGCCATGGATACGGTGCAGCAGATCGAAGCCCAGCTTGTGATGCGCAATTACGAAGGCTTCGTCAAGAAAGGGAAGCTGCGGAGCCGGCGTTATGCCTGAAGTGGGCGTGGCTGCAAAGGGCCCCATAAAAGGCTTGGGCCGAGCGGTGATCTTCCTGGGGCCGCCGGGCGCGGGAAAGGGCACGCAGGCCCGGCAGATCGCGCAGGATTATGGCGTGCCGCATCTGTCCACCGGCGATATGTTTCGCGACCATGTCAGCCGCGGCACGGCGCTCGGGTTGCGGGCCAAACCCATTATGGAGCGCGGCGAGCTCGTTCCTGACGACCTGGTCTTGAGCATGGTGGAGGAGAGAATTTCGCGGCCGGATTGCGCCGACGGTTTCATCTTGGATGGTTTTCCCCGGACCCTGCCGCAGGCGGAAAGGCTGGACGAAATCCTCCAAAGGCGTTTCCAGACGCGGCCTCTGGTGGTCCATTTCGTCGTCGACCCGGCGCAGTTGATGCGCCGGCTGACGGGCCGCCGCACGTGCGCAATTGGCGGCGAGATTTATAATGTATACGATCAGCCGTCAAAGGTGCCTGGCCGTTGTGACCGCGATGGCGGGGAGTTGATTCAGCGACCCGATGATCGCGAAGAGGTAATCGCGGAGCGCCTTGCGGCCTATGAACGCCAGACGCGTCCCTTGGTCGATTATTACCGCCGTCAAGGCGTGCTCCAGGATGTGAACGGCATGGCCGCACCGGCGGCAGTAACCAAAAGTGTTCTCGAATTGCTCGCGCAGAAAAGATGATCGTTTGTAAATCCGCTGCGGAACTCGAGGCCATGCATCGCGCCGGGTTGGTTGTGTGGGATGTGCTGAATCGCTTGCGCCAGGCCGTGCAGCCAGGCATCACCACGCTCGACCTGGAGAGAATTGCCGTTCAGGGCGCCAAGGAGCACAGCGCTCGCCCGGCGTTCAAGGGTTATCGCGGCTATCCCTGTGTGCTGTGCGCCTCGATCAATCAGGAGGTGGTCCACGGCATACCGTCGGCCTCGCGGCGCTTGCAAGAAGGAGATGTTATTTCACTCGATTTCGGTGTGGAGCTAGGCGGTTATTATGGAGATGCGGCGCTGACACTACCCATAGGGACGATTCGCCCTGAAGTCGGCGACTTATTGCGTGTGACTCGCGAATCGCTGGACAAGGCCATCGACAAGGTTCGGCCCGGCAACCGCTTGAGCGATATCTCCTCTGTGGTGCAGCAATGGGTGGAGAAACATGGGTTTTCTGTGGTGCGAGAGTTTGTGGGCCATGGCATAGGAACCAAGATGCATGAAGAGCCCAACGTGCCGAATTATGGTGAGCCGGGACGTGGCCCTCGCCTCGAGGAAGGCATGGTTTTTGCCATCGAGCCAATGGTCAATGCGGGTGGCCCAGGAGTGAAAGTTCTCGATGATAAGTGGACTGCGGTGACCACCGATGGCAGTTGCTCGGCTCATTTTGAGCACACGGTCGCGGTCACCTCGAATGGTCCCTGGATTTTGACGCGGCCCCGAGATGTAGTAGGAGCATCCTGGTAGTTGTTTGGAGCCTATGGTAAAGAGTCCGCAGCCAGATAAGAAAAAGTCCGATGCCAGTAATCCGAAGGAAGACGCCATCGAGGTGATGGCTACCGTCATCGAGCCGTTGCCGAACGCGATGTTTCGCGTCCAATTGGACAATAAGCACCAGGTGCTGGCGCACATCTCGGGCAAGATGCGCAAGAATTTCATTCGCATCCTCGCGGGCGATAAGGTGGCTGTCGAGCTTTCGCCTTACGATCTCACTCGCGGGCGGATCGTGTATCGTTATAAGTGACGATCCGGCCAGGATCGTCATCCCGAGCGATCAGCGTGAGCGAGGGATCTCAGAAGTCAGAATGGAGCAGCAATGAAGGTTCGAGCCTCGGTCAAGAAAATTTGCGATAAGTGCAAAGTCATTCATCGGCGCGGCGTGGTTCGTGTGATTTGTACCAACCCGAAACATAAGCAGCGCCAGGGTTAGGAGTTCTTATGGCACGTATTGCTGGAGTTGATTTGCCGCCGCAGAAGCGGCTGTGGGTCGGTCTCACTTCAATCTATGGAATCGGGCTGCCCCGTGCCCGCTCGATCTGCGCCAAGGCCAAGGTGGACGAGACCAAGAAGATCAAGGATCTGACGGAAGAAGAGGTGAATCAACTTCGCCAGCAGATTGAGTCCGAGGGCCGCGTAGAGGGCGATCTGCGCAAAGAGATTCAGATGAACGTCCGCAGGTTGATCGAAATTCAGTGTTATCGCGGATTGCGTCACCGCCGCAACCTGCCGGTTCGCGGCCAGCGCACCCACACCAATGCCCGTACCCGGAAGGGGCCGCGGAAGGGCGCGGTGGCCGCAAAGAAGAAGGTAATGGCGCGCAAGTAGCCGAACGAGTTTCGATAGAGAGGGGAGATCGGTGGCCAAGGAAGCACAAGAGGGAGCAGGAGCAGCAACAACAGCAGCGGGGAAGCCGTCGAAGCGCAAGAAGGAGTTCAAGAAAAAGCGCGAACGCCGTGCCGTCCCGCATGGCTTGGCCTGCATCCAGGCGACATTCAACAATACCATCGTGACCATCACGGCTCCGGATGGCCGTGCCGTATGTTGGTCTTCTGCGGGCTCTATTGGCTTCAAGGGCTCGCGCAAGGGCACTCCCTATGCCGCGCAGCAGGCCTCCATGACGGCCGCTGGCGTGGCGCGTGATCAGTACGGGATGAAGAGTGTGGAAGTTCGAGTAAAGGGGCCGGGCTCAGGGCGCGAGTCCGCGGTTCGGGCGCTGGCTGCTTCGGGGTTGCACATCGTGCATATCAAGGACGTTACCCCGGTTCCTCACAATGGGTGTCGCCCGCCAAAGCGCCGCCGTGTGTAACGATCAGCCCTGTGTGTAAGGGTCGCGAAGACTAAAAGGAGAGACGAAGTGGCAAGACATCGCGAAGCTGTTTGCCGGTTATGCCGCAGAGAAGGACAGAAGCTTTTCTTGAAGGGCCTGCGGTGTTTCACGGAAAAGTGCGCCATCGAGAAGCGGAACTTCGTGCCTGGGCAGCATGGTCAGTCGCGGCGGCCCAAAACCGTGGGTTATGGTTTGCAGTTGCGTGAGAAGCAGAAGGTGAAGCGCACCTACGGACTTTTGGAGCGACAGTTCCGCTCCTATTTTCACAAGGCCGAAATCGCCAAGGGGCCGACGGGTGAAAATCTCATCGTCATGCTGGAGAGGCGCCTCGATAACGTCGTGAAGCGCATCGGCCTGGCGGGTTCTCACGCCCAGGCGCGTCAATTGGTCCTGCACGGCCATGTCACCGTCAACGGGAGAAAGGTGAATGTGCCTTCCTTCCTGGTTAAGGTTGGCGATGAAGTCATTCTCAAGCCGAAGATGCACCAGAACACCATGGTGCTCGAGGCGCGCAACGTTGCGCAGAGTCAAAATATGGTTCCCTGGCTGGACATCGACCGCGATAACTTCAAGGCGCGGGTGGTGGCGCTGCCCAAACGTGAAAACGTTCAGACGCCGGTATTTAATGAGCAGTTGATCGTGGAGTTGTACTCCAAGTAATCGCCGGCTGACGATATTCCAATTGATACCCCGCCGCGGCGGGAGGAAGGATAGCAACAATATGTGGAAAGGCTTTCAGAAACCAAAGCGGTTGGCGGCGGAACTCGATTCCCTGACCGATAAATACGGAAAATTCTCAGCTCAGCCGTTTGAGCGCGGCTGGGGCACCACCGTGGGCAATGCCCTGCGGCGCGCGCTGCTCAGCTCCATTGAGGGCGCCGCGATTACCGCCGTGAAAATCGAGGGCGTGCTCCATGAGTTCAGCTCCATTCCCGGCGTTGTGGAAGACGCCACCGATATCATCCTCAACTTGAAACAGGTGCCCCTCAAGCTGAATAACGATCAGCCCAAAACGATCACGCTCAATGCCGAGACGGCCGGCGTCGTAACCTCCGCGATGATCGAAGAAGACGCCGACTTTGCCGTGCTGGACAAGAACGTTTACATCGCCACTGTAAGCGAGGGCGGCAAGCTGCAGCTCGAGATGCGCGTCAAGAATGGCCGCGGATACGTGGGCGCCGACCGCAATTTCGATGAAGATCTGCCCATCGGATACATTCCCGTAGACTCCGTGCACTCCCCGGTGCGCAAGGTGAATTATTCGGTCGAAGCCGCGCGACTCGGCCAGATGACCGACTACGACCGCCTGATGCTGGAAGTCTGGACCAACGGAGCCATCACTCCGCAGGACGCGATTGGCCTGGCTGCCAAGCTCATCAAAGATCACATGAGTATCTTCATCAATTTCGAGGAGCAGACCGAACTGCCGGAGGAATCCGTCGAATCCTACAACGATCCGCGTCTGGAACATCTGGACCGGTCGGTGGAAGAGCTCGAGCTTTCCGTCCGCTCCTACAATTGCCTCAAGAATGCCAACATCCAGACCATTCGCGAACTCGTGCAGAAGACCGAAAACGAAATGCTCAAGACCAAGAATTTCGGACGCAAATCGCTGAACGAGATCAAGGAAATTCTCACCAGGATGGGGTTGGGCCTGGGAATGAAATTTGACGAGCATGGACGCATCATCTGGCCGCCGCTACCCAGCCAGACCGCGCCGCCTACGCCCGAAGAGACGGCCGGTCTATAACCCGTTATCGACATGCGACACCTTAACTCAGGATCGAAGCTGGGGCGGCAACCCGCCCATCGCCGCGCAACCTTGCGCAATCTCGTAACGAATGTGATCGAGAAAGAACGCATCACAACCACGATTCGGCGCGCCAAGGCTACACGGCCATTGGTGGAACGAATGATCACGCTGGGCAAACGCGATTCCTTGCATACTCGCCGGCAGGCAGCTTCCTTCCTGATGACCCCGCTCGCGACGAAGAAGTTGTTTGAAGACATCGCTCCAAGATTCGCCGACCGCGCGGGCGGATACACCCGGATCATTCATGCCGGCTTCCGCATCGGAGACGGCGCGCAGCTTGCGATCCTCGAGTTGCTGGGATCCAAGTTGAAGAAAAAAGAAAAGAAAGAGAAGAAAAAGCCGGAAGCCGAGAGCGAGGAAACTGCCGAAAAGCGCGAGGCCAAGGCCAAGGCTTAGCCGAAATTCCGCCGGCATCTGTTTCGGGTGAGGGGCCCGTTTTCTACACGAGAACGGGCCTTTTGCTTTTCATGCGAGCCCACCTCGGCGGTTCTGAATCTTTCACGCCCGATCGGAAATCGTCCGGCATCGCGGGAATTGCTTTCATCAAGACAAATGCGTGCCGAATTCTTGGTCCGGCGAAGCCTTCGCTCGCTTGTTCACTACCCACGCCGCGAATTGCGCAACACTCGCTCCGGCCGTATCGAGCAGAGCGTCCCACACGGAAGCGCCGCGACTGGGCACAAAAATCTGATGAATCTCGTCGGAAGAGGCGTAAAGCGCGGCGATCAGGATGGCCAGGCAGGCCCAGCGCAATTGCCAGCCTTCGTTTGGCGCCCTGAGTGCGCGAAAGAGCAGCAGTCCGAATATGAAGTATTCACCGAGGTGAGCACATTTGCGGATCAAACCATGCAGTGTGGAAAGCGTTTGGCTGCGCGCGTGAGGAAGCAGCGTTTGCAGAATTCCAATGATCACTCCCTGTGTATGCTCGCTCGAGAAGGCGTCGGTTGAAAAAGTAAAGATGATGGCCGCCCACACGACGACGGGGAGCCACGCGCCAAGGCGAGAGGTTTCGGGGCTATTCCACCTGATAGTTGGGCGCCTCGCGAGTGATGATTACATCGTGAACGTGGCTTTCGCGCAGGCCGGCGGAGGTGATGCGCACAAAACGGCTGCGTTCCTGCAGTTCGCGAAGATTGGCCGCACCGCAATATCCCATGCCGCTGCGCAAGCCGCCGGTGAGTTGATCGACCAACCCGCCGAGAGGTCCTTTGTACGGCACGCGCCCCTCCACACCCTCCGGCACGGACTTTCCGCGATCCGCTGTCTCCTGGGCATAGCGGTCTGCCGAGCCCGCTTCCATGGCGCCGAGCGAACCCATGCCGCGATAAGACTTGAACGTGCGTCCTTGATACAGAATGGTCTCGCCGGGCGATTCTTCGGTACCGGCAAATAGGCCGCCGATCATCACCACGGAGGCTCCGGCGGCGATGGCCTTGGTGATATCTCCCGAGTATTTCACTCCGCCGTCGGCAATGATGGGAACGCCGGTGCCCTTGGCGGCCCGCGAGGCTTCCGCGATAGCGGTGATTTGGGGAACGCCGGCACCCGTGACGACGCGCGTGGTACAGATCGATCCGGGGCCGATGCCGACTTTGAGGCCGTCGATGCCCAGCGCGATCAGGTCGCGAGCCCCTTCGTAAGTGGCGACATTTCCCGCCGCTAGTTGCATATTCGGCAGACGCTGCTTCACCGCCCGGATCGCTTCCATGACGCGCGTGGAGTGGCCGTGGGCGGTGTCGAGCGCCAGGACATCGACATTGGCGCGCGCGAGCTCGACGGCGCGTTCCAGGAAGTCGCCGGTGGCGCCAATCGCGGCGCCCACGCGTAAACGGCCGTGTTCGTCTTTCGTGGCCCGCGGATATTCCAGCTTTTTCTGAATATCCTTTACGGTGATCAGGCCCTTCAGGTTGAAGTGCTGGTCCACCACCAGAAGTTTTTCGATGCGATGCTGCTGCAGAAGCCGCTCGGCTGCTTCGAGCGTGGTCCCCACCGGCACCGTGACCAGATTGTCTTTGGTCATGATGCTGCTGACCGGCTGATCGAGATTTCTCTCGAAGCGCAAATCGCGATTGGTGAGAATACCCACCAGCGTGAGCCCTCGCGTCACGGGCAGTCCCGACACGTGATATTTATTCATCAGGTCGAGTGCGTGGCGCACCGAGTGTTCGGGCGAAATGGTCACCGGATCGACGATCATGCCGCTTTCTGAGCGTTTGACGCGGTCTACCTCTTCGGCTTGGCGTTCGACGCTCATATTGCGGTGAACGAAACCGAGGCCTCCCTGGCGGGCCATACCGATAGCCAGATGCGCTTCCGTGACCGTATCCATGGCCGCCGAGACCATGGGGATATTCAGCGAGATGGCGCGAGTCAGGCAGGTACGCGTATCGGCTTCGGTCGGAAGCACGGAAGATTTCCCAGGCAAGAGCAGCACATCGTCAAACGTCAAGCCTTCTAAAATTGCGCCTTCCATATCTCTCCTAAGGATCTCCCCTAAAAAGACTTCAAGAAAAGGCCGCGGAAAAAGAGGCCGAAAACTTCACAGCCCAGCGGCAAGCCACTGGGCTGATGAGTTTTCTATTACGATTTTCCGTTTCATGAATAAAGATCGATTGTATGGACCGCCGGAGCATTGGTCAAGCTCAGAGGATCATTTGCCGGAGCCTGACCAGAACGCTATTGGTTTGGCGCTGCCGCATCTACTTTCGGCGCGGCACTGGAAGCCCACGTTATCTACCGGCCCGCGAAGACAGGGGCGAAAGCCTGGGCCAGCATAACCCCCATGAGCACGGCGCCGACTCCGAGAACGAGCGCTTGGCGCGTGTTCCGGAGACTGAACGATCCGACGCGGCACACAAGCAGGTAGGCGATCAATAAGTTGAGCAGGCCCCAGAGCACGTTGACCCATGCGGGAGACAAGCCCTGGCCTGGTGGAGAAGCAAATGGGGTGGGGAACTGCCGGCCGGATACGCCGTTGGTGAAGTGTGGAACGGAGTTTACCAGGAACGCGCCACCGAAAAAGTACGCCACATAGTGATACCAACGCATGGGTTCCTCCTTAGCTGCGAGACTGGGATAACAGCACCGGGGCGAGCGGGCGCGATCATAGCACGCAAGTGCGATGCCTACGGAAGGCTTATATTATGGGCGGCGGCAGTTGGGGGCGGCGTGTTTGAAAGAGAGATTCTTCGCCCCGCAAAATCGACCAGGCGCAAAAAATCGTGCTGCGCTCAGAAGGACTGGCGCTGACGATTCCGGCTGCTCCGAGCCTAGTAGAGGAGAGATCGGCGATAAGGTATTACACGTGAACGGATTTGTGCCACATCGGTTGCTTCGCAATGCGCACATGATGACACTGGCGGGAGCTTTCCTGCCCAGGCGCACGCCGGGATTGCCGCGTGCCGAGGATCGTCTGTTCCAAGTGGAGCCGGGAACGCAGTTGCTGGCACGCTGCCATTGGCAGCCCGATCCGCGCCGATCTCCAACTCTGGCAGTGGTGCACGGCCTGGAGGGCTCGAGCGAATCAACGTATATGCGGGGTTTGGCGGGACAGGCTTTTGGCGCCGGCTTCAACGTCCTGCGCATCAATCAGCGAAATTGCGGCGGCACGGACCGGCTGACGTCCACACTCTACAATTCGGGCCTGAGCGCGGATTTTCGAGCGATTCTCCTTGAACTCATCGAGCGAGACGCGTTGACGCAGATTTGTTTCGCGGGTTATTCCATGGGCGGCAATCTGGTCCTGAAGATGGCGGGAGAGCTTGGGGATGCCGCGCCTCCTGAGCTGCGCGGAGTTTGCGCGGTGTGTCCGACGCTCGATCTGGCGGCTTGCGTGGACGCCATAGCGCGGCCGGAGAACCGGCTTTATCAACGGCATTTCGTTCGCAATCTTAAGTCGCGGATGCGCCGCAAAGCGAAGCTATTCCCAGGGCAATTCCAACTGAATGGCATGGGGCGCGTGCGGACGGTACGCGAATTCGACGACGCGATCACCGCTCCGTGCTGCGGGTATGGCAATGCTCGCAATTATTACGAACTGGCAAGCGCAAGGCGCGTGGCGCAGCGGATCGCGGTGCCGACGCTCATCATTACGTCCAAAGACGACCCGGTGGTGCCGTTCGAAGCTTTTGAGGCTCCGGAGATTGCTAGGAATCCACACATTCGAATCCTGGCGCCGGAATTCGGCGGACATTGCGCCTTTATTTCGCGCTCGAGGGGACTCGAGCGTTTTTGGGCGGAGGCGCGGACGCTCGAGTTCTGCATCGAGCATACGCAGGGCGCCCAGACGAAAGTTTAGGTAAGTGGGTCAGTTTCCCGCAATCCCGTTTATCAGGAGGTATCCAGCGTGGGTGGCAGAGTCCGAACAGTGCAAAATGCTTTGAGGGAACTATGACTAGAAAAGTTGATGTGATCGCAATCGGAACAGGATCAGCCGCCTCGACGGTGGCGGCGCGTTGTCGCGAAGCAGGGTGGGAGGTTGCGATCGTGGATTCCAGGCCGTTCGGGGGCACCTGTGCTCTACGGGGGTGCGACCCGAAGAAAGTGCTCGTCGGAGCTGCCGAAGCCGTTGACTGGACTCGTCGAATGAAAGGAAAAGGAATTCGGGCCGAGGAGCTTCAGATTGATTGGCCCGAGTTGATGCGCTTCAAGCGTTCTTTCACTGAGCCCGTTCCCAAACGACGCGAAGACGGGTTCGCGAAAGCAGGCGTCGCAGCGTTCCATGGTCGGGCGCGCTTCGCCGGTCCAACTATCGTACAGGTAGGAGAAGAGATATTGGAGGGACGGCACGTCGTTATTGCGGCCGGGATGGTACCGGCAGATTTGAAGATTCCCGGCGCTGAACACCTTACGACAAGCGATCAGTTCTTGGAGTTGAACGAACTCCCGCGGACGATTCTCTTTATAGGAGGAGGGTATATCGCTTTTGAGTTTGCGCATGTGGCGGCGCGTGTAGGAGCGCAGGTCACGGTCCTAGACCGGGGCCCGCGTCCTCTTGCCCTTTTTGACCCTGACCTCGTTGATCAGCTCGTTGAGCGAACTCGTGAACTTGGGATTGACGTTCGTCTCGGAACCGAAGCGATTGGCATCGAGAAGAACTCCAATCAGTTAACTGTCCGGGCATTGGCCCGCGGGGAGACGGACACATTTCAGGCCGAGATGGTTGTCCATGCGGCGGGTCGCGTTCCCGAGATCAACGACCTGAATCTGGGTGCCGCGGGGATCGAATGGGAGAAGCGCGGAGTGCGAGTCAACGAATTCTTGCAAAGTGTTTCAAATCCAATTGTCTATGCTGCGGGAGATGCCGCTGCCAGTGGAGGCCCGCCACTGGCGCCTGTGGCGAGCTATGAAGGGCAGATCGTGGCCGCAAACCTTCTGAAGGGAAACCATCAGAGACCAAATTACCTCGGGATTCCGTCGGTCGTCTTCACGATCCCCCCGCTGGCTGCTGTGGGTCTCAGTGAACGTGGGGCACGCGAGCAAAACCTTAAGTTCAGGGTCAAGATGGAGATGACATCGACCTGGTATTCGTCTCGGCGGGTAGCGGAAACATATTCGGGCTACAAGGTGCTGGTGGAAGAAGGCACAGACCGCATTCTGGGCGCCCATATTCTAGGTAGCGAGGCCGGTGAAGTAATCAATCTCTTCGCGCTGGCCATCCGTTCCGGGATGGGCGCGACTGATTTAAAGCACATGTTGTTTGCGTATCCGACGAGTGGCTCAAATATGGCGCGCATGCTTTAGAAATGTCGAAACGAGACCACTTACATCTTGGACCTTTCAGTAGAACCCGGCGGCAACGGCAGCTTGAAAGGTTGCAAATCTGCGGACCATACATTCCGATCGTCGCGCTTATCGTGAACGATCTCCGAGAACGCCGCTGGGGGAACTTAAGGATGAAGCAGGGGAGAGGAGAGATCGACGGTGAAGGCTAATCGGTCTGCCTCCCCTAGCCATTAGAGCACGACGATCGCTGGCAGGCTCTTATCTACGTTGATCGCCCTGGTGACCCTGCTGGTAGCCTGTCTCGTAGGCTCTTTGATCTTCGTCTTTCTTGAAGTTCCTCTTCTTGGAGTGGTCAAGGTTACGCTTGTTGTCATTCTGGCCTTCGCGCATACCTTGCTTGTACTTCTTGTTTTTCGAATAGTCCTGGTTATGAGTTTGTTCCTGGGGTGACGGAGGCGCCGCAGCCTGTACCGCACCTCCGGCGATAACCATACTCAGCACCGCCGCTAGAATCCAGACACATGGCCTTAAGTTCATTCGCATTCGCATAACTTTTCCTTCCTCTTTCATGTTAACTACTCGAATAGCAGCTTTCACTGGTCTCAGAGCCGCAGGGTCCCACGTTAATCCTAGGACTTCTATACAAGAGGGTTTGTGCTTTGACCCAGACGCCATCCTAGTGCCACGCGAAGATAGGGTCTGTGCCATTGCGCACACATAGGCGTTTTGTACGCGGGTTCCGGAATGCCCTCCCGGACGGGAGCGGGTCGTTTATAACTTCTGGGGCGCCGTTTATAACGGCGCCCCAGGATCAATGTCGAGCGGCGAGACTTTAGCGGCGCGAATTATTGTTATCGGGCGAATAGGTAACGCTGACGGTTTGCTGTAAGTTGAAATCAAGCTTGGCTTCTGCTGGGATACGCACCTGCTGGCCTTTGGTGGCCGCTTCAGCCGCGGCGCCACCGCCTCCTCCCACACCGGCGCCGATGGCAGCACCCTTACCGCCACCAATGATGCCGCCGATGATGGCACCCACCGCCGCGCCGCCGCCGACGGTCTCGGCTGTGCGCTTACCGCGAGACTTGCCGGTCTCCTGATAATCATCGCTCGCGAGGGAGTAAGACTTGCCCTGGAAGTCCAGACGCGCGAGCTGCAGAGTCAGCTGGCTGCGGCCGGTCATGCGTCCCGCGGAACTGGAATTGGTGAGTTTCACAAAAACGTCAGCGCCCGCCGGTACGATGGTCTCCCCATCAACCGCAATCGGCAATGCGAGCGAGGCGCGAAACATATCGCCGGTGTGATTGCTGGCGGAATCCACGCTGTCAATCATTTGGATGTGAATTGGCGTGCCCGCTGGGATACTGACTTGCCGAACCGGCGGGGGCGCCGGAGCGGCAGGCGCTGGAGCGGCAGGCGCTGGAGCGGGATCAGGGGCCGCGGCTGGAGCTGGAGCGTTATTCACAGCGGGGGCCGGTTGCGATACCGCAGCCTGCTGCTGGGAAGAATTCTGGGCTTCCGCGCGCGAACGGTCGGAGCGATCGGCGGCGGGAGAGCCGGCAAGCTCACGTTTGGGCAGCGATTCACGCTTCGATTCGCGTTCGCGCCGAACTCGCGGAACAGGCGCGGCATTCGCGGCGGGTTCGGAAGCGGCGCTTACCGGCGCCGGCGGAAGAGACATTTGATCTTCAACGTTGGCCACGCCGGAAGTTTGTTTTGCGATTTTGAAGGCTTCATACCGCGCGTTCTCGTCGGGAACCTGGCCGGTCAGTGTGGCCGTGCCATTTTTGACCGCGACGTTGATATCGGCAGATTTTGTCTGCGCATCGGAAAACATGCTGGCTTTGATGTCTGTGGCAATGGATTCATCGGTACGAGCCTTTGAGCAGCCGAACATCAAGCCCATCACGCCAACTGCTGCTACTGCGATCACAAGCTTACGCATCATCATTCCTCCCACTGGCCTCCCAGAGCGGCTGCGCTCCGGGACGGTTGATGTCGGGTCCGGGCGGCTTCATTGTAGCCAAAATTAGCACAATAAAGCGCTGCGGCGCATGGCCTCCGCAGCCATCTCGCTTCGATTCTGGTTCGATGCGGACAACACGGGAAAAGGCTGCGTCAGCGGACTTAAGGATAGAGCACGTGCGGTCCACCTGCGGCTTCCTACCAAAATGTAGATGTTAGCTTTTAGTATCAAGCGCTGTATTCAGCGCGCGCCCGCCGGCCTGAGCTACGTCGACATCCTGATCTTCGCTGCCGTTACTGACGCCGATGGCTCCAACGCAGACGCCATCCACTTGCAGAGGGATGCCGCCGCGCAAGGGTATTTGGCGCCCCTGGCTGGCGACGGAAAGTCCCAGAGAGAGCAGAACGTTAACGTCGTCTCCGCTGCGGGAGGGCCCGGAAGGCAGGCGGCGGATGGCGGCGCAGTGCGCTTTGCGAATGGCGATTTCGACGGACGAGAGTTTGGCGCCATCCATGCGAGCGAAGGCCAGCAGGTGGCCACCGTCGTCAACCACGGCAATGTCCATGGGAACCTTGATCTCCGCGGCACGCGCTTGCGCGGCGGCAAGGATAATCTGAGCGCCTTCGAGCGTCAGTTTGGGAGTGTTGCGGGTGACGGCTGGCATGACGATATCTCCAGTTAGAGTTGCTTCAATACGTCGGGATTGAGAATGTTTGGCGGGCGACGGCCTGCAAAGAAAGCGACGGTATTCTCTACCGCCATCGTGGCCATCCTGGTGCGCGTTTCCGTCGAGGCCGAAGCCAGATGCGGCGCGAGAATCACATTCGGGCGGAGCAAACCGTGGCCGATCTGAGGCTCGCGTTCGTAGACGTCCAATGCCGCGCCGGCGATTTGCCGCTGCTCCAGGGCCGCAATGAGAGCGGCCTCTTGCACCACGGGCCCGCGAGAAGTGTTGATAACGAACGCCGTCGGTTTCATCAGTGCCAGTTCGCGCGGGCCGATCAGGCCGCGCGTGGCCGGGAGCAGAGGCACATGCAAGCTGAGGAAATCAGCTTGCGCGAGAACCGCGTCGCGCTCCGTATATTCGGCTCTCTCTTCGTCTTCAACCTCGCGGGGCGCGCGAACGGCGTCATTATAAATAACGCGCATGCCGAAGCCCCTGGCGCGCCGGGCAACGGCGCGTCCAATCCGGCCGAAGCCCAGGATGCCGAGCGTCTTGCCCCAGATATCCGCGCCGCAGAGCTGATCGAGGTTCCAGCCCTTCCACTCGCCGGAACGCGCGAGCGCGTCGCCCTCGATGAGCCGCCGCGCCACGGCCATCAGCAAAGTCCAAGCGAAGTCAGCGGTGGTCTCATCGAGCACGCCGGGCGTATTGCTCACGGCGACGTTGCGGCGCGTGCAGGCGTCCAGATCGATATTGTCGAATCCCACGGCAATGTTGGCGACCATGCGCAAGCGCGGCGCGCCGGCGAGGAGTTCGGCGTCGACTTTCTCGGTGAGCAGGCAGATGAGGCCGTCTTTATCCGCGACGCGGCGCAAGACTTCGGCACGGGGCGGCCGATCCGAATCACTCCAGAATTCCACCTCAAAATGCTCGGCGAGCTTCGCCCGCGGTTCTTCAAACAGGCGGTGAGTAGCAAGTATCTTGGGGCGATCCATTTCACGCCTCGCTTCCAACGAGAGACGGGAGATTAACATATCTGGCGATCCCCAACGTCCGGTGAGCCCGTGGTCCGGTACGGAGTCTGGTGGATCCCGCAGATTCATCCGGGATTCCGGGAGCGGAATCCACGGGCTCCTGAAACCGGAACCAACACCTTGTTCTTGTGTGCCTCGGGAAGATATAACAGTGCCCGCCAGGCCAGGCAGAAATTGACCTTGGGCCCTTTCGCACAGATATAAAGCCATCTGGTCTCGGATTCCGCGGGCGGATCGAAAGGATTGGCGACAACATGTTTCAGCAGACGCTCAACCCGGCAGGGAACTTATGGCTGACCGTATTCATCGCCATGGTGCCTATGATCGCCTTACTCTACATGCTGGCTGTCCTGCGCCTGACCGCCTGGCTGGCTACGATCCTCGGAGGGCTCGTCACTCTGCTTCTCGGCGTCTTGGTATGGCACGCGCCGGTTGGGGACACGCTGAAATCCTACCTCTACGGCGGGTTTACCGGCTTCTGGGCGATCGACTGGATTACGTTCTGGGGCCTGATCATCTTCAACACCGTGGTACTCACCGGCATGTTTGAAAGGTTCAAGAAATGGATGATTCATCACGCCACCGCCGACATCCGAATCCAAACGATCATGCTGGCCTGGGCTTTCGGCGCCCTGCTGGAGGGATTGGTGGGCTTCGGTTATCCGTGGGCGGTGGTGGTGCCGATTCTGGTCGGATTGGGAATTGCGGACCTGGACGCGATCCGTGTGGCCGCCTTGGCGAACAATGCACCGGTTTCCTACGGCGCGCTGAGAGCGCCTCTGCTGCCGAACCCAACTCGATTGAAGTCAACACGGGCGACTTTTCCGCGGGTGCCAGAGTTGTGCCACTGAACCCGCGAATCGTTTTCGGGTGCCAAACCTTCACGAACAAAAAAAGGACCCAGAACGAAACGAGCGCCCCGCTCAAATCCGGCAGATACGGACCCAGGTAAGTGGCCACCGGCCACTGGCCGGCAATATAAGAAAGCGACCCCACGATCGCCAGGGGCCAAGCCTCGATCATTCCATTCCAGCCACTCACCAGATAGATC
>Ga0206939_10159_pt2 | contig 18877 bp, 12 predicted proteins | sample Alteio_BWOrgHeat_10_FD_152921 | JGI IMG/M metagenome (GOLD analysis project Ga0206939, IMG submission 152921) | Enriched cells from forest soil in Barre Woods Harvard Forest LTER site, Petersham, Massachusetts, United States -... | ecosystem: Environmental > Terrestrial > Soil > Temperate forest >... | reverse complement strand
GCTCGAGCGAGTGCGCGCAGGCTTGCCCTTGAGCTTGCGGGAGCAGCATGGGTTGCGCGAGTTGCACGCGGGACCCTATCTGGGGCTGTTTCTCTTTGGGCTGTTCAACCCCATCGTGGATTCCATGCGGGGGTTATGTCGGGCCAGTGCGTTGCCGCGGGTGCAGGCGGAGATCGGCCACGGGGTGGTCGCCCTCTCCCGCTTCTCGGAAGCCCAGCATGTCTTTGACCCGGAGTTACTGCGGCGCAGCCTGAGCGATTTGCTGGCGCAAAGTGCCGGGACGCTTGGGGCCACCTGCGGCGGTTTTCCCAAGGAGGCTTTGCGGATTATCGACAGCACTCTGTGGAAGGTGGTCCCGCGCATGCAATGGGCCACCTGGCGCCACCAGCATGTCGAGCAGCGCGCCTTGCGCCTGCATCTCAAATTGCGGGTCTGGGATGAAGCGCCGGCGGAAGCGAAGATCACCACCGGCGACACCTGCGAGCGGGCCGCTCTGCGCGCCCTGCTCGTGCCGGGGGAAATCTATCTGGGGGATCGCAACTACGGCGGCGCGGACTTTCCCCTGCTGGCCGAGATGCGCGCGCAAGGCTGCGATTTTCTCTTCCGCCTGCGCAAAAATGTGATCCTGCACTGGGAGTGCACCGAGATGCTGGACGAGGTGGCGCAGGCGGCCGGCCTCACCCAGGCGGGCCTGGCCCGGTTGGGGCAGGCCGGCCAAAGCGGACCTTGGCGGGTGATCGTCCTGGCACGGCCCGGCGAGGAGCCGGTCTATCTGGTGGCCAGCGCCTGCTGGGCGCAGTGGAGCGCGGCGGAAGTCGCGGCCTTTTATCGCCAGCGTTGGAAAATCGAGCACTTCTTCCGCTGGCTCAAATGCCTGGTGCCCTGCCGGCATTGGCTGGCGCAAAGCGAGCGCGGCGTGAACTTCCAAATCTATCTGGCGTTGATCGCCGCGCTGCTGCTCGCGCAGAGCCTGGGAACCCGCCCCAATAAACGCATGCTCGAAGCCTTGCGCTTTTTCCAAATGGGCTGGGCGAGCGACGAGGAAACCGCGGCGCTGATCCTGCAAGCGGAGCGGGAAACGCGGCGGCAACGAGAACTGGCCGCACAAAAGGCGGCGAAAAAAAAGGCCTGAACACGGAGCGGGGAGCTTTGCCCTGCGGCGGCGCTCCCAGGCTGCGCCTGCCCGCATCAACTTTCCCCACGGCATCCTTCTGCCCAGTGTCTGACCCGGGCTCCAGCGTCAGCTTCCGCTCCCCTCTCAGTGCTCCCAAAGAAAGCACCAGCGCATGATTTGAGATCCATTCTCGGAACACTACTGGCAAGATGCCCAAATCGGCGGGCGGGACGCCCACCCTACCCGAGAGGCTGCCCTGCCCGCCGCTTGCGGAAGGTCGCCAGGGCCATGAGCGGGAAATTATTGCGATACATGTCGTAGCGCAGATAGAAGACGCGCGGGAAGCCCGTACCGGTGACCTCGGGCTCGACCCAGCTTCCGTCCGCCGTTTGTGTGGAGAGCAGATATTCCACACCGAGACGGATCGAGCGGCGGTCGAGCGCGGCGGGCTCGGTCGAGTCGGCAGCGGCGATGAGGCCCATGAGCGCCCAGGCGGTTTGCGACGCGGTGCTGGGGCCTTTGCCCTTGAGCGTCGGGTCGTCATAGCTGGCGCAAGTCTCGCCCCAGCCGCCATCCTCGTTCTGGCAGCTCTCCAGCCAATCGCGCGCCCGCACGATCCATTGCTGGCGCATGTCTTCGCCGATGCTGCGCAGGCCGCGCAGCACCTGCCACGTGCCGTAGATGTAGTTGACCCCCCAGCGACCGTACCACGAGCCGTCATCCTCCTGGGTCTCTCGCAGGAATCGCAAGGCGCGGCGCACGATGGCGCTCTCGCGGTCGAAATCGATGTGGCCGAGCAATTCGAGCACGCGGCCGGTGAGGTCGCTGCAGGTTGGATCAAGAATCGCATTGTGGTCGGCAAAGGGCACGTCCTCGAGCCAGCCCTGCGTCACATCCTTGTCGAAGGCCGCCCAGCCGCCGTCCTTGCACTGGAAGCTCAGCAGCCAGCGCAGCGCGCGGTCGAACAGCGCGCTCATCTCCTCCGAAGCCGATTTCTCGCGAGCACCGGCGCGGGCGAGCGCGGTGAGCACCATCATCGTGTCGTCCGTGTCGGGATAATAGACATTGTTGAACTCGAAGGCCCAGCCACTCGGCGGCACGTGATGATTCTTCACGAACCAATCGCCCGGAGTACGCACTTCCTTGGCCGCCAGCCAAGCCACGGCTCGCACGATTTTTGGATCCTGTGGGTCCATTTCGCTCTCGAGCAACGCTACCAGGTTGATCGCAGTGTCCCACACGGGAGAGAGGCATGGCTGGATGCGGAAATCCTGCGGATCATCCACAAAAAGACCGGCGAAATCCTGCTTTGCCTTCACATAGAGAGGATGCTCGCGGGAATAGTGCAGCGTCTTGAGCGTGATCAGCGAGTTGAGCATCGCGGGAAAGATCGCCGCGAGGCCGTCGCTCCCCTCGCCCATGCGCTGCGTCATCCACGCTTCCGCGCGCGCTACGGCCGCGCGTTTCCATGGCTTCCAGGGGAGGCTGTGCAAGATCTTGATGATCCGATCGCAGACGAGGAAAAAATTCGGCCACGAGAGCCTCGGCTTCTGCCAGCCGAGGCCGAGATCGCTTTCCTCCGAACCGATCGGGTACAACTCGTGTAATTGCTTGTCCGCCGGAAGTTGTTTCGTGGGCTTGAAGTGGTTGAGAATGGCCAGCGGCATGAGCATGGCGCGGCTCCACGAAGACACCTCGTAAATGTCGAAGAAGAACCATCGCGGCATGAACATGATCTCGACCGGCACCGTGGGCAGAAAGCGCCACGGAAACTGTCCCAGCAACGCGAGATACAGCTTCGCGTAGGTATTCATCTTCGGGATGCCGCCCAACCGCAAAATGCACGCGCGCGCCTCCTGCATCCACGGCTGCGTGGGCGCATGGCCGGCGAGTTTCAAGGCGAAATAGGCTTTCACCGTGGCGTTTACGTCGCTCGGGCCGCCTTCGTAGATGTTCCAGCCACCATCCTCGAGCTGGCGGCGGCGGATGTGGGCCACGCATTTGTCCTCGATCACCGGGTCAATCTCATCGGCCCAGTGCATGAAAAGCACGTAGTCCGAGCACAGCGTGCTGTCGACGAAGAGTTCACCGCACCAGTAGCCCTCGGAATGTTGCAAACGCAGCAGATTCTGCTGCGCGCGGCGGATGACCGTATCCAGTCGACTCTGCGTCGACCCCTTCTGGGTATCTGTAAATATCACAGCCACAGTCTGTCCTGATCGGGCATTAAAATGCAAATGTAGAATTTGCGCCCCAAGCCACCTGTGGATCGGGAAACCGAAGAAAATGAGAAGCGCCGCCTGATATTTTAGGTCTGCGGGGTATCGGCGGCGGGGCCGGGCAGGGTCAGTAAATCAGCGGCTTGAAGCGTGCGAGTGGATTTCTCGATCGGCTCGATCTCCGTAATTTCCCTATCGGCCGCGGCGCCGAGGGCCTTGAATTTGCGGGCGGTAATCAATACCCGGCTTTCCAACGAGCCGGCAGCTTTATTGTAGGCCTCCACCGCGCCGTCCAGTTTGCTGCCGACCGTGGCAAAATGCTCGGCGAGAACCCGCATTCGGTCGTATAATTCGCGGCCCAAATCGCTGATGGCCTGCGCATTACTCGCGATGCGCTCTTGATTCCAGCCGTAGGCGACCGCGCGCAGCAGTGCGATGAGTGTCGTGGGCGTGGCCAGGATCACTCTCTCGTCATTCCCGGCTTCAATAAGGCCGGAGTCCTGCTCCAAAGCAGCACTGAAAAACGTCTCACCCGGAAGGAACAGCACGACGAACTCCGGAGCCGGTTGGAACTGCTCCCAGTAGCTTTTGGCTCCCAGCTTGGAAATGTGGTCCGCCACTTGTTTTGCGTGCTTGGTGAGATGCAGCAAACGGGTGGTCTCGTCGGGCGCGGCGAGAGCATCGAGGTAGGCCTGGAGCGGACATTTGGCATCGACGACCACGTTCTTGCCACCCGGTAATTTTACGATGAGGTCGGGACGCAATCGACCCTCCTCCGTGGTGACGGATTCCTGTTGGAGGAAATCGCAACGTTCCAGCATGCCCGCCATCTCGACCACCCTCTTGAGTTGAATCTCGCCCCAGCGCCCTCTCACTTGTGGCGCGCGCAACGCTTTGACCAGATTGGCCGTCTCGTTCTGGAGTTGCACTTGTGTCGTCCCCAATGATTTAACTTGTTCGGTCAGAGTGGAATACGCGGCGGTCCGTTCCTTCTCGATGGTGGCAATCTTGCCGTCCACTTTTTCCAGGGACTCTTTCAACGGCTTGACCAGATCGTCGATCGCTTTCTGCCGGGTGGTCAAATCGGTCCGGGCGCCTTGTTGGAACTTTTCCAGAGCGGCATTGGCCAATTCCAAGAATGACTGGTTGTTGCTCTTCAGCGCGTCGGAGGAAAGAGCTTTGAAAGCGTCGCCCAGCTTTTGTTGGGCGTCGTTGAGGAGCGCCAGCTTTTGTTCCGCAGCTTTGCGCTCTTCCTGAATGGTCGTATGCAATTGGGCCTGCGCTTCCTTGAGACGAGTGATTTCGGCGTTAAGTTCGGCGAGCTGTGTCTCCTCCTCGGCCAGCCTGGCCTCCAGTACGGGAACGCGGCTGCCTCGTTCCTCGGCCGCGGCCCTTTGAGATGCTTCCGAGGTCAGCTCATTTTGCAATCGAAGCCTTTCCTCGTCGGTATTCTTTAAGCGAGCGGCAAGTCCCTCGATCTGCAAATCCCTGGCCTGGAGCGTGGCCTGCAAGCCTGCACGCTCCGCTTCACCCGTCGATCTCGCCCGATCAAACGCCGCTTGAATCCTGCCCTTCAGGATCAACCAAATGGCGACGCCTCCCATGGCGATGCCGATGGCCAGCATGACGATTTCGGCGATCACAGGAGACGGCCCCCGCGAAGATTCATCGCTCCCCCGCCGTGCGCGGTGCAAGGTAGGCCCGCAGCGTGCGCGAAGCGCCGAGCGGAACGAGGGCCGCCGTGTAGAGCAGCAGCCCATAAATGACCAGGCGCTTCAGTTCCGGCAGCGAATCAATCGACTCGCTTTGCACCAGCAGCGCGATCCAACTGAAGCTGATGATGCCGAGGCAAATCAAAATGATCAACAGATAGCGTGCCCACCCGTAGCGCAACCACATCCCTCCCAAAACTACGGTTGTCCAAAGCACGAAACCAAAGGTCAGTCCCTGGGAAACCGGATAGGTATTCAGGCGATCGATGCTAAACCGGTAAAAGCAATAGTGCGCCCCTGTGATGAGCAAAAAAATGATGCACAGCCAGATCCTGGCCCGAATTTTATTTCTGCGCGCGTGATGCATGACTGGCGGAACCTCCGTCTACCGCATTCCAGCTTTATTGGATAGGAGCTAATTCCAGCACCCTTCCGGGCAGCCAGCCGGTTTTGCTCTTAAAGTCGATCGGCCGCGTATATTCGAGGATCAGCACTCGCCCGCGCCCGATCGAAAGCACATCCAGTGGCCGAGCCAGCGGCGCGAGCACGGTCGTTACTTTGGCGGTCAAATGCGGCGCGGCGCCTTTGTCCACGCGCACGGACAGCAAATCGAAGCCCACGTCGTCGGGCGCCGCTGGCGGACCGAGCAGGTTGCCAAAGCGCGTCACCAGGAAGCTTCCGCGCAAGACCGGAGGAAAGTCGCCGCCACACCAGATGGAGCCGCCGGGAGAAGAGTGCGCGTCGAACGTCGAGAGCCCCGCGGCCGAGCCACCGCCGGCGGGACCGAGATTCACGACAGGGGGAGTGAATTCCAAGCCCGGCGGAGGCGGAGGCGTGTGCGCATACGGAAAGCCCGGTTTCACCGGCCAGTCGGCAAATTGATACGGAAAGCCGTAGTGCCGGCCTTGCTGGATGAAATCCATTTCCTCCGGCGCGCTGTAATCCGGCCCGTTGCTGAAAGTGAAAAGGTCGCCCGCGTCATCCCACGCAAATCCGTAGGCATTGCGAATTCCGCGCGCGTAGACCTCGATTTTCGGCTGCTCCGCTCTCGGATCGAGACGCCACAGGCACGCCGTGATGTCCACTTCCCCGCCCGTGGAGCGCTCCGGATCGTTTCCGGGTTCGCCGCCATCGGTCCGCGAGCCACTGTTCACATACAGCATTCCGTCCGGCCCAAACGCGAGATGGCTGACCCCGTGGTTATAAGGCCCCACGCCGTACGGATAGCGCGTGCGCAACCACGGCTGCAGCTTCGCCGGGTGCCCATCGACCGTTTCACTCGATCGCCAAATCACGACCTCGTTTTGATGCGGCACGCTCTCCGTGCGCTTTTGGTTGCTGACCACCCAGAGCCGGCCCTGCGCATCGACCGTCATCCCCATCGTCGCCAAGTCGCCCTTGTCCATTTCGAGGTAATCGCTCGCCTTGATCATCTGCACAAAGCCTCCCGCCGACATGTCCAGCACATAGACGCTGCCCAGTTGCGCCAGGGCGTAGATCGTCTTCCGCACCGGGTCCATCGCCAGCCGGGTGAGGAACTCCGGCGACTTTGCCACCTCGCGCACGGTGAATCCCGAGGGCGCCGCCGGCAGCGGCCGATATTCCGCCGACTCGACCAGCTTCTCATACGTCGGAAAGCGCGACTTGCTTCGCCCCGCCCGCACTTCATCCGCCGTGAAAGCCGCATTCTCATTGCCCCATGAATTCCCCGCGTAGGTCAGCACGTCGGCCACTTGCTGGTCGTCCAGGATTTGCGCCGGCATCAAGTTATCGAAATGAAGCCCGGCTACATCCACCGGCCCGGAAAGCCCTTCGGATAAAGCCTTCACCGCTCCGTCGCGCTTCGTTCCCAGCCATTCACTGTGCACCAGCGGCGGATAAACCGGCGGCACTCCCGCTCCATTCGGTTGATGACACAACGCGCACTTTTCCGTGAAAATCTTCTCTCCGCGCGCCATTTGATCCGCAGGCGGCGCAGCTTGCGCGACGCCGAGCACCGCCAGGCACATCAGGCCGGCCAATCGGGACGATCCCACACGAATCATATCGGCCAATTTAAAGTCCACACGCATTTCCATGCAATTTTTCCGTCCGAGAGAGGCGCTCTGTCCTCGACAGCGGTATCCAAGCCCACCCGGCGAAACAAACGATAAATGGGGAACGTGATCTCATTCATCCACTCCCTGACACATTCCTCCCTCGCGTCCAAGCCTTTTGCCCAAACAGGCGCCATTCGATTGCGGCCTTCTCGCCGAATCACACTCTGCTAACTTCGGCAACGCGCCCACTATTCTCTCGATGACCATTATCCAAGCCACCCGCGAGTACGAAGCCTGGCTCGGCCGCCATATCCCGATCCTCAAGCCCGATCTCACCCTCAAGCACCGGCGCATGGCCGAGGATGCGTTCTGCTTTTTTCGCGCCACTTTTTATCGCTGGATGCAGCTGATTCCAGACCTCTGCGCGGATTGCTTCGACGCACCATCGGTCCTGAGCGTGGGCGATCTCCACGTCGAGAATTATGGCACCTGGCGCGATGCCGACGGCCGGCTCATCTGGGGCATCAACGATTTCGACGAGGCTTTCCCTCTGCCCTATACCAACGATCTCATCCGCCTGGCCGCCAGCGCCTGGTTGGCCATCGAACTCGAGCACCTCACCGCCTCGCCCGCCACCGCTTGCGCGTCCATTCTCGACGGCTACACCAGCGGCCTGGAAGCCGGCGGCGCTCCCTTCGTTCTTTCCGAGAACCATCGCTGGCTGCGCGATACCGTGACCGGCAAGCTTCGCGATCCCACACTTTACTGGCAGAAATTCGCGGCCCTGCCGACCGCCCAGCGCGTCCCCGCCAAAATCCTCGCCCTCCTGCGCGACGCCCAGCCACAGAAGAATCTTGCGTTTCGCGTCGCCCATCGCCAAGCCGGTCTCGGCAGCCTCGGCCGCGAGCGTTACACCGCTCTCGCCGATTGGTGCGGCGGCAAGATCGCCCGCGAAATCAAGCCCCTCGTGCCCTCCGCCTGCACCTGGGCCGGCCTCCGCCCGGCCGACACCCACATTTACTACGCCGATATCCTGCGCCAATCCGCCCGTGCTCCGGATCCTTTTCTGGCTTTGCAGGGCACTTGGATTCTGCGACGGCTTTCTCCGTATTGCAGCCGTCTCGAGTTGTCCGCCCTCGCCCTTGCGCGCGAGGAGGAAAAGGTGCTCTGGGGAATGGGGCGCGAACTGGCCAATGTCCACGTTGGCGCCCGTGCCGCCGTGCCGCGCATCCTCCGCGATCTGCGCGGTCGCAAAGCCAAATGGCTGCGCCGGGCCACCGAGATCATGACCGCCGCCACCTTGCGCGACTGGAAAGCCTGGCGAAAGCGGCGCCGGTAGGAAGGAAGTCCTCCGTGCCCGGTTTTCAGTATCCAGTCAGAGCGTTCTGAATTGAGCGCTCTTGGTCAATCTCCTCGCTTTGCGGTCGCCGGCAATCGGTGCATCGCCAGGGCTCCCAGCGGGCGGCGATGAGCGTGATCATCCAGCACAGTCCCCACAGGCCCAAGGTGCCAACGGTCAGCACCAAGTGCAATTCATGCCGCGGCACACGGCGGCGCAAGGCGCATTTCGTCCCGCAGTCCCTGCACTCACCGAGTCGGTAGCGATGTCGAAACATGCCGTCAGTCTCACCGCATATTGTTTCACCCATTTGTCGCCACCGTGACAATCTCGTGAACCTTCTCCAGGCGCTTCCTCTTGTTTCCAAAGAGAACTTCGACACCGTCCTCCGGACATAAGGACCACGTTCCCCGAATCGGGTTTGCCGTTTTGGCCGACGACCGGCCAGGCATTTTTCCTGGACCCCATCGGGCCTTTTTGCTGGCGATCAAGACCGCCCCGATAATGCCGCAAAATTTTTGACGACCACCTTGGCCATCGGATGCGAACCCCTACCCCTGCGCCATGAATGCCACTTCCACCAACCCTCACAAGACCGACTCGGTTCGGTTCTCGCCCGCCCAGGAGACAATCCTCGTGGTCGAAGACCAGCCCGCTCTCTGCGAAGTCGCGGAGATTCTATTAAGCCGCTGCGGTTATCGCGTCCTGACGGCGCATGAGACGTCGGAAGCGAAAGAGATCGTGCGCCACGACCCGAATATCGACCTGTTGCTGACCGAAATCGAGATGCCGGGCATGCTCGGTGACGAACTGGCCGACTGGGTTCACGCCAATAGTCCCCACGCGGCGGTCGTCTTCATGTCGGGAAATGCCGGGCAGCAGTACAGCCTGGCAGGTCACCCGGTCATCGAGAAACCGTTCGTTCATCTCGATACTCTCGTGGCCACCGTTCGCGAGGCGATCCATCCAGCCGGCACAGCCCGGCAAGCCACCCCGGTTGCCGCCTGATCTGGGATGGCGTTGCGACGCCATCATCGAAGTTCGTCTTTGCGCAAAGGGCAATGCGGCGCGCCGACAGCGAGCAGCGTAGATCTTCGTGTGAACGACGAGTTCCCTTCCCTCAGAGGGTGGTACCGAAAGTCTGGCAGACAGGATTTTTGACCGCGGATTACGCGGATGACACGGATTTTCTGATCTCTGCAATCCATGTAATTCGTGAAATCCGTGGTCATTTCTCTTCTTAAATGAATTTCGGTACACCCTCTCAGGTTCAAGCGGGCGGTCGCCAGCAAAGCCGCTGGCGCAGGCTGACGCCCAGACCTCCCTCGAGATCACCACGCCCTGACGCCCTCACGCGTCCCCCCCGGAAAAGTGATCGCTCCTATTCCGCATTCGTCATTCGTCATTCGTCATTCGTCATTCGCCATTCCTCCCCCGCGCTTTCGCCTCGACACAGACGCTCGACCCGGCACCCTGCACGCCCAACTCCCCGTAAGCCTCCATGGCCCACACCATCAAGATCGCCCTTGTCGGCGCCGGCATGTTTGGCGGCGACGTCCATCTCCGCGCCTACGCCGACCTCCAGCGCTTTGGCATTGCCGGGCAGCTCGCCCGCGTGGGCCTCGATAAATGGACGCGCGATTTTGCCCCGGTGCAGTTCGAGCTGGCCGCCGTCGCCACACGCTCCGAGGCCTCCGCCCGCCGCGCGCAAGCTCACTTCAAGGACTGGACCGGCCACGAGCCACGCGCCTACCACGGCGCCACGCCATGGGACGACATCCTCCGCGACATCCCCGATCTCGACGTCCTCGCGGTCGCCACGCCGGACAATCTCCACACCGCACCCATTCTCGCCGCGCTCGGCAAAGGCGTCCACGTCATCACCGAAAAGCCCATGTGCCTCACCATCCACGAGGCCGACGAAATCATCGCCGCCGCGCGCGCGAAAGGCCTCGTCGTCTCCGTCGACATGCACAAGCGCTACGATCCCGACCACCTCCGCGTGCGCGACGACATCCAGAAGCGCATCGGCGCGCCGCTCTATGGCACCGCCTATCTCGAAGAGCCACTCGAAGTCGCCACCGGCACCTTCAAATGGGTGGAATCCAGCGACCCCTTCAGCTACGTCGGCCCGCACTGGACCGATCTCATTTATTCCTACTACCACAGCAAACCCGTCTCCCTCACCGCCGTCGGCCAGAAAAAACGCCTCATTCGCGATGGCATCCTGGCCTACGACGCCGTGCAAGTCCGCGTGGACTTCGAGAACGGACTGAGCATGAACTTCCACAATAACTGGATCACGCCCCCTGAGTTCGAAGGCCCGGTGAATCAGGGCCACGAGATCGTCGGCGCCGACGGCAAAGTGGAAAGCGACCAACAGTATCGCGGCTTCCGCTGGTGGAACCAGGGCGACAAATCCCGCACCTCGAACAATCACTTCACTCGGGACGTCACCCGCCCCGACGGTACCAGCGCCTATGTCGGCTACGGCGTCGACAGCCTCACCGTCGGCCTCGCCGCTGTCTGCCGCGTTAAATTCCACGGCGAAACACGGGATGCCGTCGCCCCGCTTTATCCCACTGCCGAAGAGAGCCGCATCTCCGTCGCCCTCATCCACGCCGCCGCCCTCGTGCGCGACCTGAACTTCACGTACTTAAATGAAGGCAAAGGCGCGACTGTCACCGCCCGCTTCGGCCCCGATGGCATCTTCATCGTCGACCCCAACCGCGCCGACAGCGGCGTCGACGCCGTCTTCCAGCAAATTTACGACCGGCCGATCTGAGGCGCTCACTGCGGCGGAAAGCGACGAATGCCCCCGTTTGTAGCCGCGATGAGGGTGCGAAGCAGATCTCCGGGGAGCGCGCTCGTCCGGTGGTGAGACACCATTTCGTTTACAAACAGTGCCATCAATTCGTTGACACTTTTGCGTGGGTGGCAGGAGGAAGGTTCGCGATTTTTTGCGGAGCCGGAGCGCAGCGCAGGCGGAGCAAAAAATCGCGTGCGCGGCGGGCCTACCTCCGCGACTTTTTCGGCCTGGAGGCTCCCCCCTTGGTCGCATGTTTGGTCGGAGACTTCGCAGGGCGTTTGGGCGGGCGTTGCCAGAACGCGGGCCGCAGGCCGCTGGTATCCTTGGCCTCGAGATGACCGATCAGGAGCGTGCCCAAATGGACCGTCCATTGTCCTGGGCTGAAGGCCTGGAGCCCGACTCTTTCCCCGACGAAAGCGCGGCCCACAAAGCGCAAGCGGCCCTGCCATTTGATGTCGCCATGCGGACGCACCCGGCGCACGCTCCAACGCGGGGGATAGACCCATTCGGCGAGCCTGCCGGGATAAACGCGCGGACTGCGGGCATAGCGCACGTGCGGGACGCGTCCGTGCAAGGCGGCATGCGGACGCTGCTGGTTGTATTGCTGGCGCCAACGCTCCGCGCGGCGCTGCTCGCTGCGCCGGTTGGCACCCGCCGCGGCGGCCACCTCGCGGGCATAGACCCCATGCATCTGCTCGTGGGCGGCATTGTCTCCCGGGCGCGCGCGCCGGGTAAACTCCACGCGGATGCCCAGGCGCGTCCACCAGACGCTCAGACGCGTCAAGCGCAGCGCTCCCAAGCCGGCAAAGGGCGAGCCGTTGTCCACCCGAATGATCTCCGGCAGGCCATGCTGGGCAAAGGCGGGACGCCTTCGCCAGCACTCGGGACGAGCGCGCTCCTCGGAACTTCCCTGCCACGCTCGACCTTAGGACCGAAAAGCTCCATCCACAAATGGGCACCGATACCGAACGAAGAGTTGGAAGGCCCCGCCACTACTTCGTCGTCGGCATGTAACGGTAGTAAACCTCAAGCATCAGGATGCAGAAATTCGTCCGATACAGCGGCCCGAGTCCATTAGGACTGGTTTGAAATTCGCCGACGCCTTTCCCGGCCATGGGGGGCCAGCTTCCGTCCGGGCTCTGATTCTTGACCAACTCCATTTGAAAAAGGCGGTTCCAGGTATTCCACGCCGCGCCGCCCACCATGAGGCAAGCCTGCGTGTTGTAGTACCATGCGTACAGATCGGCTTTATCTCCCTTGTACTCGACCGGGAAGTCCTTCTTCGTGTGATCCATGATGTATTCGATCCCTTCGCGCACCATCTTGTTCTTGTCCTGTTGCCAGAAATAGGTGCACAACACGCCCACGCCGGTGAGGCTATATTTTTCCTGTTCGGGAGTGCGGTAACCAAAACCGCCGTTCTTGCCCCGGACGCGCGCCAGATTGAGCATGGCCTTGTCGAGCGACGCATCGACTCCGTCGATATTCAGCCCGCTGAGGTGGGCCGCTTTGAGCGCCTGAATCTGCCAGCCGCTCACCGAAGTATCGCTCGGCGTGCTCTTGTCGTAGCCATACATCCAGCCGCCATCCGGCCCCTGCCCGTCCACGACGTAGCCGACGGCCTTTTTGAGCAAATCGACCACGCGCTCGTCCTTAGTCATCGTGTAGTACTCGCCCAAGGCATAGGCTGCAATGCCATGCGCGTAGCACCCCTGCTGGCTGAAATTCTTCTCCATGCTCAGACGCCCATCAAATTTTTTGCCATTGGTCATCAGCCAATCCAAAGCCTTCTGAACCGTCGGTCCGAATTCGGCCGAAACAGGTGTTTCTCCGTGGCCGAGGAACGAGAGCATCGCAAACCCCGTCATGGCTGCGCCCGAGGGCCCACCCTTGGCCCAAGAACCATCGGGATTTTGCACTTTCACCAGCCAGCGCAACCCGCGCATCACCGCTTCCTCGCTTTCCTTTTTGCCGCCGTTCATCTGCATCGCCTGCATGCGCGCGGTGCCGCCCACTCGCGAGGCCATCGTCCCGGGAATGCCGGCGCCACCTTTTCCGACTGCCTTCGAGGCGTTCTGAATGGCCTTGGTCATGTCGTTGGTCGGCGCACTCACCGTCGGCACCATCGCGGCCAGCTGAAAGGTCGGCGTGGTCACGTTGTTGGTCGTGATCGCAGAAAGCGTGGGCACGTTCAGTTGCGGCGTTTGCGGCGTGAATTCCTGCTGCATCTCCGGCGGTTGCTCCGGTGGCGCCTGGGCCTGCTGGTCGCTCGCCACGAGATCGCCCCCGGAAGCCGCGAAGTCCGGCGTGTCGGTGACCTGCTTGTAAAGAACGACACCGCCTCCGAGGAAAATCAGGATCGCGTGGAGCAAGGCCGAGAAGGTCAGGAACCGCGATGCCGCCATCCGCTCCTGCATGCGTTCCATGAACGGCTTTTTCTCTTCGGGGGTATACATGACATTATTAAATGCCTTCAGTCAGTCACAGTGTCAACCGTGGAGGGGCGGGTAAAATGACGAATGACGTATGTCTAATGACGAAGCCATCGCACTTTCGTCATTCGTCATTCGTCATTCGTCATTCGTCATTCGTCATTTCATTTCCTCCCAAATTCCACGAAACTCGTGCGCGAAAAATCCTCCCATTGCTTCTGCAGGGCCTCCACCGGCGGGATGCCCGCGTGCACGTAGAGCGCGTACCGCAGGCGCAGGGGCTTGCCCGGCTCGATCACAATCTCGCCTGGAAAAGTGAGCGCGGCGCCCATCCAGCCATCGTTGCGGACGTGGAAAGTTGCCGGGTGATACGGGTTGTCCGGATGATCCAGGAGCGTGATCCCCTCGCTCGACGTGGGCGTGATTGGCCCGGAATAATCCACCCAGCGCGCGGGCTTACGGAAGCAACCGGCCTCATCCACACCGCCTTCCGAGTTCCGAATCGTCCCGCCGCCATCGTTCACGCCAATGGTCTTGGCCATGCGCACACCCAGCATGCCGAAGGGCGTCTGCCCGAGCGTGACCGGTGCATTGGGCGGCGCCTCGAACTGCGAATCGATGAGCAGCAGCCACTCACTATTGTCAAGCACTTGCACACCAGTCCGGCGGCGCTCGGTCATCATCGTCTTCGCGTCCTTGTCCTGCCAGGCGTTGAGCGTTTCGATGGAGGCGGCATCCGGGCCGTCATCCAGCCGCAAGAGCTTCTGCTGCACAATGTGCGCGGCGCGGTCCTCCCAGAAATTTACGCCGTTCACGAACTGGTGCGACAGCCACACGGAATTGTGATGGCTGTGCGTGACCGGATCGTGCGGATGCCCCATGCGCGTCAGTGAGCGACCCGATGGACCGATAACCGGGAACACAAACGGGCGAAAGCCGTCGCGCCCCGCGTGATACCGCGCAATCTCCACGCCATCACGCTGGAAGGAGACTTCATCGTGCGGCTCGGGGATCGCTTGGACTCGCGGGACGGGCTTCGGCTCGGCCAGGAGGCTGGGGGCAACCCGGGGGAGCAGACCCCCGAAGACAAACATCCAACATCCAACACCCAACATCCAACGTCCAATGACGCAAGCGCGTGCGAGGGCGTGTCTGCCATTGGATGTTCGATGTTGGATGTTGGGTGTTGGATGTTCTGCCTTTTTCCCCTGATGTTCTGCCTTCATTACTGCAGCCCTTGCGCTTTGAGCACGCTCGCGGGCAGCGGCGGGGCGGGTTTCGGTGTGGTGGGAAATTGTTCGCGGATGATCTGCCATTCGCGACGACCGTCCTGATAGATGAGCCAAAGCGCCATCGCGTGAATGAGATGCGCGTATCCGCCAGTGTCGCTGATTTCCCATCCGCCCGCCGGCACGCTCGGCGTATGCCAGCCGCTGGGAATGATTCCCCGCTCCTTCCATACCCCGTTCCAAAAATCAATCGTGCCGAGCACCGCATATTCCAACCGCCTTTGGACACGCACCGCCTCGCTGCGGATACATATCGTCTGCGGCGGCGCCGTGTCGATCCCCACCCGGTAGCGGCCCAAATCCACGCCATTGATCCACGCGTTTTGCGCCGGCACGAAGGTGTAGGGAATCCGCACTTCGGCCATCCAGCCGTCGCCGTCGCCCTGCTTGAAGCTGTCCGTCTTGAATGCCGCCGCATGGAGCAGCATCTCCCCTTTCTCGTTCACGACGGTGCACTTCCCTTCTTTCGTCACGGTCAGTTTGCCGCCGCGGGTGAAGACCGGCTCCGCGGCGCCGGCGCCCTTTTTACTGGTCTCTTCCTCTTTCTTTCCCGCCGGTTTTTTCTTTCCCGCTGACAGATGGCGGGTATCGCCGGCATCCGATTCGTGGACCGCGGTGCCGGTCCTCGCAGCGGGCGTCGTCGCCGAGGCATGCAATTCGCCGGTCTCTTCTTGAAAGGTGACCGTTAGCTGCGGGCGCGTCGTCTCAATGAAGACGTGCAGATTGCGTGGATCGCTGATCAGCGTGACCCGCGCGGCTTCACCGCCGAGAGGCAGGGACTTCGCATACACCGCGTCCTTCACGCCATCCGTCACGGGCGGCTCATCGACCATCCGCACCACCGAGTCGTTGGCAGACCTGGCGAAATTGTCCCAGAGCGCTGGCTGCGTCTTGAGTTCCGGCAGGATGGCCGCGGCGAGCCAGGCCAATTGCACGCCGCGCGACCCGTAGAAGTTCTTCGCCGTCGAGCTGTAGTCTCCAAGCTTACCCTTGCCGTCGAGAAAGCCGGGCGGGCGCTGCAAATCGAAAAACCATGCCCCATACGGATACGGCCGGTCATCGAAGAACGATTCCATGGCCGCCACGGCCCCGTAGGTACGCACGATGACATTCGCGGCCAGCCCATGCGGCAACTCCCCGGAAATCAAGGCCCCAGCCGTGCCCTGCCGGTAGAGCCACGCCAGGCCGTCGTCATAGACCGGCAACTGTGCCGCCTTCCTTTCAAACAAACCCGCGTAGCAGGGCGAGAACGCGTGCACCGAGTTATCGGGCGACTTGTAATTGAGAAATGCGTTGGCTTGTCCCGCCGACACCGCCGCCGCAACATCGATCCCCGGGATCGGTCCGAAGTATTCCTCCTTATAATCACGCAAGTGCGCCGCCGCCTCGGCGACCTGCGGATCGCGTGTCGAGAGCCACACATTGAGCAGCACATCGGCCAGGTCCTGCGCGAGATGATTCGAACCGGTGAAGTAATCATCGGGCAGCGGCTGCCCGTTCTTGCGGGAAAAACCCGAACCGTCGTCCCAGCCGCGTGGCGCCCAGCCCTTCAGCGGCCCGGTCCACGGATGCTTGTCCTCGTCGGTCGGCTGCATCCTCGGAAAGAGCCGATCGCTATGGTTGAGCAGGTTTGCGTAAAAAGGCACTCCGTACTTTTGCGCCCGCGCCAGCCAATCGCCTGTGGAATCCGCCCGTTGCGCCACCAGCAGCGAAGACGTGAACCACGCTCCGTCGTGCATCGAATCGAGCCCAAATTCCTGCATCTTTTTCCCGTCCTTCCAAAATTCATAGGCCATGCCGTAGGTCTTGCGCGCGGGGTCGGTCACGACGTGGTTTTTCTCCACGAAATCCGCCAGCTCATGCATGAAGCCGAGCAACCGCTCCCGCGGCCATGCCTTCACTTCCGGCGCGGGCGGAGGCGTGTAGGGCGTCAGCGCCAGCTCTTCCGGTGTCGCGGCACAGGCCAGCGCACCACAAAGCAGCAGAGCGGCAAATGAAAGGGGGAACTTCATGCGCACCCGCAGCTTAAACCCCGTTTTTCGCCCGCAGGGCGAGAGAAAAAAGTGAATGGCGGAACGTGGACGGCCGTACAGTTCACAGTTCGCAGTTCACAGTGCTCAGTCACAATAGCGCTGCGAATGCGGAGGATACTGCGCACTGGGCGATATGAATCCCCGGAGTGTGTCATGCACTTTTGGCTTGGATGTGGGGCCTATTTACGCCGGAGGCGTCATGGACATTAGCCGGTGGCGTCAGCCACCGGAACCCATGATCACAATGCGTCAGCCCCGAAGGGGCGACAGAATTCCGCGGGGACGGTTCCAGCGCCCCGCCGGGGCGCTCACGTCCCTTATCGGCATTCCGGTGGCTGACGCCACCGGCTTGTCTCTTGACGCTGTAGTAATATCTCCGCAGCCCGATTGAGGCAGCGGGACGGGTAAACCGCCACCGGCTTGAGACAACAAGCTCGTAAATTAGAACGGCACCCGTTCCCGCCACCTCTCCGGATCAAAGCCGGATGGTATCGAGGAACAACCTACTTGGTTGTAAACCGCAGACAAGCCCGCGCTCCACCGGAGACGCCTTAAGAGGGCCCTCACCTCCACCCTCCACACCCCATAGCCCACCTCCATGATCCTCCCCAAACCTCTCGACTGTTGCCTTGGCCTCGACATCGCCAAAGCCAAACTCGACGCCTGCCTGCTCCTGGGCTCGCGCGCACACCACGCCCAGTTCGACAACTCCCAGTCCGGCCTCGCCGCCCTGCGCGCCTGGTGCAAAAAGCACGGCGCACCCGCGCCGCTGACCGTGCTCGAAGCCACCGGTCGCTACGGCGATCTGGCCGCCACGGAGCTGCACGCCGCCGCTCACAGCGTCCACCTCGCCAACCCGCGCCGCATCAAGGACTACGCCCGCAGTCTCGGCCGCCGCAACAAGACCGACCGCATCGACGCCGCACTCATCGCCAGCTTCGGCACCACGCGCGCCTTGCCCGCCTGGCAGCCGGCCAGCGACGCCCAGCAACTCCTGCGCGCCCTGATGCGTCGCAGCGCCGACCTCGCCACCATGCTCCAGGCCGAGCGCAACCGCGCCGAAAGCTCTCCCGATCCTCTCGTCTCCAAAAGCCTCGCCCGCATCGTGCGCGCGCTGGAAAAGGAAACCGCCACCCTCCAGGCGCAGATCCAAACCCACATCCAGGCCACTCCCGAACTGCGCGAAGACATCGCCCATCTCTGCCAGATCGAAGGCATCGGCCAACGCACCGCGGCCTGGCTCGCGGCCGAAGTCCCACGCCATCTGCCCACTGCTCGCGCCGCCGCCGCCTGGCTCGCCGTCACCCCGCGCGTGCGCCAGTCGGGCTCTTGCCTGCGCTCCACCGCCCCCGTCGGTTCCGAGGGCAACCGCCATCTCCGCCGCGTCCTCTTCATGGCCGCCCTGACCGCGCGCCGCCGCAACCCCCGCCTCAAAGCCTTCGCCGACCGCCTCGCCGCCGCGGGCAAATCCAAAATGTCCGTCCTCTTCGCCGTCCTCCACAAACTCATCAAAATCTCCTTCGTCCTCCTCAAAAACCACTCCGCCTATGACCCACACCACCACCCACTCCCCATCGCCAAAAATTAAGATGGTATCTAATGTCCACTGTCCCTCCGGGACGACGATCCGGCGAAAGCGCATGACACGCTCTAAAAGCAAAAGAGCGACGCCCGGGGGAGCGTCGCTCTTCGCTTTTGGGTTGGGGAATTTCTTGGGAGTCGACAGGCCGCGCCTTATTCGGCGGGCTTCTCTTCCGTCTTCTTGGCCCGCGGTTTCTTGGCTTCGGCAGCCGGGGCGGCTTCCGTCTTCGCTTCCGCCGCGGGAGCAGCCTTCTCGGCCTGGATGTGGGTTTGGATCTGCGCCTGGAGGGTGGCGGTTTCCTTTTCCAGC
>Ga0206939_10162_pt1 | contig 18988 bp, 9 predicted proteins | sample Alteio_BWOrgHeat_10_FD_152921 | JGI IMG/M metagenome (GOLD analysis project Ga0206939, IMG submission 152921) | Enriched cells from forest soil in Barre Woods Harvard Forest LTER site, Petersham, Massachusetts, United States -... | ecosystem: Environmental > Terrestrial > Soil > Temperate forest >... | reverse complement strand
GAGAAGTCCGAAGGGGGATTAGCGGCCTTTCGTGAGGGGTGCGCGGGTAGCGGTTTTAGTCGATCTTCATAGCGGCGACTTAGGAGCTTGCGGAAGGCGCCGGTGGTTGGCGACCAACGGTAAATGTCGACGACGGAGCGAGATTGATCGAGGACCCGGACGCCGTGTACGAGTCGGTAGGCGGGTTGGGATAGGTTGATGAACTCCGGGTAACCATCGCCGTCGAAGTCTTTCGACTCAAGATCCTTTCGGGAAAAATCGGGGCTTGAGACACGCAATGCCTCCTTCACGGAGCCCTTCCATTCGGTGAGCAAAATCCAGGTCCTCGCGGAATGGGTCACATTTGCGATGGAGAAAAGGAGCGCGGGGCTTTCTCCCGGTACGGAGATCTGGCTCGACGCTTCGTAGGTGGCTCCTGAGGTTTTGAAATTGTAGGCAAAAACGTCAGGTTTCGCTTCGTCATAGGCGGTAATCCGAATGCCGGTGTCGTCGGTATCGCCGAAGACGGTGAATCGGAGGCGGCCTACCGTATCGTCAAAGCGTTGGCCCTTGGGGCCAGCCACAAACTGGGCGTTGGGACCGGTGATGAATTGGCTCGCCAACACTACAAGGACACAAAGCATCTTTCATTCGCTTGCCGACCCCGTGGGGATTCGGGACCGGCAAGCGGATGGACGAAGGTTGTCCCGGTTGGATCACTGGTTCTATTGGATTACTGGGCGCGTGGGTTTCTCACCGAAATGCAGAGTTCGGTGCGGAGGGTTTCTGCCGGGGTGTCGGCGCAGTCGTCGATGTAGATTTCCATGGGGATTCCGGGGGCGAACTCGTAGCCGCACGTAGGAAACCACTTCGTCATGAACTCGTCCCAGGCGTGGTTGAGGCGGTCGTAGGCGCCGATGTGGGTGTAGACGGCGTAGGTCGCGGCGGGCATGTCAACGACGTGGACGGCCGGGTCATCGATCGTAAAGTCGAGGTCGACGAGAGCGCCGGCGTCGGAACGGAGGTCGTCGGGGGCAGTGCCGTTGGGATCGTCGTAGTAGAGCCCGACGAAGGGCCCGATCTTGATTTCATGCTCCTTAAGCCAGGGGCCGACTCTGGCAAAGGTAGCGCCGATCATATAGTAAGGGCCCTTGTGGCTCATGCAGAGGGCCCGTTGGGCGGGCATTTCGCGGATCTCAACGTTCATGGGGGTTCCTTGCAACGGGACGAAGTGAAGGTCGAAGGGCTTGAGCTCGCCGTAGTGGACGCCGTTCGGACAAGGAAGCATGCCGTTGTAGGTCATGCGGGACCGAAAGCCGGAGGGCGTGATCCCGAAGCCGTCACGGAACGCCCGGATAAACGCCTCGTGGGTCGAGTAACCGGCGTCGAAGGCGATCTCGGTCACCGGTTGCCTGGTGGTTCGCAGCCGGTGGGCGGCGCGCTCCAAGCGGATGCGGCGGTTTAGTTCGCCCACGGTTTCGCCCAGGAGAACCTGGAAGACGCGGTGGAAATGAAACCGGGACAGGCAAACCTGGTCGGCGATATCCGTCGGAGTCAGTGGTTCATCGAGATGGGTCAGGATGAACCGGACGGCCTCCTCGATCCGCGTCTCGTGGTCGAGCCTTGTGCTTGTCCTCATTGCGTGTTCAGTTTTGGCTTTTGGGGCGTTGGGATACTTGTCTTTGGTTGCGATTTTGAGCCGAAGGCGTGAAGCTACGGGCTTGGCCGCAGTTTGGGAGCGGGTACGGAGGCATAAAGCCTCCGGCTACAATATTGCGGGAGAGGGTGGCGGTTCGGGTTTGAGGAATGTGGCGAGGAAGGCGGCGAGGAGGAGGCATCCACTGAGGAACCACATGCCCGCTCGGAAGGAGCCGGTATCCGTTGTGAGGCGGCCCACGATCAAAGGACCGACGAAACCGCCGAGGTTGCCGAAGGAGTTGATAAGGCCGATGGCGACCGCGGCGGCGCTGCCGGTGAGGCGCATTGTCGGGTGAGTCCAGAAAACAGGGAGGTGGGTGGAAAGGCCGGCCCCGAGGGTACAGAGGAAGAAGATCTCCAGGGGGCGAACGCCATACGATAGGACACAAAGCGCCATGGATACCGAGGCCAGTAGAAGGGGGCCGACCGTATGCCATCGCCGTTCGCCGGTTTTGTCAGAGTGACGGGCATTGAGCAGCATGACGACGCAGCCGCAGACATACGGCACGGTGGCGATGGCAGTCTGGGCGCCGTCCGGCATGTCGGTCATCGTCTTGGTGATAGCGGGTAGGAAGAAACCGATGCCGTAAACGCCGATGACGCCAAAGAAGTAGATGACCATGAGCAGGAGGACGCGCGGATTTAGAAGTCCGCGAAGGATGTCTCCGCCGCCGATGGCGATCTTGGTGGCGCGCTCGCGGGCCAATTCACCGACGATCCAAGCCTTCTCCTCGTCCGGGAGCCACTTCGCCTGTTCAGGCCGGTCGGTGAGATAGAAGATCGTGACGAGGCCGAGGATGACGGCGGGGATGCCTTCGAGGATGAAGACCCAGCGCCAGCCGGCGAGGTTTTGCCAATGGACGTTGTTCAGGATGAACTTTGAAAGGGGGGTCGAAATCACCGTCGCGGCGGGAATGCTTACCATGAAGAGAGACTTCGCGCGAGCGCGGTCTTCGTAACGGAACCAGTGCGACAGGTAAAGCACGACGCCGGGGAAGAAGCCGGCTTCGCCGAGGCCGAGAAGGAATCGAAAACCGTAAAACTGGGATTTGTGATCCATTCCACCGAGGAACGGGAGACCGATGAGGCCCATCGCGGAGGCGACGATGCCCCAGGTGATCATGATCCGGCTGATCCACTTTCGCGCGCTCCAGCGCTCGACGATGAGAGTTCCGGGGACCTCAAGGAGGAAGTAGCCGAGGAAGAAAATTCCGGCGCCGGAGCCGATGATCGCCTCGGTGAAGCCGAGATCCTTCTTCATGCCCAAGCCGGCGACGGCCACGTTCGTTCGGTCGAGGAAGGCGACGAGGTAGAGCAGGAGCAGGTACGGCATCAGCCGCCGGGTGATCCGGCGGCGGGCACGGTCCATTACGGACAGGTCTTCAGATTTCGTCACGCGTCGGCTAGCTTAGCCGTCTTAGGCGGAGTCAGGAAAGCCGAAAGGACGCCCGCGGCGAGGAGGCAGCCGCTGAGGAACCACATGCCGTTGTCGAAGCTGCCCTTTTCGGCGGTTAGCTTTCCGACGATGGTCGGACCGAAGAAGCCACCCAGGTTTCCGCAGGAGTTGATCAGACCCACGGCTACGGCGGCGGCGGCGCCGGTGAGGCGCGAACTGGGGTGGGTCCAGAAGACGGGATAGTGAGCGTGAAGGCCGACGCCGAGGAAGCATAGGGCGGTCACGACCACGGCGAGGTTGTCCTTGAATAGGACGCTGACGGCCATCGCAACCGCGCCGATCAAGAGCGGCGCGGATGTGTGCCAGCGTCTTTCCCTCGTTTTGTCGGAGTGCCAACCGTTGATCAGGACGGCGGCGCAGCCGAAGACGTAGGGCAAGGTCGATACAACCGTTTGGGTGAGGTCGGAGGTGCCTTTCATTTTCTCGGCGATCGACGGGAGGAAGAAGGTCAGGCCGTAGAGGCCGGTCGCACCGAAGAAGTAAATAGCAGTGAGGAGGAGAACGCGGGGGTTGAGGACGCCGCGCCAGATTGATTGGCCCCCTTCTGAAGTTCTTGCCTCTCGCTCTTTGTCTAACTCGCCCTCGATCCAGGCCTTTTCATCCGAATCCAGCCAGTGGGCATCCTTCGGTCGGTCGGTGAGATAGAAGAGGGTGATGACGCCGAGAACCACGGCGGGAAGACCTTCGAGGATAAACACCCATCGCCATCCGGAGAGGTCAAACCAGCTTACGTGGCTCATGATGTACTTGGACAACGGGGTAGAAATGACGGTCGCGCCGGGAATGCTGACCATGAAAAACGACTTCGCCCTGGCCCGATCCTCGTAGCGAAACCAGTGGGAAAGGTAGATCACGATGCCGGGAAAGAAGCCGGCTTCACCGAGGCCAAGGAGAAATCGGAGGCCGTTGAACTGGGTTTTGGTGTCAATACCGCTCAGGAAGGGCAGGCCGATCAGGCCCATAGCGGCAGCGACGATGCCCCAAGAGATCATGATCCGTGCGATCCATTTACGGGCGCTCCACTTTTCTACCAGAAGGGTGCCGGGGATCTCGAGGAGGAAGTAGCCGAGGAAGAAGACGCCGGCGCCGGCGCCGATGACGGCCTTGTCGAAGCCGAGATCCTTGCCCATGCCGAGCGACGCGACGGCGAGGTTGGTGCGGTCGAGGAAGGAGACGAGATAGAGGAGCAGAAGGTACGGCATCAGCCGACGGGTGATCTTTCGGCTCGCTCGGTCGGCAACGTTCATCCCCCGCCAATATATCGTGATAACTGTGCGGCGGGGGCGATCTACAGTAAAAACTTGGCGGACGGGCGGACCAAAAGGGAATAAAATGGGTTATCGAAGACGTTAGCCATCTTCTGCCTTCAGCTTCGGCACTGGACGCCGTGCTGTCGGTAGTACCGGATTTCATTTACACGTTTGACCTAGAGGGTCGCTTTACGTACGCTAATCCGGCTCTTCATCGGTTGCTACAGAAGGCACCCGGTGAGATGGTGGGATTCAACTTTTACGATCTTCAGTATCCGGAACCGCTTGCGACTAACCTTCAAGTCCAGATTCAAGAAGTGATCGATACCGCGGGGCCGGTCAGGGCGGAAACCGCATTTGGCGACGGATATTACGAGTATATATTCGTTCCCATTTTTGGTGAGGATGGCGCGGTTACGTCGGTGGCGGGTACGACGCGAGAGATATCGGAAAGGCGGCGTACGGAACTAGCGCTTGAAAGAAGCCGCGCCGAGGCGGAAAGGCTTGTCGCGGAGCTTCGAGTAGAGCGGGAGAACCTGACTACCCTATTTGAAAGGGCGCCGGCATTCATCGCCACCTTCACGGGGCCGGATTTTGTTTTCCAATTTGCGAACGAAGCCTACTACCGCCTTATCGGTGAACGCGAAATCATTGGCAAACCGATTCGCGAGGCGCTGCCGGAGATCGAAGAACAGGGGTTTATTAAGCTCCTCGATCAGGTTTACCGGACAGGCAACACGTTTATCGGCCGGGGGGTGCGGGTGATGCTTATCCGGGACGGGACCGAACCGGACGAGCGGTTTGTGGATTTCAACTACCAGGCGTTGAAAAATTCGGACGGTTTTATCACCGGAATCTTCGTCCATGGCGTCGATGTGACGGAGGAAATCTTGGCTCGAAAAGAGGTCGAGCGGCTGAACGCGGAGCTCGAGCTGCGAGTAGAGGAACGGACGCGAGAGTTGCAAATCGCCAATCGGGATTTGGAGGGCTTTACGTACTCGGTGTCGCACGATTTACGGGCGCCGTTGCGGGCGATCGTGTCGTCCAGCAGTATCTTGATCGAAGATTTCGGCGCCGAATTGAGCGACGGAGCACAGAGCGAACTGCGGAGACAGGCCGCGGCGGCGGGGCGGATGGCGGTGCTGATCGATGAGCTTTTGAAGCTTTCCCGGTTGGGGCGACAGGAGCTTCGGCGGAAGCCGATCGACTTGACGGAAATGGTGAAGTCGGTGGCGAGCGAGATTTCCGCGCGGTCGGCGAAGCCGTTCTATCTCAACGTCGAGGACGGAATGTGTACCGTCGGCGACGCGACGAGCCTACGACTGCTCTTGCTGAATTTGGTGGAGAATGCGGACAAGTTTTCGCCGGAAGAGGCGCTTATTGTGGTGGGCTCGCACCGGCAGGAAGATGAGACGGTGTTCTGGGTGAAGGACTGCGGAGTGGGCTTCGATATGCAGTACGCGGACAAGGTATTTCAGCCGTTTGAGCGCTTGGTTCGGGACGAAGAGTTTCCGGGTACGGGGATTGGATTGGCCAATGTGAAGCGCATCGTGGAGCGGCACGGGGGACGGGTTTGGGTGGATAGCGAGCCGGGGAGTGGGACGACGGTGTTTTTTACCTTGGGTAAGGGGGCAGTAGTTGGATAGCGAGATCGTGGCGAATGAGTTTGCGGAGTTGTTGGTGGGGATGAGTAAGGGCGGGTATCTGCTTATGTGCGCGGCGATCGACTCGGCCGGGGGAGAACTGAGGATTCATCCGGGGGATTTTGCCCGGAGGGCGATGGAGCGGGCACCGGTTATCGAGGTGGATGGCACGGATGGGAGCGTGATTTTGAAGGTGAGGTTGCCGGATTAGGGGTTGTCGGCATTTGGTAGCGAGTGCGAAGGCTGGCGCCTTCGGCTACACGGCTTCGCCGCAGGACTGCGAAGGTTTAAGCATCCGGCTAATTCGGAACTTGGTTTGTTAGTGATTAGCGGTAAGAGCGGTGCTGAAGCACCGCAGTCTAGAGCCTTTGGCCAATTGAGAGATTAAAGCGTAAAGAAAAACTGGGCGCCTTTGTTTTCTTCGCCTTCGGCCCAGACGGCGCCGCCGTGTTTTTTTACGATGCGCTGTACGGTAGCGAGGCCGATGCCGTTTCCGGGATAGACGTCGGAGCTGTGGAGGCGTTCGAAGGGTTGGAAGAGTTTGTGGGAATACTTCGGGTTAAAACCGGCGCCGTTATCTTTCACGAAAAAGATAACGTGACCCTCTTCGTTGGTGGCCGAACCGACTTCGATGCAGGCGGCCTCGCTTTCCGCGGTGAATTTCCACGCGTTCGATATGAGGTTGTAGAGAAGGCTTCGCAGTAAGACGGGATCGCAGTTGGCGATCATCTTTTCTTGAATGGTGATCTCGACTTGGCGGCTTGCGTCAGCGACGACGAATTCTTCGGCGATCGTCCGGGCGAGGTGAGAAATGTCGACCTGGTGAGGGTGCACCTCCGAACGGGTGATTCGCGACAGGCTAAGGAGCGCGGAGATCAACTCGTCCATTTTCTTGGCGGCGAGGCGGATTCGCTCTAAAGACTCTTTGGCTTCCGGAGGCAAGGCGGTGCCGAAATCCTTCTCCAAGGTCGACGAGTAACCGTGGATGGTGCGTAATGGAGTGCGCAGATCGTGGGAGACCGAGTAGCAGAAAGCTTCCAACTCAGCGGTTCGCTCCTGCACACGCTCTTCGAGGAGACGGTTGACCTCGCGGATTTTCTCTTGCTCGAATTGGCGTTCGATCTCAAGCTGCTGAAGGCGCATGGCTTCCAGCTCCGCTTCGTGCAGGCGCTTCGTTTGCTCCTGAATTTTGCGCTCCTTTTTGTAGAGCTCGACGAAGACAGCGACCTTGGAAACGAGAGTGGTGGAGTTGAAGGGCTTCGTGATGTAGTCGACGGCGCCGACGGAATATCCCTCGTAGACGAACTGGTCGTCGGTGTTGATTGCGGTGATGAAGATGATGGGGATGTGGCGCGAGGTTTCGCGGCCGCGGATGAGCGAGGCAGTTTCGAAGCCGTCCATCTCCGGCATCTGGACGTCCATCAGGATGACGGCAAATTCGGACTGAAGGATATGGCGAAGTGCCTCGCGTCCGGAGGACGCGAGGACGACATTCTCGCCCAGCGGTTCGAGGATCGCCTCAAGGGCGACGAGGTTCGAGCGCCGGTCATCGACGATCAGAATGTTCGCCTTCGACGCGTCGTTCTCGGCCACGGGCTGGGGAACGTCTACCACTTCTTTAACCATCCGCCGTCACCCCTCCCCGGTTCTCCGTCGGCCGGGCCGCGATGAGTCGCTTGATCATTGAGAATAGCTGAGACGTGTCCACCGGCTTCGACAGGTACTCGGAGGCGCCGGCCTCGAGGCACTTCTCCCGGTCACCGGCCATCGCCTTCGCAGTGATCGCGATGATCGGCAGGTCTGTGCGGTCCTTCATCTTGCGGATGGCCTGCATCGTTTCGTAACCGTCCATCTCCGGCATCATGACGTCCATCAGGACGACTTCGATGTCGGGGGTGCTCTTTAGAGTTTGAATCGCGTTCTTTCCTCTTTCGTCAAAGAGGACGTTCATTCCCTGCTTTTCTAGGGTGCTGGTGAGGGCGAAGATGTTCCGCACATCGTCGTCGACGACGAGGATCTTTCGGCCAGCGAGACTTACGTTTACTTCGACTTCGACGGCCACCGGAGCGGTATTCGGGTTCTTTCCGTTTCCGTGGGCACTGCCGTAGCGCACCTGGTTGCCGAAACTCTTGGCGAGCACGGGGCGCGCGTAGAGGGCCTCTACGATTTGGCGCTGGTGGGGAGTCAGATTCTCAAGTGCGCGGTGAAGGAAGAGCGCGGTCTCGTCGAAGAGGCGCTCCGACGATTGGGGACCCTTCGTGATGATCGCAGCGGCGTACTTCTTAAGCTGCGCCTCTTCCCGCTTGTTGAGATCCTTGGCGGTGTAGACGAGCACGGGCAGGTTCTTTAGCCGCTCCTGTTTCTTGATCTGCTTGAGGAACTCAAGGCCGGTCATGTCCGGAAGCATTAGGTCAAGGACGACGCAATCGAAGTCGATTTCTTCCAAGAGACCGATGCCGGCGGCGGCGGTTTCGACGGCGGTGGTGTTCACGTCGCCGGTGCCGATGATGTCGAGGAGGGACTTGTGGACGGCAGCGTCGTCCTCAATGATAAGGAGCTGCTTGGTCGGGCGGTCGATGAAGGAGCTGATCTTCTTGAAGGCGGATGCCAGGTCGTCCGCGGAGGCGGGCTTCTCGACGTAGGCGATCGCGCCCATCGCCATTCCCATTCGTGGGTCAGCGCCAGAGACGAGGAGGACAGGAATGTGGCGAGTTCGCGGGTTTCGCTTGAGCTCGTCGAGGACTTCCCAGCCGTCGATGCCGGGCATTTGGATATCGAGGACAATCGCGCTTGGGTTATAGCGGCGAGCCATTTCAAGGCCGGTTTCGCCGTCAGGGGCAAGCATGCCCTTGAACTTCCCTTGGCGGGAGATATCCAGGAGGATGCGGGCGAAGTCGAGGTCGTCTTCGATGATAAGAACGACGCGGTCGTTTGACTTGAATGCGGGGCGCTCTTCGCCGTAAACCTTCATCGCGGACATATCGAGCCGGCGAGGGGCGGGCTTGACGGTGACCATCGGCGGCTCGTCGATTTCGTCTTCGAATTCGACGTGAAGATCGGACGAAGGGTCGGCATCGACATCGATGGGGATTCTCGGCGCCCGATAGTTGACGGGCAGGTAGAGAGTGAAGGTGCTTCCCTTGCCCGGTTCGCTTTCCACCTCGATCTTTCCGCCGAGGAGGCGGGAGATTTCGCGGCTGATGGAGAGGCCGAGGCCGGTGCCGCCGTACTTACGGCTCGTCGTACCGTCCGCCTGTTGGAACGCCTCGAAGATGAGCTTCTGCTTGTCGCGCGGGATGCCGACGCCGGTGTCTTCCACGCTGAAGGCGACCATCTGTCGCGCCGGCACCACCGACCCGTCGTCGAAGACGACCGGTGCGTTCGGGACGAACACCTCGAGATTGACACTGCCGATTTCCGTGAACTTGAACGAGTTGCTGAGGAGATTGCGAAGCACCTGCTGCAGGCGCTGCATGTCCGAGTTGATGAAGCGCGGGACGTTGTTTTGGATGGTGGCGTTGAAGCCGAGCTTCTTCTCCGCGGCCATGTGGCCAAAGGTGCGCTGGACGTATTCCTGAACCTCGGTCGGCGCGATGCGGACGATCTCGATGTCCATCTTTCCGGCCTCGATCTTGGAGAGGTCGAGGATTTCGTTGATGAGGTTGAGAAGGTCACCGCCGGAGGCGTGGATGGTGGAGGAGTAGTCGACTTGCTTGTCGGTGAGGTTTCCATCCTCGTTGTCGGACAGGAGCTTGGCGAGGATGAGCATGCTGTTGAGCGGAGTACGCAGCTCGTGAGACATGTTCGCGAGGAACTCGGACTTGTACTTGGAACTGAGGGCGAGCTGTTCGGCCTTTTCTTCGAGAGCGGCGCGGGCGAGCTCGACTTCGCGGTTCTTGAGCTCGACCTTTTGGTTCTGCTCGGCGAGGAGGGTCGCCTTGTCTTCGAGTTCCTTCGCCTGGTTTTCGAGTTCGGCGTTGGTCTTTCGAAGCTGCTCTTGCTGGTTCTGGAGCTCTTGCGACTGGCTTTGCAGCTCTTGGGTCAGCGACTGGGATTGCTGGAGGAGTTCCTCCGTTCTCATGTTGGCGCTGATCATGTTTAAGACGACGCCGACGGATTCCATGAGCTGGTCAAGGAAGGTGCGGTGGATTTGGCTGAACGACTGGAAGGAGGCCAGCTCGATGACGGCCATGATTTCGCCCTCGAAGAGGACGGGGAGGACGATGATCGTCTGCGGCGGCGCCTCACCGAGGCCGGAGTTGATCTGGATGTAGTCCCCGGGCACCTTGCTGAGGAGAATGCTCTTCCGTTCGAGCGCGCATTGGCCGACGAGGCTTTCGCCCAGTCCGAATGAGTTCGAAACGTGCTTGCGTTCCTTGAAGCCGTAGCTGCTTTGGAGTTTGAGGAGGATTTCTCCACTGGATAGGTCGCTGATGTAGAAGACGCCGTGGTGGGCATCGACGAGCGGCGTCAGCTCGGACATGATCAGGCGGGCAACCGATTCCAGCGTCTTTTGGCCCTGCATGAGGCCGGAGAAGCGAGCGAGGTTGGTCTTTAACCAGTCCTGCTCCATGTTTTGCTGGGTGGTGTCCTTCAAGTTCGCGATCATCTGGTTGATGTTGTTCTTGAGGGCGGACACCTCTCCTTGAGCTTCAACCGTGATGGACCGCGTAAGGTCGCCTTGGGCGACGGCGGTGGCAACGTCGGAGATGGCGCGGACTTGGACGGTCAGGGAGTTCGCCATGAAGTTGACGTTCTCGGTAAGGTCGTTCCAGGTTCCCGCAACGTTGGGCACCTTCGCCTGGCCGCCGAGGATGCCTTCCGTTCCGACTTCGCGAGCCACGGTGGTTACCTGTTCGGCAAAGATGGAGAGCGTATAGGTCATCGAGTTGATCGTTTCGGCGAGGGCGGCGATTTCGCCCTTCGCTTCCACGACGAGTTTCTGTTTTAGGTCTCCGTTGGCGACGGCGGTGACGACCTTCGCGATACCGCGCACCTGGGTCGTAAGGTTGGAGGCCATGAAGTTCACGTTGTCGGTGAGCTCCTTCCAGGTTCCGGCGACGTTGGGGACCTTCGCTTGACCGCCGAGGATGCCTTCCGTTCCGACTTCGCGGGCCACGGTGGTGACCTGCTCGGCGAAGATCGACAGGGTATCGGTCATGTTGTTGATTGTTTCGGCGAGGGCGGCGACTTCGCCTTTTGCTTCCACGACCAGCTTTTGGGAGAGGTCGCCGTTGGCAACCGCGGTGACGACTTTTACGATGCCGCGCACCTGGGTCGTAAGGTTGGAGGCCATGAAGTTCACGTTGTCGGTAAGGTCCTTCCAGGTGCCGCTTACGCCTTTGACTTCGGCCTGACCGCCGAGCTTTCCTTCCGTACCGACTTCTCTCGCGACGCGGGTGACTTCCGCGGCGAAGGAGGAGAGCTGGTCGACCATCGTGTTGATCGTGTTCTTCAGCTCGAGGATTTCTCCGTTTACGTCGACGGTGATCTTTTGGCTGAGGTCGCCGTTGGCGACGGCGGTGGTCACGAGGGCGATGTTGCGGACTTGGTTCGTGAGGTTGCCGGCGAGGTTATTGACGTTGTCGGTGAGGTCTTTCCAGGTACCGCTTACACCCCGAACTTCGGCCTGACCTCCGAGCTTTCCTTCCGTACCGACTTCTCTCGCAACGCGGGTGACCTCCGCGGCGAAGGAGTTGAGCTGGTCGACCATGGTGTTGATCGTGTTCTTCAGCTCGAGGATTTCGCCTTTAACGTCGACGGTGATCTTTTGGCTGAGGTCGCCGTTCGCAACGGCGGTGGTGACGAGCGCGATGTTTCTCACCTGGTCGGTGAGGTTGGAGGCCATGAAGTTGACGGAGTCGGTAAGGTCTTTCCAGGTTCCGGAGACGCCTCCGACCCGGGCCTGACCGCCGAGCTTTCCTTCCGTACCGACTTCTCTCGCGACGCGGGTGACCTCCGCGGCGAAGGAGTTGAGCTGGTCGACCATGATGTTGATCGTGTCTTTCAGCTCGAGAATTTCACCCTTTGCGTCGACGGTGATCTTTTGCGAGAGGTCGCCGTTGGCGACGGCGGTAGTTACGAGAGCGATGTTGCGAACCTGGTTCGTGAGGTTGCCGGCGAGGAGGTTTACGTTGTCCGTAAGGTCTTTCCAGGTTCCGGCGACGTTCGGGACTTCGGCCTGACCGCCGAGTTTTCCTTCCGTTCCCACTTCGCGGGCCACGGTGGTGACCTGGTCGGCGAAGATCGAAAGGGTGTCGATCATGGAGTTGATCGTGTCGGCGAGGGCGGCGACTTCGCCTTTGGCTTCCAAGACAAGTTTTTGTTTGAGGTCTCCGTTGGCGACGGCAGTGACGACTTTGGCGATGCCGCGCACCTGGGTCGTAAGGTTGGAGGCCATGAAGTTGACGTTGTCGGTAAGGTTCTTCCAGGTTCCCGAGACGCCCTTTACTTCCGCCTGGCCGCCGAGGATGCCTTCCGTTCCGACTTCGCGAGCAACGCGGGCGACTTCCGCAGCGAAGGAGTTGAGCTGGTCGACCATGACGTTGATCGTGTCTTTGAGCTCGAGGATTTCGCCTCGGGCGTCGACGGTGATCTTTTGCGATAGGTCGCCGTTGGCAACGGCGGTGGTCACGAGGGCGATGTTGCGCACCTGGTTCGTGAGGTTGGAGGCCATGAAGTTGACGTTGTCGGTGAGGTCTTTCCAGGTTCCCGAGACGCCTTTGACTTCGGCCTGACCGCCGAGCTTTCCTTCCGTGCCGACTTCCTTCGCCACACGGGTGACTTCGCCGGCAAAGGTGCCGAGGGAGTCGACCATCTGGTTGACCACGTCTTTGATCTGGAGGATTTCGCCTTTAACGTCGACGGTGATCTTCTGCGTAAGGTCGCCATTGGCGATAGCGGTGGCGACCTTCGACACGTCGCGGAGTTGGACGGTGAGGTTGCCGGCGAGGAGGTTTACGTTGTCGGTGAGGTCTTTCCAGGTTCCGGATACACCGCGGACTTCGGCTTGGCCGCCGAGTTTTCCGTCGGTACCGACTTCTCTCGCCACACGGGTGACTTCCGCGGCAAAGGACGAAAGCTGGTCGACCATCGTGTTGATCGTGTTCTTCAGCTCCAGGATTTCGCCTTTGACGTCGACGGTAATTTTCTGCGAGAGGTCGCCGTTGGCGACGGCGGTGGTAACGAGAGCGATGTTGCGGACTTGGTTGGTGAGGTTGCCGGCGAGGTTGTTGACGTTGTCGGTGAGGTCTTTCCAGGTTCCAGAGACACCTCGGACTTCGGCCTGGCCGCCGAGCTTTCCTTCCGTTCCGACTTCGCGGGCAACACGGGTGACTTCCGCGGCGAACGAGTTGAGCTGGTCGACCATCGTGTTGATCGTGTCTTTGAGCTCGAGGATTTCGCCTTTCGCGTCGACGGTGATTTTCTGCGAGAGGTCGCCGTTGGCGACGGCGGTGGTAACGAGAGCGATGTTGCGGACCTGGTTGGTGAGGTTGCCGGCGAGGAGGTTGACGTTGTCGGTGAGGTCCTTCCAGGTACCGGAGACGCCTTTGACCTGGGCCTGGCCGCCGAGCTTTCCGTCGGTGCCAACTTCTCTCGCGACGCGGGTGACTTCCGCGGCGAAGGAGCCGAGCTGATCGACCATCGTGTTTACGGTTTGGCCGATGCGGAGGAACTCGCCTTTGACGGGCGTGCCTTCGATTTCAAGCGCCATCTTTTGCGTGAGGTCGCCTTCGGCGACGGCGGTGATAACGCGAGCGACCTCGGTGGTGGGGCGGGCAAGGTCTTCGATGAGCTGGTTGATGCCTTGGACCGACTCCGTCCAGGAACCGGAGGCGCCCTGCAGGGCGGCGCGCTCGGTCATTCGGCCTTCGCGGCCGACGAGGCGGGCGACGCGGACGATTTCTTGGGCCTCGTTCTCATTGAGGGCGATCACGTCGTTGAAGGCCCGGTAGATCTGGCTCAGGACGCTACTGTCTTGCCGATCCGGCAAACGCGCGGAGAAGTCGCCGGCTTTGGCGGCCTGGAGGGCTTTGAGCAGCGGCTCAAGCTGACTTTCGCCAAGGGTCGCTTCGACTTGCGCGGTTGGGTTCGTAGCGGTGGCGGAACTGCGGGTTCGGGTTGCCATAGAAATGCCTGCTCATCGTTCGTGGCTAAGTTGCCACGGTATAGGCAGGGACGCCTCCGGCGGTCGGCCCTCACCTCGCCAGCATTATAAGGCAAAAATGCGCCCGTGGGCGCAATTAATTGCTACCTCAGCGATTGGGCGGTTAAGACGCTCGCTCGCTCGGCAACTTTTAGGTCCAACCGGAGTCGAACGAGTGGCATCATCTGCCCATCGAAATGAAGGACTCACTAAGCCTGGAAGGACGCGTGGCGCTGATAACCGGAGGGGGTTCGGGGATCGGCCGGGCGTCCGCCATAGCATTCTCGGAGCATGGGGCACGGCTGTTCCTGGTGGATCGCGAGGCTCAGAGGCTGATCGACATTGCGGAAGAATTGAGGGCGAAGGGGTCGGAGATCGAAACCGCGACGGCGGATATCGCGGACGCCGAGCAGATCAAGTCGGCGATCGACGGATGCGTTGAGCGGTTTGGGCGACTCGACATTCTGTATGCGAACGCCGGGATCAATGGCGTCTGGGCGCCAATTGAGGAGTTGACCCCGGAGGAGTTCGACGAGACCATTTCGGTTAACGTCCGGGGGACGTTTCTGACGATCAAGTACGCGGTGCCACACCTCAAGGCGCACGGCGGATCGGTACTGGTTACCTCGTCGGTGAACGGTACGCGGACTTTCTCGAACTCGGGGGCGACGGCGTATTCGGCGAGCAAGGCCGCGCAGGTGGCGATGGTGAAGATGCTGGCGGTGGAGTTGGGGCTGTACCGGATCCGGGTCAACGTCATCTGCCCAGGGGCGACGCAAACGAATATCGGTAAGAATACGGAGAGCCGAGGAACGGAGCGGATCAAAGTTCCGGTTAAGTACCCGGATGGTACGAGCCCGTTGAGAGGGAAGACGGTTGGGACGAGCGAGCAGGTGGGGCGGCTGGCGCTGTTTCTCGTGTCGGATCTGGCCGACCACATCACCGGCGAGGTCGTCTATATCGACGCGGGGTCTTCGCTGGTGGTCGGCTAGGTCGGTAAGTTTTCGGCGGGTTCTGTCGGTCGCGACTATTGAGAGCAGGTACGGAGGCTAAAGCCTCCGGCTACTCGGCTTCGTGATGTTGGACACGGCGGGGATGTTCGGATTCGGGCTAATGTTACAGTGAAAGACACGCTATGGATCTTTCTCGTTTGAAGAGGTTTGCTATTCGACATAAAATAGGTATCCAGGATCTCGGGGTACTTGTCGGCGTCATGGCGGTGGCGACCTACATCGCGTTTGAGATCGACATCTTCAAGAACGAAGGGAACGCGCCGCCCCGTCAGCAAACGATTGAGCTGGACGAAGCTCTGCTACTTGGCGCCATTCTCGCCCTGGGACTGCTCGCCTTCTCGATCCGCCGATACCTTGAGCAGAGAAAAGAGACCGCCCGGCGCATCGAAGCGGAGAGTCAGATCCGTGAACTTGCCTATCAAGATGCCCTTACCGGTCTAGCGAATCGCCGCCAATTCGACGATGCTTTGCTGGCCGCGATCGGTTCGCCACCAAGGGCGGGAGCCGTCCACGCCTTGTTTCTTCTCGATCTCAACGGCTTTAAGCGGGTCAACGACGTTTACGGGCACGGAGCGGGCGATGAGCTTCTCATCGTGGTGGCCAGGCGGCTAAAGCAGGCTTCGCGGGAAGGTGATCTTGTCTCTCGGTTCGGTGGCGATGAATTCGCGATACTCGCGCAGCACCTCGTCGGACCCGAGGCGGCCACGAACATCGCCCTACGAATCATTCAATCGTTCGAGCCGCCCATCGAACTCAACGGCATCGAGCATCGAGTTGGAGCGGGAATCGGAATCACGCTGATCCCGGCAGACGCGTCAACGGTTCAAGAAGCGTTACGTAAGGCCGACGTGGCGCTTTATCGCGCCAAGGTTGAGCGGCGGTCCGCGATGAGGTTTTTCGAAGAGGATATGGACCGGTTGGTGCGCGAACGGGAAACGTTGGAACGCGACCTTCGCGATGCCATCCATAGCGGTGAAATAAGCGTCCACTTTCTTCCATCGGTGGATTTGAAGACGAAGGCAATCGTGGGATTCGAGGCGATTCCACGCTGGATCCGAGCCGATCAAAGCGAAATCCCGGCCGAGCGATTTCTTCCTATCGCGGAGGAAACCGGATTGGTGCACGAGCTTGCCGAGCAGATCCTTCGGAAGGCATGCGAAGTGGCTACTCAATGGCCAAAAGAGATCGTGCTCTCGGTCGATATTTTGTCCGGACAGCTCACCGACCGAAATCTCAGCACGCGCATCTTGGCGATCCTAAAGGAATTCGGATTGGCAGCGTCACGGCTAGAAATCGAGATTACGGAGAGCGACTTGGTCCGCGATCTTCAGTCGGCTCAGACCAACTTTGGCGATCTGCGCGAGAAAGGGGTCCGGATCGCACTCGATAACTTCGGAACCGGTTACTCGAGCCTTTATCACTTGCGCAACTTCAAACTCGACAAGGTCAAGATCGACCGGCGATTCTTTGAAGGGATCGGCTCGAAGCCAGAGGATGCGAGCATTGTCAAGGCCCTTATCGGCTTAGGTCACGGACTTGGACTTACCATCTCGGCGGAGGGGATCAACGATGCGAACTTGCGCGACGAGCTTTTGGTCAGCGGATGCGATCTGGGGCAAGAGCATCTACCGAGCAGCGCGCTCGATGCGAAGGCGGCAACCTCGGCGTTCGGCAAAGCCGGCGTTTAGGCACGGTTCAACCTTCTAGGTACGGTTAAACCTTCGGTTGGCCAGAATGGGGTTATGCAGGCCGAAGCAACGTTGCCGGCGCCGGCGGATGCGAAGGCGCTATGGAAAGTGATCCTCGCCTCGTCCGCGGGCACCCTGATCGAGTGGTACGACTTTTACATCTTCGGCTCGCTGGCGACGGTGTTGGCGCCGCAGTTCTTCCCTAAGAACAACCCCGCGCTTGGGTTGGTTTTCACGCTGGCGACGTTTGCGACCGGATTTTTGGTGCGGCCGTTCGGGGCGCTGGTGTTCGGGCGGATGGGCGACATCGTGGGGCGCAAGCACACGTTTTTGCTGACCCTGATGATCATGGGGTTGTCGACGTTTGCGATCGGTCTGGTGCCGAACTACGAGACGATCGGGATCTTTGCTCCGGGCATCGTCATCCTTCTTCGGTTGATGCAGGGGTTGGCGATTGGAGGAGAGTACGGGGGAGCGGCGACGTACGTGGCGGAGCATGCGCCACCGGGGCGGCGCGGATTCTTTACGAGCTTTATTCAGACGACAGCAGCGTTTGGGCTGCTGGTTTCGCTACTCGTGATCTTGGCAACTCGGTCGATCGTGGGCGAAGCGACGTTCGCGGCGACGGGTTGGCGGATTCCCTTTTTGCTTTCAATCGTGCTCGTCACCCTGTCGTACTTGGTGCGGCGGAAGATGCACGAGTCGCCGGAATTCGCGGAGATCAAGGCGAAGGGGGCGGTCAGCAAGAATCCGATTCGGGACAGCCTAATGGATCCGGTGAACCGGCGACTGGTGCTGATCGCCCTGTTTGGGCCGATGATCGGGCAGGCGGTGGTGTGGTACACGGCGCAGTTTTATTCGTTGTACTTCATCCAAACGGTGCTCAATATTCAAGGGGCGGCGGCGACGAAGATCGTGGCGATCGCCATTTTGGCCGCGACGCCTTTCTATGTTTACTTTGGGTCGCTGAGCGACCGGATCGGGCGAAAAAAAGTGATCGTTACGGCGTGCGCGATCGGATGTTTGGCGCTGCTTCCGATTTACGCGGGGATGCTTAAGGTCGGGACGGTAACCAGCAATCGGACGCCCATCACGACCATAGAGTCGAAGACGGAGCGGGGGGCCAAGGACGGCAAGCCGTTTATCCAGATATGGGGGACGACCGTCGAGAAGGTCACGACGGACGAAGGGACGGTCGTCACGACAAAGCATCCTTCGCATCCGGGGGACAAGATGACGGTCGAAGTGGTGCCGGGGCCGAGCATGTTTTGGATGCTCGTGGGGTTGATCTTCGTTCAGGTCCTGATATCGACGGCGGCGTATGCGCCGATCGCGGCGTTTCTCGTGGAGTTGTTCCCGACTCGGATTCGGTACACGTCACTTTCCATTCCTTATCACATCGGCAACGGGATCTTCGGGGGGCTTATTCCGCTTATCGGGACGGCGATGGTTACGGCGACGGGGAACAAGCTGGCGGGAGTGTTCTTTCCGGTCGGGATCGCGTTAATCAGTGTGGTTGTGGGGCTGCGGTTTGTTCGGGAGAAGCCGGTGGAAGGGGGGTTTGCGGAGCAGGCGTAGCCTATCCCTCGTTGGTACGGGTCATCTGAATTGCGCTTTCAATCTGCCCTGAACGTCCATTCGGGTGTGATAGACGCGCAGTATCTTAATAATCTGCTGCGCTTGATCAACCTTAAAAATGACGTAGTGGCCGTGGCTCTTTTACTTTTGCGAAGCGTCACGTAGCGGAACCCTGGGAAGCCTTCCAACTCGTGGCCGTCACCTTAGGTGGTTGCAAGTCGATTGATGCCCGTGCTCAGGAACGCCAGGTAGCTGTCAGCATGATCGACATCCCCGTAAAACTCCAGATGTCGCCCCAGATTTCCCAAAGATCGGCGTCGGCGTCGGGAGATACGCTAACGGTCAGCGGGGGTTCGCTTGTAGCAATGCTGCCCTTTTCGCGGCGAAGTTTGCTTCCACCTGCGCCATGGTTAAACCCTTCCCCGCGTCGATATCCGCCTCGGCTTTCCGTAAGGCGGCGATCAGTTCGGGCGTGGGAACGGGGCCGCGGGGCTCGTCATCAAGATGAAGTTGCACGGCCTCAGAAACAAACCGCGA
>Ga0206939_10161_pt1 | contig 19127 bp, 8 predicted proteins | sample Alteio_BWOrgHeat_10_FD_152921 | JGI IMG/M metagenome (GOLD analysis project Ga0206939, IMG submission 152921) | Enriched cells from forest soil in Barre Woods Harvard Forest LTER site, Petersham, Massachusetts, United States -... | ecosystem: Environmental > Terrestrial > Soil > Temperate forest >... | reverse complement strand
GATCGCGGCGGCGGGATTGATCGGGAAATTTGCGACGGGAACCGACGGGATGCTGTAGACGGGATTGAACGGAGCGTTCTGGTCGGCGCGATAGCCGAGAGCGTCTTGTAAATCGTTGAACATGCCGAAGCCGGCGCGAATGACTGTGTTGCCGAGGATGGAGAGGCCCGGGCTCCAGGCGAGGCCGATGCGCGGTTGTGGGAGAACGGTGGCGTTGTTCGTTGTGAAAAGCGAGCTGCCGATGTGCGGTTCGGTATTAATGATGCCGTTGGTGAAGGTGTAGTTCGAAGCGCGGCCGTGGGCTTCGTTCCAGCCGTCGGAGTATTCGTCGCGGAAGCCGAGCGAGAGAGTGAGATTGCGGCGGACGCGGATGACGTCTTCGGCATAGAAGGCGGCGAAGAGCGAGCGCCAGTTGAGCGGCGTCGGCGATGGATTGTAGAGGAATGTGCCGACGGTGCCGCTGAGAAATGTCGTGAGGCTGGCGAAGGTGGCCTGGCCGTACTGGCTGAGCGCGATGTTTTCGTTGGATTGGAATTGCTGGAACCAGGCTCCGAAGCTGAACTGGTGACGGCCGTGGGTGAGCGTGACGCGATCTTCGTAAGTGAAGATGTTGCGCGCGATGCTGAGATTGCTGCCGTTGTTGCTGCCGGCGAGGCCGATGCTGGCTTGTGGATTCGAAGCGGCGCTGCCGCCTACGACGACTGCGCCGACGGGGAGGCCGGAGAGGAAGCCGGGAACGGTGGTGGCGGGAGTGCCGGGAGTTGGTTCACCGGAGAAGAAATAGCCGGCACGGGAGTAGCCGACGCGCGCAGTGTTGAGCAGGCTCGGCGAGAAGATGTGCGTTTCTTCGAGGCTGAAGACTTGTTCGCGCAGGGTGAGGACGTCGGCGCTGTAGGGGTTGGCGGGAGTGGCGGTGAAATCGGCCCCGTCGTCGATGGTGTAGACGCCGGCGAGCGAATCCTTTTGCGAAAAAATGTGATCGACGCGAAGGGTGCCGAAATCTTCGCGGATGGTTTGCAGCGGGCTGCTGAAGACTTCGGCGATGCCGTTGAAGTCGGGTGCGCCGGCCGGGGCGATGGGCCAAAGATTCAGGAGCGGCTGCACGCTGGGAACTGCGGCGGCGCGAGAGGCGCCGTCAGGAACGAAGGCGGCGGAAGTTTGATGGAGATTTTGGCGAAAGCCTTCGTAATTGCCGAAGATGAATGTGTTGTCGTGGCTGATCGGGCCGCCGGCGGAGACGCCGAACTGGTTTCGCTGGAAAGGCGGAGCGGAGCCTTGATCGAAAAAGTTGGGCGCGTCGAACGCGTTGTTGCGGAGAAATTCGTAGACCGAGCCGTGGAAATCGTTTGAGCCGGATTGCGTGGCGATGATCACCTGGCCGCCGGGATGCTTGCCAAATTCGGCGCCGTAGTTGTCGCGCTGGACGTTGAATTCGCGCACGGCGTCAACGCCTAAGAGTTGGCCGCTGGCTCCGCCGGGCGTCATGTTGTTTTCGGCGGCGCCGGTGTACTCGATTCCATTGAGCAGGAAGAGATTTTGCTGGGGACGATTGCCGTTGACCGAGAAATTGTTGGCGGTGGTGGAGTTCGAGATGCCGGTGCCTCCGGTTTTTTGCGAAGTGAAATTGACGATGCCGGGATTGAGTGTGAGAAGGAGATCGTAGCTGCGGCCGTTGAGCGGGAGATTTTTGATGGCTTGCTGGCCGACGAGGCCGGAGATGTCGGTGGTGGATGTGCTCACCATCGGTGCGTCGCCTGAGGCTGTGACCTCGTCACCGGAGACAGCGCCGAGTTCGAGCTTGAAATCGACCCGCGCCTCTTGATTCACGACGAGCTTGACCGACCACGTGGCGGCGCGAAAGGCCGGGTTTGAGGCGCTTACCCGGTACTCGCCCACAGGCAAGTCGAGAACGAAATATTGGCCTGAAGCATTTGTCGATGTGGTTCGCATCACTCCCGTTTCGATATTTTTGACGTTGATGGCAGCGCCCTGGATTACGGCACCTGAGGGGTCAGTAATGATACCGGTGATACCGCCGGAGGTCTGCGCGCGAGCCGCGGGAATCGCGAGCGACGCGAGAATTAGAAATGACGCGAGAATCGGCAGACGGCGAAGAGTTTGAGTTCGAATGTCGGAGAGAGAAGTAGACACCAGCGCGGACGACGACTGCGGATTCATCGATCCCCCAGCAAGTTGAGAAGTGCGGCGCGCAAGGGCCACCCCGGTCCTGGCACGTCACCCTTGGATGAGCGTGCTATTCAATATGTTTCAAACTGTTATCCAAGATCGATTTAATACGATTTCGATTCGGTGCGGCGGCCCGAGGTCCGCGACGGCTACCTGCAACACCCTCGTTTCGCTGGTGTTACTTCAAGAGAGGCCCAGCCAAAGAGCAAAACTGGCCGCTGATGCATCTATGATAAAGTGGAGAGAATGAGCGATTTCGCCAGACCATCCGGAGATGTGGCTACGCGTCTTCCCTGGCGCGCGGTTTGTCTCGTGCTTGGTTTGCTCTTGCTCTATAACCCGTTCTTCACGATTTGCCCCACTCCCGGCCCTGACGCGACGATTCGGCACCATGTAAGTTACCGGTCAACGATCGCCGCGAGCGAATTGGGCTGCAGCAACCTGCAACAACATCCGGAAGTATCGGTCGAACCAGTCGTTGCGTTGATGGCAACGCTATTCGACGCCGTTCGTCCGGTCGAAGTAATAGCACCAAGGCCAAGCGAGGAGACCGTTGCAGCGTCGGACGGTTTTGCGTCTCCGCTGTGGTCGCGTCCCCCTCCTACGCTGTAAATCCTTCTTAATCCAGGTTCGCACGGGAATCCACGAGTAGTGGTTCCGCTGTCTAAGTAGCAAAAGGCCAACGACGGAAATTTTGCGGGTGTGAGCGCGCGGATTGCGTAATGGTCCGCCGTGTCACGGCGCTCAGGAAATCGAAATGAATACGAAGCGATGGATGGTTGTTGCCGGTCTGGTGACCGTGGCGATTGTAGCCGTGTGGATTTGGTCGAGCCGAAGCAGGAGCGACGCCGAAGGAGACGAATCGGCGGCGGCCGGAGCCAGCGCCGAGGGAGCCGCGCCCGCGGCGGTGACGCGCGTGGTGCGCCGCGATCTTGGCAGCACGCTGACGATTTCAGGCGCGTTCAAGCCGTTCCAGGATGTCGATATTCACGCAAAAGTCGCGGGATATATTCGCGCGATTTATGTCGATGTCGGGAGTCACGTGAAGACCGGGCAGACGCTGGCGGTGCTCGAGGTGCCGGAATTGGCGGCGCAATTGTCTGGCACGGAAGCGGCGGTGCAGACGGCGGCGGAGCAGATTCGGCGGGCACAGGGCGACCTGACGCGAGCGCAGTCTTCGCAGGCGGCGGTTCATTCGGCGTACGCGCGGCTGAAGCAGGCCGCGGATTCGCAGGCGGGGCTCGTCGCGCAACAGGAAGTTGACGATTCGCAGGCGAAAGATCTCGCGGGTGCGGCGCAGGTACAGAGCGCGGAAGCGGAATTGTCGGCGGCGAAACACCAGATGGAGTCGGCGCAGGCGAACCAGAAGGAATATGCGGCGCTGGCGGAATATACGCACATCACCGCGCCGTTCGATGGCGTCATCACGAACCGATACGAGGATACGGGGGCGCTGGTCGCGGCCGGGACTTCGAACAGCACGCAATCGACGCCGGTCGTACGACTGGCGGAGATTTCGGTGTTGCGGTTGGTGCTACCGATTCCAGAGTCGATCGCGGGGCAGATTCGGCTGGGTCAACCGATCAAAGTGCATGTGCAAGCGCTGGATCAGGATTTTGTGGGCAAGGTGTCGCGGTTTGCGGATTCGCTGAATCAGCAGACGCGGACGATGGAGACCGAAGTCGATTTCCAGAACAAGGATGGGAAATTGCTGCCGGGGATGTATGTGCAGGCAGACGTGTCGCACAACGAAAAGAAAAATGTGCTGACGGTGCCTGTGGAAGCGGTGCGTCAGCGCGGCGACAGCGGAACGGTGCTTGTCGTCGATGCGCAAAACCTGGTGGAAGAAAAGCACGTGAAGCTTGGGCAGACAGACGGAACGCGGATCGAGATTGTTTCGGGGGTGAACGAAGGCGAGCGGGCGATTGTTGGCCACCTCGCGGAGTACCGAGTCGGGCAAAAAGTGTTGCCGAAGGATCTAGAAGATGGCGGCGGCGGCGCAAACGCCGGCGCGGCGGGAGAACGCTAATGCCAAAGTTCGCGCTCGCGTATCCCTACTTCATCATTATGTTGTGTCTGGTCGTCGCGGTGGTTGGTTGCACCGCCGTGGCGCGCATGCCGGTCGATTTGTTTCCGCAGATCGACATCCCCGTCATCGTCGTCGCGACGTTTTATTCCGGAATGCCGCCGCAACAGATCGAAGGCGACATCACCAATACCTTCGAGCGATTTTTCACGCTCGGTAGCAACATCGACCACATCGAGTCGAGATCTCTCACCGGCGTCAGCCTCATCAAGATTTTCTTCAAGCCGGGTACGGATTCGAACGCGGCACTCAGCAACATCGCCAATCTCGCGATGGCCGACTTGCGGCGCCTGCCGTCGGGCACACTGCCGCCGGTCGTGCTGCGTTTTGACGCGTCGAGCCTTCCCGTTTGTCTGGTGACCCTGAAAGGGCAAGGACTCAACGAAACGCAACTGAAAGACCTGGCGCAATTTCAGGTGCGAAACCAGATCGCCGGCGTGCAAGGCGCATCGGTGCCTCAGCCGTTTGGCGGAACCTATCGCCAGATTCAGGTGTTCGTCGATCCGGTGAAACTCGAGGCGCACCAGCTCAGCCTGATGGACGTCGTCGATGCAGTGAACGACTCGAATCTGATTTTGCCGGCGGGAGACGTGCGCATCGGCAACCGCGATTACAACATTTATGCGAACAGCCAGGTGCCGAACGCCGAAGAGATCAATCAAATCCCGCTAAAAACGGTCGGCCTCGGCTCAGTGATGGTCGGCGACATCGGCAAGGCTGAAGACGCCGGCGCGATTCAAACCAATATCGTGCGTATTGATGGACAGCATTCGGTCTACATTCCGGTGCTGAAACAGGGTGGCGACAGCAACACGATCGCGATCGTCAGTGGAATCAAAACTGCGACGAAGCATCTGACCGACATTCCGGAGTCGTTGCGCACTTCGGTTGTGTTCGACCAATCGATCTTCGTAAAAATCGCGATCAAGAATTTGTTGAAGGAAGGCGGAATCGGCCTCGCGCTGACGGCTGTGATGATTCTGCTTTTTCTCGGCAGCCCGCGCGCGACGTTCGCGGTGTTGCTGTCGATTCCTCTCTCTGCGTTGACCTGCCTGCTCATCATTTCGGGTACAGGCGGATCGATCAACACAATGCTGCTCGGCGGATTGGCGCTGGCCTTTTCGCGATTGATCGACGATTCGGTCGTCGTGCTCGAAAACATCTTCCGCTTTATGGAGATGGGCGTCGCCCCGCGCGAAGCTGCGGAGAAAGGCGGCATGGAAGTGGCGCTCGCGGTGCTGGCGGCGACCTCCACGACGTCGATCGTGTTCTTCCCGGTCACGTTGTTCTACGGCGTCAGCAAATATCTGTTTGTCGATCTGGCGCTGGGCGTGGTGCTGTCGATTTTCGCGTCGTACATCTTTGCGATGACCGTTGTCCCACTCTATTGCGCGCAATTTATTCGCATCGACCACCACGACGAAGCGCACGGCGAAAGCAAGAAAAAGGGCTGGTTTGCGTACATCGTTCAAAAATTCAACGAATTCTTCCTGAAAGTGTTGATCTATTACGAAAAAACCGTGACAAAAGCGCTGAAGCGGCCGAAGCGCACCGCCGGAATCCTGCTCGCCGGAATCGCGATCGTACTGATTGGATTCTTTCCGTTTGTCGGCACCGCATACTTCCCGCGCACCGATCCCGGCCAATTCGTGATCAACGTCAAAGCGCCGAGCGGCACGCGCCTCGAAGTCACCGACAAACTGATCGCCCAAGTTGAAGACGAGGTGCGCAAAGTCGTCGCGCCCGCCGATCTCGGCATGATCGTTTCGAACATCGGCATCACTCCCGACCTTTCGGCGATTTACACGACGAATTCAGGCATGCACACAGCGTTCGTGCAGGTCAGCCTGAAGGAAGAGCATCGCATCGGCAGCTACGAATATATGGACCGCGTGCGCCGCCGTCTGCGCACCGACCTCCCTGAGTTGAGCACTTATTTCCAAGCAGGCGGCCTCGTCGATGCAGTCGTCAATCAAGGCTTGCCCGCACCGTTTGATATTCAGGTGAGCGACAACAATTCTCACGAAGCGCACCAGATCGCCGAAGACATCGCCCAGAAACTGCGAGGCTCGCGCGGCGTGAGCGACATTCTTATTCCGCAAGATCTCGACTATCCCGGGCTCGAGCTCAACATCAATCGCGAGCAGGCGAGCCAGCTCGGCCTGACGCCGAAGAACGTCGTAGACAACGTGATCACCGCGCTGACGTCCAACGGCGTCATCGCGCCGAGCTACTGGATCGATCCGCGCAGCGGCAACAACTACATGCTGACCGTGCAGTATTCGAATCAGCAGATCGGTGCGATGACCATGTCGAGCTTCCGCAATATTCCGCTGCGTGCCGCGAACTCGGCGGCTTACACGCCGCTGCAATCGGTCGCCGACATCAAGCCGATCGACACGCCGACCGAAGTCGATCACTACCAGTTACGACGAACGATTGACGTGTACGTCATGCCGACGAAGGAAGATCTGAGCGGCGTCGAAAAGCAGGTCAACAACATCGTGAAAAATCTGCGCACCGGCAAAAACGTGATCGTGTCGGTTCACGGCGCGGTCGTAGGCATGAACGAATCGTTCAAGCGATTCGCAATCGGCCTCGTGTTGTCCGTCGCGCTCGTCTATCTCATCCTGATGGCGCAATTCCGGTCGTTCATCGATCCCTTCATTATTTTGACAGCGATTCCACCTGGCCTCGCGGGCGTCGTGATGATCCTGTGGATGACCGGCTCGACGCTCAACATCATGTCGCTGATGGGCGTGATCATGATGACCGGCATCGTCGTGTCGAACAGCATTTTGATCGTTGAGTTCGCGGGAATTCTGCACAGAGAGCGCGGCATGGGTTTGCAGGCGGCTGTGATCGAGGCGTGCAAAGTGCGCCTGCGGCCGATTCTGATGACGTCGCTGGCGACATTGCTTGGATTGATTCCGCTGGCGCTCGGACTGGAAGCGGGCAGCGAACAATATGCGCCGCTGGCCCGCGCGATTATTGGCGGGCTGGCAGTGTCCGTTGTGATGACGGTGTTTCTGGTGCCGTCGGTCTACCTGATCATCCACGGACGTAACAAGGCGGAAGGCGCCGTGGAGGTGGCATCGTGAAACGCGCGCTCGCAGTAGGAATTTTGTTCGCGTTCGTGTGCGGGCAATGCGCTGCGCAGGAGCCGCCAGCCAATCAGCCGGCAAACGGCGCAACTGGACCATCACACAAACTGACACTGAAAGAAGCCGAAGCGCTTGCGTTACGGAACAATCCGCAGATCACGATCGGCAAATTGAGATCGCTCGAAGCGCGCGAGTATGTGCGTGAAGCACGTTCGGCCTTGCTGCCCACGGCGTATTTAAGCCTGACCGCGGTCGATTCCGACCCCGGAGGGCGCATCGCGGCCGGTGGGCTGACCAACCCAACCGTATTCCCGCGCGCGGCAGCCGGCGCGACCGTCTCACAACTCGTGACGGACTTCGGCCGCACGACGAATCTGGTTTCGAGCTCGAAATTCCAAGCCAAGGCCGAAGACCAGAACGCCGCAGCGACGACCGCGGATATCACCCTCGCTGTCGACCAGGCTTTTTACAATTCGCTCGAGACCCTAGACCTGGTCGCAGTTGCCGAACAAACCGTGCGCGCCCGGCAAACACTCGTCGACAAAATCCAGGCGCTCACCAACGCAAAGTTAAAGTCCGATCTTGATCTCAGCTTCGCAAAGGTCGATGCGGCGCGGGCGAAGCTGCTGTTGCTCGAATCGCGGGAAAATTTTCAGGCCGCCCTGGCCGCGCTATCCGCAGTTCTCGGTTATCAGGACGAACAGAACTTCGATCTGCAACGCCCGGACGAATCGTTGCAGCCGCCTGCGCCCGAAGTCGAGCCGCTCATCATGCAAGCGTTGCAACAGCGGCCCGAACTGCAATCTCTACAATTTCAAATCGAGTCTGCGCAGAAAAATGACGCCGCCGAGCACGATCTGTGGAGGCCGAGCGTGAACGCGCTGGGAACAGTCGGCCTCGCCCCAGTCCGTGATCCCAACATCCCGAACTGGTACGGCGCCGTCGGCGTCAATGTGAACATTCCGGTCTTCAACGGATTCTTGTACAGTTCGCGAGCGAAAGCCGCGGACTTCCAGACCGAAATCGCAAAACAGAAGTTCGCGGACTCACGCAACAACATCGCGCGCGACGTTCGCACAAGCTGGCAGCAGACGAATCAGGCGTACGAGCGGCTGTCCGTCACACAGCAACTCAGCGAGGAAGCAAACCTCGCGCTGAATCTCGCGCAATCGCGCTACAACTTGGGACTGAGCTCGATCGTCGAATTCACGCAGGCCGAACTCGGCAAAACCGAAGCCGACATCGCGAACACCGACGCGCAGTATCGTTATCGCTTGACCCAAATCGTGCTCGCCTATACCATTGCCGCTCCGAAATGAGCCTCGATTTCGGAGTGTGATCGACAACAGATTCCAGAGGCTCGTAGTCTCCCCTTGGGTGTTGCTCGTATGAACCGGAGTCAAGAACGCAAACCAGCTCTGGAAGTTCGTGCGTGCAGCCCCTCATTTGGCTGTTGTTGACGCCCACCGCAGTGCTATAACTACAAGCCAGTCAATCAGATAGGAAATCCTGTCTCCGTGTGTTACAGGATATTCATATTGGGTTGACGCAACCGTAAGACGCACCCTTTAGCCTTTCGCGCGGGGTGAACTTACCAGCTTTCCTGTATCTCGTTCGTCCGAATTTCGAAATTTTTGAAAAGTAAAAGAGAGAGGCAATGAGAAAACTTGCAGCACTCGTATTATCGCTGTTTCTGACCTCCGGAGTGGCGTTCGCCGATACGCCGAAAGACGCCGATGCGCCGGCGCCGAAAGCATCGGAACCTGCCAAGTCCAAGGCCGCAGCCAAGAAAGCCACGAAGACGGATGCGGAAATCGCAGCTGAACTCGAATCACTCAAGCAGGCCATGCAGGCGCAGCAGGAAGAGCTCGAGCTGTTGAAGGAAGAGCTGAGCAAGCGCGACAAGCAGATCGACGAAGCCCGCGAAGCGGCGGCCGCGGCGAATGCGCGCGCGACGGAAGCGTCGACGAAGGCCGGCGAAGCGGAAAACACGTCGGCTGAAGTGAAGTCGAGCGAAGCGACGCTCGCTTCGAACGTGACCGATCTCAAGTCAAGCAATGCGGCGCTGACCACGACGGTGAACACCGTTGCGGCCACGACCAACGCGGGCGGCAAAGGCGGGCAGAATTCGGAAGAGCCGGCCGCGATTCGCTTCAAGGGCATCACGCTGACACCGGGCGGATTCGTCGCGGCGGAATCTGTCACCCGTTCGCGCGCAACGAGCTCCGACATCAACACGCCGTTCAACAGCATCCCGTACCCGGGCAACGCGCTGTCGCAGGTCAATGAGAGCAACTTCACCGCTCGGCAGAGCCGCTTGAGCTTGCTGGCGGAAGGCCGCTACGAAGCGGTGAAACTCACCGGATACTACGAAGCGGACTGGCTCGGCACAGGCGTTACCTCGAACAACCGCCAGAGCAACAGCTACGTTCTCCGCCAGCGCCAGATTTGGGGCCAGGCCAAGACCGATAGCGGCTGGAGCTTCACCGGCGGTCAGCAGTGGACCCTGGCGACCGAAGATCGCAAGGGCATCGACAACCGTCAGGAAGCGATTCCTCTGACGATCGACCCGCAATACTCGGTCGGCTTCACATGGGCGCGTCAGTACGGCTTCCGCGTCGTCAAGAGCTTTGGCGACAAATTCGCCCTCGCGGTTTCGGTTGAAGGCCCGCAGGCAACGATTGGTGGCCGCGGCTTTTCCAACGTGACGACGATCAACAACAGCGCAGCGCCTTCGGTAATCGTTCCGACGGGTGGCACCACAAGCGTTACCGGCAATACCTTTATCGACGCGATCGGAGCTGGCGGCGGTCTCTTCAACTTCATCGATGCCACCGGTTACACAATCAACAAGGCGCCGGACGTCATCATCAAGGCCGCCTTGGATCCGGGCTTCGGTCACTACGAAGTCTTCGGAATCATCAGCGAATTTGGCAACCGCATCTATCCCTGCGGCGTGGTCGGCACCAACGCGAAAGACACGGTGGTCCCGGTAACTCCGACGACCCTCGCTTGCGCCGACCCGGCGGCACCGACGACGGTCAGCTCATTTGGCGCATTCAACGACTCGCGGACCGGCGGCGGTTTCGGCGCCAGCGCGCGCTGGACAGCGGCCCAGAAGAAAATCGAACTCGGCATCAAGGGCGTCGCCGGTGACGGCATCGGCCGTTACGGCTCGGCGCAGCTTGCCGACCTGACCATCCGTCCGGACGGCAGCGAAGCGCTGATCCGCACCGTGCACGGGTTGGCCGCATTGGAACTGCACCCGACTCCGAAGTTTGACCTCTATGCCTACTACGGCGCGGAATATGCGTTCCGGGCGGGATATACCGGTTACGACAGCGTCACCAAGACGATCACCGCGGCGATCCCGGCAACGGCAACTTCGCCCGCTATCCCGTCGACGACGACCACAAAAATCAGCACCACCGGCATCGGCGGCTACGGCTCGCCGTTTGCCAACAACTCTGGCTGCAGCACAGAGAATCCGGCCATCAACCAGCTCGACCCGTCCGCTGGCGGCACCTGCGCCGGCGACACCAAGGTCATCTGGGAGGGCACCCTCGGCTTCTGGCACAAGATCTACAACGGCCCGAAGGGTGGTCTGCGCTGGGGCATTCAATACTCCTACATCACGCGAACTGGCTGGTCGGGAAACAACAACGTCCCGACGGCCCCTGGTATCGCTCCGAAGGCGGTCGACAACATGATCTTCACGTCGTTCCGCTACTACATCCCGTAAGGCTCAACCGCGGCGAAGCAGCCGTGAAAGCAAGAAAGGGCAGCTCCTCGGAGCTGCCCTTCTTTTTTGTGTTTGAGATTCTTGCAAACGCCGAAGAACAGTGTTTCGGCGCGTTGGAGTTCGTCTCGCTTCGTTAGAACTTGTAGTTCAGTTCAACGTAGCCGAGCGCGCCGTTGCTATTGGTCGGGAAGATTGCCTTAATTACGTCTCCGCCTTGTGCCCAACCGAAGTACAGCGTCGCCGTAAGGCCGTGGCCGACTTTGTAGTCGGCGCTTATGTCATACAGATTGGCGAGCTTAGTGTGACCGTTCGACGGCCGTCCCTGGAAGCCGAATGTCCACGGTTGAAATGCACCGCCGCCCGAATACCAAAGATCAGCGCTGCTCGTCAGCCACAAGCCGTGCACGTCGCTGCGGACCAAAAGTTTCTTGCCGGGTCGCAGCATCACTTCGGCGAACGCATCCATATTGTTCATCGAGTTGAAAAACGGGAAGCGTGCGTACTGGCGCGGCGTCGGCAGAACCGCGAAAAATGTGCCGTGCGTCCCGTCGTTCGGATTTTTGTCGCCGCTTGTGTAATCGTAGCCGCCGCGAATCCAGGGTCGAAGCTTCTGGGCCACATTGGGCTGCCAGCCGCCTTCCGCTGCGAATGCTCCGGAGCGTTGCGTCAGGTCGCCCCATCGCCCGCTTTGCAATACCCCCCATCCGAGTAGATCGAACGTGCCGGCGGTCGTTGGGGCGGCGAGGATGATATTTCCACCGTACGTCCCAATGTCGATGCCGTTGTTGATGTCGGCCGTTTTCGCCGCGGTCGAGCGATTGTCGGTCTTGAGGATTGACCGGTCGTCGTTATAGAAAATGCCGAAAACGCGCCACTCGGCATTTGCAGAGCCGAGACTCGCATGCTTGCTCAATGCCACGTACGTGACCGGCGTTTTCACCCAGCCCCATCCGTCTACCTGGAACACGCCGCGTGTCGGAATCGCGCTGACCGCCGTGAAGTTCCAGTCGCCGTTCGCATACCCGACCTGCACGCCGTCGAGGCTGCGCATTACGTCGGAGTAACCGAAGTTGCCGATCAGCCGCTGCGCAATGCGATCCGAATTCAAATACGCCAGCGTCGCATCTTTCGGCTTCACTTCGTTGGCGTCGGTGAATTCAAATCGCCCAACGCGCAGGCTCGAGTGATCGCCGTGCAGGCGCACGAACGCCTGCTTTGGAAAGATGAAAGCGGTATTCGAAGTATTGGTGTTCGCTGCGTAGTAGGAGCCGCCGAGACCAAGCTGCCCTTGCGGCGCGGGCCGCACTGCGCCGTTAGGAATACCCAATAGGATCGGTACCTCGAACTCGAGGTTCCAGTCGAAATTCGTACCCGTCTGAGAGAATCCAAACCGAATCTGCGTGCCGGAGAAACCATAAAGATTCTGCCCGGTCGTCGGCGTGAAGAAGTCCCATGCCTCAACTCGTTCGCGAATGTTGCCAGAGAATGTGACGTCCCCGATTTTTATCGGTTCTGGATCCTGTGCAAGAGCTGGAATTGCGAAAACAAACAACAACAGTGCGGATAAGACGAGCTTTTTCACTTTCGTACACACTCCCTGAAGTCTTCGACTCAAAGACAAGATGCCGCGCAGATTTGTTCACGGGTGTCGCGGCGCCTGATTTGGATTGGACAAATAGTCGGGTCGAGCTACAGGGAGCAGCAATAGTGCAAATGCATTACAGGCGGTTCAGCGGACAAAAAGGGGGGAGCAGGGACCGGAGCCAGGGGTGCACCGGTCCCCGTGGTAGGAACTAGAGTTGAAGATCAAGCATGGCGAGTATCGCAACTACCCGCTACATCCCGATGACGGCGATGTGAATTCTCCGTAACCTCACCGGTGGAAATTTTCGACGGCCGGAGGAGCGTTTGTGCCGAAAGTCGCGCTCGAAGCCGGGCTTGCTGCCGCGCCCGCGCCTGCGATCGAGTTACTCGGAGTAACCCCAGCTGCCGCCTGCGCTCGCGAAATCTCGATATCCGCGGGCTGTTCCGGCCGCACGAGTCCGCGCCCGTGCCGCACATCAAGCCCGCGCACCCAGAAAATAATGTCCTCCGCAATATTGGTCGCGTGGTCCGCAATCCGTTCCAGATGCCGCGTCGCCAATATGAACTGAAGCCCGGGACTGACCGCCGCCGGCTCCTGCGTCATCCCCTGCAGCAGCCGATCGAAAATCCGATCGCGATACTGATCGACGATGTCGTCCGACTCCAGAACCTGCGTCGCCATATCGACGTTGCGAAAAATCAGCGCGCCGAGGCTCTTGCTCACCATCGTTCGCACCGCAGACGCCATCGGCGCGAGCTCCTCCGGCAATTCGGCGCTCGGCAATTCGCGCAGTGAAATCACACGCTCCGCCACGTTCACCGCGATGTCCCCGATCCGCTCCAGATCGTTGGTGATCTTCAGCGCCGCGACGATCAGCCGCATCTCATCGTCGCTAAACGACCCCCGGCGCAGCAGCCGGATCGCATGCTCATCGATCACGATTTCCATCTCATTGATGCGCGGCTCAAGCAGAAATACTTCTCCCGGCAGCGACGAAGTCGCCGGACTCTGCAATCCCACCAGCGAATCCAGCGCGCGGTTCATCGCTCCTTCGACGGTCCGCGCCATCGAAACGAGATAGTTCATCAACGTGTCGTACAGAACAGTTTCGGTCAGCCCCGGAGCAGTTCCCATGATTCTCCCAGGAGCGGCGGGCAGTCACACACCTCCGCTCATACTCGGGATGGTTTCAGAGCAAAGTTACCGCCGCTTTAAACGCACGTGAATGGCAGGGAAACAGATCGCGGCGTGATTAACTGGACCGCGAGGATCCCCGCGCCTGGTTCGAACTGCTTATCGAGCGCACCACCGCGCGCTCCGGATCAAAAATCGGCACCGAAAAATGAAATTGCGACCCCTGGCCGATTTCGCTCTCGACCCAAATCCTCCCGCCGTGAACTTCGACGAGATGCTTTGCAATCGCCAATCCCAAGCCAGTGCCGCCGGCCTCGCGCGAGCGCGCCGCATCCACGCGATAAAACCGCTCAAAAATCCGCGATTGATCCGATTTAGGAATCCCAATTCCCGTATCCGAAACCGTGAAAATCACGTCGGCATCTCGCGTCTCGGCGTTCACGGTAATCCGCCCACCCGGCAACGTATACTGCGTCGCGTTATCCAGCAGGTTCTGTAAAATTTCCGCCAGCCGCCGCCGATCCCCTGCGATATCCGGCAATTCGCCCGGCTGAGCCGACTGCGCCAGCTCGACTCCGACCTCTTTTTCCGCCGCTCGATGCTGCGTCGTCTCCAGGCAACTCTCGATCAACTCACTGACGCTCACCCGCCGGATTTCCAGTTCGAGTCGATCCGCATCCATCGACGACAATTTCAGCAGATCATCCGTCAGCCGCGCCAGCCGCCGCGAATGCTCCAGAATAATCCCCAGAAATCGCTCGCGATTCTGCGGGTCATCCATCGCCCCGGCCAGCAGCGTTTCCGAAAATCCCTGAATCGCCGTCAGCGGCGTCTTGAACTCATGCGAAACATTGGCCACAAAATCGCGCCGCACCCGTTCCAGCTTTCGCAACTCGGTGATGTCGTGTAACACGACGACCGCTCCCAGCGTCTCGCCCGATCGCACCGCAGCCACCGTCGCCGCAAAAAAATGCTGCCGCAGCGTGCCGGTCACGATTTCCGCCTCCACGCGCGGCTCTCCCGCCAATACGCGCCGCACCGCTTCGATCAACTCCGTCTGCCGCACCACCTCCACCAGCGCACTCCCCGATTTCGGCGGCACATCCAGCTCCAGAATGTTGGCGAACCCCTGGTTCGCGAATACCAGTCGCTCCGTCGCGTTCACGACAGCGACGCCCTCCACCATGCTGCCCAGAATCGCCGCCGATAGGTTGCGCTCTTCCGTCAGCGTTCGAATCGTCCGATCCATTCGCGCCGCCGTCTGATTCAACGACGAGCGCAATTCCTCGAGCGCATCCCCCGAACCGCCCCCCGGCAGCGGCCGAAAATCCCCTTCGGCCACGCGCCTGGAAAACTCCTGCAACCGTTCGACGCGGTCCGAAATCCCGCGAGACACAAACGTCGCCGCTATCCCCGCTATCAACAAAATCACCGCCGACGCCAGCCACAAACTCCATCGCAACGAGCCCAGCGCCATGTCCGCTTCTTCCAGCGGAATCGCGAAGCGCAGCACGATCGGCGATCCATCCGCCAGATTGCGCCGCACCGCGTAGTACACCATGTCGCTCTGCGTCGTCACGCTGTGCCGCACCGACCGCCCTTCGCCTGTCCGCAGCGCGTCTTGAATTTCCGGCCGCCCGGCGTGATTTTCCATGCTGGCTGGGTCCGACACCGTATCCGCCAACACCTGTCCGTCCGCTCGTATGACCGTGATCCGCACGCGATCAGCGGCGGAGTCGACAGCCCACGTCTTCAGCGAGGCGGATGCCCCGGCACTCTGAGAAATCGCGGCGGACAAATCAGGCGGGTGAAGCTGCGAAAATCGCGCCAAAACTGCGAGTTCGTCGAACGTCGCGCGCTCCGAGACGCGATACAGCGCCCTCTCGGCGAAAAAATTCACCGCGACCAACACTCCCACAAGGAGTGCGATGAACGTCAGTGCAAGTTTCCAGAAAAGGTTACGCCGCACGAGTCTCGAACAGATACCCCGCGCCACGCACTGTCTTCAGATGGTTGGGATTTTCCGGATCGCTTTCGATCTTCTCCCGCAAGCGGCGCACATACACGTCCACGCTGCGCGGCGTCACAAATCGATCCGTGCCCCACACGGCATCCAATAACTGATCCCGCGTAAACACGCGGTTCGGGCGTGATGCTAGGTAATAGAGCAGCCGGAATTCGAGCGTGCTCAGCGGAACGGGCTTACCGGAATGGCTGACGCGATACGATGCCGGATCGATCGCCAATTTCCCGATCTCGATGATGCGCGGTGAATCGGCAGGCGGCTCGGCGCGGCGCAGCAACGCTTTCACGCGCGCAAGCAGCTCTCGCGGACTGAACGGCTTCGTCACGTAGTCGTCCGCGCCCATCTCGAGCCCAACGACGCGATCGGCCTCTTCGCCGCGCGCAGTCAGCATCAAAATGGGGAGTCGATTCAGCGATTCATCTCGCCGCACTTCCCGGCAAATATCCAGCCCGGAAAGTTTGGGCAACATCAGATCGAGGAGTAGCAAATCGGGAGGCGACTTTTTGAGGGCGCTCAAGCCGCCGCTGCCATCAAACGCAGCACTGACTTGAAATCCTTCATTGGTCAGGTTGTATCGCACCAGCTCGACGATATCTTTATCGTCTTCAATGATCAGAACACGTTTCATGCAGGTAGCACGTTCCGTCCGCCGGCTTGCCCGAAGTGTACCGTACACCGGCGCAATGCGGTAGGCATCGGGAGACGTTCGGTCAGCTGGCTGGTGTGGTAGCACAGTTGAGGATTTCAGTCTGAGGACTCCGAGTGACGCTGCGATGAAGCAATTGTGAATGAAATGTTAAAGAACGTTTTTATGAACAGCCAAACCGGCACCCGGCCGGTATTTTCCCGGCAAGAAACCGACTGCTAAAGCCCCCTCCGCCACTAGACATGTAGGGGCGCAGCGCGCTGCGCTCCATGTCCCCACCTACGATCGCGAAGCCTCTCGCTGCTCCTTCGCGTCCCGCTTGCCAAATGCCACTTTCGCCGGCCTAATCCGTCCTTAGCGCTTCAATCGGATCGACCCTCGACGCCCGCAACGCAGGCAGAAATCCAGCCGCCGCAGACACACCTAGCAGCAGGCACGAAACCAACGTAATCGTCGGCAAATCGCTCGCCGTAACGCCAAACAGCGTCGACGCCACGAGCCGTGCCGCCGCAATTCCAGTCGGCACTCCAATTGCAATCCCAATCACAGCCAGCGTCAGCGTCTCCCGCAGCACCATCCACAAAATATTTTCGCGCTGCGCCCCGACCGCCACTCGAATCCCGATCTCCCGCGTCCTTCGAATCACCCCGAACGACATCAGCCCATACAGCCCGATCGACGCCAGCAGCAGCGCCAGCCCCGAGAAAAATCCCGACAGCGCCGCGATCACTCGCTCTTCCACTAATCCCTGCCCGATGATCTGATCGATCGTTCTCGACCGCACCGTGTATTCGCGCCCGAACGAGCCGATCTCTCGCGCCGCCACGTTCGCAAACCCTTCCGGCGCCTGCGTCGTTCGCACAAAAAGATTGCCGCCCGGTGTTTTGTCCTGCCTTGTCGAGAGATACAGCACCGGCACGGTGGCGTCGCGCAGGCTCATCACGCGCGCATCGTCGGTCACGCCGATGATCTCAATGCTCTGGAACTCCGGCATGACGCTGTAACGCACTATCTTGCCCACAGCGTCCCCGTCGGGAAATAGCCGAGCAGCCAGGCTTCGGTTCACGATTCCGAATGTCGCCTTGCGCTCACCGTCGGCGTCGCTGAAGTCGCGCCCCTTCAGCATCCGGATGCCCAGAGTGCTGAAAAAATTCGGCGAGATGAACACGGCGTTCGCGGAGATATGCGCATTCGTCGCGGCTTCACTCGGCAATGTAACGAAATCCCGGTTGTATTGCGGCTCGCCCGGAACGTCATTCTCCGAAAACGACGCCGACATCACTCCGGGCAAACTCGAGATGCGCTCCAACAGTTGACGGCGGTAAACGTTGTTGTCGACTCCTTCGTCGGCGAGCGGTTTTTGATTCAATTGAATTTCCAGCACGCTCTGCGGCTGAAATCCCGTATTCACTGTTCGCAACCGCTGAAAGCTCCCGACGAGTAGTCCCGCTCCCAGCAGCAAAACAAGCGAAAGCGCAATCTGCGCCACGATCAACGTCTTTCCCGCCAATCCCAGCCCACTCCTGGATCCCCGCGCATTTCGCTGCAGCGTCTTCGCCGGATCTTGCCGCGCCGCCCGCCATGCCGGCGCCAGACCAAACAGCAGCCCCACCAACAGCGCAATCGCCACGGTCGCCGCAATCACGCGAAAATCCGGCGCAAGATCGAGCGACACCAGCGACGGATTCCCCGCCGTCATCATCACCAGCAACAATCGGCTGCCCCAATATGCAAACGCCAACCCGAGCAGCGCTCCGCTCAGCGACAGCGTTAAGCTCTCGATCAACACCTGCCGTACGAGCGACCCGCGATCCGCCCCGATCGCCACCCGCACGCTCATCTCATGCCCGCGCGCCGCCGCTCGCGCCAGCATCAGGTTGGCCAGATTCACGCAAGCCACCAGCAAAATCAGCCCGACAATCCCCGCCAAAATATAAAGCGGCTGTGCGAACTGATCACGCAAATCCGATCGTCGCCCGCGCGCCGCCGGCGCAACATCCAGTCCCATCGACAAAAATGCATCGCGTCGAGGCCCCGGCGTTTGCGTCGACACCGTGGCGAGCAACATTTCCGGCCAGAACGATTGCAGTTGCGCGCGCGCCTGCTCGATCGTCACTCCTTCTTTCAGCCGGCCAAATACGCCAAGCCACAAGATCGAACGCGTCTCCAGGATCGAGGTCTTGGTGATCTGTGTTTCGGCCGTCACCGGCACCGTCACTTCCGGCGGTTCGCCCATGCTCAGTCCGGTGAACCATTTTCGAGTCACGCCGACGATCGTGTACGGATGCCCTTCAATCCGGATCTGCGTCCCGACGACATCCGCCACACCCCCAAAACGTCGCTGCCAGTATTCGTAACCAATCACCGCCACATTCGCGCTCGCCGAATTCGGATCGCAGTCCGCCGGCGTCAGCAATCTCCCCAGCAGCGGCACCGTGCCCAGTTCCGAATACGCTTTCCCGGTAACCGCGAGCACGCGGTTCCTTTCCAGCGCCCCGTGTACCTCGACGTTCGCGCCCGTGTCGTTGCTCCAGGCAAACAGCCCCGTGAACACCCGTTGATTCCGCTCGATCTCCAGAAACATGGGGTACGACAGCGGCGGTTTGTTGTCTCGCCG
>Ga0206939_10160_pt1 | contig 19346 bp, 16 predicted proteins | sample Alteio_BWOrgHeat_10_FD_152921 | JGI IMG/M metagenome (GOLD analysis project Ga0206939, IMG submission 152921) | Enriched cells from forest soil in Barre Woods Harvard Forest LTER site, Petersham, Massachusetts, United States -... | ecosystem: Environmental > Terrestrial > Soil > Temperate forest >... | reverse complement strand
TTCGCGCGCGTCATCCATGGCCTTGCGTAAACGGGGATTAGAATCAGGATTGCCGCCCGAGATCTTGGCCGCGATCGCGATTTCTCTGACGATCTTTGTCCACAATTTGCCGCGCTTGGCGTCGGCTAATCCTTTCTTATGCTTAATACCGGCCCAACGTGAATGACCTGACATAGGAACTCCTTATTGGGATAAATGGAGCCCTATTTTAACAGATCAAAGGGCAAATTTGGCGTGGAAATGGGCCTTTGGATGGGATCTTTTAGAGGGCTAACTTCTCCCTTGAAAGCCGTCTCAAACCGCCTATATTTAAACGGATGAAAGCCGGGATCGTCATCGCGGGAACCGCGTTGTTTGGAATCACTCACGCTTGGGCCGCCGCCGATTATCAGGCGATTCAAAAACAGCTCGGTATTCCCGCCTCCGTAGCCTCCGTGGTGGATGCCTCCGGAAAAGATCCCCAATACATTATCATCCAAGACATCCACCGCCACCCGGAAGCCCAACAAAATATTTCAGCGATGATCATGTACGGCTTGCGTCATTGGGGAACGACCGAACTTTTCGTAGAAGGATCTTGGGCCAAGGGCGATGAATTGAAAGAATCGACTCCCCATTTTTCTTCCCTCCTGGATGCCGTGCGCGAAGGGCGTATGGGCGGCGCTGAAATGGCGGTCGCCATGACGCCCAATCCAGACTTAAAGTTTATGGGGCTGGAAGATGCCGATGTGTACCGGCAAAATGTGGAAGCTTACGAAGCCGTTGAATCCGCCCGCGATGACGCCTTACGTGAACTTGAAACCAGTCGATTGCTAAGCCGGGTTTTTGACTCGTCCCCGAACGACTCTTGCAGCTTGGTGAAGCGCTTAATTCAGTTAAGGCTGAAACCCTCCGAGTACGCGGACTATCTTCAACACCCTTATCACGCGTCGCCCAATTCCCGTTTGGCCGAGGCCGTTGCTTCCGCCGAACATTTCTATCAGGTGGCCAATGAGCGGAGCCGAATTTTTCTGGAGAAAGCTAAAGCGATGCACCAGTCCGGCATCCAAGTCTTGGTGGTTGGCGGTTTTCACACCGCCGCGATGACGGAACAATTGCGCCAGGAAGGAATATCTTACGTCGTTTTATCCCCACAAATTACGCAGGGTGGATACGAAGATCTTTATGCCCGCGGCATGCACGACACGATCAGCGCTTTAAAGCTGCGCTAGCCCTTTGTTTTTCTAACACCACCGCTAAATTCCGTTTCGCCAATTCGAATTGAGGATCAATCTCGAGGGCTTTCTGATAAGCCACCGCGGCCTTACCCCATTGCTGCTGCTGTGTATAAAGGTAACCCAGATTGTTCCACATATCTTTATCGCCAGGAAAAGCGAGAACCCCTTGGGTATAGAGGGCTTCAATCGTAGAGCTATACCGGGTAATGTCTTTAAAATAGAGTCCGGCCAGAGCGTTGTATGCCTGTTGAGACAGAGGATTGATGGCCAAGCAGAGACGATAACTAGCGATGGCCTCATCGACGTGCCCCATTTGCATCAGCATAGTGGCTCGGTTAAAATAAATCTCATCGTATCCTGCGTTGGCATCCAACGCGCGTTGATACATCCATAAGGCTTTTTCACGATCGCCCAACCGCGCATAAACATTTCCTAATTCATAATTGTTATTCACCTCGAGATGATGCCACGCATAAGCGCGTTCAAGCGAATGGCTGGCAGACACTAAATCCACTCCTGCTTTAGACATTTTGAACCCTTTGAAAAAATTGACCTCCGCCGCCCACAAGCAAACCGCTCGTCCCATTAAGAGAAGGAGTCCGGTCATACAGAGTCCGACGATCACTTTTTTCCACGCCGGTCCGAGGTTCAACCGATGAATCTGGAGTCCTGCTTCATCAGTCGCCATCGCTGAACCTACCCACCACCAAAAAATAAATGCGGGGACAGCAAAATGAACAGAGACATTCATTAGATTATCAATAAGCATCCCCGCGACACCCCCCAAAAAACCCCAGAGCATTGCTCTAGAAGGCTCTTGCAGCCGGCGAGAGAGCGACGCTCCGAGACGGAAAAAAAGCGCCCACATCCACAGCATAATTCCGAGCCCTACAGTGCCGACCTGCGACCAATATTCAAGGACCTCGTTATGAGCGTTATTAGCATGCGTTCGATATGATAATCCTTTTTCTAAAAGCAACGGACCTTGATAAAACGGATAAAATAATTCGAAATTTCCCCACCCTCTGCCTAGGAAAGGATGGTCAAGAACCATTCCCCAGGCCGACAGCCATATCAAGAAACGCTGATAGACAGACGCGTAGCCTTCATGCGCCATCTTTTTAACTTCCGTCAAACGGCTGATCACGGTAGGTGTAAAACCGCTTTCAGTTCCCCCTCGGGGCCACAAAAAGATGAGCGCCACAAAGGTGATCCATAAAGCAGCTTTCCCTTTTGTCGACACCGGTCCTAAAGAACGAATACCGTAAAAAAGAACGACTAGCCCCGCGAAAAGTCCCGCCCATGATGATCGCGTCAGCGTGGCTAAAAGGACGGACACACTCAGTTGGATCACGATAAATAAAATGGCGCGTGGGCAGCCGGTCGCATTGAATAAATAGTCCGCCACCATCACGGGAATGACTACGACTAAAAAGGAAGACATGAAGTTAGGATTTCCAAACGTCGATACCGGCCGGTTGCCATAGGGATTCAGACTGCTCGGCCAAATAAGTTCTACGCCAAAATATTGGCAAATCCCATATAACGCCGCGAAAAAACAGACCGCGTAGGTGGTCCACAAAAGCATTCTTACTAAAGCCGGGTCACGCGCGCGCAGAGCGGCGGCATAAATCAGAAATGTATTAATCAGAAGGAAGATGGCCGCCTTGCTGCCTTCGCTATAGATGGACTTTATTACACCGGGATGCTCGCACATCGATAACAACCAACTGGTAACGCAGACGCCGATGAGTGATAAAAGCGCCGTATCAAACGCGGAGCTGACCCACAAAAATTCATTTTTTTGCAGCGCCTGGAAAAGCCAGATCACCCAACAAGCGCAGACAAACAGGTTGAGCAGAGCAATTTGCGTGTAATATGGATTGCGTGTTAGGTCAGTGAAAAAGAGAAGCGGGCATACCGCGAAAAGCAGAAAAAGAAGGCTACGAATGGGTCGCGATATTACCATGGAATACGCGCTGAACATCAGGATCTGTAGGAGCCAAACGACGAATTTGGCTCCAAAGTTGAATCACTTCCGCTTGGCGTCCCATTCGGGAAAGAACAGAGGCGAGATTTTTCATTACATGAACGTTATTAGGCCCCTGCCATAAACTCATGCGGTACGCTTTGGCGGCCTCTGGCAGTTTGCCGCGCAGGAACCGTACATTGCCGAGATTTTCGAACATGTCTGCTTCGAAATGCCGATGGTTCATGTCCCAATGTTCATGCAGAACATCATTCTCAGGGATGCGGCAGACCCAGGCCTCCAGGGATTCCGTGTATGCATTCTCAGCGGCCTCTTGATGCTTCTGAGCCTCTTCCGGATGACCGCGCATTTGCGCCAGTTCCGCCAATTGCAGATGCACCCACCCTACTCGCGTGTAATTCGGGCTGAAGACGGGATCAATATCGTGGTATTTATTGAAGTAGACAAGTGCTTGGTCCCAATCGTTCTCGGCATCATGGAATGCGATCATGGATTCAGCGAGCTTGCCTTGTTGGCGCAGCGTCTCGGCCAATCGACGGTCATCCTGTCCCTTCTTTAAATAGACCAAACCCGCTTGATGGTTGGTCTGCACATAATTCGGCGCCAACGCCCACACATGATGGTACTCGTTCATGGCGCGTTCAACATCGCCAGGTCCCCAGCGATCCGTATACACGTTGCCCATAAAATAATAGGCCATGATGTAATTCGGATTTAAGCTGACGACTTTTCCGTAACTGGCCAAAGCGTCTTCCCATTTCCCTTGCTTCGAGAAATAGATCCCGCGGTTATGGAAAACATCGGCCATGAAATAACCCCAAAAAATCTTGAGCGGCAACGCCATCACGACCAGGAGCACGACGAAACCGTACACGTGTTTCAGCGATCTCCCAACTTTAATCAAGCCATACCAAAACCCGGCCAAGGTCACAAGAACAGCCGCCCAGGCGATTAGCCAGAGCAATTGTTCACCAAAGATTCCGGACAATGCGCCCTGAGAATCATTAAAATCCCTGAGAACGATCCATGTTAAATATACGAATACAACTGCACAGACCATCTGCCCAAGAAAGAGAAGTGCTTTGGGATGTGGGGGTGCCGAAATTAACGGTTCCTTGGCATACGCTTGCTCATCAGTCTCGGGCATGGGATCATTCACTACCATCGCACCAATGACGCCGGCTAGAAGCCACAAAAATATCCCAGAGGAAACAAACCGCAAACTGACATCCATAAAGTTGTGCATGAGCATGCCCCAAAAAGCCGCCAAAACCCCCAGCATGTAAAATGCTCGAGGATCCTGAGATGTTTTGCGTTTGCCGGATACGGGATCCCGGACGGATACCCCATCCGTAAAGCGCGCTAACGCTTTTATGCCCAGCGTCGAGAACGTCGCAATCATCCATAAAAAAATGCCGAACCCGATCACACCTTCGTCCTGCAGAACTTCCCAATATTCATTTTCGGAATGATCCGTCTCCGTATTGTGTTTGCCCTCAATATGAAAAATCTGAGGGCGTCGAACGACCGGGTAGATAATGCGAAAACTGCCAATACCGTTTCCCCAAACAGGGTGCATCAGCGTCATTTCCCATGTCGACACCCAAGTGCAAATACGGAAACGAATGGAGGTCATGCGTCGACGGGAATAGATGCCGATCGCCACAATGGAAAAGATAAGCATCACGATGGCCGACCGTCGAATCATGAGGCGCATGCGATCCGATTGAAATTCGGAAAAATAATACAGCACCAGAACAAGGAAAGAAACGAAGCCCGCCGTATAGCCGATCCATGATCCTTTAGATTCCGTGACCACGACGCAAAGCGTGATAAAAAAAAGCGTCAAACCGAGAAATGAAAATTGCCACACGGAATAGAAAGCAAATGCGGCTAGAACAATGATGAAGACGGTCGAACTCCAGGACTCCATGTGAATCAACATCATCGCGTCACTGGCGTGCCATAGAAAGGCGGAGCACACAATGGAAGATACTGTGAAGAGGACCACAGAGCCGGGCTGACGAGGATTTCGCTTCAGCATCATGGCCAATGTGATGGGTGTCAGAATGACGAGAAAATTTCCGAAGAAATTGGGATTGCCAAAGGTGGAAAACACTTTTGAGCCAAAGGCCTGTCGCCAAACAAACGGATCAAGCCCGGAGGTGAATTGTGGATTGGGAAAAAACTGGCTGTCTAGAAATTGGAAAAGACCATAAATAGCGGCCACTGCGACCGCGACCAATAAAAACAATATCAACCGGCGGACACGTTCTACCGTGTTCAACTCACGAAGAGCGATCAGAGCAAAATGGATATAGAAAACGCGCCTCAGGAATTCATCAAGGCTGGGTCCTCGGTAGGCCGCATGAGAGAATGATAAGACACCGGAAAGAAGGACAACAATAAGCGGCGTAGCCACAGTGGCATACCGCTCCCACTGCTTCTCGAAATCACAGAGAAGACTTACATACCAGAATCCCACAAGAGCGATGCCGCCCATTTGAACAACAGTGATTTTGACCTGCGCGGAGTCATACGTGTGAAGATAAAACGCGACCGACGTCAACAAATAAAGGAAAGGTAGGCCGTAAGAAAGAAAACGGCTTGAGATGCGCGCGGTTAAACGGTCCATAAAATTGACTCGAAATCCCCCCAGTCCTGTGATGAGCGAATGTACTATAGAAATAAAATCGATTCTCTACAAAATATATTTAGGACTACGTCAATGATTTTTAGGAATGCGGATTTCGAAGAACATTTCCTGCCGGCGTTTCCTGCTGATCCGGCAAGGCGTCGTCTTTGGGCCTGAAGCGATAATTGACGCTGATATGATGCGTAATTCCTAAGTCTCCCAGCGGGATAAAAGCATAATCAAACGACATTTGTTTAAAACGCAGTCCGATCCCCGCGCTAAAATTAGACAACCCACCAAGGTCTGGATTCGTTAATTGGTAGCGATATCCTACCCGCATCGAAAAAAGTCTTCGTGGCGAGACTTCAGCTCCAATATCAAATTCTCCTTGCGTATCGACCCTTTTTACATAATCCGTCGAAAGAAGCCACTGGGCAAAGGGTTGGCCGGACAGTCCGGCGCGGAAGGATGTCGGAAGCTTCACGGCTGCATCGGCAAACTTGGAGGCAAACCCTAAATTTTCCACCGCCGCACCGGCATTCCATGCATGCTCTTCATTCAAGCGATACAAAATACCCGCGTCTATGGCACCGGCACTAGATGACGCGTCCGAGAGTGATTCGTGAATTAATTTCACAGTCGTTCCGACCTTGAGATCATCGGTCACCGGCCTGGCCGCGGAAACGCCCATGGCTAAATCATACGTGGAAAACGTTCCGTTTTCCGTAAAACCATCACCCGCTCCGTCAGTCGTGGCGACCGTTCGCGTGATGTCTCCCACGCGTAAATAATTCGTCGACAAACCCCAGCTGATGCCGTCATCGCGTTTGGCATCGCCGTACATAAAGGCCTCTTGATCCACATCGGCGACATAGGTGAGATGTTGAAAGGAGATCTGCGATGCCACTAATGTAGCGAGCGACGCAGGATTGTAGGCCAATCCCTGGACATCATTAGGCACCGACCCGAAAGCCTGCCCCATCGCTGTGGCCCGTGCACCGACGGGGAGATTGAGAAAAGAAAAGCTCGCGGTTCCGCTGGTATCCCCGAAAAGCGCCTTCGGAGTCATCACAAAGGACAGAAGACCTATGTAACAAACACCAAAAATCCGCGACTTCATAGGCAGAAACAGCTCATGGTTGGCCTATATATAACAGGCCGTTTTGGCGGGGTCAATGACAAAAATGATGCGATTTATTCTTTATGTTTCGTGACAGCAAAGACCGCGGTAGCCAAGGGTTCAGTTGAGCCTGCGGACAGAACATCCACTTTCCAGTTGCCTGCGCTGACAGCGGCGCTACTCCACAGCGTGGAATGTGCTGAGGTGACGCCTAAATATTCTTCGTGCTGCAAACGACCGTTGCGGAACCAGCGATGAATCATTGTTGCCGGCACGGCGGTAATGGAGACCTCCGTCCAGCAGTACAAGCGTCCAATGCCGGAAGAAAATGCGCGCGCCACGTGCACGGGCTGATTGTCGATGAGGCCGGAAGCGATGCGCAGATTTTCCACTTTCAAGGTGCGTCCATTTTCAGCCAGCTGTTCGGGCGAGGTGCCGGAAGAAGCTTTGGCGATGCGCTCCCACAAGGCCTTCTGCTCGCGGTAAGGCTCGAGCGCGGCATCGACCCGCGCGTCGTGCACATTGAGCGATTCCAAAATATTTCCAGCCTGTAGGGATCGCGCGGATCCTTTTTCCTTCATGAACGAAATCAACGTATTTTCCAGTGGCTCATCGCGCGGATCTTTATCGGCCAGAATTTTGCAGCTTAAAAGCGCAATCGCCGGCTCAGGGTCATGAAGCGCCTGATGAAGGAGCGGAATCGCGGAGCGGGCCTCCCGAGGTAGCTGGCTCACCATATAAATGACGCGTTCGCGAATGTCGGAAGACGGATCCTTATAAAAATCTTGCAGAAGAGGTAAGCGTCCTTCACCCTCGGGATGTATTTCTTCGAGTGCCTGCAGCGCCGACAGCCTAACGCCGCTGTTGGGATCGTTCATGGCGCGGCCGAACGAGCGGACGGTTTCATCCGTCGGATTAGATTTGGCTAAATACTCGATAGCGGCTTGGCGCGCTTCCGGATCTTTGTCCTCGAGGCCTCCAGCGATTTGTGCAACCTGCGCTGGATCGGGCGATCCGATATGGGAGAGCGCGTCCACGACATGGTCATGGACGCAGGCCCGGTGCGTGAGCTTCACGAGATCTGGAATAGCGTTTCGCGCAGAAGGACCCAGCGCGCCCAAAGTGTCAAGCGCTTCCGTCTGAGAATCGCAGCGAGTGACCCAGCCGGTATGAATGCGTTCGCGTTCAGGGAGAGCGACCGCGCGCCGTACCAAACGGCTGAGAACCGCAGGCGGCACCGCATAAGTCGGATCTATTTTGTGAATCGACCGCGCCGCCTCGCGGCCGGCCACGGGATCGGTAAGAAGATCCGCCAATGCCGGCAAATTCGCTTTGGCTTTCGGTCCCAGAGTTCCTAAATCGTCGACAGCCTGCAGCTTCGTACGAGGACCTGTGGATTGCAGTTCGAGCGTGAGCTTTTGCAGCGTTTGGCTGTCTGTGAGCGCGGGCCCATTCGGCGTCATCGATGACGTTTTGATGTCGGCGCCCGGCAGCGGCGCCCCGGAACTATGCATCTCAAGATCAGCCGTCGTTTTTGCCTTTTCGGCAAACCCGTTCGACAAAACTAACAGCGGCAAGAGCCATAACGCGCGTTTCATCATACAGTCTCCTGTTGTCGTGTGTTCCTGGGATGAGCGTATACAGGTTTTGTCGATTTTTCAATGCTTTTAAGCACTCGACAAACATTATGTGATTGTCCTATTTCGGGAGAATAAAAAATAGCCGGGGATCGGGATCGAACCGACGACCTTTCGTTTACGAAACGAATGCTCTACCAGCTGAGCTACCCCGGCAAAAAACGATTAGTATGGCTGATGAACGGCGTGGTGCATTATAGAAAAGATTTAGAGGCCGAAAAATTTGCGGATGCGGAGGGACAGTTTGGAATGCTCAGATGCGGAGGCATGGGACGCTGATGAATCCGCTGAGCCCTGATCAGAAGGAACCGTTTGCCGCTCGACTACCAACTGCGCGAGTTTGTTCGTCAGGTCCGGACGCTTAGCTAAGATGGCCTGCAGGCCGGCTTTTTCGATCTCGAGCACTTCTGTCATGTCTTCAGAACGCACTGACGCTGAGCGCACGTCTCCCGTCAAGAGAGACATTTCTCCAAAAATATCGCCGGCATGCAAAACAGCCATCGGTTTTTCGCCGCGATCCGCTTTATAGACACCTACCGATCCGGACACCACCACAAAAAGTGATTGTCCTTCGGCGCCTTCTTGAACGATTGTTTCTCCCCTCGCATACGGCCGGCTTTGGGCGAAGCGTCCCAATTCTTTTAGCTCCTCAGGATAAAAGGCCTCCGAGAGCGCCCAGCGCTCGAGTGCTTTGGCCACATGGTCCGATTTTTCCTTCCCAATTTCTTCGGGGCGCTTCATATACAAGGTGCGGATGGGATACGGAATTTCAATACCCTCGCGGCGGAACGCGTACCAGATGCGCGTGGAAACTTCATCCTGAACTTCCAATCGCCGACTAAAATCCTCCAACCAATAATAAAGTCCGTACACGATGGAAGAATCCGCATATTCCATTAAACTGGCCACGGCATGCGGGGAAGAGGCCACGCCAGGCACATTTTCGACACAACTGACGAGCACCTGCTTCACGCGCGCAGGTGCGGCATCGTACGACACGCCGACTTTAAGCTGAAGGCGGCTGGAAGGATCTCCTGTCGTATAATTGAGAAATGTCCCCGTTTGCAATTGGGTGTTGGGAATGAAAATATAATTTCCATCTGTTGTCCGCAGCACGGTACGGGCCCAATCAATGTTGACCACGACGCCTTCCTTATCATGAAAAGAAATCCACTCTCCCAGACGGATGATTTTCCCGAGACTCAGCCCCGCGATGAACGTTTTTAAAGTGTCCTGAAGGGCGAGCGCAAGGCCGGCCGTTGCAATCGTGGGAATGGCGACGAGCGCGAGCGGATTGAAATGGAGCACGAAACGCAAAATAATAAGAAGCGCTCCGCAGAAGATGCCGAATTTGATGATGGTCCGGAGCGGCGGTGACACATAAACTTTTTTAACCCGGGTGAGATAATGCTGGATAAAGAAAACATCCACCAGTGACACCGCGCTGAATGCTCCAGCGATGCAAGTCAGAAAAAGATAGGCGGAGATGGCTTTGCCCGGCAAATTGTCCGCCAGAGGCGATGCCAAAAGAAAAGCAAGACCGGCAAACAACAGAAACACGCTCATGAAATTGAGCGTCATGCCGAAGGACAGGTTCAATCGCCGGCGATGGGAAAAATACCAAAGCCCTGCATAGAGCGGCAAACCGCTCAGAAGAATAGCTCCAGCTCCCTTCAGAGCGATGAAGTACTCCGGAACGTCCCTCAGCTGCCGAATAAATTCAGAGAGCATTTCCGAACACTTCACGAACTTTGTTGATGAGATTTATAGCGTTAAATGGTTTTTCAAGAAGAGCGATAGCTTCTTTCATAATACCGTGTTCAGCAATGATCTCCGCTGAATAGCCGGACATAAAAAGTATCTTCAACATGGGATCTTGACGTTGCAGCTGATCGGCTAGTTCCTTGCCATTTTTGCCCGGCATAATAATATCCGTGAGCAGTAAGCGTATTTTCCCTCGCGCTTTAGTAAAGCTTTCTATGGCGGTCTCCGCATTCGAAGCGGATAGTACGGAATAGCCTACTTTCTCCAGAGCGCGCACGGTATTGCGCAGCACGAGCGGCTCATCGTCAACGATTAGAATAAGTTCTGTCCGATGACGTTCGAACATGTCAGACAATTTCTCCGTTTGTAGAGGTTGATTTTTACGGACGACTCCTTGCGCCGGTAAAAAGATTTTGAACGTGCTGCCCATCTTGGGAACGCTGAAGACGGAGATGCCGCCTTTATTTTGCTGAACGATCCCATAAACGGTTGAAAGTCCAAGACCTGTCCCTTTTCCCGGAGCTTTCGTCGTGTAAAAAGGTTCAAAGATCTTTGACATGATTTCTTTACTCATTCCTATTCCTGTGTCTGAAAAAGTTAATTCGATCGCTTCACAGGGACGATCCGGCAGTCCATCGATAACGTTTGTTTCATCAACCCAGGTATTGGCGGTCCTGATGGTGAGTCGTCCATTGACCGGCATGGCGTCTCGCGCATTAAGAGCAAGATTCATTAAGATTTGTTCCAATTGGCTGACATCCATTCGAATGGCATTCAATGTGGGATCGAGCTCCAGATGTAGCTCAATGGTCGACCCAATGGCTCGTTGAAGTAATTGAGCCATTCCTTCAATGATGCTATTTATATGGACGGTTTTGGGCGCTGCCACTTGCCGGCGGCTGAAGGCCATCAATTGCTGAACTAATAATCTTCCCCGCGCACAAGCCTCTTCAATCGCCTGCAAATCTTCGCGAGCCGGATTATCATCGGTAAACACCGGGCTGATGGCTTCGGCGCAACCCAAAATGCCGGCCAATAAATTATTGAAATCATGAGCGATGCCGCCGGCAAGACGTCCTAAGGCTTCAACTTTCTGCAGCTGATTAATTTCAGCCTGTTTCGCACGTAACGTTTCCTCATTTTGACGGCGTTCCGTCACGTCGCGCGTGACCTTTGCAAAGCCTATAAGCTTCCCGGCCTCATTGCGAATTGCCGTAAGAGTAACGTCGGCCCAAAATCTCGAGCCATCTTTACGGACACGCCATCCTTCCACTTCAATCCGGCCATTTTCCTCAGCTTGGCGAAGCAGGTATTCGGGTAAGCCGCTAGCGATATCTTCATGCGTGTAAAATTTTGAGAAATTCTTTCCGACAATTTCTGAGGTGAGATACCCTTTCGCTCGCTGAGCGCCTTCGTTCCAACTGGCCACATTGCCTTGAGGATCGAGCATGAAAATCGCGTAATCTTTGACGGCCTCAACGAGTAATCGAAATCGCTCTTCACTCCGAATAGCATCCAGCAAAAGGCTAGGCCGCGATTTTTTTACAGGGTTTCCTTTCGTCATAGTTGATTATAACCGGAAACCCAGCCACCAAACGTTTGGCAACGGGGTTTAATGAACAAAGGTGCGGAAGAAAATGAAATGGCGGGGGACAGGATCGAACTGTCGACACCTGGTTTTTCAGACCAGTGCTCTACCACTGAGCTACCCCGCCGAAAATGACTGCGGAGGATTATAACAAAAAGGCTTGTCTGAGCCTGGTTGTCGCCATGGTCATTAAGAGAAAAGAAGTGCGAAGCGCAACGCGGGGGTGACCCAGGTGAAATCAGAGGTGTGTTTGTTCACGATGTCATGACGGCGAACATCTAGACCAACGCTCCAATTGCCGGGAAGGCTGATGGCGGCGCCTAAACCGATATTCCATCCGCCGTTAACGCGATCGAATGAATCGATGGCGCCCATCGCGCCGCTGGCCGTCGTGACCGTTCCGCTGTTCTCATGACTCCAATACAAGCCGCCGCCGCCTTGGATGTAGGGGTTGATCTTGAAATCTGAGACGGAAAAGGTCGGACCGACCTTGATTTCCGGAGCGATGTGAAGAATTTTGACGCTCGTATCCGAAGTGAAGCCGTCGCCCTCAAACTTCGATCCAAACAGATAACCCGCTTCCCAGCCGATAGAGGCGATTTGATGGATGCCTTTTAAATAGCCTGCTTCCAATGAAAAAGAATTTTTGTAGTCCGCGGCGCCCGCGCCCGTGAGGGCGATTCCGGGATTGACGTAAAATTCGCTGGGTGCACCGGAGGGGGTGGCGCTATCCGCAAAGACCATTCCGCTTAAGATGCCTGCCAAAACGAAGCCCCTAGCTAATTTCTTTTTCATAATCAATCCTCCTCGTAATGTCTCAGACGCAAAATCGTGTTTCTGGTCTTACGGAATGATGAGTTCTGGGGTGGTTTTAGAAAGCGCCTGAATTTCTTCACGGCTTGTTCCCAAAACAGACAGAATGGGCCGCATGATGTCCTTATAAAAAATCCGGTCGGAAAAAATCTTTTCCCCCACGATCGTCTTGCCGCGGACTTCCCAATTTGGAATCAAATCCTGGGCAGGCATCCGAAAGCCTTTCAGGACCGTTTCGATGTCACGCAGGGTCCCGTCCCGATCCTCGTTCATGTAGAGTTTTACGCCGTCTTGGAAAAAATGGTAATGCGCCGACTCATCGCGAGCCACAAAACTGAGCGCCGTGGAAAGCGCCGCATCGTTTTGTTCAATCGCTTTTCGTCTCAGATTCTTGTAATTCATGCCGGTCGACAGTTCTTGAAAAGTGGTATAGACCATCATCTGACGCGGCGTCTCGAAAGGCAGCTCCCATTCGCGCTCAAGGACAGTATCCGCGAACGCATGAATTTCTTTTTGGCTGCGTTTTCCGGAGCGCACGAGCCATTCCTCTAAAACAAGCGAGTGTTTGGACTCCTCATAGCCCCAATTGGCCTGAAACCAGGCGCGCCCGCGGCTTTTGCGGATAAGATGAAGAATTTTTGACGTGTAATCCGGCAAAAATAGCTCCACGGCGCAAAAAGACTCTACAATCAGTGCAATGTCATCCGACATCTTCGGATTGCACTGGTCCCAGGGAATGTCCTTCTGAACATTCCAGCGCCGCTCGGATTCCGCGCGGTTAAAAAATTCGAGATACAGGTCATAAAACCGGTTCTCGAATTGTGGAGACGTCGTCCCTTTCATAATGGCGCCCCCAACGGGAGTCGAACCCGTCCTACATCCTTGACAGGGATGTGTGCGAACCGATACACCATGAGGGCAAATCTGAACTAATGCCGCATGTAACGTACAACGTCAGTCGCATCCGGCTGCTGCAAAAGGGCTTCACTATCGATCACCCGTGTCACCACGGCACTCGTTACGCCTGTGATCAAGACAGCCATGATCAAAAGGGTCGCTAAATAGGAATATAGACGCACCACATTACGATCTTTGGCGAACTGCTGAACCACGGACCGGACGTTCATAATCACCAAGATGACCGTCAGCCCGACAATAACCACATAAGCGGCTACAAACATAGACCCTCAAATTTGGGCGGTGAGGGATTTGAACCCCCGGCATCCTCCGTGTAAGGAAGGCGCTCTAACCGCTGAGCTAACCGCCCATCATGCGCGGTGACGTGCGATTGTATCACCTTCGCACTCTATATTCAAAGACCCGCACGTTTAAGCAACTCTTTCCCGCGCCTAACATAATAGAACGCGTCAAAACATTGGTCCAACTCAGAACGTGACAAGTCTTTCGTGATGGCGGCATCCTCTTCCACCAGCTCCCGGAAACTTCCCCCATCAAACCAAGCTTTCATCGCATGCGCCTGGACTAATTTATAAGCATCCTCGCGACGCCAGCCTTTATCCACAAGAGAAAGCAAAATACGTTGAGACGCAATTATTTCCACCGTTTTAGACATGTTGCGCTTCATATTTTCTGGATACACCTGAAGGCCGGAAAGAACACCATTCAGGCGGTTGAGCATGTAATCGAGAAGGATCGTGGAGTCTGGCAGCGCGACCCGTTCTACGGAAGAATGGCTGATGTCTCTTTCATGCCACAACGCTACGTCTTCCAAACAGGCCATGGCGTTTCCACGGATGACGCGGGCCAAACCACAGAGATTTTCGGAGGCGATCGGGTTGCGCTTGTGCGGCATGGCGGACGAGCCTTTTTGACCTTTGGTGAAGGGTTCTTCAACTTCAATGAGCTCGGTGCGCTGCAAATGGCGGATCTCGGTCGCGATGCGTTCGATGCCGGCCGCGACAACGGCTAAATGACACATATATTCCGCATGACGGTCGCGCGGAATAACCTGCGTGGCGACGGGTTCGCCTTTCAATCCCATTTTCTTGCAGACATACGCTTCGACTGAAGTATCGAGGTGCGCGAACGTCCCCATGGCACCCGAGAGTTTGCCAAAGGCGATTTCCGAGCGCGCCTGCTTCAACCGCCCTTCGGCCCGCCCCATCTCGGAATACCAGCCGGAGACTTTGATGCCGAAGGTGATCGGCTCACCGTGAATGCCATGCGAGCGGCCCATCATGAGCGTCTTCTCATGTTTTTTGGCGAGTGCCGCAAGAGTTTTGCGGAGCATCTGTACATCTTGAATCAAAAGATCGACAGCTTCCACCATTTGAACAGCGAGCGCGGTATCGAGAACATCGGACGAGGTCAGACCCAAATGCAGATAGCGGGATTCCGGGCCAATGCCTTCGCCCACTTGAGAGACGAAGGCAATAACGTCATGCTTGACCACATGCTCAATCTGGCGGATCCTGGCCACATTGATCTTAGCTTTGCGCCGGATTTTAGCATAGGCTTTCGCGGGCACTTTTCCCTGCTTTACGAGCGCTTCCGTCGATAGAAGTTCCACTTCGAGCATTTTCTCGAAGCGATACTCATCGGTCCACAATCGCGTCATTTCAGGTCGGCTATAACGTGGGATCATATTTTTTCACAAAACTCTCTTATAGATTTTGGATACAGCTTGTGTTCTTGTTCAAGGACTCGGGCCGCAAGTGTCTCCGCATTATCTCCCGACAGCACCGGAACTTTCGCTTGCGACAATACCGGCCCGTGATCAAACTCTTCGTCGACAACATGCACCGAGCAGCCTGATTCTTTTTCCCCTGCCGCCAACACCGCTTCATGGACGAAATGTCCGTACATGCCCGGGCCGCCGAACTTGGGCAACAGAGCCGGATGAATATTCAATATGCGGCCGCGGTAGTGCTGAATGATACTAGGCCCGAGCTTCCTTAAATAACCGGCCAGACACACGACATCGACTTTGGCTTGAGCCAACTTCTTAAGAATAGCCGCTTGGAATAAATCGTCACTCGCGAATGCCGAACGTTCCACAACCGCCGTTTCTATTTGGTATTTCTTTGCGCGCTCTAAAGCATAAACGCCGGCTTTACTAGAAAGAACAAGAACAACTTCTGCATTCTCCAACTGCCCGGATGTACGCGCCGTTAGGATCGCTTCCAAATTGCTTCCACCGCCTGAGACCAGGACGGCCAGTCGTACCGCTTTAGGCAAACCGAATTTCCTTCGACCCCGTCTCAATCACGCCGATTGGATAAACCGTGCGGATCTGCTTTTCGACGACGGGCACATCTTTCGGCGATACCACTAGCACGAGCCCAATGCCCATGTTGAGCGTGTTGAACATTTCGTGATCCGGCAGACCTGCGCGCTGCTGGATCTCATGAAAGAGTTCCGGAATGGGCCAGCTGCGGTTCGTGATGCGCACCTGCAGCCCCTTCGGCAAGACGCGCGGGATATTGCCGATGAAGCCTTCGCCGGTGATATGCGCCATTGCCTTAATCACAGGTTTTTTACTTTCGATCAGAGGCGTGATCGCTTTGACATAAATCTTCGTCGGAATCAAAAATTCAGCGGCGCGCCGCTTCAGCTCTGCATCGGAAAAGACTTTTCGGACTAAAGAGTAACCGTTGGAGTGAAGTCCCGATGACGGAATGCCGAGAACAATATCCCCCGGCCTTACTTTCTTTCCATCGATGACTTTTGATTTATCGACAACGCCAGTCGCAAACCCCGCCAAATCATATTCCCCAGGATCATAAAACCCGGGCATCTCCGCCGTCTCGCCGCCCAAGAGCACGCAGTTGGATTGCTCGCAGCCGTTCACGATCCCTTTCACGACTTGCTCGGCGACATCCACATTCAATTTGCCGCAGGCGAAATAATCTAAAAAGAAAAGCGGCTTGGCCCCGCAACATAGGAGATCATTCACATTCATGGCGACCAGATCGATGCCCACCGTATCGTGCTTGTCCGCCAGAAAAGCGATTTTGAGTTTCGTGCCGACGCCGTCGGTACAGCCCACGAGCTGAGGTTCTTTAAGCCCCTTCATCGGCAGCGGAAAAAGGCCCGCAAATCCGCCGATCATGGGCGACATCTTCTTGATCCGGTCGACGAGATCGCTGCCCGCCTCGACGTCTACTCCGGCTTTCTTATAAGTGATCATTATTTTTTCACCGGCCCTGCCTGCCGGCAGGCAGGTTCGGGACGACTACCTGGTTTTACCAGAGGAATTCCTTGCTGACAGAGCGGGCATTGATCTTGAGTATATGTCACGAGCGGCAAGCGCAGGAGCACATGCTTGGGCGCCGGAAATTGAGCATCTGAGGATCCGCGTTCGGCCAGGGCAGCGAAACCGGCGACGTTCGCGCCCGACTCGCGCACAAGATCCGCCACTTCGCGCACCGAACCACCGGTCGTGATGACGTCCTCGGCCACGATCACTTCTTCATCCGGAGCCAAGGCGAACCCGCGCCGCAGAACAAATTTACCATCGACACGTTCCGCGAAAATGGTGCGAATGCCCAGCGCGCGGGCGATGACGTATCCCATGATGATGCCACCGATGGCCGGTGTGACGACCGCGGTGATGGGTTTTTCTGTCGCTTGCTTTTTAATGCTGCGCGCGAGCTCCGCGCCCAAGCGATCTCCGTCGCAGCCGTATTGAAGCAAGAGCGCGCATTGGAGATAGTTGTTCGAATGCAGTCCGCTCGTCAGCTTGAAGTGGCCTTCGAGAAACGCGCCGCGGCTTTTAAACATCTCAAGAACATCGTCTTGGCTCAGCATAGTCTTAGTTCCTTCCTAAAGAGTTGTAAATCGCTTTCACGGTGGCGATGGGATCTTTCGCTTCCGTCACCGGACGTCCTATCACAAAAAAATCCGCGCCATTCTCCATGGCTTCCTTCGGCGTCTGCACGCGCTTCTGATCGTCATCCGCTTTCGCTAAGCGGATGCCCGGTGTCACAACCTGAAACTTTTTGCCGCATGCTTTCTTGATGAGGCTCGCTTCCTGCACGGAAGAGATCACGCCATCGAGACCGGAATCGCGCGCCAACGTCGCAAGACCTTCCACCTGATCCTTCACCGTCCGGCTGACGCCGATCTGCTTCAAATCGTTTTGATCCAGACTCGTGAGCACTGTCACGCCCCAGAGCTTCGGACGCTTGGCGACGCTCGCCGCTTCCTTCATCATGCCCGCGCCGCCCGCGGTATGGATCGTCGCGCTGTAGACGCCCCACTCGCCGGCGCGCTCGATGGCTTTAGCCACGACGCTCGGGATGTCATGAAACTTCATGTCGAGAAAGATCTCCGCGCCCAGCTCGCGCATCTGCGACAGAAGCGAGCCTCCGTATTTTAGAAAAAGCACGGGCCCAATCTTGAATAAATCGACTTGCGATTTCAGTCTTTGCACGAGACGCAATGCCTCGATATCGGTTTCTACGTCGAGCGCGGCGATTAAAGGTTTCATGCTGTTTGTTTCACCTTTCCAATAAAGTCTCGCAAAGATTTCCCCTTCTTCGCGACAAGATCGCTTAATTCCTCAAGCACGATCATCGGAGCCCGCGGATTCCAGAAGTTTGCCGTGCCGACAGCCACCGCACTGGCCCCCGCTAAAATGAGCTCCATTGCATCACGCCCGGAACTGATGCCGCCGAGTCCCAAGATCGGCGTCTTCACGGCCTTGTGAACTTCATAAATACATCGCACCGCGAGAGGCCGAATCGCAGGCCCGGACAGACCTCCCGTCCGATTGGCGAGCGCGGGCATTTCGGAATCGACGTCGATCACCATGCCGGCCATCGTATTAATTAAAGTGAGCACGTCCGCCCCAGCCTCCGTCGCCGCTTGAGCAATCGAGGGCAAATCAGCCACTTCCGGAGACAGTTTCGCGAAAACAGGAACGCTCACGATTTTCTTCACGGCCTGCACAACGGCGCGCGTTTGATCTGCGCTCTGTGCAAAACAACGGCTGCCATTGCCGTGAGACACATTCGGACAAGAAAGATTCAACTCCAGGGCAGCGACCGGTACTCCGACAAAGGCTTTGGCGATCTCAAGGAATTCCTGTTCGGTAAATCCCGCAATACTGACGATGACAGGAACTTTTAATGCCGCGAGCCCCGGCCACTTGTCCTTTAGAAACGTTTCAACTCCCACATTCTGAAGTCCGACGGCGTTCAGCATGCCGCTGGGCGTTTCAACGACGCGCGGAGCCGGATTTCCGTCACGGGGTTTTAGCGTAAGCGTTTTTGTGATCACACCACCCAGTTTGTTTAAGTCAAAGAACTCCGCGAACTCTAGGCCATATCCAAATGTTCCCGCCGCAACCAAGACCGGATTTTTGAGCGTGAGCGACCCCAGTGATGTTGAGAGATCAGGCATAGGAAAAAGGGTTAATGGAGATCCGGCTTTTTGAGGAGCTGACCGCCCTGCATCACAACTTCTCCGCCCACCAATGTAGCGACCGCTTTTCCGTTCAGCGTCCAGCCTTTGAAGGGAGAATTTTGGCTTTTCGACGCGAACGTCTCTACCACGTGCTTGGCTTTCAAATCGATGAGGGTAATATCCGCCGGGGCTCCCGGAGACAAATGCCCGCCC
>Ga0206939_10158_pt1 | contig 19384 bp, 19 predicted proteins | sample Alteio_BWOrgHeat_10_FD_152921 | JGI IMG/M metagenome (GOLD analysis project Ga0206939, IMG submission 152921) | Enriched cells from forest soil in Barre Woods Harvard Forest LTER site, Petersham, Massachusetts, United States -... | ecosystem: Environmental > Terrestrial > Soil > Temperate forest >... | reverse complement strand
GTGAGCGCCCGAGGCCTCCCTGATTGAATCACAGGCGGCGTTTCGGGTATGGAGGAGTCGAATGAGCACGGGCAGCGTACGGGTTGAAGAGAAAAGTTATGAGATGCCGCCAAAGGAAGGGATGAGCATCGCGCATTTTATTACCGTTGCGGATATCGAGCGGTCGCTTGGCTACTACGAAAAGGTTTTCGGCGCGACCATTCTTGCCAGACCTGACGGGCAGGGGTCGCCGGGATATCTGCGGCTGGCGAATATTTGGATGATCATCAACGTCGGAGGCGGGCCTACGCCCGACAAACCGACGGTGGTGCTCAGCACGCCGGATCCGAATCACATCAATAGCTTTATGAATTTCCGCGTGGCGGATATTCAGGCTAGCTACAAAGAATGGACGAGCCGAGGGGCGGAGTTCATTACGGAGCCGATCGTGAAGTATGGCGAGACGCGTTGCTACATCCGCGATCCGGACGGGTACATTATTGAGGTCGGGCAGAGCAAGGACGGCGTGAAGTACGGTTGAGCCTCGGCCCCTCGATTTTTAGACGAGTAAATTGAGTTGCGTTAGACAAGCGCACGTGGCGCGCAGTACCATTTTTGTGCCTGAGCGGTGCGGGCGCGCATGGGTCGTGGGCTTTACTCCATTCCGGTTGCGTTTCGAATCCTGATTGTTTGCTCTCTTTTGCTATGTGGCGTGTGCAAAGGTGCGCGCATCCGTTCGTCTGAGCCGGCGCGTGGCGCTGGCGAGGTAAGCGCGGTTGATCTCAACGGCGCTGCGATCGATCCGCTGAAGGTTTCGGCCGGCAAAGTTGTGGTGCTGATTTTTGTGCGGGTGGATTGTCCGATTTCAAATCGGTATGCGCCAACGATTCAGGGAATCGAGCGGCGAGTGAGGCTCGATAACGCGGGGCGGGTGGCGTTTTGGCTGGTGTATCCGGACCGGTCGGAATCGGCGGAGCAGATCCGGAGGCACAAGAAGGAATTCGGGTACGAGTTGCCGGCGCTGCGGGATGTGCAGCGGAGTTTAGTGGCTGAGAGTCATGTGCTGGCGACGCCGGAAGCGGCGGTGTTCGACACAAACCGCAAGCTGGTCTATCACGGGCGAATCGACAATTTGTTTGAGGATTTTGGCCGGGCGCGGCCTGCGGCGACGACGCACGAGCTGGAAGATGCGATTCGCGCGGCGCTGGATGGAAAAGAGGTTGCGGACGCGTCGGTGCCGGCCGTTGGTTGTTATATCTCGGATTTGAAATGAAAAGGTGGCCGCAGAGCGCTGCGATTGGCGTCGCGCTGCTGACGGTGTTTTGCGTCGCGAAGGCGGCGAATGATTCGGCGGTAAATCTCACTCAGCACAACGAGTCGAAAACTTCGTGCGACGCGCGGACGGGCACGGAGTGCCGTGCCCCTGCGGAAACGGCGGCGGCGACACCTGCCATTACCTACACAAAGGACATCGCGCCGATTTTGTTTCGGTCGTGCGCGCCTTGTCATCGGCCGGGGGAGGCGGCGCCGTTTGCGCTGCTAAGTTATCAGGATGCGAAGTCGCATGCGCGATTGATTGAAGAAGTGACCAGGCGGCGGCTCATGCCGCCGTGGCTGCCTGCGGCGGACGATCCAAAGTTTGCGGACGATTTGCGGCTCTCGGATGCCGATATCGCGCGGCTGCGCGACTGGGCTGAGAGCGGAGCGGCGGAGGGGAACGCGGCGGATTTGCCGGCTGCGCCTCAGTTTGTCGAAGGATGGCAACTGGGCAAGCCGGATTTGATCGTGGAGGCGACGAAGGCTTACTCGCTGGCTGCGGGCGGGAGCGATGTTTATTGGAATTTCGTATTTCGTGCGCCGGTAGATCGGCCGCGGTGGCTGAAGGCGATCGAGATTCGTCCGGGGGACAAGCGGCTGGTGCATCATGCGAACGTTTTGGTGGATCGCGGGCAAACAGTGCGGCTCCGGGAGAAAAGTCCGGGCGATGGATTCGGCGGGATGGAGTTGACGATCGAATCCGAGGTTTTCGATCCCGACAGCCATTTTCTTTTTTGGAAGCCGGGGTCGGCGCCGTATGTCGAGCCGGATGGGATGGCGATTTCGCTCGACGCGAATTCGGATCTCGTGCTGAACATGCATTTGCAGCCTTCGGGCAAGCCGGAAACGCTGCAACCGACGCTGGGACTTTATTTCACGGACAAGCCGGCGACGCTTCATCCGATTCTGTTGCAGATGGAAAATGACGGCGCGCTGGATATCCCGGCGGGCGCGAAGGATTTCGTGGTGAGCGACGACTTTACGCTGCCGGTGAGCGTGTCGCTGCTGGCGATTTATCCGCACGCGCATTATCTGGGGAAGAATTTGGAAGCGGTCGCGACGCTGCCCGACGGAAAAACAGAAACCCTGATTCACATTCCGAATTGGGATTTGAATTGGCAGGCGGTGTATCGCTACACGGAGCCGATGACGTTGCCGGCAGGGACGAAGATCACGATGCGGTTTGCGTATGACAATTCCACAGACAATGTGCGAAATCCGAACCATCCTCCGGCGCGAGTCGTGGCGGGAAATCGAGCGAGCGATGAGATGGCGCATTTGTGGCTGCAAGTTTTGCCTACCGCGAGCGCGAGCGGCGGCGATGGGAGCGATCCGCGGGCGCTGATTCAAGAGGCGATGGCGCGGCATCATCTGGACAGGAATCCGGAAGATTTCGAGGCGCACTACAATCTGGCGGCGCTGCTGCAGGCGCGCGGTGATATCGCGGGATCGTACCGGCAGTTTTCGGACGCGGTGCAACTGCACCCTGACGACGCCGCGGCAAACAATGGACTTGGCGCGGCGTTGCTGGCTGCGGGGCGCGCTCCGCAGGCAATTCCCTTGTTGCAGAGAGCGCTCGCGACGCGGCCGGATTATTTTGATGCGCACTACAACCTGGGAAACGCGCTCGCGTCGGGCGGAGACTTTGCGGGTGCGCTGGAACAATTTCGAGTGGCTGCCAAGCTGCGTCCAGATGATGCGGATGCGGAAGCCAATTTGGGCAGCGCGCTGGCGGAAACGGGAAACGTTGCCGAGGCGCGGCAGCATTTCGAGCGTGCGCTGCAGTTGAATCCGAATCATCAGTTGGCGCGAGAGAATTTGCGGGCGATCGAGCAGGACGGCGCGCCGACCGGTCCCACCAATCCGCAGTAGCGTCCCGGAAGCGGACGCTGTGTCGCGAAACATCACACTTCCTTAATAAATTTCACATTGTGTTTATGTGAATTCTCGCGATTTATACGCGGAGTCTCGAGCGAATTGTCTCGCTGGGATCAGGTAACCGTTACATCCCGTCAAAACGCGCGAATCCATGGAACTTTGTGGATCGGCTGGGCGTAGCTGGGTGCAGAGGCACGAGCTTCGACGGAATTTCTGTCAAGTTAAGGCGCGAGTTTACGGTGCGGATTCGATTCGCGCAGCAAGCGCGGGCTTGGTGCGCGAATTGCAAAAACAAAAAACGAGACGGCGAATTTTTTTACAAAGCCGCGCCTATCCGTCGTGCGGGTCGGGGCGTCTCTTGAATTAAAGCAGTTCTCTGATCGAAAGCAGTCGGGCTCGGAATCCTGGACCAAGGCGTGAGGAGAGAAGCATTCGCTACGCCGATCCGGTCGGGATGACAAACGAGTGGTTCTAGTGAGTTGGGGTTAAACGGATCGAATCGCTTCCAGGTTTGGCCACCAAAGCGGCATCGATGCGGACGGAGACGTGTGCCTTGTGGCGCGCGGCCCGGTTTATTTGACCCCGAATCGCTCCAGAGGACTCCGATTTTGAAATTCAACCGTTAGCGGCGAGCGCGGGCCAAGAAGACGTTCGCTGATGAGGTCCCGCCATGAGGCCTGAAACGAAACGACGATGGTTTTTTGTTTTTAGATTTGTAGCGTGCGGAGGTGCCGCAATCCTGGCGTGTGCGTCACCAGGATTCGCGCAGAGGAGCGATGTGGGCCGTATGACTTCGGTGGGCCCGCGTCCAGGACAGTGGCTGGCTACCGACCCGCTCGCGGCGAACGAGAGGCAGCCGGACGCCTCCGAGCCGACGGTGAAAGCCGCGCCGGTCGCCGCCACGATTTCGGTGGGGAGCATGCAGGTGCCGTCTGGAGCATTGAAGGAGTTTCGACGGTCTGAGAAGTGCGTGAGGTCGGGAGATTATACGGGAGCAGTGCAGCATCTGCAGAAGGCGCTGAAGATCGATCCGAAGTTTGTGGAGGCTCACAACAATTTGGGGGCGGGGTTCCTGGAAATGGAACGGTATCGGGATGCGATCGCGGAGTTTGATGCGACGATCGCAATCGATTCGAAGCTGGAGGCGCCTTACCGGAACAAGAGCCTGAGTTTGTTCCAGCTGAAGCAGTATCCGGAGGCCGAAGCTGCCGCGCGGCGAGCGCTGAGCCTGGATCCAGGACGTAAGGCAACGTGGTACCTGTTGGGGAGCACCATGGCGGCGGAAGGCAGCAGATCGCAGGAAGCGGAGCACCTGCTGCGAGAATCCATGGGCGAATTTCCGGAGGCGCGGCTGGCGCTGGCGCAGTTGTTCTTGAATCGGTGCGCAAATCTGGATGCGGCGCAAGAGTTGCGGACCTATCTTGCGTCCGGCAGTGTTGAACCGGAGCGACGTCGAGCCCTGGAGATATGGGTCGAGCGGAGCTCTAAGGGCCAAGTGATGCCTGCATGCACGAGCGAGAAGCTCGCGGATTGACCGCGGTACGGACCCATAAAGCAACGATTTTACAGTCAGGCTGAGCGAGCCTGCATCGCGGTAACACCTTTTTCTTCAGCTATTTACAACGATTCTTTGGATCTCGGTGGAAATCGCCTGGCCGACTGGACAGGGTATCTCCAGGAGGTTAAAATTGGTCATACAAACTTAAAGCTGATAGAGCTGAAAGCGAAGAGGCGAGCAAATGAAGCGGCTGACCCAGATTCCACACGAATTCTCGACACGCGTACAGGGGCACAAAGAAACCGGCATGGGTTATCACGTCGTGTCGGTGACGCTCAAAAGCGGCAAGCATTTCGATCAGGTCGTGACCAGTCAGGGCTGTGTGATTCAGGTCCGCGGGCATCGCGAAGTGCCGTTCACCCCTGAAGAAGTCGCGAGCGTCGACGTAAACCACAAGCAGTGGAATTTCCGCGAAGCCACGCGCTAGTAATTTCGAGGCATCCGTTCAGACAGTTGCAAAACGGGACGGTCGTGTACGTTAACGGCAGTCGCGTTCCATTCCTTCCTTTTTCTTCCTCAGCGTATTTCAGCGTTCACAATCTACTGACGATTCGTTAATCGGCCAGGGAGCACCCTACCTCGCCGGACAGTCCGGCTGTCCGGCCAAGCGATAAAACGAGGAGGAGCTATGTCGAAGCAAGCGGCAGAGCATCATCATAAGGCAGCGGAACATCACGAACATGCGGCGCGCCATCATCGCGAAGCGGCAGCACACCACGAAGAGGGCAACCACGAAACCGCCGCGCACCACGCGCACACCGCCCAGGGCCACCTGCACCATGCCACGCATCACGCAACGGAAGCGGCGAAGCATCACGTCGAGCATCACGGGGAGAAGGCGAAGGCGGCTGGCGCTTAGTTTTTTTCTAGGGATGGCCGACGTCCGCGGCGCAAGGAGCGTTGTGTCGTGGTGCGGGCGTAAGTAAGTCGCGAAGGAAGCCGGAACGCGCGCTGCTGACGGAGAGAGTGACGGTGCAGCGATCGATCCGGCTTTCTTCTTTTCAGTCTTGAATGAATGAACGAATGAAGAATCGGACGCCGCGCGCGCGTGCCCCGATTTTCAGCTCAGTTGAGTGACCGGCGGAAATGATTCCGGTGTTGTAAATGTCCGCTCCGGTGGACGCACTTCGGTGAGCAAGGCCTGATGCAGGATCGAAAGTGCCCGCCCGGCGGTCGCCGGGATGATCACAGTAGCCGTGAGCAAGCCGGTCCGGACCCAGCTTTGGCCAGTCTTTGTAACTCCGTCGCATCCCACGTAGGGCAATCGCAGCCAGCGATCGCGATCAGTGTTGTTGTCGAGCGCAGAGAACGCTTTGCGCGCGCCCATCGCCATCGCATCGTTTTGGCCTGCTATGGCGCCAATCGATATTTTTTGTGAAGTGTTGAGTCGAAGCCATGACTCGATGCTGCGCTGCGCGCTTTCTTCGGTCCATTGGCCGCGCAGAGTTGTGACCGGGATATGTGGCGGCAACGCCGCCTGCATGCCTAGCGTTCGATCTTTCGCCGTCGAATTTTCGGACGGCCCCTGGATCTGAAGCACTCCGCCGCCGTTACGTACCAGCGCGGTGAGCTGCTGGCCTTGGATTCGGCCGACTTCCTTCTGATCGGACCCAATCGAAAAAATCGGCAGGCGCGGCGTCGAGCGGCGAAGTTCCGCGATGTAGTCGGCATCACGGTTCAGAAGCACCCACGGGATTCCGGCCTGCACGGCGGCGCGCGCCACCTGCGGGAGACACGGGCCGCCGACCGGCTCGCAAACGATGGCGTCGGGACGCGTCGAGGCTTCGCCCTGGATGATTTTCAGTAGCTGCGTTCCCTGCGTGATGGAGTCGTTGTCGGCAAAGATGATTTGCGCGTCGATGCCGAGACTCGTAGCGGACTCTTGCGCGGACGCCGCCTGTTCGAGCTGGTAATCGTTTTCCCTGGTCATCAGGGAAATAACCACACGAAAGCGTTTCATGGGCACAACCCTTCGACCTTGGGATGTTGGCCTGGTTTCGGAAGAAGATAGCGCCAGCGGAGGGTATCACGAGATAAAACGTTTTAAAGCTGTGCTATATCGCAAAACGTATCGGATGCAACGTTACCGAGATGCAACACAAATGGGCTTGAAAGGTGCAGTCGGGCTGCCCTCAGACCCGCGCCTGGTACCGAGAACCCTGCCCGCCTCGCTTCTGAGGGTGGAAACGTTTCGCGTGGTAGAGCGTCTACCCTTCTTGTGGTAGGTTGTCTACCTATGAGCCCAAGACAGAAATCGACCGACCGGCTGGAAATCATGCAGGGCACTCTCGACCTGATCATCTTGCGCACGTTGCGCTGGGGACCGATGCATGGGCACGGCATCGCCAAGTTTATCGAGCGAACCTCGGGCGAAACGTTTCGCATCGATCATGGCTCTCTATACCCGGCTCTCCAACGGCTGTTACAAGAAGACTGGGTGACGGCCGAATGGGGAATGTCGAAGACGAATCGGCGCGCGCGCTTCTATCGATTGACTGCCGCGGGGCGAAAACAACTTTCGAACGAACACAGCAAATGGGAACGGTTCAGCGAGGCAATCACGCGCATTCTTAGCCCAATGCCCGCGGAAGACGACTGAGAATCGCAAGGCTGCGAACGGAGCGACATCGTGAGCATCAATCGCAAGATCTCGAAGCTCGGGGCTACCTTTCGCAAGGACGAGATCGCGCGGGAACTCGACGATGAGATCCAAACGCACATCGAGATGGAGACCGACGAAAACGTGGAGGGCGGCATGAAACCCGATGAAGCCCGGCAGGCTGCGCATCGCGCGTTCGGAAATGTCGCGCTCGTGCAGGAAGACAGCCGCGGCGCCTGGATCTACCGCTGGGCGCACGACTTCGCCGCCGATCTCAGATTCGGCGTGCGCATGCTGTTGAAGAATCGCGGATTCAGCGCGGTGGCGGTGATTTCGCTCGCGCTGGGATTCGGATTGAACACCACAATTTTCACGGTAGTGAATGCGATTCTGCTGCATCCGCTGCCGGTGCGCGACATTTCAAGCCTCGTGCAGCTCGATACCGTTGACAGCAAGACGCATGTAACCGCGGCGAATTTCGAAAAAATGGGGCTGTCGTATCCAAACTACGAAGACTACCGGCGCCAGAACGAGGTGTTCACCGACGTTGTGGCCTGGATGAACACGCCGGTCACATGGAGCGGCGGCGCCGAACCGAAACAATTGCAGGCATATCTAACGACGGCCAATTACTTCGATGTCCTTGGATTGAAACCTGCCGCCGGGCGATTTTTTCTTCCGGGCGAAGATACACATCCAAACAGCGACACGGTCGTCGTGATCAGCTATGCGTTATGGGCGAATAAATTCGGAATGGATCCGGGTGTCATCGGGAAGCCACTGATTCTGGATGCGATTCCTTACACGATCATCGGCGTCGCGCCGCGCGGATTCAAGGGCACGGTGTCCTTGGCAGCTGCGGAGCAAACGTGGGTTCCGATCAGCATGTACTCCCAGATGCTTGGAGGTTTCTCGATTGATGCTGTACACGATCGGCGATTCCTTGCGATGACTGCGTTCGGCAGGCTGAAGCCCGGCGTGCCGATGGCGCAGGCCGAAGCGTCGTTGAAAACGATCGCGTCGCGACTCGAAACCGAATACCCGAAAGAAAACGCCGGCCGCAGTGTGGCGCTTTCTTCGCTTGCCGAAGCCGCCGTCGGCATCAATCAGCACGATCAGTTCACGCTGGCTGGCGCAATGATGATGGGGGCTGTCGGATTGGTGCTGCTGATCGCGTGCGCCAATCTTGCCAACTTGTTGCTCGCGCAGGCGGCTACGCGCGACAAAGAAATGACTGTGCGCGCCGCACTCGGCGCGGGACGTGGACGAATCCTTCGCCAGTTGCTCACCGAGAGCACGCTGCTTTCTCTCGCAGGAGCCGCAGTCGGTCTGCTCATCGCCTATTGGGGACGCAACATTCTCTGGTCGTATCGGCCCGCGTTCATCGAAGTGAACGACGTCGATCTCGCGCTCGATTCCCACGTTTTGCTCTTCACCCTGGGCATCGCGCTTGTCACCGGTGCGCTATTCGGGGCAGCGCCGGCGTGGAAAGCTTCGTCGCCCGATCTTGCCGACACATTGAAGGCCGTCGGACGCGGCAATTCCGTCGGTTGGCGCAACAATCCGATTCGCAGCCTGCTCATCGTTGTCGAGACCGCGATGGCGCTCGTCGCGTTGGTTGGTGCCGGCCTTTTCGTGCGTAGCCAGATCAACGCGCAAAAGATCAACCCCGGTTTTGAAGCTGAAAAACTGTTCGTGATGGCGTTCAACGTCGGCGCGCTTCGCTATCAGGAGGGACCCGCGCAACAGTTCTATCGCTCGGTGGCAGAACGAGCGGCGGCAGTTCCCGGCGTCGCCGGCGCAGCACTCGCTGCGAACTTTCCGGTCGGCGGCGGATTCTCTCGCACTGTTTTTCCGGAAGGCCAGGACGAAGCCTCGGGCTATCGAGGCACCTTGACGACGACCAACAGTGTCACACCAACCTTTTTCGATACGCTGCGGATACCCATTCAATCCGGCCGCATCTTCAACGACAACGATCGAAAAGAGACGCGCATGGTTGCGGTGATCAACGAAGCGATGGCTCGCCACTTCTGGCCGAATGAATCAGCGCTTGGCAAGCGCTTCCACTTCTTTGGCGACATGCGGATGCGCGAAGTCGTCGGCATCGTCAACAACGTCGTAGTGATCCAAGTCGGCGAAGACCCGCAGCCGATGGCGTACCTGCCGCTGGCGCAGGAGTACGTGCCGTTTGCGACGCTGCAAGTTCGCACGATCGGCGATCCCGAATCTTCGATTTCCACGGTGCGAAGCGTCGTGCAGCAGCTCGATGCGAATCTCGCCATCACCAACGTGCAGACGATTCGCGAAATCATGAGCGATGCGCTCTGGGCGCCGCGAATGGGCGCGGCACTTCTGACGCTATTCGGCGGACTCGCGCTGATTTTGGCGGCAGTTGGCGTGTACGGTGTTCTTTCCTACTCGGTGAACCAGCAGCGACACGAAATTGGTATTCGCCGCGCTCTTGGCGCTCAGGAAGGCGATGTGCTGCGGCTTGTTGCGGGCCAAGGCATGCGGCTTGCGGTTGTGGGCCTTGTTGTGGGGCTCGCGGTCGCGGCCATATTTGCGCGCTTACTCGTGAGCCTACTCTTCGGAGTCAGTGCCATCGATCCGTGGACATTCATCGGCGTGACGTTTGTGCTGCTCGCGGTGGCTTTGCTGGCCTGCTACATTCCTGCGCGCCGCGCGCTCACCGTCGATCCGCTCATCGCCCTGCGCTACGACTGACGTTTACATCAAACCGCCTGACCCAGTCGCTGGCTGCGATCAAGGCGCACGCTTCTCCAGGTCAAACTGGAGTCGCACTCTCTTTCTCTTCACTTTCGACTTTCAACTGTCGACTGTTGACTCTCGTCACTCCGCAACGTGCAGCTTCCCATCCTGCGCTTGCGTTTCCCACTCGATGCGCAATACCCAGTCGTAGTGCATATTCTCAGCTTTGAGATACGCTTCCAGCACCTCACGCGAAGCCGCGCTGAACTCGACGATCATCTTCCCTTCCAACATGTTCACCAGAATTCGGCCGGCGCGCATCGTCTCGCTGCTCTGTAACCGCTTCGCTAAACTCTCAGCGCCCTGCCGCGTCAGACACGACAACGTGTGCTGCGTCAAATAACGAGCCATCTCAACTCCAGAAAATCATTCGCGCAATATTATTTCATACCCCGGCCGCACCCTTGCGCTTCGCCAGCGAGTCGGCCAGCGCGCCCAGCATCCAGCCCCAACCCTCTTGATGCTTCCGGCCCATCTCGTCGTCGGGAACTCCCGAATGTCGCAGCGTGACCAGCGTATCGGCTCCGCGCTTTTCGATCGTCACCGTCACGACGGACTCCAGACCTTTTGTCGGTTCCGACATCCACGTGTGTTCTACGATTGTCGGCCGTTCGAGCTTCACAAATCGTCCGTAGTGCGGCCACAGCTTCCCTTCGTGCATCATAGCCAGATAAAACAGTCCGTTGACGGCTACATTCGCGATTACCTTTGACGCGCCATACCACGGCCCGCCTGGACTCTTCGGGTCGATCCAAACGTCGTACACCTCTTCCGGCGTTGCAGCGATCGTGCGAGTAACAGTGAGTTCAGTCGTTTGCATTTCATTCTCCTTTCAAATTTGTTGTCGCGCGGCGTTCCGCGAAGAATCGCTCCAGGCGATCGAGCCGCGTCGTCCAGAATTCGCGATATTGCAGGACCCATTCGGCGACATCGCGAAGTGGTTCGGGATGCAGGCGCAGCGTGTTCTCGCGCCCGCGCCGCTTGCGACGCACCAGACCCGCGCGCTCCAAAATGCGGACGTGCTTGCAGAATCCGGTGAGCGTCATCGGGAAGTCCGCGGCCACATCGGAAATACGGGCGGGTCCGCGCGCCAGGCGGTCGACGATCGCGCGCCGCGTCGGGTCCGCGATGGCGGCCAAGGCTCGATCGGTGTTTCGCGCTCGCGCAGAATAGTGAACCATTCGGTTCACTATAATCCAAAGACTTCTCGGCTGTCAATTGCGCAGACGGGGATCAAATCAACCGCAATTCACCGGAGTGAATTCATCCGTGGATTTACTTGGGAAACGCGATGACCTCGTATGCCTTGGTCACGTTGGGAATCATATCGTGTGGGAACGCCGGATCGAACTTCGACGCGTACTTCGGAATCAGGATTTTCGACACTTGCTCCTGCGCCTGCTCCAGCGTGGCTCCGTTTGCGTAAGCCTTGCCCGTCTCTGCCATCAAGTCGGTGAAGTATGCCTTCCACAGCTCGAACCGCTCTTTACCGTGCATAACGTCGCCGTGACCACCGAGAACCTGATCGAAATCGAGCTTCTCCGCCTTGTCGAGCGTCGTGATCCAGTCATACGGAAAGCTGTCGCCCATGAACGGCGTCCAACCATGCATCGCGTCCCCGGTGATTAGAATTTTTTCTTTCGGTAGGTACACGAATACGTCGCCGTTCGTGTGCGCGTTACCGAGCCAGAACATCTCGACCGTCCGCGAGCGCCGGTGCAGGATCAAACTGTGATCGAACGTCAGCGTCGGTAGCGTGACCTGCATCGTCTTCAGCTCCGACAAATAGTCCTGCGCCTGCGCCAGATCGCCGCTCAGTTTCGCTTTTTGCGCCGGGTCGGTTGCTGCCGCCACATCGGCCTTCAGCTTTTCAATATCCGCCGGCATCGTCGTAATTTCATGCTTCACGCGCGGGATTCCGCGCTGCTCGATATTCAGCCGCGTCACCTCTGACGAAATAATTTCCACGCCCACCGGCCACGAACTCGGATACGCCTGATTCCCCTGATAGTGGTCCCAGTGAAAGTGCGTGTTCACCACATACTTCACCGGCTTGTCGGTGAGCCGCTTCACCTGCTCGATCAACGCGCGCGCCGCAGATGGCTTCGAGTGCGTATCGACAACGAGCACGCTGTCGTCGAACAAAATGATCGCCGCGTTGCAATTGATTTTGTACACCGGCTTGGCAAGGGCCGCGTACACACCGTCCGCCATCGGCTTGATGTCAAATAAATCATCCGCCGCGCTCGTGGAAACGACAGCGAGAAGGAACAGCAGTGCGACGCAAATCATGCGCTTCATGGCGGCACCTGTACGCAATGTGGGTAGGAACGCGCGCGCAGGATAGTACAGCTATTACCGCCCGTAAAGCCGGTCGCAAAGTCTGGCACTCGCCGCCTGCCGTGGTGTCCAACCAGGTGTTGGTAAGCTCGCACCGGCAACGCTCCGCGCGCTACAGGGACAACGCGGCCGTGGTAACTTGCATCTCGATTGACCAGGTCGTACTTGTCCCGCCATTGCTCGTTTGGGGGTAAAACGATGACGCGAGTCCTGTTAACTCTCCCCGTGTGTCTGCTCGTTTGCAATCTCAGCCTCTCCCGACAATCTGTGAAACAGACTGCTCCGCCTCATTCGGCCGCTACTAGCGATGCCGCCAGCGAAACGCGATCTGACGCAGCGGAATCCTCGTCGGCGGGAAAATTGCCGGTGCGCCGGGTTGTCCTCTACAAAAATGGCGTCGGCTATTTCGAGCATCTTGGGCGCGTGCGCGGCAGCCAGGACGTCCACATCGATTTCACATCGGCGCAACTCAACGACGTTCTAAAATCGCTCACCGTCCTTGACCTGAACGGCGGCCGCATCACCGGCGTCGATTACAACTCCGAGGCTCCGCTTGCTCGCCGCCTGGGAACACTTCGCCTCGCGCTCAGCGAGCGACCGAGCGTCTCTGAATTCCTCGGTGCTCTCCGCGGCGCGCGCGTCGAAGTCCGCGGTCCCACAGGGTCGGCAGTGACCGGAAAACTGTTGAGCGTCGAACGCAAGACGCGCAACTCCGCCAACTGGACCTCCGAGACCGAAGAAATCTCGCTGATCACCGACTCTGGCGAAGTTCGCACTGTCGATCTGAATCCCGCAACGAGCGTGCGCATCGTCGACCACGATCTGCAACTCGAAGTCGGCAAATACCTCGGCCTGATCGCCTCGGCCCGCGAGCAGGACGTCCGTCGCATGACCGTTTCTACGGCCGGCACCGGTGATCGAAATCTCTACGTCAGCTACATCAGCGAAGTGCCAATCTGGAAGACGACCTATCGCATCGTGCTCCCCTCAAAGCCCGACAAAAAGCCGCTCCTGCAAGGTTGGGCGATCATCGATAACACCGTCGGCGAAGACTGGAACGACGTCGATCTATCGCTAGTCGCGGGCGCTCCGCATTCTTTCATCCAGCAACTTTCCGAACCGTATTACGGGCGCCGCCCCGTCGTCCCGCTGCCAGAGAGCGTCGCGCTTTCCCCGCAGACTCACGGCGCCGCGATGACGGGTGGCAACGGAAATCTCGTCGGAACAGTGAACGATGCAAGCGGTGCAGCGATCGCGGGAGCTACGGTGCGTCTGCTCGATCAAAACCAAGCGCCCATCGCACAAACAGTAAGCGACAGCCAAGGCCACTACAGCTTTTCCGGCTTGGCCACGCAAGAGCAATATCACGTGGAGTTCGGCAGCACCGGTTTCAGCAAAACGCTGATTGCCGCGGACGTTGGGCCCGGTGAAAACTCTCTGAATGCCACGCTGAATGTCGGATCGGTAGCGGAAACGGTCGAAGTCCACGCGGGGACAAACACATTGGAGACCGAGAGTGCTGAGGTCTCTTCGTTGGGTTCGAACGCCGGAAAGATGCGCGTCGCTCGGCAACCGCACGTCGGCGTGGGCGCAGGCATTGGCAGCGGCGCGGGCGGTGGCGTCGGTGGCGGCTACTCCCATTTGGAAATGTACTCCAAAGCGTTCCAGCCCGGCATGATCAACAACTCCATTTCCGCCATGACCGCAGCCGCGAACGGCCAGGACCTCGGCGACCTCTTCGAATACAAGCTCAAAGACAAAGTTACGCTGAAGAAAAATCAGTCCGCACTCGTCCCAATCGCGCAAACCGAAATCGAAGCCGACAAAATTTCGCTGTGGTCTGGAACACGCGGCTCAGGACGCCCGTTGCGCGGCCTCTGGCTGAAAAACACAAGTCCGCTCACGCTCGACGGCGGCAGTTTCAGCGTTCTCGAAAGCGAAGTCTTCGCCGGCGAAGGCCTGACCGATCCGATCAAGCCCGGCGAACGCCGCATCGTTTCCTACGCGACCGATCTCGGCCTGCTCGTCGAAGCCGCGGGCTCCAGCGAGCCACAGCACGTTCAGCGCGTCAAGATTTCCAAAGGCGTTATGACGCAAACCAGCGAGCTGCGCGAACGCACGGTCTACACCGTCAAAAACCAGGACGAGTCCGCACGTGCACTCGTCATCGAACACCCCGCGCGTCCCGATTGGAACCTGATCGCAGGCACGCGTGAACCCGAAGAGCGCGCTCCCGGCACCTACCGCTTCCGCATCGACGCACCAGCAAAAGCAACTTCATCTTTGCCCGTGGAAGAAAGCCGCACGCTCGACACGGTCTACCAGCTCTCAAATCTCGACGACGCTCAGGTCGCGATTTTTCTACGCCAGCGCACCATCACTCCAGACGTCGCGCAGGCGCTTCAGAAAATCACCGCCCAGAAAGCCGTCGTGGCCAAACTCGAAGAGGAAATGCAAAACCGCCAGGGCGACATCGACAAAATCGTCGACGATCAAGGACGTTTACGCGAGAACATGAAGGCGCTGCGTGGAAGCTCGGAAGAAAAATCGCTGCTCCAGCGCTACACGAAACAGCTCGACGACCAGGAAACGCAGATCGAAGGCCTGCGCAAGAAAATCCAGGACACCGAAGCGCGCCGCGACACAGCGAATAACGACCTCCAGCAGATGATCGACAGCCTGCAAATGGAAGCGACGCTATAGAAGCGGTCGGATCGAATTTCGAAGCGCGCAGCCTACTTCATGCCTTCGTGGCAGGTGCCGTGCCTTACTTCACTGCGCGTTCCGCTGGCGGCTCATCCGCGCGCCGCGAAGTGTAAATCACCCAGATTCCGCCCAGCAAAAACAACCCGCCAATGACCCCGGGCGCATAACTCAAGTTGCTCTCGACCGTCGGAGTCGTGTCGCGCACGTCTTTGCCTTCGTCCCTGCGCGCTCCGGTGACAATCACAAACTGCACCAGCAGCAAAATAAATCCCAGCACCAACAACCCAATTCCTGTGACTTTTCCGAATTGCATGCCCACCCCCAAACGCGAACAAGAACGAACACTCGCGGTTCCGGCACACTTCTACCGGTCCGCAAATCTCCATCTAAGTGGATGCTCGATCCGATCCTGTGGTTTGCGGCGAGGAATTGCGATGCGACACCGGGCGACGCGGTTTATCCAGCCGCTTCGCCCGGCATATCAAGCCAAACAATTCACAACTCAAACGTCACAGCAGGTTTTTCCGCTTATACAGCGTGAATCCCGCCGCCGTGACCTTTGCCAATTCGCGAAACAACTTCGGGTCCGCACCCGTGAAGTTGAAGCACGACTTCCCCTGCATCTTCTTTTTCAAGTCGGGCGACAATTTCTTCACCAGCGATGCGTCCCAATACAAAGGCATCAAGTGAAAGCTGACATTCGCTCTCCCTGCGATGACCGCTCCGAAAAACAACGGCTGTCCCTTGTAGCTTGCTGATTTAGTTTCCAGATAGAACCGCGTTCGTGTGTCCGCGTTCACGTTCAGCGACTTCGTGTACGGCGCAAAAATTCGCTTCAGTTGAAAAAATGCTGCTGCGAAGCTCTCTGCGCGGTCCACGACCTCCGTCGCTTCCGCGAGCGAGGCCCTTTTTTCTTTCAAGTCATCTCCTCCCGGTGCGCCTAGGTGCACCGTCTCTTTGGACAACACAAGCCAACACGAAAAACTGTTGCGAGGAGTATATCGGCTGGCTCATGTCCAAGGTAGAGCCTGACCGCATCAGTACGTGGACACAGAGTTACCGAGTATTCTTCGGGCTTGGAGTTAAAACTTTCGCGAGCGAGCGTATTTTCTCGCGTCCGTGCACCATCGCACCCGCACGCCACCCCGTAGCCGCGATCGTAAGTATCGGGATTAAGGAAATTAGGCCTGACTCAGAACTTTTAGATCAATTTGCGAGCCAGCATCATGCTGATAACCCCACGCTCGACCGCCCATTTTCGAACACAATGACCGCTTTCGCGACAATCTGTCCCAAAATCGGTCGTTTCCCCGCGTCAAGGCCCGGCACCCGCAAACGGACAACTCCCACATTTATCGGCACTTAGGCCCTTGCTAAGCATGGCGCTCTGCCTGCCATCTTCCTAACCGTCATGAGCGCTGCACCGGTCACCTTCTCATCCCAATTCACGCTTCTGCGCACCAGCGCCAACGCCACCACGCGTCCCAGCACCACTCTAATTACGCGCGCACGCCGCGGCGATCGCGAAGCCTTCACCGAAATGGTGACGCCTTACGTCCCAACGCTGCTTCAGCGCGCTCGCCGCGTCACTGGCAACGTCGCCGATGCCGAAGACGTTCGCCAGGAAACTCTCCTGAAAGCATGGTCGCGCCTCAATCAATTTTCCGGAAATTGTGAAGACAACACCGACGACTTCCGCGCGTGGCTCGCGCGCATCGCCGGCAACACTTCCATCGACACACTGCGCCAGCGCCGCGACGGCAAACATCTCTCGCTTGAAGAACCCCGCGGCAACTCCGAAGAATCGCTCGCCACGCTCCTCGCCACGCATACCGCTGATCCCGAGGAACAATGCGCGCGCCGCGAAATGGGCCGCAAACTCGCGGATGCAATTCTTCAGCTTCCCGCGGACCTCCGACAGGCCTGCCTGCTTCGCGACGTCATGCACTACTCGACGCAAGAAGTCGCCGACCGCCTTTCGATTTCTGTCGTCGCCGTGCGCCTTCGTCTCTTCCGCGCCCGCCGTCGCCTGCGCGAAAAAATGGAAGAATCTCTTAAGCCCAAGGTCCGGTCGATGAAAGCCGCCACCCACGGGCGCCCGGTGCGCCAGGTCAACGCCAATCGCGACCGTAATTCCCTATTGGGCCTGAACCCCGCCATAACCTTCGCCTCCGGCGACTGACCGCGGGACCGATAGGCGCGATACACATTTGCTCCTGGCTTGATCATGTAGGGGCGCAGCACCGCTGCGCCCCATGTCCGCACGATCCCCGCGTCTTGAGTCCGTAGCGCCGGCATCTTGCCGGCGTTTTTGCGGTCAAAGGCCGCCCCTAACCGCCCCAATCTATCGCGATTTACCCTCTTACCTCTCCTCCGGCTTCCGTGCTCTCCGCGAACCCCGCTCCGAGTAGACCCATTTTGTAGCTTCCCCGTCACCCCACAGTAATCGTTTGCCGTTGACACCCCACTCGCCCGGTGCTACAAAAATCCCACTTGCCCTCTGGTGGTAAGTCTCTTACCACGCTACGGCGCATCACGCGAGTGACGCTGCGGCCTGGCTGGCAGGCCAGGCGGCAAGCCGTCGAGGGTTGTACCACCCCAACCACCCCGGGAGGCGAAACTCCGTTTCGCCTCCTAATTTTTTGCCCAATCCGTCCCGATTCGGGAATGGCGCTCTTCGTAAGCTAAAATGTCAGCGACGTTGCCCCAGGTTTTGTGGAGGCGGGCTTCAGCCCGCCCGGTTTTTCGATCCGCGCCGCAACTTCGCCCGCAAGGAGACGCTCAGACACCCTGATGAACGCCGCCACCGCTCCCCCTCTTCTCTCCCTCAACCACGTCACCGTCATGCGCGGCGAGCGCGCCGCCCTCCACGACATCACCCTCCAAATCGGCTCCGGCGAACACGTCTGCATCCTCGGCCCCAACGGCTGCGGCAAGTCCACGCTCATCAAGACCATCACCCGCGAGTGCTACCCGCTTGCCAGCGAAGGCTCGTCCATCTCCATCCTCGGCAAAGAGCGCTGGAACATCTTCGAACTCCGCTCCCTGCTCGGCATCGTCTCGCCCGACCTGCTCGCCTCCTGCACCACCGACGCCACCGGCCGCGACGTCGTCCTCTCCGGCTTCTTCAGCAGCACACGCATCTTCCCGCATCACGAGCCGAATCCCGACTTGCTCGCCCACAGCAACGCCGCGCTCGCTCGCCTCGGCATCTCGCATCTCGCCGACCGCAGCGTCGCCCACATGTCGTCCGGCGAAGCCAAACGCACTCTGATCGCCCGCGCCCTCGTCCACGATCCGCAAACTCTGCTCTTCGACGAGCCAAGCAACGCGCTCGACATCGCCGCCCAAATGCGGCTCCGCGAAACCATGCGCGAACTCGCTCAATCTGGTTTAGGAATTCTGCTGGTAACGCACCACGTCTCCGAAATCATCCCGGAAATCGAGCGCGTCGTCCTGCTGCGCGACGGAAAAATCGTAGCCGACGGTAGCAAAGAAAAAATGCTAACCGCCACTCACCTCACCGATCTCTTCAACACCAAAGTTCAAATCGCCCGCCACGACGGCTACTACCATCTGTATTAGCTCTCCCACACTCGACCATTGTCATCCTGAGCGAAGCGAAGGATCTCAGCCGTAAGCCAAAGCACGATCGATCCGCGTTTTTCGCGGATTAAGGCTCAGCGTTTCGGTTTTATGGAGGAGGCTACTGTTGGAGCGCGCGGCAGAACCGACTCGCGCACAAAATTCTACTTATCGACAATCTTTTCCGGCACAGCCACTTTCTCAGCGGCTCTCTCGGCAGGTGCCGGCGCCTTATCCTTCTCTCCGCGATTCGATGCCGTCCGCGCCTCGGGATGCCGCGGCGTCCAATCTTCCGGCGGAAACGCTACGCGCCAGAATGTCGGATGCGGCGACGTAAACTCGAGCCCGATTTCGGCCTTCCCCTGGCGCACCGGCCCGAGAAACGCCACGTGGCACTCTTGCTCTTCCTGCGTCTTCTTGTGTTGCAGAATAATTTTCGACCCGCTGGTCAGCTTCGCGGTGAGCAGCACGAGAGCCCCGTGCGCGTTAATCGCCAGCGTCTCGGTTTCTTCTTCGATCTTGTGTCCCTGCGGATCAGTCCCGCGAATCCGCACCGCCACCTGCATCAACACCCGCTGGCTGCGGCGTCGCGCCCCCGTATTCGGCGTCGTATTCGTACTTTGAGCCATCCCAACCTCTCTCGCTCAACT
>Ga0206939_10156_pt1 | contig 19400 bp, 22 predicted proteins | sample Alteio_BWOrgHeat_10_FD_152921 | JGI IMG/M metagenome (GOLD analysis project Ga0206939, IMG submission 152921) | Enriched cells from forest soil in Barre Woods Harvard Forest LTER site, Petersham, Massachusetts, United States -... | ecosystem: Environmental > Terrestrial > Soil > Temperate forest >... | reverse complement strand
CTGAAGAAAGACGAGATCATGAAAGACCAGCCCGGCATTACGAGGAAGAAGTTTCTCTACAATCTCTCGCGCGCGAGTTATCAAAAGAGCTGGGGAAAGCAATATCAGCAGCCCACTGTTGGCGAAAGATTTCTCGCCTTTCTTACGAAGATTGTCCCCAAAGTCGGTCCGCTAAAGGTGCTACAACTCCGAACGCCGACCCCGGAGACGGAGCGCATGTTCGAAGCCAGCTTCAACGCGACCCTGGACGGCTACCGGAAACTGCTCGGCCAGATCGGCATCGGCCCGCCGAGCTTGCCGAACGACAACTTTGACACCGGCGGAGTAACGGGGCCCGGAAAATATCGGCTCAACGACGAGGCGCACGCAAAGCTGCTCGACGCGCTCGCAAAGCAGAACTTTAGCGGCGCTGCACCGGAGCTTCGGACCGAGTTCCTGGAATTCTACGGGCATGCGGATGCTCCGTATTCGACCAAGCGAAATCGCAAAGCGTGGGCGAAAGTTCAAGTCCAACTGGAACAACTGAAGAAGGCGGCTCCGCCAGTGGTTGCAGAAGGAACGGACGAACCTTCTCTTCCAGCTTTTCCAGCCCACCCTGCCGAGTAACTTTCTTTCCGTCACATTTTTTCCAAGCCCCGAGCAATAGAGTCTAGTCCCTCATCCTTGAGCAGCTACGTTTGCAAGGCATTTGCGAGGGGCAGCGGAAGGCGTGGTAGTGTGGCCTGATGATACGGGTGGTGGCGGGGATAATCGAGCGGGACGAAAGAACGCTGATCTGTCAACGCCGCGCAGGTAAGGCGCTGGGGCTAAAGTGGGAATTTCCGGGCGGCAAGATGCGGCCCAGCGAGACGCCGCGGCAGGCTCTGGAGCGGGAGTTGCGGGAGGAGTTGGGCGTTACTGCGGAGATCGGCGATGTGGTGGATGTGGTGCGGCATCGGTATGCGGAGATGCGGGATGCGGTAGAGATTGTTTTCTTAACGGCCTCTTTGGATGCATGGAGAATACCGAGCTTTGTCAGCGCGGCCGGAGTTGGTCCCCAGAGCAAGATCGCGTTCGAGCGTCTTGTGTGGACGCCGCGGGCGGATTTACGGCGTTTCGATTTTTTGGCCGCGGATCGCCAAGTGATAGCACGCCTCGTGCGGGGTGAGATTAGCGGCTAGATGGTCGGTGCCGGCCTGATCCCGCGCTCGACTTTTTTGCCGCGCGAGCACATCCTGTAAGTGTCTGCTCGCGATAGGGGCCGGCCCACGGCAGGAGGGAAAAATGAGCGAATGCAGTCACACAGACGAGATTCGGGACGTGAAACCTCGAACGCATGGTTGTGAAGAATGTTTGAAAATGGGCGACACTTGGGTGCACCTGAGACTATGCATGATCTGCGGTCATGTGGGTTGCTGCGATTCGTCGAAGAACAAGCACGCGACGAAACACTTCCACTCCGTCAAGCACCCGATCATGAAGTCGATTGAACCGGGCGAAAACTGGGGCTGGTGCTACATCGACGAGGTGGAACTTGACTTCGCCTGATTGGCCGGCATTGACGTTTTCGGATTGGGAGGACACCTGCGACACATTGCACATGTGGACGCAGATCGTGGGAAAGACGCGTTTGGCGCTGACTCCACTTGAGAATCACTGGTGGAACGTGACGCTTTACGTCACCCCGCGCGGGCTGAGCACTTCGGCAATTCCGTTTCGGCACGAAAGCTTCGACGTGGAGTTCGACTTTATCGCGCACAAGCTCGCGATTCGAACGAGCGAAGGCAAGGAACGAAATATTGCGCTGATTCCGCGCTCGGTGGCGGATTTCTACAGCGAGTACATGGCCGACCTGCGCTCACTGGGAATCGACGTGAGCATCCATCGCAGGCCCGACGAGTTCGATGACACCACGCCGTTCGATGAGGATACGCACCACGCCTCCTATGACGTCAAACATGTCGAGAGCTTCCGGCGGATCCTGATGAATTCCGATCGGATTCTTAAGGCTTTCAGGTCGCGCTTTATCGGCAAGTGCAGTCCGGTGCATTTTTTCTGGGGTTCTTTCGATCTGGCTGTGAGCCGTTTTTCGGGCCGCCGCGCACCGCAGCGGGAGGGCGCCGATGCGATGACTAAAGAGGGGTATTCGCATGAATTGATCAGTTGCGGTTTCTGGCCGGGCGACCGCAGGTTCAAGAATGCGGCTTTCTATTCCTACACCGCCCCAAGCCCGGCGGGACTCGACAAAGAGAGCATCGAGCCACAGGCGGCATACTTTGATAGTCAGTTAGGGGAGTTCCTTTTCAAGTACGACGACATGCGCGCAGCCGCGTCGCCCGATCAGGCGCTGCTGGAATTCTGCCAAAGCACCTACGAAGCGGGAGCGAACCTAGCCCATTGGGATCGCGAAGCCCTCGAACGGACGCCGCCAAAAGCTAGCCAAACCGCCCATTAAGTCAGGACGGGCCATTAGAAATCAGGACGGGATGGACCAGCCGCCGTCGACAACGAGGACTTGTCCGGTGAGGTACGAGGCGCCAATCAGGTAGGTGACGGCGCCGGTGATCTCTTCGGCGGTGCCTGCGCGGCGCAAGGGGGCGCTCTGGATGGCGCGCTCGGCGATGTCAGGCGCGTCGTCAGGGAACGAAATCGTTCCAGGGGCGATGGCGTTTACGGTGATGGCCGGGGCCAGAGCGAGCGCCAGGCAGCGCGTCAGCATCAGCACGCCCGCTTTCGAAACGCTATAGGCGGTGTATTTAGGCCAAGCGAGCAAGCCGCCGAGCGAAGCGAAGTTGATGATTCGGCCCCGGCCGCTTTGAGCCAGCAGGGGCGCGGCGGCCTGCGCACAGAAGAACTGCGATTTCAGGTTGGTATCCACGATGGCGTCCCACTGCGCTTCCCGGGTCTCGCCGACGGGGGTGGGGGAAAACACGGCGGCGTTGTTGACGAGGATGTCCAAGCGTCCGAAGCTCTGCTCCACCTGTTTGAACAGGCGATCGATCTCGGCGACGCGGGCGAGTTCGGCCTGAATGCAAATGGCTTCGCCTCCCCCACGGACAATTTCCGCGGCGACCGCTTCGGCTTCTGTCTGCGAACGGCGATAGTGCACAACGGTGCGAGCGCCGTCGGCGGCCAGGCGCAAAGCGATAGCGCGGCCGATACGGCGTCCTGCGCCGGTCACCAAAGCGACCTGTCCCTGGAGCGGTTTCACGTCGAGCGAGGAATTTAACACAGAGAAGCAGAGCCTCGGGTGGCTTTGAGGCGCCGGCTTCCCTTGTGGCCTGGGGGCTGCCACAATCCGGACGGCTCACATTCAGGAGGCATGATGAAGCTGGACCTGCTGGCGATGGCCGCACATCCCGATGACGTGGAGCTCACCTGCGGCGGCACCCTGATCAAGATGGCGCGGCGCGGTTATGCCGTAGGAATACTGGACTTGACGGGGGGAGAGATGGGCACGCGGGGAACCGTGGAGACGCGCCGCAAGGAAGCTGCGGCGGCCGCCCGGATCCTGGGCGTAGCTCATCGTGAGAACCTGGAACTCCCGGACGCGCATCTGGAGATGCGCATGGAATACAAGTTGGCGATCGCGCGCCGAATCCGAGCGCTGCGCCCGCGCACGGTGATACTGCCTTACTGGGAGGGGCGCCATCCGGACCATTACACGGCGTCGCGATTGGGCTACGAGGGCTGCTTTCTGGCGGGGCTGAAACGGCTGAACCTGGAAGGCGAGGCTTATCGCCCGTTCAAGGTGCTGTACTCAACGACGTACGACCGCAGTGTGCGGCCCTCTTTTGTTGTGGACATCTCCCGGGAATTTGAGCGACGCACGCGGGCTATCCTAGCCTACGGCTCGCAGTTCCGACCGAAGGGACGCGAGCGACGTTCGAAGGTGTATATGCCACTCGACCGGCTGGTGCACGAGGTCCATCTGGTGGCACGGTTTTATGGCGAGATGATCGGGGTAGAGCACGCGGAGCCTTTTTTGGCGAAAGAAGTAATGCAGGTGGAGGACGTCGTGGACTTGCCGGTGCGCTCGATCTAGGGTGCGCTCAGCGCGGGGTCTAGAATTCGTCGGAATCCTGGGCCATGGAGAAGCCGGGAAGCGCCTGGCTCGTGCCTTTCCGCTGCACTCTGATGCGGAGGACGGCGGCTGCTTCGTTGCCAGTCGGTCGGAGGACGGCAAAGGTAGCCAGGGCTTCACTATAGAGGCGTGTCACGAGAAAGCTCTCCTCGCTACCGGCTTTCTTCCAAACCTGGCCAACCTGTATTTTGGGGACGGACATTTTTGCCGCGCGAGGGATCCTGTGGGTACCTGGCGCTCAACTCCTTCGAGGCCGATTTCAGCGCAGCATCGGTTATTCACTAGAATTTTGGGGTACGCACGAGCCAGTGTCAACCTGACCCAAGGTACAGGTTTTACCTTGAGGTGCACTCCGCAATCCAATCTCTCGGGTAGAGAAGGCAGGCGGCAAGATGAGGTTTGGCTCAAAACCGTTGAGGTTTCAGCCGTACGGGTGACTTGAGGACCGGGATGGAGCGTAATTTGTGGCGATTGTGGGAAACGGCGGGAAACCCTGGCCACCGAGGGGTCATCAAAAGGAAAGATCGTGAAAGCATGGCCTTCTATCTTTAATCTTCGGGGAGCCCGCGTAGATGTATACTTGCACTGAGCAGACCGGGCGGAGCAAAACATGAGACAGTCACGTATAGCAGTTCGTTTCGGGGCCTTTGCTAGCCGGAGCCTTTTGGGGCTGGCTTTGTCGGCGGTACTCGCCTTCCCCATTCTGGCAGCGCCGCAGGCACCATCGCAGCCGGCGCCGCCTCCCGCGAATCCGACGCCTCAAACTGCGCCGACGCAAGATCCCGCTCCGCAGCAGCCGGCTCCGCCACCGTCTTCTCCCTCAAAGAGCGAGGCTCAGCCATCGCAGCCGAAAGATTCGCAAGAAAAAGCCCCGATACCCCAAAAGGACAAGCCCGACGTAAAGGCGGGGTCGAAGCAGGATGTGGAAGCGATCGGAAACCGGGGAGTAGGCAAAGGGGTCAACTTCTACTCACTCGAGCGCGAGATGGCACTGGGCAAGAGCCTGGCGCAGGAAGTGGAGCGCTCGTCGAAGTTGATCGATGATCCGGTGGTGAGCGAATACGTGAACCGCGTGGGACAGAACCTGGTGCGCAACTCCGATGCCAAGGTCCCTTTTACCATTAAAGTGATTGATTCGGATGTGGTCAACGCGTTCGCCCTGCCGGGTGGATTTTTCTACGTGCACAGCGGACTGATCCTGCGCGCCGATTCGGAAGCAGAACTCGCAGGCGTGATGGCACATGAAATTGCTCACGTGGCCGCGCGACACGGCACGAAGAACGCCACCAAGGGCGAAATCGCGCAGATGGCTACGATTCCACTGATTCTGCTGGGACCGGGCGGGTGGGCAGGCTACGGACTTTACGAGGGACTCAACTTCGCGATTCCCATGTCGTTCCTGAAATTTTCGCGCGACGCGGAGTACGAGGCGGACTACCTCGGCTTGCAGTATATGTACGCGGCGGGCTATGACCCGAACGCGTTCGTGACTTTCTTTGAGAAGGTCGAGGCGGAGGAGAAGCGGCAGCCGGGGACCGTGCCGAAGTTTTTCTCCACGCACCCGCCCACGCCGGAACGCGTGGTGTCCATTCAAAAAGAGATCGGGAACGTGCTGCCGTCGCGGGACCAATACATCGTCACGACGTCGGAATTCGACACCGTGAAGGCGCGGCTGCGGCGGATTGAGAACCGCAACAAACTGCAGGACGATAAGACGAATAAGGACAAGCCGACGCTGCGAACGCGTACGGAGCGGCAGCCGCAAACCGGTGCAGGCGGACAGCAACAGCCCAGCACGCAAAGCGGCGATCCTTCCGAAGATCCCGACCGGCCGACGCTGAAGAAGCGTCCGGACGATTCAAACAACCAATAAGATTCCTAGGCTGAGATTAAATAAAAGAGGCGCTCGCTTTGGCGAGCGCCTTTCTTCTTTTTATTGCGCCGCAAGCTCGGACTTTTTTACCCGCGAAAAAGCTCATCCTGTTGGTAGACTTTTCGCGGAGCGGCGACGTTGCGGCGCCCGACAGCCTTAAGACTCCGGGGTCTACGACAGGCCGAACGCAGGTTCGGTTTCCAATGCGCCGAGCTCAACTGGGTTGCGCGCGACGCTGCACTTTGTGTCGCGAAACTACTTCCTGCAGGTGATTCGGCGCTACTTTTTTAACGCGCGTTCGCGCTACTGAGGGCTGCTGGGCTGGTGGGTAATGCCCATCCTGCGCATCTCTTCCGCATAATATTTGCGATAGAGCACTTCCCATTCTTCGGTGCCTTCGGCGATCTCTTTTTTCTGCGAGGCAATTTTCTGGCGCACCTGCGCGTCCATCTGCTCTTCGTCTTTGAGCAAAGCCAGCAGGATCTCCACGACATTCTGGCGAATGGTGGCTCGATCTTCGATGAACTCGACGTCCTCTCCCGCAACCAGGACGTCGGTAATTATGTGTGACAAGCGTACGGTTTTTTCCCGGCTCAGTCTCATAGGTCAGGGGCGCATAGATGGGGGCGCATAGAGAGGACGCGAGGTCGGCCGCCACGATAGCGCAGATTCACGCGCTATGGCGTCAACGCAAAATCAATTTACGCTGTCGCGCCAGTTCACCTTTCACTTTTTTGTACATCTCCTGATAAGAGGCGCCGGTGCGGCGCATCTCATCGGCATGCTTGTTGAGGATTTCGCGGACTTCTTCATTCAGGCGATCCTCGAGGCCAATCTCCTCGGCCATTTTCGCGCGGACGCGCTCGGTAAGCACGGCGGGATTGCCGGCTTCGATCATATTGTTGGAAAGCAGCCGCTTGACCACCTCGGTGGCCATATAGCCGACGTAATCCCGTGACAACAGCATAGTCGATCAAACTCCGCTTGAAAATGTGCGCGTTTTGAGTCTACTGGCAGGCGAGAGAGGGTGTCAAGGAAAGGACGGGCAGCGCGTTACCACGATTCGCCGATCTTAGAGCTGTGTGAGGGCTTTGCAGTTACGTACTCGGTAAGCAACGTATCCGCGCCCTATGGTTTCACAATCCCGCGTTGAATAGCGTAATGAACCAGTTCCACGAGTGATTTGAGCCCCAGTTTGAGCTTAATCCTCGATCTGTAGGTCTCCACAGTTTTCTCGCTTATCGTTAACGCCGAGCCCACTTCCTTGTTGGATTTACCCTGTGCCAGGAAGCTGAGAACCTCAAGTTCACGGGCCGACAGTACGTCCGTCGGAAACTCCATTGACGGCGGCGAGTCAAAAAGTGCTCCTGGAGGCAGCTTGCTCCAGACACGCGCGCCCCGCGGCTGGGCCGCCTGGATAAGGCCAAGCAGTCTCTGTTGTTCGGTGACTTCCACGACGAAGATACCAACATGACTAATTCGGTCTCGGTCATCGCTTATGGGAAAATAATCCTGAATCCAGTACCCAACGTCAGTTCTCTTGGGCAGCTTCGCGGAAAATTCATGATGATAGACCGGTTCGCCGGTCAGGAATACGCGATCAATCCGAGGTTCGATGATAATTGACGTTCGCCCAACCACGTCGCGTGGTGTTTGTCCCAGGTGTTCTTCCGGCGGCACGCCATTCATCGCAGCGATAGCGAAATTGACGCCGACGTAATGGAAGCTTTTGTCATATATGGCGAAGCCGATCTTCGAGCCGTTCAGTGTCTGCAGCAACCACTTGGCAAGCCTGAAAGATGACTTCGGCAAGGCCCGACCCAAACGCTTAGTTCGGGTTCGCATAGGAGTCCTGCGACGGCATAGGAGGTGTCAGGAGTCAAGCAGAGCAGCCTTGAACGAACGTGCCGTGAGTTAGGAGTTCCTGCTCAATTCAGGAGTGCAGCGTCACGCTGTCGTCCGCTGGCACCGCAACATATCCCAGGGTACGACCATCTGTCTCATGCGCTCTGGCGCCATAAATTATATAACATAGTTAACCTCAACGGCTTGTCGGGAAATCCCCTACGGATTTATACCCCCTTGACCTGAGTTATTAACCCTCTTACAAGGTCCGAAGAAATCGTTCAGGGGCAGAGGAACAGAGTCGTCGAGTAGTTGGTGTTGGATTGCTTTTCCGAAAGACAAAACGAAGCTCGGCATTGAATTCGTAACCCTCGCTCCGCAGTCTTGGCACGTCGCTTTTCCCTGTGGGTCGCCAGAATCGATTTCGCCCGAGATCGATGAATCGTGAGGATCGGGCATCGCGGCAGGGAGCACCGGAGAAAATGGAAAGCGAACGGCGACGCGCAACTCGCTATAACTTCGGAGCAATCGCCGAAGTAATCGATCTAGGACAACTGAACGAAGTGGTTTCACTTACTCGTGACCTGAGTTTGGTGGGTTGCTTTGTGAAAACACCGATGGCCTTTCCTAATGGCACGGCAGTCCGTGTGAAAATCAGACACTCAGGCGCGGATTTCGCTGCGACGGGTAAAGTAACCAACATCACTAGCGAAGGTATGGGGATTGAATTCGTCCGGATCGAGCCCACTGATCGGACCGTCCTCGAAGAATGGCTGAGACCGACAGCTATTCGGAAGACAACGGACGGAAGTTAACGTCATGAGAAAGGCGGGGCACGAATCACGTAATCTTCGCGATGCGATCGTGGCAGTGCTCGCAAAGTCCACGTTAAAGAATCGCTTCAATTTGGACCTCAACCTGGAAACCGCGCATTGGGATATTGGCTTCGACAACCTTTCCGAAGATGAATTCAAGGCTATTTTCCCGCTTGCTTTCCGTGCGGGACCGATCCAATGGGACCTCGGAGATTCACAAAATTGTCGTAAGGCGATTCGCGTTTTCCGTCTGACGAATACCCGAGCTCGGGACTTCGCCCGCGCAGTGGCAAAGCAATTCAGGGTCAGAACCGAGTCGCCTTCGGATCATCCCTTGGCTTGAGTACGCTTCTCGTGAGGTTCGGGGCCGATCCTTCCATTGCAAGAGGCACGCGCAGGCGGGCATGGTCTCAGACTGCTGCCGTGTGCCGCGACACTATGTTCCATACACTTTTCTGCGGTTTCATGGCCAAACCCCAGAAAATAACGTACCGTCAAATATGTATGCTAGCGTGCCATTCCTAAATATGTACGGTACCGTACCGAGAGACATCCGCGCGGCTATGATCTAGACTGAATCTCAGAGAAAGTTGATTGATGCGTATCTTGATCGCTGACGACCACGAAGTCGTTCGGCATGGCGTACGAATGGTCCTAGAGGCTCGACCGCAGTGGGAAGTCTGCGGTGAGGCTCTCAATGGAGACGAAGCTCTCCGCATGGCCGGGGAGTTGCGACCAGACATCATTATCATGGACATCACCATGCCAGTAATGAGCGGTTTGGAAGCCGCCGAGCAAGTGACCAAGCATAGCCCCGACATCAAGGTCTTGATCTTCACCATGCATGAATCGCAAACGCTCCCGGACACCGTTCGCCGGGCAGGTGCTCGCGGATACCTCGTCAAATCCCAGGCTGCCCGCGATTTGATTAAAGCTCTGGAGTGCCTGGAGGGCGGCGGGACGTTTTTTCCTCCCACAGCGCAGAAACCAAACTGAGGACGCGGAGTGTAGCGGTCCGCGCATTCAATCAATTCAACTGTCACGTTGCGACAACGGGGATTAACCGCGGGCCGCATCCTGCCCTTTCGATTTTTCGCGTTGCGCCGGATAATGCTTGTCGCAGACGAAGGTACTATCCCGGTCCTGTGGTTGGCACTGGGCTGAGTCCTCGCGCCGCTAACCATGGCTAAGCTCGAAGGCAAGTTTGCGCTGATTACCGGAGGCAATAGCGGCATTGGCCTGGCCGCCGCGCGCCTGTTCATTTCCGAAGGAGCGCAAGTGGCCATCACTGGCCGCAACACGGAGACGTTGGGACGCGCGGCGGATTCGCTCGGTCCGGCGGCGCTGGCGATTCGCTCCGACGTGACCGACGCTGGCGAGCGCGAGCAGATGTTTGCCACAGTGAAGCAGCGGTTTGGCGCGCTGGACCTGCTTTTTGCGAATGCAGGGCTTTCCGCTTCCACTCCGCTCGGACTCACCGAGGTAGCGGCGTTCGAGAAGCAAGTGCAGCTCAACTTCACCTCAGTGTTCTTTACCGTGCAGGGCGCGCTGCCGCTGTTGCGCGATGGCGCGGCCATCGTGCTGATCAGTTCACTCACCAGCAAGATTGGCGCGCCGGCGTACTCCGCCTATGCGGGGAGCAAAGCCGCCGTGCGCACCATGGCGCAATGCCTGGCGGCGGAGCTCAGCCCGCGCGGAATTCGCGTGAATGTGGTTACGCCGGGATATACACGCACGCCGCTCTGGGAGCGCACGCGCACGCCGCAACAAATCGCTGCGGTCGACCAGCGCCTGCCGAGTATTGTGCCGCTCGAGCGCTGGGGCGAGGCGGAAGAAGTCGCGCGGGCCGTGCTCTTCCTCGCTTCGAGCGACTCTTCCTACGTGCAGGGCGCGGAAATCGTCGTGGACGGCGGCGTCAGCGGGTTGCCCGCCGGCACACGCGCTTTCCGGGGCTGAAACAACGGGTTCGGAGGCAGAGGTGCACGCCGCAGCCGTCGTCATCACCATTGTTGCAGCGCTGATTTTTAGCTACCTCTATGTCATTCGCCCCTGGCATTTGCACTGGGGCGCCAGCCATCTCGATCGAATTGCGGCGTTGCCGGGGGATGCGCTTTCGCCCTTCTCTTCGGCGGCGGTAACGCACGCCGTAAATATCGATGCTCCGGCGGAAGCAGTATGGCGCTGGGTCGTGCAGATCGGGCAGGACCGCGCCGGATTCTACAGCTACAGCTTTCTTGAAAGCCTGGTCGGCTGCGAAATGCGCAATGCGTTCCGCATCGTGCCCGAATGGCAGCAGCGCGCCATCGGGGATACGGTGAGGTTCGCGGCGCCGAAGCGTTTTGGGGGTCGCGCGCGCATGATCGCGGCGGTCGTGGAGCCGATGCATTCACTGGTGCTGGCGACGCCCAGTGATTGGGAGTTGATCCGCACGGGCAAGGAGGGCCTTGACACGACGTGGGCCTTCGTCCTGCAGCGCAAGGGCGCCAACACTACGCGTTTGATTGCGCGGCTGCGCTCCGCCGCTAACGTCACGCTGTGGGAGCGCATCGCCAATTTTCTATTTTGGGAACCCGCGCATTTCATCATGGAGCGCAAGATGCTCCTGACGATGAAGAAGCTGGCGGAGGCGAATCCTCAGGTGACGTTGAGCGCGGCATAGGGCACCAAGCAAGGAGCGCCGCAGGGACTCGAGAGCCGCAGTCGTCCTCAGAAAGCCTAAAAAGAACCGAAACGAAATTCCACGCCGATGTTGGCCTCTCCCTGCTGGGCATGGCTGCTGACCGGAGTTGTGAAGCAACCCAGAGCGGGATCGCAGAAAGTGGTTGTGAAAGTGGTCGTGCGCGAAGGAGCCCAGCGCACCTCCGCGCGCAAGGCCACATTCGGCGCAAAGAGATACTTCACGCCGCCGCCGAGGTTATAGGAGAAGCGATCGCTAAAGGAAAGAACCCCATGCGAATCGAAATGTGTAACCCCAATTCCCGCAGCCACAAACGGGCGGATCGGCGAGCGGGACGAGAACTCATAGAGCAGGCTCCAGTGATAAAGTTCAATACGCGCTCTGTTGGTGAGCGGAAGCGTTTGACCGGTGAGGAGGTTGTGCGCGCTCAAGGTGGTGGTTTGCCGGTTCCACATGAATTCGCCGAACAGGTGCGGCACGATGCCCACGGCTCCGGCAAAACCCCAATTGAGGCTGCTGTCGATGGGCAGGTAATCCACCGCGGGCGTGTTGATCGCGACGCGGCCGCCAAAACGAAGTCCCACAAAAGGCTCGATCTGATATCTGGTCTGGGCGTGAGCACCGGAAATTGCCGCAGTCAACAGGAACATGAGCAGGAGTATCCTCCGCCAGAACATCTGTAGTCTCCTTTTCGCCCCACGCTTTCAGAGCGTCTTTCAGCATGACAGGATTCATGTTGGCATAGTCCAATTATTAGAGAAAGGCACCCTGCGTTCGGATACCGCCGCCGGGTGCCGACCGATTGGTCCGTATCAGGACGTCCGAGGGATCAGCTCGACGAAATCAATCGTCCATGGCACGTGCCGAAGATCAACTCGCGCCAAGCTAACCGGCAAGCTGAATCGCCGAGGCCCGGCGCTTCCCGGGTTGACGTAAAGAACGCCATCGCGCTCCTGCCGCGATGGCTTGTGCGAATGGCCGCTTACGACCATGTGAATCCCCGCCGCCGCGGGGTCAAGATCAAGGGCATTCAGGTCGTGCACCACGTAGATCCAGGCCGAGCCCGCTTGCGCTACTGCCGTCTGCGGCAGATTGGCGCTCCATACTTCTGTGTCGATATTTCCCTTGACCACCACTAAAGGGGCCACACGCCTCAATTCGTCCAAGATCTGCGGATCGCCCACGTCGCCGGCATGAATGATCAGATCGGAACCGCCCAGCGCCTCCAGCGCTTCCGGGCGCAGAAGGCCGTGCGTGTCAGATATGAGCCCGATGACGTTGATCTTCTGATTTGATACGGGCGCTTTCTCTTGGGGCGAATCAGATCGTATTTTCATGGTCCTCATCACTCTGCCGGAAGGGCCGCTTTTGCTCAATAGAGTTTCTTTGACACCTAGAAAAAGGGCGCGGGTACCGAACTGCGCCTGACTCGTAAGGCAGGCAAATACAAATGGGCAAGTGGACCTAACCATCTGTTCAACTTTGTACAGACGGCTTGCAAACCTTTCAGCAAACTAGACCTTTCCCCGACAGGCGAAGCTCGGGCGAAGGGTCTAGGGACCTGTAGTAGGTTTGGGACTTAATCCATTTTAGGAAATAATCTAGTGAACTCTCGAGACTCGCAAACTGTGAACACGCGAAATTCTCTCCTAAGTTTATGGCCCACAAAAAAGGTCGTGAAGTACCGCGCGGGCGAGGTGATCTTCTCTCAAGGCGAAGAGTGCACCGACGTGAACTACATCGAGGAAGGACTCGTGAAGCTCACCACGGTCTCCAAGCGTGGCCGCGGAGCAGTGCTGGGGATACTGGGCTCGGGCGACTTTCTCGGAGAGGACTGCCTGAGTGGCGATACGAACCATCAAGCGTCAGCCGTAGCCCTGGTGTTCAGCTCCATCGTGGTCATCAAACGCAGAGCGATGCTGCGATCGATTGAACAGGACCGCTCCGTGGCGGCGCACTTCATCGAGTTCCTCCTGCAGCGGAATCGCCGCATCGAAGACGACCTGATCGACCGTGTCTTCAACTCCAGCGAGAAGCGCCTGGCGCGTACTCTGCTCTTGCTCAGCGAGCATGGTAAGCGCACCAATAGCCCGTACATTCTGGAGCGCATCAGCCAGGATACGCTGGCGGACATGGTGGGCACGACGCGGTCGCGCGTAAACTTTTTCATGAACAAATTCCGAAAGCTGGGCTTCATTCGATATAACGGTGGACTGAAAGTCTACGGTTCGCTGCAAACCGTGCTGCAAGATTGACGTCAAGGCCGACGCCTTCGTCTCGCCATCGTCCCCAAATACATCTCAAATACCACCTGTGCTGTACGTCATCGGAATAGATTGCCTATTCCTGGAATCGTAAGTGAAGCGCTTTCGGAACCTTGAACCACCCCTACGCAACGGAGCCACTTAAAACCTCATGTAAACAAAGGTTTGCGCATACCCTTCAGAATTTCTCGAACCTACAGCGACACACACAGACGACCTAGGGTAGGCGTGAAGTTCGACGACGTCCCCAAACGAATCTTTATAAGTAGAAGCAAATGATGAGGAAGCACACTCGCAAGATGCGTTAGATGGGCCGGATTGTGTTGTTAAGGCGGCGGAAAACTCATCGGGTTGGTGACGTTCGCCGCAAAGCGCCGGCCGGAATAGAGGGCAAAAATGGCAACGATGCAAATGCGACAAGTCAGCCCACACGACGCGGAAGATTTGTTTCCAACCCTGCGCCGGGCCGGTACCCGCATCACCTATGAGACCGGCGAGCGCATCTGCTCGCAGGACGATCCTTGCGCCGGTATCCACTACATTGAGGATGGACTGGTTAAACTCACTACGGTTTCGAGAAGTGGGCGAAGTGCTGTGCTGGGTTTTCTATGGAAGGCCGATTTCTTTGGCGAAGCCTGCCTAAGCGGCAGGGCGCGCCATCAGATCTCCGTCGTAGCGCTTTCGCGCACCTCGGTGATCTTTATCAAATCAAGGTCTATGATGCGGCTGATCGAACGAGAACCCACCGTAGCAGCGCATCTCGTCAAACACCTGCTCGAACGCAACCGCCGCATCGAGGAAGACCTACTGGACCACATTTTCAACTCCAGCGAGCGGCGCTTGGCGCGCACCCTGGTCTGGCTTTCGCAAAACGGGAAACGCCGCAAGATGCCCTCGATCCTGGACAAGATCAATCAGGACACTTTGGCCGACATGGTCGGGACTACGCGTCCGAGGGTAAATTACTTCATGAATAAGTTCAGGAGGATGGGGTTGATTCAATATGAAGGTCCGGGAGTCATCGTTCACCCCTCGCTTCAGGAATTCTTGCAGCGCGAAACCTCCGACTCCAGCTGACGACGCGATCGGCAAGGATCCCAAGAGGGGACGAGTGCAGAACAGGCGCTCGTCCCTGTTCTGGCGGATTCACACGGGAATACTGGCGCGCACCGTTGTACCACTGTGGGATGATTCCACTTGCAAGCTTCCGCCGAACTCCGCCAGGCGTTCGCGCATTCCGCCCAGACCCACTCCAGAAGCCATGCCCGCCTCGAACTTTTCGATCACGCCCGCGGGAATACCTCTGCCATTATCTTGGATATTCAAGACCAGTTGATGGCCTTGCAGCGCCAGCCGCACATCCACTGTAGTCGCCTGCGCGTGGCGATGCACATTGGTGAGGCTCTCTTGCAAAACGCGAAACAGTACCAGTTCCGCTTCCTTGGAAGGGAGTTGCAGGTCATCGGGGAGATTCACGTTCACCTGAATTCCACTCCGCCGCGCGAACTGTTGCGCATAGTTTTGCGCTGCGGCCACAAAGCCGACGACATCCAGCAGCGGCGGGTGCAATAGTTGTGAAATCGTGCGCACCTCTTGGGCCGAACGCCGCAGCATTTCGCGGCTGTCCGCAAGGAGAGCGGCGCTCTGCGGACCGCTCGCCGCAGGCAGTTGATCAAGATTCATCTGTAAGGCGGCCAGAGACTGGCCGACGCTATCGTGCAAATCCCTGCCAATTTTCCTGCGCTCGGCGTCTTGCAAGCCGATGATGCGAGCGCTCAGGGCGCGGTAGGAATCGGCACTGTTGCGGATATGCTCGGTGGCAATACGGCCGGAGCGAACGTCTTCGCGCAGCAGGTGCAGGTTTGTAAACAGGAGCAGCACGCAAGCGCCGACGGCGAGAGTCAATACCAGAATGTTGCGGCGAAACTCGCGGTCCCACAACGCCTGGCGTATGCCAAGAAGCTTCGATTCCTGGCCCTCAAGTTCGTCAACGATAGCGGTGATCCTGCCATTCTGATCCGCTAGAAGCTCGGATGTGGCCGCGGCCGAAGGCCTTTGCGATAAACTGGAGACTCGATCCGAAGATTTGGCCGAATGCGCGCTCACAGATTTCCGGCCCGGCGCCACGTCTGCGCTCGCCACCTCCAAATCCTTCATATGTTGCTCGAGGACAGGCCCGAGCCGCTCCAGGCGTTCCTCCTCGTCGGGGTTGTCTTGGGTTAGCTGTTTGAGGCGGGCGAGCGCTTCACGCATCGCCACGGCTGCGGATTGAAAGCGAGCTTGCGCATCGGTGCTGGCGGCAAGGGAGCTTTCGGCGGCATATTCGTGAAGCAGCGCGGAGTACAGTTCAAGGTTGGCGAGATCCGATTTCACGTCATAAGTGTGGGCCAACCAATCGCGGCTCGTGGCCATTCCCCCGATGGTGGAATACCCGGCCACGGCAATGATCACGACGAGAGCGGCGCCAAGATAGGGCAGCCATTTTCGGAAGCGCGAGGTAGAGTCGATCACCCCAGTGCGCGCGGGCGGAGCGACGATGGCGGCCCCTCTCAGAGAGGCTCCGATACGCGTCCCTGACATCGACTCCTCCAGCTGACCTCTCGTACAGTCCCCACCCCACGCTAACAAAAAGCTGGTACGTGCAAATCCGTACGTATTGGTAGGAAAACGGAAGCGTTCCCGTAGAAGCTTAGGCGAAAACCACCACTGAACCGGCAGCGCGAACTGCTACTGCAAAGCCGATCAAAAAACGCAGTAGGCTTCGATCCAGTTTCCTAAGGAAGATTGACGGTGTCTTTGATCACCGATCGAGGACAGGGCCCCGGTCGTTTCGTTACTCGCCCTTGGCGACAGGCAGGCCGGCGTTGACCCAGTTAGCGCCGAAATTCTCGGCGATGTGCATTACTTTCACGTTGCTAAAGCCCATGGCGTGCAACGCGTCATATGCGGGCTTCGCATTGGGACACTTGTCCCATGGGCAGCAGCCGCAATAGAGCACGATGAGCTGCTTATGCTGTAACGAGGACACCCGCCTGCGAAGCAACTCCAACCCCTCCGGCGTCGATCCCGGCCCGGCGTAGTCGGAAGCGGGGATGTGCGCTTGCGCATAGAAATTCTTGAAGCCCACGTGGAGCACCACCGGCTTCTCGCCCTTAGATTCTTGCAAAAGCTTGGCCAAGGCCGCCGGCTCGATCTGCACGGCGGCGGCTAGCTCCGCCGCCTTCCCTGCCGCAGGAGCGTTCTGATTCCCGCTCTGGCGAGTTGCCGCGATCGCCATTGAAACCAGCAGCGCCGCAATCCCAAATGTCCCCGCAACCACCATGGAGAAGCGTTTCATGATCGTGCCCTCTTTCCTTCGAACTTCTTTCCTTCGAATTTTCCGCTATGGCCTTGTCGCCGCACAACCTCACTCACCGTTCTCACCGGCCTTCGCCGCCACTCCTCCAGCCATGCCTCCCGGCTGCCCGATCTGCTCTCGCCCCGGGATCACTCCGGGCTGCATTTGCGGCCGGGGCTGGCGAGGTGATGGCGCGCCCGAACTCGTCGGAGGTTTGGGGAAACTGCCCTGCTCCGGCGCGGTGGGATATTTCTCCCAGGTATCAATAAAAGTAGTGAGATAGGCGTTGAACTCATCGGGGTGCTCGCGATACATGAAGTGTCCGCCATTGGTGATAACGATCATTTGCACCTTCGTGTTTTTCGCCGCGATGACCTCAAAGAGTCCCATTTCTCCGCGGAGCTTGGCGGTCTCTTCGTCTACGCCCCAATCGAGCACGTCGTTCTTGCCCGCCACCAGCAACACCGGCATCTGCAACGTGCCTTGGTCTCGCACCTGGTCCAGCATTTTCTGCTTGAACGCATTGAAATCAAACGAGCGTCCCGCACCCGCGTTCAGCTTCGCGCGCGCCTCTTTCGACTTCGGCAGCGTGGCCATGTACTTATCCGCGCTCCAGTATTCATCGTCAAAAGTGTTCGGCAGCCAGGCCAGCATGGCCACGCGGCATTGCAGTCCTTCGTATTGCGATTGATCGGGGCATTTGCTCAAATCGAGCCGCGTTTTATTGTCCGGAGCCGGCGAAGGATTCTCCGGGCCCATGGCCAAAATCGTCAGCGTCTTGGCGATTTCGGGATGCTCGATGGCCAGGTAGAAAGCAATCGCCCCACCCGCCGAATGCCCCACGAGGTGCACCGGGCCGAGCTTGAGTGCCTGAATGAAGCCGTAAATAAAATCGACGTCGCCCTGATAGGTGTAGTCGTCATCCTTCAGCGGATCGCCGCTCATGCCGCTGGCCAGCCGGTCCACGGCAAACACGTGGAACCGCTTGGCGAGCCCGGGAATATTCCGGGAGAAGACATTGGCGGTGGAAGAGCCGGCTGTGAACCCGCCATGAATCATCACCAGAGGCTCGCCGGTGCCTGCCTCGTAGTAGCGCGCCTGGACGCCATTCACTTCCACAAATTTCGAACGTAAACCGCCAATCTCCGACTTCGGGTCGGGAGAGTCCTCCACCCCAACACGCGCGACTTGCATTAAAGCGCGAGTGCCTCGCGCTTGAGAGGCGCGTGTTGGGGGCCCCGGCTGCGCCGCTGCCCTTATGCCGCCGCCCGCCAGCATCGCGCCCAGCGCCAAAGCGACCATCACTGCAGGGATCCGCAGATTGCGGCGAGCGACAAAACGAGTTCGGAACCAGCCAAGCGCCAACATAGCGTTTTTTCCTCCCTCGCGTCTTTTTGCGTCTCGTGTCATCCGTTTATAGCCAATCGCCCGCTTCTCTGGCAACTCGAAAAACTCCGGCCCCACCGGAGGTGATTATCCTGAAGGCTGGCGGTCCATGATTCGCCCGTTGCGGGCCGTGCCAGTGCGGATGTTCCTTTGCATATACGGCCCTAAGCGCCCTCGCCTTATGGAACTGCTGTATACTTCGCAGAAGCAACCAGCGAAACGTCAACTAACCGCGCAAGAGCCCTGCGCAAGTGAGGAAACCGTGAAACAAATAGAGATTATGTTTGTGGGATTGCTCCTGCTGCTCTGCCCTTTAGCTTACGCGCAGGAGAAGGTGCCCGAGATTCCCTTTGACTCCAAAGGACACATCTTCGTGTTCCAGCGCGGCAATACCAACGGCCCCGCGTACGCTGCTGCGGCAGCTCAGCTCCTGGAATTCGCCGCCGACGGCAAATTTATCCGCGAAATCGGCCATAACCTGTACGCCTGGTCGTTCGCGCATACGGTGCGAGTCGACAAGCAGGACAACATCTGGGTAACCGACAAAGGCTCCGATATGGTCATCAAGTTCAATCCCGAGGGCCACGTGGTGATGGTTTTCGGACGCAAGCAGGAAGCTTCCGACGAAGGCACCGAAGCGCTTAAGCATCCCAAGCCGCCTCTACCTCCTGTGGACGGCATGTTTCGGCAAGTGACCGACGTGACTTGGGACTCGGCGGGCCACACCTACATCAGCGATGGCTACATTAATTCGCGCGTGGCCAAGGTGGATAAGGACGGCAAATGGCTGAAATCCTGGGGTGAGCCTGGCGATGGTCCCGGCCAGCTCAATACGCCGCATAGCATCGCAGCAGATGCTCAGGGCAACATCTATGTGGCCGACCGCGGAAACCGCAGGATTCAGGTGTTTGACGGCGATGGAAAGTTTCTTCGCCAAATCACGATCGACGTGCCGTTCGATTCGAGCGCCCGCCCGGCCATCGGAAATAAGCCCGGCCCGAACGTGACCGGTACGATGGCGCCCGGCGCTCCTTGGGCGATTTGCATCACGCCGGGCCCGAATCAGTTCCTATACAGCTCCGACGCGTATCCTGGCCGCGTCTACAAACTCACGCTGGACGGAAAAGTTGTCGGCGTGCT
>Ga0206939_10155_pt1 | contig 19551 bp, 13 predicted proteins | sample Alteio_BWOrgHeat_10_FD_152921 | JGI IMG/M metagenome (GOLD analysis project Ga0206939, IMG submission 152921) | Enriched cells from forest soil in Barre Woods Harvard Forest LTER site, Petersham, Massachusetts, United States -... | ecosystem: Environmental > Terrestrial > Soil > Temperate forest >... | reverse complement strand
CGCGAAATCCGCGGTCCGCCGACAATGCAGGCAATTCCAATGGTCGGTTCACAGGTAGTCTTCCAGTATTTGAGAAACAGCCTTCAATGGACCTTACCCGATACGGGTTCAGCGTTGACAATTGACCTTGCGGAAAAGATCGGCGTTGAGACTTCAATTTGAGTATTGCCCCCGGGTAGGCGGATTGGGGCGAGACGATCTTTTAATCGCGCCAACGGTCGTTCGAAGCCATACCAGGAGATGGATGCGGCAAGAATACTAAGACCGGACAAGACTACAAAGCGCAGAGAGCAAAAGGTTCTCGCCTCGACATCGGGCCACATCCACCGAAGAGTAACGGTTGCAACCAGAGCCTGCAGAAGATAGATACCATAGGATATGGTGGCGAAATAGCCCACCGCTCTCGTTCGAAGCAGGCGAGTATACCGTGATCCGCGAAAGACGATGAGCCAGACAACGAGGGAGGCGCAAGCGAAAGACGAAAGGGAATAGCCAATCAACCGAACGAATGTGCTTTCACTCAGTGGCGGCTTACTCATGATCGAGCCAAGACATGTCACGAAGAGCAACCCAAGAGTAAGGCAGGTCAACCGAGGCTTGGAAATCTTCCAGGGTCCACTACGGAAACGAATCGCGATCAATGCTCCGAGGGCCAAACCCTCCATGCGACAAGGCAGCAATGCCATTTGAACTACCAGGTTGTCTGGCATCCACAGAAAAAAGAAAAGCCGGCATAAGGGGCTAATAATGACCAGGCACCAGAGCAGCCGCGACAGATGATCAAGCCGGACGAAGCGTACCAGCAGCGGGAAAAGAAGGTAAAACTGTTCTTCGATCTGCAGGGACCACAGCACTGCAAAATACGAGGCCGGAGCGGTATGCCCCATGTAAGTTGTTCTGAAGTTACCGAGATAAACAAAAAACCATCCCGGCGAGCCCCACTGGCGGACAAAAGAAGCGTAGTCTATTTGGCCGATACCGGACTTCAAAATCAGAATTCCCGCCACAAGCACGCAGTAGTACAACGGAAGAATTCTTAGGGAACGTCGGATGTAGTAATTTCGAAAATAATCGGGCCGCGAACGTGAGTCGACCAGAATGCCTGTGATGAGAAAACCGCTGAGGACAAAAAACGCGTCCATCGCTATCCAACCGAGCCTTCCCAGCTCGTATAGGATATGCAAAAAGTGACACCACCAGAGGTGGTTCAGAAGAACCAGCCCGATGCCGAAGGCGCGGATTGAATCCAATTCCGCGATGTGTCCACGAAATCCGCGGTTCGCCGACAATGCAGGCAATTCCAATGGTCGGTTCACAGGTAGTTTTCCAGGAAGCAACGTCTATCGTCTTTATCGGGACATTTGATGGGGAGACCACTTTTATAACTGACGGACAAGGATCGCGCAAGAGGATTAGTAATTAAAAGGGCAATATAGCTTGATGGAAGGCCGGGGGGTTAGTATGGAAGTAAACATCAGGTCGGTTACTAGCTTATTCTGTTGCGTGGGGTTGATGTGGAAGTAAACATTCGATCGGTTACTAGCTCATTCTGTTGCGGAGGTTGTTGCAGGGGGTTAATACATGAGTAAATATACCGCCGGTTACTAGCTTATTCTACTTGCAGAACTTCCTTGATACCGAGATGAGTGACGTTTTCTCAAGCACACGGCTAGACTACCGCCGACGCTTCATGACGCAGCATCAACCTCGGGCATATTGCGCGCGCTTGCTCCTCCCGATGCATTCGTGAACCACCGTGCCAACCGTGCTCTCGAACGAATCCCATGTCCATCGCTCCAGAAAACGCTTGTGTGCTCTTTCTGAAAGGGCGTGGCCAAGTTCTGGATTCCTCATCAGCAGGATGCAGGCTGATGCAAAATCGTCGGCACGATCCGCCACGAGAAGATCTCTTCCCTTCTCGACGTCATATCCAAAAGCGCCGATCGTGGTCGCAACAACCGGGCATCTCCTGGCAAATCCTTCCGCCACTTTTACTCTGGTGCCAGCACCCACTTTGATGGGAACAATCATGGCGGACCAGGACGCAATTTCGTCTTTCGGATCCTCGAGCCACCCCAAACCCGTGATATCGGGGCCTAGTTGGGTCAAATGACCTTCGCTCCCGCGCCCCACTAAGCGAAGCTGCGCACACGGGAATTCGCGCTTAACCTTGGGCCACACTTCACGGATGAACCACTTCAGCCCATCCTCATTGGGCAAATATGTGCAATTCCCGATGAGGCCAATCCTTGGTACTTCTGAAAAGGCACGAGGCCGCGCTTCGAGGCGGGGTGCACCATTCGGGATGACATAAGTGTGCGCGGGCCCACCTAGAAACCGCCGGTCGTCTTCGCTACACACGGTCAGAACATCAAATCGCTTGGGAAAAATCCGCTCGCGCCTTCGCCAGATCCACGACCTGCGGAGGCTCAGCAAGCGCCCTGCCCGACTGCCGTCTGACTGCGCCGCAGACTGATGCTGGCTGCTAGGCAGATCATCGACATCCAACACGGAATGGGGCCACCGGTAAATTCGAAACCAGTTAGCGGTCCTGATGGTGTGAACCCATGTCACATCATGCTGCTGTATTAATTCCTGCAACGCCGCACGATCAGGCTCGCTCACTAGATAAGGATCGGTTGCCATGTAGGCCGCATCAAACTCGTGGCGTAACCTTCGGGGAAGTCGACCGGAGCCGCTGCCCGGCGCGACTAGCAAAGGGCGTATGACTCTGCGAACCTCGAATTCACACCTGGTGCGGCGCGCGGTTTCTTCATCTTCCTGCTCGGTGGGAACAATCACCAAGGATACGTCGCCAAAGCGGCTCAGCAGTCTCGCAATATTCAACACTCGCTGCTGCGCGCCGTAGGCCGCGGCCAGGGGCCAGTGTGAAGTTACAAACAGGATTTTCGGTCGGTTCTGCGCGCGGTCTAAGGGCGTCGTTTCCTGGATCAATTTCGCGTGCGAAGGGAGCGGTACATGAGAGTTACGTCGCCTTCGATACAGTCTGGCGAGACTTTCATCCACAACTGTTTTGGCCTGGCTTTTCATATCTCGAGACGGCCTTCTCGCCGAGAGGGCGTAAAGTCACGAGGGGCGACGGTAAGTTTGGGCGCGGCGGCCTCGCCCTGACCTGAACGGCTTCGCTCCCGTGCATTTTGCCACTGACGGTGGATCTCAACGATTTGGCCGGCTGTCGCCCAGACCCAACACTTATGAAAAAACCTCCGTCGCGGATTCAGGGTTACCACCCATCGTAGGGTTGCGAATGGCAGGATAGTCGCGACAAATTTGAAGAGAGTGAAGCCGCGTCGTGAGATTCCCAAAATATCAGGTCCAAATCCCCACTCACGGACCATTGCCCTCCCGAAGTCAAAATGCCACCTCAGAAAGAAGCTTTTTTGCATGCGATTCTCGTGAACCGGGTGATAGGCGATGGCCGACGGCTCGTAACGCAACTTCTCACCTGCGGCCATCAAGCGGCGGCCAAACTCGGTGTCTTCGCTGCGTATCTCACTGCCAGGCTGGGGACCCAGGTCGGTACGGAAGAGCCCGTGCTTCTCAAACATTTCCCTGCGAAACGCCATGTTCGTTCCATAGGGAGGCCGGTTGAGTTCGCATGGCTCAGGCCCAATATCGAACAGAGCTGCAAGCACATCTCCCTGGCTATCGCGACCCTCCATCGTCATCCATTCAGGTGGTGAGAAAGCGCCCGGCAGAAGCGTTCTCCCCCCGGCGCCAGCCCACTTCCCGCCGTCGAGAGGCGCGGTCAGATTCTGGAGCCATGTAGGCTCAACCGCGACGTCGTCGTCGACAAAGGCCAGCACATGCCCACGGGCCTCGCGAACGCCGGTGTTCAGCGCATACGACTTGCCCTGTTGTGGTTCAAACAGATAGCGGAAACGACCTGGGTACCGGCGGGAGATCTCCGCGACCACTTCCCGTGTGCGGTCCTTAGAGTTGTTGTCTACCACTAACACTTCCCATTCGACCGAGTCCTCAAGTTTCGACGCCGCAACATCCTCCAGCGTATTTACCAAGCTCTGGCAGCGGTTGTAGGTGCACAGGATGACCGTGATCTTCATAATCCCTCCCCGGGGGAGGTCGGTTGCAGGTGATTCTGGAGCTGAAAGCGTCGCAGCAATTGCTTGGCAGGACGGCCCGCTATGATCGGGCGCAACATGAACGCGTGAGCCGCGGTGACGCAGCTCCTGACGAATTTGTGTCGCTTCCAATACAGGCGCGCGGCCAGAAGCCGCAGATCGACGATCAGCCATCGCTCAACGTGTTCTAAATCCGACTGCAACATTTCAAGTGCAGCGTCCAAGGCCACGGAGTACTCCCCCACCGCGATCCTATTGCGGATCCACTGATGGCGATCCAGGGCGACCTCCTGCTGCTGCTTTGCATAAGTTACACCTAACTGGGCAAGCAACGCGGAAGTAATTTCCACAACGTCGTTCAAGGGATCCGGATTACCGTTTCTTCTTGAGAGCGCAGACACCTGCGCAGCGAGTTTGCCGAATGTCTGTTGGCTTCTCTGCTTCTGCGAAAGTTGATAGGTATGGATCCTGTACTGGAGCACCACTTGCTTGAGGTTTGCACACCTATAATGCTGTGAAATCCGCATTGTCAGGTCGTAATCCTCTGCCGGTGCGAACGCAGACCGGTAGCCGCCAACAAGAGCGAACGCCTCTCTTCTGATTAGGAGTGCGGGGTGAAAGAACGGGTGGTAAACAGGAAGTGCGGATTTGATTTCCTGATCTTCAGCCGGACAGTCGTGAATGCCCCATACCCTGCCCGTTGCGTCGATCCATTCGGTCGCGCCGCCGACCACGCCGACGTCTGGATGCTTCTCCATAAAGTCCGTCTCCGCACTCAGACGGTCCGGAAGAGCGATATCGTCCGCATCCATAACCGCAATATATTTGCCCTGTGCGAGAGAGCAGGAGGCATTGCGTGCGTCGCCCAACCCACAATGGGGTATCTCGTGAAACTTAACGCGGCTGTCCTTAGCCGCATAGCTGGAAATGATCGACTTGGACCTATCGGTTGAACCAAAATCGACGATGATGAATTCAAAGTCCGCGAAGGTCTGACGCAGAATGCTCTCGATCGACTCGGCGAGAAAGCGCTCGACGTTGCATACCACCATCGTGACTGAGACCAGGGGGCTATTCAATCCTTTTCCACCATCGTCCTGATGAGTTCGTATGTTCGGAAACACTTGAGCCTTTTGTCAGGCGATAACATTGTTTGAACCTTGCAGGGTCGCCCCTAGTCACTGAGTTGTCAATCCCACAAAGATAGACCGTGTGCGATATTCTGCCGCAGACGTGGTAAACGCTTTACCGGAGACCCGACCCTTCGGGCCTTGGTTCGACTTCGGGAGCACGGCGAAGCGCACCCACGGGTGTGCCGCCCGAAACGCTGATGGGAAACCGCCCGAGCGAGCGCTTCAGCTCGCGAACAGTGTTTAACACCTTGGGAAGACGCCGCCGGATTGAAATGGGCGCGCTCCTCAATTCGGAGATGCTGACCGGAAGCTCCTCGATCGTGATGCCGAGCCGCCATGCAAGAAGTACGATTTCTGTCTGGAAAACTTCATCGGTGGTGAGTGCGGTCTGACACAGACGCTTGGCGCACTGGGTTTCAATGCTTTTCAAACCGTGGGTATCAGTTCCCGGGTAATCGAGAAAAAGCCGCAGAAAAACAAGATTGTACATTGCCGTCAGCACCCGGCGTTTGAGAGGCCGCCGGTCAATCGATTCACGATGTCTCTTTGAGCCCACAATCAGCTGGGCTCGTTCTGCCCGAAACATCGCAATGGATCTGACAACGAACGTCCAGTCCAGAAAGTCACATTCAAGGATGGAAAGGTGTGTTCCTGTACTTTCCAGCATTCCGAGCTTGATCGCCTTGCCATAGCTGCCCGCCGAGAGCGTGCATATGCGAACCAGGTTGGGATACATGGCTTCCAAGCGGCGGCAGGCAGCCGGAGTGCTATCCGTCGACCCGTTTTCCACGATGATAATCTCATGCAGGATTTCCGCGGCTTCCCGGGGAAGGTCCTCGATGAATTTAACTACCTGCGCCTCGATATTCGAGGATTCGTTGTGGGCCGGAATGATTACACTGTATTGCATTGTCCCACCTCCAGAACTGCGGCTCGAGCAGACTCCATCGAATCTTCCATGCCGGTGTAGTCCCAAAGGCCATAGCGCCCGATCGGAACAACGTCATACTCTCGCAAGCGCGTCAGAATCACATCGAGTGCTCGATCGCGATGCGGAGTGTGGTGAACGTAGGCATGACGCATCACATGAATCACGACACAGGCAACATCCCGGCTATCAATCCAGCCGAGTTCTTCCAAGGATTGAACGACTTTCGGCTGCAAATCATGGAGAAGATCGGTACGATCTACCTCCTCTGATGGCAATCCGACTTCGACGTAAATGGCGCTGTTGCCCGGCGCGCATGTACCCTTTCCGATGTTGGAATAGAACCCGACTCGATAAAATGGGATCGCCCGATCCGGGATATAAAGCCAATGAAGATCTTCAAATTCAGGGCGCAACGGCCCCCGCAGACCAATGTTGAAGCTTATCGTGGAACTATGCGACAACGACGATGCTGCGGACTGCAAAACCTCGTCACCAGTAAGCTCACAAAGCGACTTCAGCGGGATACTGGAAAACATCTGTTCCCAACGGATCGTGCCACTGGTGGTAGTGCAGACCGTCTTCTCGCGAAGGTTCACGGAAGTAATGTCCTGATTTACAGCGCAGTTTCTGATTCCTGTTCGAAGCCCCTGGACTAACCTTCCGATCCCGCCTGTTTTTGGATACCAGAAGGTCGAGTTATAACCACTTGCCGGAAGTGTTGGCCGCGGGGCCATGCCGCTTCGAACCAATTTTTCATCCGGGGCAGGAAAGAAGCGCCGAACCGCATCTTTGGACAGACGGTCGAGGGAAATAGCCATTGTTTTTTCGTTCTGCGGAATCAAGAAGAGATCAGCGAGTGCCTGCCCAAAGCCGCTCACCATGTAGTCCTGGAAGGTCGCATCCTGGTTATTCAACAGGCTCGGCCTTGTGTTATAGGACTCGACACACTGACGAAAGAGACTCTCAGGCAGTTCCGCCAAATTGTATTGAATGGGAGCAGTGATGAGCTTGCCTCCCACAAAACAGCAGGAACGCCGGTTGATTCGAGCCCAGTCATCATTATTCAAGTTGGCGTATGGAATGTCTCCTGGTGTCGCATAACGGCTGAGGTGAAGAAAGTGTCCGGTGTAGTCGAAACAGAAGTCGCCGACTTCCACCGTACGGGTCATCCCCCCCAGGGTCGGACATCTTTCAAGCAGCAGGAACTCGCGGTGCTGTTCTTGGAGAGTACGGGCGGCGGTCAAGCCGGATATTCCCCCGCCGAGCACAATTGCCGGTATTTTCTGTGGTAGTCCCATGGTTGTTGTTTGAAGTCTTCCTTGCGCAGAAAGTGGGGAGTCTACGTGTCTTTGTCTAGTTGATTTGGGGATTTGTCCAGTGCCAGGAGCTGTTGCGGACGCGTTTGATCACAGCGCCCTTTCAGCGCTTCACAAATACTTTCGCGGGGAGGGTTCGAAGAACTCGCTGAAGCGGTAGATGGGTGCAAGGCCGATTTGCCGGCCGGTCTCCCTAGTGAAACGCTAGGCCTTGCTTTCCACCCACGTCAAAATTGCGTGCCATCTGCGTCTGCCCAGATCCAGGAGTGCGTTTCCGACCCCAAACGGCAAATGCCCGAGAAGATCTCGGGTTCGCCAACCTAGCGTTTTCAACTTCAACCAACGCTCATACCTGGCATTGCGCAGACAGTTGGGCGAATGGGCTAATCGGTCAAAAAACGCATCCTCGTCAGCCGTAGTCCGATGCTGCTCTTCCGCGGTTGGGGAATCGAAGAGGGGACCGCCCTTGACCAGAAACCTGGTGATACGATCCAGTGAATCATCCTTTCCGAGGGCGGCATCGTCCCGATAGGCATCCTTCAACTTGACATCGAAGACGTCTAACACGTTTACGGCAGGAAATGGGATCTCAGACGCGAAGTAATAATGAGCGAGTCGAAATGCCTCACGCTGGATCTCTCTGTCCGTCGTGGCTCGCAGGCATCGTTCCAGGATTCCAGGCAACGATTCCTTTTCGCGAACCGTCACGATCTGCGAGCCATGTTCGTAAATGCCTCTTGCCGCCAGGACCACCGGCTTACCCAGCATGGCCATCTCCAGACCGATCGTCGAGCCAAACGTCAATCCAAGATCGGCTTCATCGGCCAGCGAATACGCATTGACTGAATCTTCAGGCAGCACGATTCGAACATTGGCCGGCAAGGACGCCTTCATTTGCTGATATATCCGTAGTTCATCGACGGCCTTGCCGATGTAGCTATTGCCACCCAGATTAGGGTGTACCTTGATGATCAGCTCGACGTCGTCGCGGAGCGCCACCCACTGGACCACATCGCGCACCCACGCTTCTTGAGACTCATAGGGACCTTGCCAAAGCGGATCACCCGCAACCTCATCGGTCGAGGAGGTGAACAGCGCCCACAGGCGCTTGTTTCGACTAAGGTTCATTCTTCCCCTCAGGGACGAATCATGGATGAACGAGGTATTGAATGGAATCCAGGCCAGGTTGGCGCCGTACCGCCGTTGAACTAGCCACTTAAGCGCAGCATCCAGCGATTCCCGGTTAAGTGGCACCCGCGACCACTCACTCCACAGAGCCTTGAACGGCTGCAGGTTCATGCAATGGGCATTCGGTCTTACGTTGAGATGCCCACGTTGGAATTCCGCTCGCTCGTGGGTCAATACCCGGATGCCGCGCAGGCGAAATATTTCAAGAGCAACCCGTGTAATGGATTGACGTCCATTGAATAGAAGAGCGGAATCGATTGCGTTCGTCTGCAGATAGTTCCTGATGCTGGTCGCCACAATGGCGGCGCTGAACAGAAACCCCCGATAAACATCGACCACGTGCTGATCGTTCATATCCGGCGGGTACTGCCGGAAATACGAAATCACAGAAGAAAGCACCCAGGCCCCGAGGGGATTCTCTTCAAAGGATGCGCGGCGCATTTCGTTAGGCGGCACACCCTGAGCCCATGCAAATGCCTTTGCTTTCTCATCCGAGCTTACGAAATCTCCCAGCCAGCGGTAAGGAAAGCCAAGGTTATCCAAGTTGGCTTTCGACTTGGCGCGGCAGCGCTGGCACAGGTCAGCAGGACGGGGCGAATTCGATTTGGAGTCCCAGTGCTGGTCGCACTCAGGCAAGAGCCCATCGCAGAGGAGGTACGCAACCGTTGCGCCTTGAGCGCGACAAGCCCTCGCGATGGTCTCTTCATACGTGGTGTGGTTCGCCCACAGCGCATACGGAGAAAATATAAGGATTCGCGTCATTGGGTGTAACTTGTCGATCCGGTGAGAGTTTTCTCCGACACAATCGGATGCGCCTGGCCAGCTTCCGACCTTAACAGCTTGTTGAGGCGTCGATACGCTCCCCAACTGTCCTCAACTTGACGGAGCGCGGATTGAAGCAGAGATGACCGGACAATTTCTGCTGAATTCCATGCGCTTTCGATCGCGGCCGCCAACCTACCCGGCAAATCGGGCTGGCCTAAGGTGACAATTGCACACCCTTCCCCGAAAAGGTCTCTCAGCCCCTCGAATTTTGCCAGGTAATACGCAGAGTTGCTCAAACATACAACCGGTATGCCTTGCGACAGGGCAAACACCGCAGCATGGTAAGCACCGGTGACGACAATCCGGCAACAGGCCGTCTGCTTTATCAACGGCAGAGGCGAGTCCAGAGACAGGCCCCCATCCGAATCGTCATCAAATCCCGTCAAAAGTCGCCGGATCGTCTGGTGATCATTCGCATATTCATGGAAAGCAATGGGTATTGGTAGAAGAGGTACGCTGTGGCGTCGGGCAAATTCCTGCAGGGCAAATCGGACCTCTTCAACGGTCTCCGCTTTCGTTTCTGAATAGGACGCAACCCGAAGGTTGATTCCGACCGCGTTACCGAGTACTTCAGGGCGTACCTGGTAAGCGAGTTCAACCGCTTCATCACCCGTGGTCATCAACCCGGCTGAGTGGATCCCAAGCGATTGGAGGAGCGGCACTCCACCTCTGCTGCCCCGCAACGTGATCATGCTGACTCCAGGAAGGACGTGTTTCATCCTGCGCAGTACAACGGGATCGTTCAGCGGTCCCATTCCCTGCCCGAACATCACGACCGGTATACCACGTCTTAGGGCAACTTCGATCGTATCGAGCGTCGACAGGTTCCACTCCCGGCAACTGTCAGCAAATCCACCAGAACCACAAACGACCAGCAAATCACTGTTCTTAAGTGCTTGCAAAAACGCTTTGAAGTCCTCACGCAGGCCATCGCCATCCCGGAAGCTCAACCTGAGATGGATTAATCGTTCAAGGAGTGCCGGCCATTGCAATCCCAGGAACCGTTTCAATTTGCTCAATCCAACTGAACCCCACTGGGGCAAGAAGTGGTGATACCGCCCCAAAAGAATCCGATCCCCTACCCAGCACGTGCAGCCGGCGCGAGGCAGGGGTTTGGTTTTCGGACAGTAGCGGGCCAGATTAGAAGGAGACTCCGTAAGGACTTCGATTTGGGCCGCCGGCCACAAGGTTATCAGCCGGGTAACCGCCACCTGTAACATGGCCACATCGCCCATGTTCTTATATTCCGCAGCGCCTTTATTCAGAGCGGTGGCGACGATAATGCGCATTGTTTATTCGATCCCAGTTGCTGACAGTTTCTAGTGTGAACGACATCATTTCGTACGATTGCAGAATCATTGATGGGCAGAAAGATGCCTACCGTAATCCTGTTTCAACTGACCGCGTACCTTGCAGGTGCGCTCCAGCGAGCTTCGCGTACGCTTTCTTCGATCTGATAGCGTCTGCGGTGAAGCGACGCCGGACTAACGAATGCAGATGTCGCAAGAATGCGTGGAGATGTTCTACAGATTCCCCCACGGTGAAATCCCGCAGTATCGCAGAATATCAGCGTGCCCGGTGGTCCCTGAAGAAGCACGTGCTGCGATGCTGGAATGAGCCGCTCTACCTCTCCGTCTGGCGGATAGGGTATTCCTAACGGATCTTGCCACGGATACACATGCTCGTAGGGTCCCCCGACGTGGCTTCCAGCGAGATACTCCATCGCGCCTGCGTTTACGTCAACATTACTGAAATAGAGGAAGGTGCGGATCTTCCTGCGGTCCTCGGGGTCGCGATGCCAACGCTGGGAAAGAAAACGCGTATCGGTATCGAGGACCAGTGTATACCACATATCGAAGTAGATCAGCTTGGACCACAAGCCCAGGTACGAATTGACAACATCCAGCAGCAACGGCTGGATGCCGAGGCCCAGCAGCATGTTATCGGCCCTGATCAGCGGTTTTGAATCTTGAGAATACTTGGTAAGGATGTAATGTGAAATGGCCTGAACGTCGCGGCTCTTCCCAAACTCTTGTTGCCGATTTCTAACTACGCACTGAACGTCATCACTGGAGCTGAATTCTGCTACTTGTGCGCTGAGGATGGCCCACAAACCCTGGTCTTGAAACAGTTCGTCGAAATGGCACGTTGCAAAGCCCGCGGTGTAGAGTTCTTCCACCAGCCGTTGCTGCAACGCGTTAAGATTGGGAGGCCTTCTGCGAAATGACCGGCTGCTGGCCAGATTGGCTCCCCAACGGCGATTGATATCGTATTTAAACCTCAGGTAGTTATCGTATTGTTGACGAATCCGACGACCGCATACCGGGAGTTCCGACATACGTGTCAGGACCTTTGAGCGCTCGATTCCCCACTTCATCTGAGCCTCCTCTAAGCTCTAAGTGTGGAGAACCCTACGCAGAACGATGATGGCCCTCGAAACCTGGAAGGCCCGCTTTCCACACACCAGGAATCGCGGCCCCTCTTCTTTAGCAGGGTTATTTATGTGTCGGCATAATCGACCAAGGCAAGTTGACGCAACTCTTCTAAGACGTGATGGGCAGACTCGACGGAAATTTTGCAGATACTGGCAATCTCGGCCACGGACCTCGTGCCGTCGATCAGGAAAATAATATCGAATAGAGCTCGGTTACCTTCAGAATTGGCATAAGCATCAATGTTTAAACCGTAGCGCGAGCAGAAGATCTCTCCCTGAAACCGGTTGACCGGCACTCGGTTTCCCTCTACGGTATCGATCATTTTCAAAACCAGATCCCGTGACTCGGCAAGCCGGGCAAGGGAGGTAAGTTCCGGCGTATCGTGACTGGAATGATATTCGGGGTAATAGGGCCAGCCGCCCGGCTTTCTTTTCATTACGCGGGACAACGAAAGCATCGGCACCCGGACTCCAGGCGCGTTGAATTGACGCTCATCGTTCCCCACCACCGTACGGAAAGGGCCGGTCCATCCCTCAGGGTCGGATTCCTTGAGCGCATGGCTCAGGCATCGATCCATTTCCGTATCACCGGCAAAAGAGAGCTGGAGTGCGTGGGGATTCTCCAACCCAAGCATCTCAAGGAAGAGGCCGCCTATCATTTTCGGGATGAGCTCCTCATGGTGGCTCAAATAGGCTACTGAACCGATGGTTTCCGGCAAGATAAGGAAGCGATAGGTGTAGCGCAGATTCCGTCGCTTAAGCAGCTCTTGCATTACCTTCAGACCGACCACAACCCCCGACAGATCATCGTTAACCATCGCCGTGTGGCAAAGGTGCGCACACAGAACGAAGGTCTCGGAGCTGTCTCCCGGAACAATTACTTCCCCCACCTTCAGGGTGCCGTAGCTGAAGTCAGACCTGATCACGACCCGGTAGCGATCGTCGCGTAAGGAGTCCTTCAGTTTCTTACTGCAGCACAAGCCCCAGTCCCGCTCGTAATATTTAAAAACGAAGGGAATGGCATCAGACAGCTCCGGATGGATATGCAGGTGCTCAAAGAGTTCTTCCCGTGAAACTTCGCGGTCTACCGGCAGCGAATAGGAAACGACGTGCAAGGGATGGTCCTCATAGGAAAAGAGGCGTCGTCCGTCGAGCGTTTCGAGCCACGCTTCCCGGCAGGTCCATTTCTCTGGCACAAGCCAAGTCCAGCATTCTGTTCCCGTAGGATATTCGTGGACGGCCATCGGTACTTGGGTGGATAGGGCACGGAGCGCGCCATCATAGCCATCCGATACGATATCTCGCGGCAGTCTCCATAACGCAGAAATCAGCTCCTCCACGGTCGCATTTTCCGGGAGCTGAATGCGGATGTCTTTTCCGCAGGTCCTGGTATTCTCAAGTACGACCGGATCACCGGCCGGTCCTCGCGCGGTCATCCACGGATTGCGACCGATCTCCCGGTTAATCAATTCGTAGAAACTGCCGCAATCAATACAGACAACTTCAGCCAGTCCGACTTCCGCGACATGGGACAGGCCTTCGCATCGGGCTGTCCTTTCCAGACGGGTTCCATCCGGAATACCGTTGGTCGCCTGGATGGGCACACTCGCAATCCATCCTTGTTTGCGCCGTTTGCCGTTCTGCCCGACGTGGCCGGTGAATAGCTTCTTGTAGCGGAAGGGCACCCCCACCGTCTCCTCGACATAGTGGAGAAATGGCGTCTCGGCGAGTCCGGCCCCAATGCCGCATATCTTTCCCCCTGCCTTCACCAGCCGCTCATGCAGACAATCCTTTCCGTAGCTGGTGTTCGGGAGGTGGGTGAGTAGTTCCTCTGCGCGAGGTCCCAAGCCGGCAACAGAATAGATCGGATCGGCAGATCGCACAACCTCCGGAAGACCACGGAAATACTCGAGAAACTCTACTGAAGAACTCCAGCCACCTTGAATGCCCGGCGTGGCTTGAAGATCGAAATCCTCATTCCTGCAAAACGAAAGAGAGAATGTCGGCAGCAGCATCGTGCCCTCAGGACCGATCACCTCGTGCATCGCGGAATAAAGCAGTTCGCACATCTCATTTACGGAGGCTCCGCACTCCGGTACGCCCAAATTGAGGTGGGAAACTTGAAAAAAAACAATGTCCCCAGGTCGGAGTCCAGTCAGCTTCAAGCTGTCGACCAGATCGGTCCGGCTGTAGTTTGTGTCCCTCGGCGTTTGCATCAGCGGCTGTACGACCGAGGTTCTGAAAGCAGCAGGATGTTGAATCGCACTCCACGATCGAGGGTTACATCTCTCCAGTTAGCCTTAGCTACGAAGTCGGGCCTGTTGATCGCAACAACAGCCCTCACCCCGATCGAGGCGAGGCGGTCTTCCACTGACTCCAGCTCAGGCGTGCTCAGGCGCCAAAACTCATTTTCATCAGGAACCTCAGCGACCACACGGAGCCGGTCGATGCGAGCATAGTAGGGGAATGCTTCGGGCGGATAAAAAGCAGAGCCAACCAGCGCCAAGCAGTCTCCGTTCTGCAAGCCCAAATTGCGCAGGCGATCGGCAATCATCTGATTGTCATCCGGCTGTCCGGGACGAATCTCGTCTCGTAGCGCACGCGCTGCGGCCGCAAAAGGATTCGCCGTAAAGGTAAGCATCACGGTGCAGATACATGTGGCCAAAAGTGGCCAGGTACGCTGATCTTTCAATCGCAATGTCAAGACGCCGTAGATCGTCAACGACAAGAGGACGAGGAAGGGACTCACGTATCTGTTATCCACATGAACGAGAGCATACATGGAACAGGCAACGATAGGCCACGCCACTTGCCACCAGACATGTCTAGGTAGAACCGGCAGCACATTTTCGTGGAGACACCATAGGAACAACACCACCGCTCCTGCAACAAAAGCAGCTGTCAGCAAGAGAATATTTTCGTACGATTGCAGGGTTATTTTCATTGCCCCAAGCTGTTGTCTCAAATTGAATCGCGTTGTTGAGCCGGCGTACCAGTAGGACGGGTCGTCCCATAAGGGATAAGTACCGCTGACGGGAGACGCAAACTCGATGATCAGGGGGCTCTGCGATAGCTTACGGGGCGCATGTTCGGGAGTTCCATAGACGCTGCCAGGACCGCCTGTCCACCCAATATCGGGCACTCGGTTCACGTACCACAGATAATTGAGTGGTCCGGTCTGACCGTAGGTCGGTCTACCTGCAAGACTGCTCAGCATAGCTATCAAAGGTGCTGACAATAGCAGAAACACGATGGTGGAAAGGACCAGTTTCTGCCGCCTGACGCCGGGTGGGGGGATGAAGAAGAATAGACCGAGCAACACGAGACCCAGGGGGAACATCGCATTCTTCACGTAATAGCCGGCCGCCAAGACCAGGCCCAGGGCTCCGTAATGCTTCCAGCTCGATCCGGGAAGAGACAGCCGGCAACAGATTGCGGAGGCGCAAAACACGATCGCGACAACGCAGAGATCAGGTGTGACCAACTTGGCGGCGCTAAACTCCAGCGTGAACCAAAGGAATGTACAAAACGCGAAAGGTATGAAGTACCCCACTACGTTGTCACCCGCCGGCTCAATTTGCCGCATTTGTAAGAGCCAGGTTCGCAGGAAGGAGGAGAACGCCCACAGAGCCAAAGCAAAAATGAAGAAGTTTACGAGGTGGATGAGTGGAAGTTCCTGGTTCGGCTGGGGATGGAATATCCACAGAGCGATGCTGATCAAAGCGGGATAACCCGGACTCCAGCAGTTATTCAACAATTTAGCAGGCCCGCCGCTCAACGCCGCAGAGGCGAGATCAACATAGCTTAATCCGTCGGGATTGACATAATGCCGAGTGTCCCATGCGAGAATCGCTGCCCACGCGAGGCAAATGACCCACCAGGCGGGAATGGAACGCAGGGCTCCTTCGAGGCTGCGGACGAAGCTGAACAAACGCTCGCTCGGGCGCAACGCTGCACGGTGTGGGGCGAGAACCGTCATACTTTTGGCGATGTCCTTCGCTGTGCGAGATAAAGCTCGGCGTTGGTTGGCGCGATAACCCTTTGCACATCCCAGTCCGCCCGCAAGGAATTAACGATCAGCTGCTGCTCGCCACGATCACTCGCCTGTTCCAGGTGCGAAAACACCAGCCAAAGCCGATCGGTGTGAGGATCAATCGATCGGATTAACTCAGGGTTGTATTCATTGGCGTCTGCATGGAATTTCCCATAGGTGAAGCGAGGGTCCTTCTTCAGCAGATAGAACTCGAAGGCCGCCACAGCGTCGTGATTGACCCACACCTGGTCACTTGGCGCCATCGATTTGGCCAGTTCCTTAAGGACGCTCCTGGTGTCCTCGACCTCCGTGTAGGGCCATTGTTGGAGCATTCCGCGAAAGAGTGAAAGAACAATGAGCACCATGACACCCGCGGTCGCTGCCGGCCGCAGGGGTCCTTTGATCCGTTCCAAGAGGTCAGCAAAAGCGACCCCTGCGAACAGCGCTACCACTGGAGCCAGAAACAAGCATTGACGGACTCCGCCGTAGGGATAAACCCTCGCTACGGAAGCGCAGATGCTGATCGAAATGGAAGCGAAGATAAGCAGTGTAATCGTGTCATATTTCCGACCGAGCACCTGGAGAATGCAGAAGATCACCGCACACACCACGAAACACAGGTCGATCACGTGCCCGGGAATTAAGAAATTCAGCAACCCGGTGGAGTTTGTGCTCAGAAAGTGCACAAAGCTCATCGTTTTGGGGTCAAAATAGTTTTCCGCCAGATACCACTGGGTTTTTCCTGCGTGGAACTGGTAGCGAAGGGTCAGAAAGAAGGATAGTAGTCCTCCTGCGGCGAGAAAACCCGATGCGATCACAGCGCGAGACAAACTGAAACAGGTGCTGCGAGTCAACAAGAGGCGAAGTGCGATTGTGCTCAGAATGGCAAATGCAAAAAAGACAAGGCCGTATTGAATAAGCGGCGCAATGAACAACGCCGCATAGAGCAAGGCGGGATGACCGCTTCGGGAACCGGCGGTCTCCCAACTGAGCAAGGAGTAAATCAGAATGGCCGCGAACAGGACGGCGAGCGAGTATTCGCGCACCTCCTGCGCATAACGGATCTGCGATGCCGAGACAGCAAGAATCGCCGCCGAGAAGAGCGCGGCATTGCGGCTGACTTTGACACGGACCATCACCAGCATCAGGAGAACGGCAAGGAGGCTTGCCACCACCGAGGGCGCGCGTACTGCCACGGCACTCTTCCCGACCCTCTCCGCCAGGTACAGAATGTAGGGGTGTATAACGGGCGCGCTGAATTGCCGCGTCTCCTCCAGCACTTGCGCCGAAGTTCCCCGCGATGCATTCGCGGTGACGGCTTCGTCATACCACAGGCTGCGGTCTCCCAAACGAAAAACGCGTAACCCCGCACCGACTGTGAGCAGCAACACGGCAACCACCAGGAGGAAGGACCTTGAGGAGAGGACCTGAATTTCGCCTGGTTCCGTTGCAGTCGCAATCAGCGATCGAGACATTATCTTCCCAATTCCACAAGAGTGGCGATCACCCTGTCCTGTTCAGACTCGGCAAGTCCAACCGAACAAGGAAGACTCAAGCCCTGCCGAGCAAGTTGCTCGGCCACCGGCATTGAAATCTTGTCTTCCGAGGCATGGGCAGGAGACTGATGAATCGGCTGCCAGAGCGGCCGGCATTGGATTTTTCGTGAGCCGAGCACGCGCATCAACTGGCGGGAATCCATGCGGAACGCTTCCCCGTCGACAAGGATGGTGTACATCCAGAAGGTACTCTCGGCCCATGGCGCGTTTTTCATCAATTCGATGCCCGGTAAGCCTTGGAGCCTTTCGGCATAACGAGCGGCGATCTTCCGTTTGGCGCCAACATAGGCCGGCAACTGCTCCATTTGCGCACAGCCCACCGCGGCCAGCAGATTGGTTAGGCGATAGTTGTAACCCACTTCCCCGTGGACGTATTCGATCGGGTCATCTTTGGCCTGGGTGGTGAGATACTTCGCCTTCCGCGCCCACTCCTCGTTGTTTGTGACCAGCATACCGCCGCCGCCCGTGGTGATGATCTTGTTGCCATTGAAGCTGAAACAGGCGATGTCCCCGAGACAGCCCAGGGCGCGGTCTTTGTAAGTCGCACCCAAACCCTCGGTAGCGTCTTCAATTACTTTGAGGCCAAACTTTCTTGCGACCGTCAGGATGGGATCCAAATCAACCGGGTGACCAAGTACGTGAACGGGCATTACGGCCGCGACGCGGCGCCCGGTACGCCGGTTATACAGCGTGCCGTCGCTCCAGCGGCAGTCACGCTCCAGGAATTCTATGACCCGGGCAGGATTCATTTGCCAGTAGGTGGGCTCGGCGTCAATGAACACTGGCCAGGCGCCCACATATCGGATGGCATTCACCGGCGCGATAAACGTCAAGGTAGAGACTAGGACTTCGTCTTCGGGGCCCACGCCGGCCACCAGAAGTGCGGCGTGCAACGCGGCCGTGCCGTTCACGGTGGCCACGGCATGCTTTGTTCCCGCTTGCTGTGCCACCATCTGCTCGAAACGGTCAACATAGGGCCCGACCGAAGAAACCCATGCGGTATCGAGGCATTCCTTCACATAATGCCACTCGTTGCCACGGATTTCGGGCACCGCCAAAGGGATGAAGTCGACAGCGGGAGGCGCTTCCAGAGTTGTGTCAGTTGGTTTCATTCAAGTATTGTGGCGAGTCTTGGAAAACAGGGAAATTGTGCTTTCGGGTACGTTGCAACAACTACACTCGTTTCGCAAATTGAACGAGAAATCAATTGCGGTATTTTGGGTCTTCCAGGTTTCCGACCACATTCTCCTTTACCAATCGTGCTATCTCTGCAATGCCTTGAGGAACGGTGCGGGTGGTCTTGAATCCCAACTGGTTCGATATGTGCGCAAATGATACGCGGTAGTCCCTGGGATCCTCAGTTTTGTGGACAAACTCGACCACGGCGTCGGGCGCATAAGGGCGAATCAACTCAACGAGTTGCTGTTTTTGGAAATTCTGATCCGTCGCCCCTACGTTAAACACGCAGCCGCCGACCTTGGAAGCCGGTGAGCTGAGGACCAGTTGGATAGCCCTCGCAGCGTCGGACACATGAATGTAAGGACGCCAGAATTGCTCACCAAACACTTTGAGGTGTTTCTTGGTCACCATCTCCATGGTGAACTCGTTCACTGTCAGATCGAAGCGCATCCGTGGTGATACCCCGTAAATTGTGGCGAACCGCAGCGGCGTCGGACACCAGCCATGGTTGCGACCGCTATTTAACAACGCTGTCTCCACAGCAACTTTGGTCTCCGCGTAGAGGGAAACCGGACGCAACTCCGATTCCTCGTCCACGTATTGACCGGCATCCTTCATCTTGCCGTAGTTACTGCAAGTGGAGGCAAAGACGAATCGCTCGACCTCGGCATTCTGACTCTCCTCGATCAGCGCAAACGACGCGTCAAGGTTGATCGCGCGGGCCACATCCGGCTCGCGGGAACAAGCCGGATCCCCCACCACCGCCGCCAGGTGGACGACCGCATCCTGGCCCGACACGGCGGTTCGGACCGTGGCGCGATCACGGATGTCGCCACGAACGAATTCAAACCCG
>Ga0206939_10154_pt1 | contig 19744 bp, 20 predicted proteins | sample Alteio_BWOrgHeat_10_FD_152921 | JGI IMG/M metagenome (GOLD analysis project Ga0206939, IMG submission 152921) | Enriched cells from forest soil in Barre Woods Harvard Forest LTER site, Petersham, Massachusetts, United States -... | ecosystem: Environmental > Terrestrial > Soil > Temperate forest >... | reverse complement strand
TCATAATCTTGAGCCTGAGGTTCTGCGTCGGGCTCTCGAAGGAATCATTGCCGATGGTACTCGGGCGAGTACCGTTTTAGCGCGGATCCGCGCATTCATAAAGAAGGAACCTGCTGAAAAGAGCGAATTGGAGATCAACGAAGTGATTCAGGAGGTGCTGGTCCTGACTGCCCGTGAGCTTTATGAGAATCAAGTCTTGCCTGACCACCAATTGAAACCCCATCTCCCGTCTGTGTTGGCTGATCGGGTTCAGTTGCAGCAGGTCCTGCTAAACTTGATCATGAACGGCATCGAAGCCATGGCCGCGGTAACCGATCGACCTCGTTTACTCGGGGTGCAATCTCGAATCGACGAATCTGGGGACGTACTCGTTGCGGTAAGCGACTCCGGCAGTGGCTTTGGTTTAGAGTTGGATCGCGTCTTCAATCCCTTTTTTACAACAAAAGAAAACGGTATGGGAATGGGTTTGTCGATCAGCCGCTCACTTGTTGAAAGCCATGGCGGTCGACTCTGGGCCGCGCCCAACTCTCCCCAGGGCGCTGTGTTTTCCTTCACCCTGCCAGCAAGCAGTGGGAGTCCCTCATGACTGGTGCTTCAACTGTCTTTGTCGTCGATGATGATCCATCGGTACGTTCTTCGCTGAAGTTTCTCCTGAGCACCGTGGGCCTTCAAGTTGAAAGTTTTGATTCGGCGGATGCCTTCTTGCATAAGAAGTCGCCAGATGCGCCCGGTTGTCTTGTGCTTGACGTCAGACTTCCTGGATTGAGTGGACTCGATTTTCAACGCGAGCTCGCAGCGAGAAACACTCGTATTCCGATAATCTTTCTCACCGGCCACGGCGACATTCCAATGAGTGTCCGCGCTATGAAAGCTGGAGCCGTCGAATTTCTCACCAAGCCATTCCGCGATCAGGATCTGCTGGATGCTGTTCGCATCGCACTGGAGCGGGATCGTGCCAGACGTGAACAGGATAAAGATGTAATGATCCTCCAACAGCGCTTCGACTCATTGACTTCGCGCGAGCAGGAGGTGATCTCCATGGTCGTCTCGGGCATGCTCAATAAACAAATTGCGGATGAAGCCGGTAAATAGCTTATGCCCATCGCTGGTCAGTTCCCCAAACGAAACCTCCACCGGGAACTCCTGGCCATCCTTGCGTTGAGCGGTTAGTTCGACGCCTTGCCAGTTGAGATGCCGCTTTCCAGTATCCAAATATCGTTTGAACCCGTTCTCATGCAGTTTCCGCATCATTTCCGGCATAAGCATGGTCATGGGCTTGCCGACGATCTCGATCGGGTCATAGCCAAAGATGCGCCTGGTGGCGGGATTTGCAAGGAGGATAGCCCCCTTTTCATCCATGCTGATTACTGCGTCGTTGGCTGTTTCAACAATCACGCGATGCTTTTCTTCGCTACTTCGCAGATCTTCCTCGGTGTGCTTGCGATTGGCAATTTCCTTTCGTAACTCTTTGTTGGCAGCGGCAAGTTCTGCAGTCCGTTGCGCGACGCGTCGATCGAGTTCGCTCGCGACCCGCTTCTGCTCGCTCCGGAGCCATGCCTCCTGCAACCCGATGGACGCCTGATTCGCTGCTACGCTCAGAATAAGTCTCTCCGTTTGCTGCGGAAAATCAGCTCGCTCTGACCCGGCTACGATTACGCCCATTTCACCCTGCAGCCCTAGTCCCAAGGGCACAATCGAAATGTCCCGGTCTCCCAAGGTGTTCCGCGTCCGCGGAGGCCATTCCTGAGGGTCGGTCCCCAACCAGTGTTTAAGTGCCTCGCCGATCTCGTGCGGTTGAGCCAGGTGTTTTTGCGATTGAGAGAACCGAACCATCTCGATTGGCGCCTGACCTTCAGTTTCCTTCAACCGTACATAGACGAGATCCAGCTGCAGCATACGCAGCAGCGCGTCGAGCAAGGTATGAACAATCCGGGATGGCTCACCGCCGCTCCACATGGCTGGAAGGGCGAGGACACTAATCAAATCATTCACGCAGCGCTGAAGCTGCTTGATTTCCTCTGCAGGATCTCTGGGTTGGGCATCCATGTCTCAGGCCATTGCAAGCGAACTACTCCGGCTAGCCCGCCGTTGGCGAAATTCTCGCAGGAACTCTTCCGGCGGTACAAAGAAAGGATTGTGCTGAAGGATGCCGCCGATGATGACCATGGGGTGCGTGCGCATGATGTCAATCACCGCGTCACCCCCAAAACGCCCGAGACGGTAAGTACAGATGACCGCGTCGTCGTGACGAAGCCACACGTCGTTGACCCGCGACTCGAACTCAATCACGTCATCGACATGAGACCGATCTTCCACCGCCCAGTCCATGCGACAACAAATGCGGCTGAGAGGAAATCCTCCCTTGCCGTTTCCGCTGGCCAGTTGCTCAAATACCTCCAGCATCCGATCCTGATCGAAGCGGCCATCTGGAAGGTAGACTTCGGTGTTGGTCCGAAGCTCGAGCTGCCCGCTCTGCTGCGCGAGCGCCGGGTTGATGCCCGCGGCAGTCAGGCGCCGCAAATGGTCCTGATGTTGCTCCGGGTTCAGGACGTGAACGGCTTTGTCACCGGACTTTAACCCGTCTTTGATGAACGGAAGCAGGATGCGATATTCTTCCTCGTCGTTGTTGAAAAATGCGCAGACGTGACGCGTTTCGCAAAGCTGGGAGCCGGCAAGGGAAATGGGTGCTGAGACGCTCTTCATGGTGCTTTCCTTCCGTATGGATACCGGGCAACGCGGCTAAAGCGGTTTCGCAATTACGTGGCCTGATAAAGATCGCGAGGAGTGGTTTTCCCTGGGAGAAAACCACCGGGGTCGTTTCGATCAGTTCCGCAGATTCAGCGACTCGCTACTCTGTTTTGCGTTGTGTGTTTCAGCAGTCGTGTCTCGCAACGTTCGTGCTGCAGGGAGTCTTCCTCGGCCCGGGTAACACTGCTTTTGTCGTGACATACCCCGTAACTGCAGGAGGATGCGTCCCAAATCTCGCGTTCAGTACAAGACGACCGGGAACCGTGTTTTTGTCGGAAATACACACAATCACAGACGGACCTGAGGGAATACTCGTGTTGGATCCGTCTGGGGCTTGAGGATGATGGGTGAGACAACAGGGGTGCCCTGATAAGAATGGATGGCCGTGTCACCTGCGCAGGGCTCACGGGCCGGCCCCGATACAAGATGATTTCCTCATCTTTCCGAAGCGGTTTGAGTATGTACTCTGAAAACTCCAGGACGCTTGCCCTCCACTCTCGCAGGTAGGCCTGCAAAACAGCGTCGGCAATCAGGACAAGCTAGGTCAACCAACGATGATAAATATCTATCCTGAGGGCAGAGGTTGCTCGGGCGAATGCACTCTTTCCTGCACACCGATACTAAGGTATTGCCCATACATCGTCCAGTTGCTTCATGGCGTCGGCTCTGGCCAATTCGGATCTGTGCAATCAGCTTCTCGACGTCGATGGAATGCAAAAGGAGTTGAGAACGGTCAATGGATGCTAGACGGATGCTTTTGCCAATCTCTTTACAGCTTCCTTTACCCAGGTTTTATTCCAATGGAAACAGCTCCGGCTGGAACTGAATCATCGGCTGCCTCAGGCCGAACGATAAAGCTGGACTGCCCGAAAGATAGGCCGAACAGACAAAAGACAGGGGGGACCAAAGATTAATGGAATCACCGCCTCTCACCTCCAGAGGAAACCGGAGCTCCTGGGGCATGCCGTTATCGTAATCGGGATAAGCGATAACTCCCCAGTCGGCATCCCAGGGATAATGGAAGACAGCGCGTCCGGCCCATGGCGGCAACGGACGCACTGCCTCGGTAGAGAAGGACTAAAGTGACTTCGTAATCAACACGGTGGGATCCGTGATCGTATAGGGTGATCCAGGCGCCTTCGTGATGGACGTGGCAGTGACCGTATACACGAGGAGCTGATTGGTCTTAGTCGATATGGCGTACAGGTGGTTCGATGAATCCCACTTGATGCCGTCGATCTCCATGTTAGCCATCAACCCACTGTAGGCTGTGATAGGCTTCGCACCGTTGAAGTGAAAGACCTCGAGGCCGTTTCCGGCGCCATAGCCCGTCGGGTACCCTCCGGCAACGGCGAGCAGTGTACCGGATGGAGAAAACGCCAACTCCGTGGCGGCGAAAGGCAAGGTGGGCATATCTTCCGCCGTGTTCGTGGAAACGATGTTGCCGTGGCTGTCGACCGTGTAGCTCGCCAGCTGCGGAGGGTTCGAGTCGTAAGGATCCAGTGCCACTGCCAGGTGGTTGGTTGGATCGCCGTCGACCAGTGTAGGCGTCCAGGTGATGCCGGATGGTCCGGATGGATCGGTCTCGTTCAACTTGATGGCCTGCAGAGCCCCCGACGATTCGCGTGCGAAGCCGATTAGATTCGCATTGTGCGCGTAACCGCTGATGGCATAAGCAAAGGCTTCGTTCCCCAGGATGGTAGGCGCCGTCATGTAACCGCCGGATTCCTGTGGGACGTCTGTCCAATTGTTAAAAGTAAGCACTCCGTTCTTGCCGATGGTGTAAGTCTGATAGGCGCCGCAGCTCATAGAGTTGTCCAGAAACATATAAAAGTATTTGCCCGAGTGGTCGAGAACTCCAGGCGCGCCGGCTGGCCCGCAGCTGGCTCCGGAATACTTCTGGCTGTTAATCTCCGATTCCTGCGCTTTGATGGCGCCGTTGGATGCGACCGGGTACGAATGGATGTAGTCGGTGCCGGTGGTAAAGAAGATTGACCCGGTGCTGCCAGTGATACTTCCCGTGGTATTGAAGGGTGAGCCGGATATTTTCGTGAGTTGGCCGTTAGAGGCGGCGGAGTAAGCCACCACACCGGACGAGGATTGCACGTAAACGTACGCGACTGGGGAAGACGTCGTCTTTGCTGAACTGGCGAGCGAATTGGTTTGGGCAGTAACGGCTACTGAGGTCAGTATTCCAAGGCATACGGCGGCTTTCGCTTGGTTAGCTATGCTCATAGATCTCCCTATTGCGATCAAAGATTGATTGTGATTGAAGATTGGCCCAGGGGTTGGGGGTACCCCAATCGCGAGTATAGACGAGCCTGCCTCGGACGTCCCTGTAAGCGAGAATATCTTTCGATCTACGTGCAAAACCTGCAAAGACAGGCCCTGCGTTGCATCTGGTGCCCTTTTTTATTTCAGCAGACGCGGGTCAAATTTCTGTCAATTCTCCTCTTTTGTGAGAAAAATAGAAACTAAGGGACGAGCAAATACGTCGTGCTAATCCCCGCCTAATGCAAATTGTTTTTCGGTCCGCGCGGTTGGGTAGCTCTTGGCTTCAGCCCCGGCATCCATTCTCAAAACCCATCGGCCTTCAGCTCCTGAGGTAGCTTTTCCATCCATCCGCGTGCATTCAAGGATGTCCGGGCTCAAGCCCGGACCTACCCAACCGCAGGGTTCTCACTCGTGCAAGATAACGCGAGATAATAAAAATGCGAGCTAAAGAACGGGAGAGCGAGATGAGGATACTGGCGGCCATCGATGGTTCGGAAAATAGCTACACGGCAATTGACGAAATCACTCAGCGATACTTTCCACCAGGTACCGAGGTACTCGTTCTTTGCGTGGTCGAACCCGTTTCTTTGCCCATGACATTTTCCGAGGACGGTATTTATACCCAAACCGGTGATATGCACCTCTACGATGTGATCCAGCGTGCTGGAGAGGAACGGGCGCAAGCGGTTGTCGAAAAAGCGGTAGCCAGGCTTCAGGCACGCGAGGAGGGCCGCCGATTGAAGGTGACGGCGAAGGTCCTCTCCGGGCCGCCCAAGACAGTCATCCTCGACGAAGCCGAGGCGTTTGGCGCTGATTTGATCATGGTCGGGTCACACGGCTACGGGGTGATCGAACGTTTGCTACTGGGCTCTGTGTCACAGACGGTAGCTCTCCATGCCAAGTGTTCCGTCGAGATTGTCCGCCGCCCGAAAAGGCAAACCAGCGATAGTCACTAAAGCGGTTTCGCAATCACTGTGGCCTGATAAAGATCACGAGGAGCGGTTTTTCCTGGGAGACAACCACGAAAAGGTCCTTGGCTTCAGTCTTAACAATTGCAAAACCGTTGTAGGTTCAAAGAGGGAAGTACGCTGCATTCTTCAACGCCGGCCGAGGGTGACCAAGCCCGGTTTCAGGTGCCTCCGCAGGCGGGCTGCCAGGAAGCCCCCTGGAAATTTTCGCAATATCACTCGACGCGCGCATGCCTCCAGGCGTATACCTTGCTGGCCACGAGGCCCGCAATTTGGACCCGGGCGAAAGAGGAGGTTAATGCAATGCAATACATGATCACTTGGAACGAACGTCCGCAGGGCTCGCCCATCGAGTACGAAAATGCACAGAAGCGAATCCTGGAGGTCTTCAGCCCATGGAAAGCGCCGGCCAATTTCAAGATCCACTCGTTCGTCATCCGCGTCGGTGATTGGGGCGGGTATATGTTGATGGAATGTGATGACCCGCTCGAAGTGCATAAGTTCTGCTCGATGTTGCCTGCTTTCACATTCGAGGCGCGCCCCGTCGTCCCGGTCGCCGACGCCATTCGCGTGGAACTCGAAGCGATGGCCTACCGCGATGGACTGAAGAATAAGTGAAGCCAACTCAGGCGCCGGCCCCGACAATCGTCCGAACGTGCCGGCCATTTGATTGAGGGTGGCCAAGGAGCCTCAGGCCTCCTTGGCCACCGTGCGTCGTACCCGGAAAGACACGGTTCGCAGGCCGCAAGGGACAGCGATCCTGTGCGGCAAACTATACAGTGTATAGAGAAGTGATGTACACTGTATAGCTATGGAGCCGGACGCCACCAGGGACCGCATCGCCGAAGCTGCTCTCGCAATTCTTGAAGCCGAGGGCGCAGAGAAAGTGAGCATGCGCCGCGTCGCCGGCGCCGCCGGAATCACAGCGATGGCCATTTACCATCACTTCCACAATCGCGAAGCGCTGCTCAACGCCGTCACCGATCGCGAGTTCTCCAAGCTGCGCGCATACATCGTCAAAGACCCGCATCGCGGCTCGATCGAAAGCCAGATCATGAAGGCAATGGAGGCCTACATCGACTATGCGTTCGATCGACCGCGCATCTTCGATTACGTCTTTGCGCAGCCGCGCGAGGGCGCGCGCGCCTATCCCGCGGATTTTCGCGCCCGCCGTTCGCCCACGCTCAACCCCATCGCGGATCTGCTCGACGCAGGCATGAAGGCCGGCACCCTGAAGAAGGACGATGTGTGGGAGGTGGCCATGGAGCTTTGGGCGCACATCCACGGCTATCTCGCGCTGCACCGCGCGGGCCGCTTCAATCTTCTCGAGAGCGAATTTCGTGCGCTCGTGCGGCGATCGCTCAAGAGGCTGATCCGTGGGCTCAAAGCTTAAGAAGTGGCTCGGCACTCCGTTGCCGGTCTGCGTGAGCGGGGTGCTGTATTTCTTCGGTACCGGGTTGCACCCGCACTGGTACCTCGCCTGGCTCGCGCCGATCCCGGTTCTTCTTGCCGCGCCACGGATTTCGCGACGCGCGGCAGCCCTTGCAGCGTTCGCCGCGTTCGCGTTGGGCGAATGGAATATCTTCACCTACGCACGCGCTATCATTCCCTTGCCTGTCTTGTTACTCCTGGTGATCGCTCCAGCCGCGCTCTTCGCCGCCTTCGTCCTGGCATTTCGCATGTTTGCCCGGCGCGGGCAATTGGTTCGCGCTGCGCTCAGCTTGCCTGCGCTCTGGGTGGCGTACGAGTATTTGAGCGAGTTCCGGTCGCCGCACAGCACCTTCGGCAACCTGGCTTACACGCAGATGGATTTTCTTCCCATCCAGCAAATCGTCTCGCTGACCGGCATATGGAGCGTCTCGTTCCTTCTCTTCCTGCTTCCTGCAGGGATCGCTGCGATCTTTGCCCCTCGAGCCGCGCTGCGGCAGAAGATTGCCGTCGCACTCGGAGCGCTGGTCGTTTTCGCCGGCGTCCTCGGGTTCGGCTGGCAACGGCTTCACTCCGGCTCACAAGGGCATGCGGTGCGCATCGGATTGATCGACACCGACACCGCGCGATATCCCGACGGTGAAGCATCTCTCGCGTTGGTTCGCGCATACGCAGAACATATTCCTTCGCTGGCTCGCGATGGGGCGGAGGTCGTCGTGATCCCCGAGAAGATCGGCCGCTTCCAGGAAAGCGAAGTCGGCGAGTCGGACCGCATCCTTGAACAAGCCGCGCAAGACAACCATGTCACCATTGTTGCCGGCCTGCTCCACCTGCCCAACTTGAATGAAGCGAGAATCTATTCGCCCCAGGGATCGCTTGAGGCGACGTACGAAAAGCATCACATGCTGCCGCCCTTCGAGTCGGACCTCGTCGCGGGAAAGACACGAACCCTGTTGCATCGGCCTTCCGGTAGATGGGGAGTGGAGATCTGCAAGGACATGGATTTTCCCGCGCTCTCGCGCCAGTACGGAGCGGACGGCATCGGCCTGCTGCTCGTGCCGGCATGGGATTTTGTTGCAGACGGTTGGCTGCACGGGCGCATGGCGATTCTGCGCGGCGTCGAAAGCGGGTTCAGCATTGCGCGGTCGGCCAAGCAGGGCACACTCACCATCACTGACGATCGCGGCCGCGTGCTTGCGGAACGAACCACCGGTTCAGCCGGATTCGACACCGTGGTAGCCGATGTGCCGGTCGTGAATGAGCCCACGTTCTACGGTCGCGCCGGCGATTGGTTCGCCTGGTTCGACCTGGCGCTGGTGGCGATCATTTTTCTCTCGCCGGGGCTGCGTCCTTTGCGCAGCGCGAAGTGAAGCGACAAGCGGCGTGAATCGAAAGCTCTGCCAGTTATGAATGCCCCCTCTGCCCACTGGACGTCAGCCAGAGCTCCCAAGGACCGGGGAGCGACTCGTCTCGTTTCTTGTGTTTTCCAAAGTGCCACTTCCGTCACCGGGTGGATTAAGCTTTAAGCTTTTTTGATGTAGGCTGAAGAGCAACTTCTCGTATTCGCAGCAGGCGATCGGACCGTCAATGCCATGGGCACCGCCGCAGCCTCGATAGCCTGGGCCCGCTCGCTTCCGTATCGGTTTACTCTTGGGGTTACGTTTTCGCCTGTTCCCAGTTTTTCACCACCAAAGATAGAATCACCACCAACGTGCTACGCTCGTCGATGCCGCAGTTACAGGTCTCGGACTTTGTCTGTTTACCATGGTTGGACTGGCGGCTGATAACCCGCTGGTGGGCACATGGAAATTAAAGTCGTACGTCTGGACCACGACTGACGGTAAGATCTCAAGCGTGTTCGGCGAACATCCGACCGGTTACCTTAGTTATTCGGCGGACGGGCGCATGTACGCAATGGGCACGGCGGAGGACCGTATCGCGCCGCACGATATAGTTCCCTCGGACAAGGAACGGCTAGAGCTTTACAAGACAATGTTCGCGTATGCGGGTACCTACTCGGTGGAACCGGACAAGGTTGTCCATCACATCGACAATTCGTGGAACCAGATCTGGAATGGCACCGATCAAATTCGATTCTATAAGCTTTCAGGCGATACTCTGACGATCACCAGTGCGCGTGCCAGAAGCCCCTATGACGGCCAGGACGGGCAATTCGTCCTTGTATGGGAGAAGGTCAGAGAAGCGCGCTGAAACGAGACTCCACGAAACTCCGTTACGGCGCCGTCGGCACCCACTTCAATTTTGCTATCTGAATTCCCTTCAAGTTCGGAAGCAAGACTGCGATATAGGTGTTCCCCTCGGATTCGATGATCTCAGGAGCTGCAAACGGCATCGTCTCGACCAGGTAACGATCGTTGTCCAGGCCAAAATCGAGCGGATCTTTCGAACGGTAAACCTTGAACTGTGCGTCCTGTCCAGTTTGCGGGTTGTGGCCGTAATACTGGTTGCGCAACAGGTAATAGTAGCCCGACGTCTTCTCGTAATAGACGAAGGGACATTCAGCTGAATATTTTCCGCTGCCTCCCGACCCGCCGTACGCTACTTTTTTCCCCTCGCTCCAGTGCACCAGGTCCTTCGATGTCCGGGCAAAATCAAACCCATGGCCGTCCGGATACGCGGTGTAATAGATGTAGTAAAGGTTTTTGATCTTAAGGACCATGGGGTCGCGCGTGTTGTTTCCGGCCCCTTCCCCAAACATCCCGGATTTGCCATCAGGCAGGAGCTGGCGGGCAAAGGTTTTGCCGTCTTTGCTCTTCGCCATGGCGATGTGCTTCCACTCCCCATAAAACATGTAGTAATCGGATCCCTGCTTGAGCACGAAAGGCGCTTGCAGTCCCCCTTCCGTCTCCCCGAAACCTGAATCGGCCATCATGGCAATTCCCATGGGAGTCCAGTTGCTATCCGTTAGCTTGTCAGCTTGCCAACGATAAAACAGGCGAGTCTTTCCCGGAACCAATGTACTTCTGATGCAGGACCATAGCTGCCATGTCCCGTCCGCTGCTTGCCAGATGCCAAAATCAACCGGCTGCTGGGTGGGCGACGTATACTTGCCCAGATCCGGATCCCCAGCGACTTGCCAAAAGTCACCGTCAATCTGGGGCACCAAAACCTGGTCGGCTCCGAAACATACTTCGAGAGTAGTCGCTGGTAGCAAGAGGAACAAGAAAAGTTGGATCAGTAACTTTCTCACTCTATCTCCTTTGTAACAGAACCTGCCAAACCGATTGGAGTCGTTATTGCTTTGATATGGGTTCGGGCTTCACAGAGACCCCTGGCCGAGCGCCTACAAACATGAATGTAGTGAATGATTTGCTCAGCCAGTGTATGAATCATACCTGCCCGCTGGAGGCAAGCGGAGAGAGGGGAAACAACGCACTGTCACCGCGAATCAGCTTTCGTGAAAGTGCCCGTTCGGTCCACGAAACCTCCAAGTCTGATGGCCGCGGGTCACGGCTGTTTCACCTATTCCGTTTGAAGAGAGCCGTATTATTCAAAATGGAGAAAACGAATGTATTCGCGAACCAAGCCTGATTCACGCCTGCCCAGCATCGACGCCCTTCGTGGGGCCGTCATGGTCCTGATGGCTCTGGACCACGTTCGTGATTTCAATTACGTCGGTGTCGTCTTATTCTCGCCGACTGATCTCACCAGGACTACTCCTGAGCTCTTCCTCACGCGCTGGGTCACCCACTTTTGCTTGCCGGTTTTCATGTTTACTGCAGGAATGAGCGCATTTCTTTGGTCGCACCGTGGGAATCACACCCGCGGCCAGCTCTCTTGGTTCCTGTGGACTCGCGGAATTTGGTGCATATTCCTGGAGCTGACTGTGATGCAGTTCGCGTATAACTTCAATTTTTCCTCAAGATTTCTGGTTCTTCTTCTCATTCTCTGGATCTTCGGCGCCTGCATGCTCGCGATGGCTGCACTGATTTATTTGCCTGCCCGCTGGCTGACTTCGCTGAGCGTAGTAGTCATCGCACTCCACAACTGCCTGGATCGGGTCAATGCATCGCGGTTCGGTTCTGCGGCCTGGGCTTGGAATCTACTTCACCAACCAGGCGTATTCACGTTCGCGGGCAGGCAAGTGCTGGTGTCCTACACGCTGCTGCCATGGATTGCCGTGATGGCTGCCGGCTTCTGTTTTGGTCGAGTCTTCACGCTTGAGGCTGCAGCCCGCCAGCGGATCATGTTGAGAATCGGCTTGTCTTTGACAACCGCTTTCGCTGTGATTCGGGCGATCAATCTCTATGGGGACCCGGCGCCCTGGTCGGTTCAGAAGTCGCCCGCGTTCACTGTTCTTTCATTTCTGAACTGCACGAAATATCCGGCATCTCTAGACTTTCTCCTGATGACGCTGGGGCCTGCAATCTTGGTTCTCGCCTGTCTCGAGCGGTGTTCTCTAAGCGCCGCCAATCCGCTGGTCGTCTTAGGGCGCGTGCCGCTGTTTTACTTTGTCCTGCATTTTTACGTCATTCACACGCTGGCGATGCTCATGGCGTGGATCCGCTATGGCCGGTCGGTCTTTTCGTTCATCTTCAACCCGCTTCCGTCCATGGGCGGACCCCAGCAGCTCTTCCCGGCAAATTTTGGTTATAGCCTGTGGATCGTCTACTTATTGTGGGCCCTCATCGTCGTGTCGCTCTATCCCCTCTGCAGATCGTTTGCAAGGGTCAAAGCAACGCGCCGCGCCTGGTGGCTAAGCTACCTCTAACGCGGATGGATATCGAGGGTTGATGGAATGTGGTTTGCGGTCGGTTATGGCGGAGAGGGACTCATATCTAGCCGCCAAGAGCTGGCACTTTGATCGTCGCATAGTGGCAGCTCCGTCCAGGAAACTTCGGACTTGTGGGTGTTCAATAGCCAACACACTTGTCCAAATTAGCTTTTTCCCTGCTTCGCTCTGCCGGTCACGGCGACGAGTCGAGTGCCCGTTTAGCTGGGAAGAATGAATGTGCGACCTAATAGTTCGTCAAGGCCCGGAGAGCCTGCCCTGAGCTAGTCGAAGGGGCCGTCGGCTAAACGTGAGCCCAGTCCGCAAGGGCTGGGACATCAATCGATGATGATCCTGAGCGCCGGAGGTGCGGCCCTCACGCTCTGCTACCCGCCTAATTTCGCCATACCCGGGCCCCAGCACAAGCTGATCCAATGAAATCAACGCGACGGAATCGACCAATCAGCCAATTTGGACAGCTCTCAATAGCTAACGAACCGGACAGTTGTGACCCTCTCTCTCACGGGAGGTTCCCGGGTTCGTGGCTGCGTGACTCTGTTGCCGCCGATGGGCCCCGGCACTGGCCAGACCCGGTCCTTCCTCGGTTATCGATACACTGAACAGATGCGTACGGTCCAGACTATCCGTTACGTCCTCCCGCTGCGCGAGGGCGGCTCACTGCCCGCGATCGTCGAGGCGGACGACCTCGGACTCTACGTGGTGAAGTTCCGCGGAGCAGGGCAAGGCCCGCTGGCGCTGGTCGCGGAACTGGTCGCCGGTGAGATCGGCCGCATGCTGGGGTTGAACGTGCCGGAGCTGGTTTTTGCCGAAGTGGACCGAGCGCTGGGACGCAACGAACCGGACGCAGAGATTCGTCATCTGCTCAAGGCGAGCACGGGGCTGAATCTTGCGCTCGACTATTTGCCCGGCTCGACCACGTTCGACCCTGCGGCAGGCGACCGGGCGACCCCGGAGATTGCTTCTTTGGCGGTGTGGTTTGACGCCTTCGTGCAGAATGTAGACCGCAACCCGCGTAACCCGAATCTGCTGATGTGCATCATTCGCTGTACTTTATCGACCACGGTGCGGCGCTGTACTTCCATCACGACTGGGGGACGGCGGAGCAGAAGGTGGAGTCGCCCTTCGCGGCCATTCAGCAGCATGTGCTGCTGCCGTGGGCGAGCGCGATTGCAGACGCGTCGGCGTTAGCCCAACAACGCCTCACCCCCGCCGTGCTGCGCGCGATTCTTGAGCAGGTCCCCGATGCCTGGATCGCTTCCGGCTCCACGACTGCGGAGGAACGGCGCGCACAGTACCTTGCGTACCTGACTCACCGCCTGGCGTCAGCAGTAAACTTCGAACAGGAGGCGATCCGTGCTCACCAAAGCTTCGTTTGACTACGCCGTACTGCGCGTGGTCCCGCGCGTGGAACGGCAGGAGTTCCTCAATATCGGCGTCATCGTCTTTTGCCTGGAGAAGCGCTTGCTCGAAGCCAAGGTCCAGGTTGACGAGGCGCGGCTGCGAATATTGTGGCCGATGCTCGACCTCGAAACGGTGAAGCAGCACGCGGACGCGGTGGTACGCATCTGCGCAGGCGACGAGACAGCCGGCCCGGTCGCCAGGCTCTCGCAGAGAGAACGTTTCCAGTGGCTGATCGCGCCGCGCAGCACAATCATCCAGACCTCGGCGGTGCATTCGGGGGTTCTTATGGAAGACGATTCGCTCGCGGATAGGTTGGAGCGGCTGTTTCAGCAGTTGGTGGGGATCGCGGAGTTAACGAAACCACCAGACCCCGTGGCCGCTGTCGGCACGGCTTGAGTGCCCGAGGACATCGATACCCACACGATACGAAAAGAACGCAGAGAAAGGTGACAGACGAAGTGGCAGTTTGAGCCTTCGTTAACGTTCGGAGTATCGCAAAAAGGCGGTCTTCCAAGAGTGTCAGATCCGTCTGGTCTTGACCCGGATGACTTGACTTACATCACATTGAGCGCGGTCAGGTGAGCACGGGGACCTTAGCGTTGGAAGCTGTTAGCGAAGAGGACGCGGTGAGCACCTTGGAAATTTGCGCAGCATCCTTGATCGAATTGCGGCCCATCGCAACGGCATAGAGCGCCGCGGCATATGCGGTGGCAAACGATGTGCCGCTATATAGGGCGCCGCTCGTTCCACTTGCGACATCCTCGCCAGGAAGAGCAAGGACGTCGAGTTTATTAGCGGCGTCCCAGTTCGAAGCTGGCCAAAGAGCAGTGCCGCGAGCATCCAGGGCTGCAATGGGGATTGCGCCCTGATAGGCGGCCGGGCGAGCGATCGAGCCGATGCCGTCATTGCCTGCCGCCGCGAGGATGGCCCGGCTTCCCCCATCGGAGGCCCAGTCGATCATTTTCGCAAACACCTCGGAGCGGGCCGCCCTCCGCACCAGACCGCAGACGTGGCATGGGTTGTCGACCGCGAGAATCTGCCTGTAGCTGAATGTCACGACGTGGGCGCCGAGTTGAACCGCGTGCGCAAGCGCGTGCAGCGCATCCCATTCGGTGCTCTCCTGTCCAGCCATTCGAAGTGGAATCACATCCGCTCCCGGTGCAGACTCTGCGATGAGAGCTGCAACCAAGGTTCCGTGTCCTGAAGTAGAGGCGTCGCCGGATATCAGGTCCTGGCCGGCAGCGACCGGAGACGGCGTTGGCGACCCCGGCCAGAAGGTACTGTCAAACCCGTTGTCCAGCACTGCCACCGTGATCCCGGCGGCTTCCCCCGGCTTCGCCGTGTCCAGTCCAACCTGTCTGAGGTAAGTGGGATGGTTGCCGCTAATCGTGAAGGGATCGGGAACGGCCTCCGGAGTTCCAGCGGCTGTATGCAACTTCCAATTGGGAGAGGCGTGCAGCTGTTGGTTCCGGTTATGAACAAGATCTGCAATCGTTCTCGTGTCGCTGAGGGCGAAATCGAAATACACGCCGCGAAGCTCATCGACAAACGAGAGTTCCTCGCCATCCGGGACCTTTGCAAGCTCCACGTGAAACGGAGGGCGGGAGAACACCCATTTGCCTTCCGGCCTACGTTCGTGCCCCTCGACTTTCTGCGCAGCTGGAAGTGGTTGCTCCATTAAGGTGTCGAGATTCTGCAGCAGGCGGACCTCGTATCGCTCGCTGATCGCGCGCAGAGCGGCCAACGCTACCGCTGCCGCTGGTCCGTCGCCGCGTGGCCTGGTCACAACAACCTGGCCTCCGACAAAATCACACATTTTCGTCCTCGAACGGATCGTCGGTGAATGCTTTGTCGAGATTTATGCTGACGGCGGCCTGCAACTCCGCGGTTTTTCCACCCCACCACTTTCGGCGCAGTTTAATGCAATGGTAGAGAGGAAATGATTTTGCGCTGACGGATTGATAGACTCCATCGGTCGACGATGAAGAGGAGAAGCCAAACTTTGGATCGGCTAGATTGATCCCTGCAACATTGTCTGGCAGGGCAACGCTGGCGCTTAAAAGGACGCTGGAATTTTGCGCAGAAGAAGCAATTACCGTGGCGGGACTGGCTTCGATCATTTCCGTCACTAATACGTAGTTACTCTCCCATTGGCCGTTCTTGGCCAGCCCGAGCACGGCCCTTTTGGCCGCGTCGACATCGACCAGCCTGTGATATGTACCTGCAACATAGTCGAGTACAAAACCCGCTATTGCGGAAAATGATACTTTCACCGCAGCCTGCGCACCAACCCCGGTTGCCGTTGTTGCGCCGCCTTCGACGGTTGCGGCTCGATTCCTGCTCGCGTGGTGTGACCAGGTAGCGGCAGCGGACACGGGCTTCGATTCCGTGCGAAATATCACACCTGCACCCAGCTTGGTTTGAATATTGCTAACGTAGCTCAATCCACCGTTGCTGTCATGCTGGACGATGTCCCCGATCTTCAGGGGAAACTCGATGGGGAAAGTTCCCCACCAGGTCGTTTTTTCATGAACAGCATTGGGGTATGTTTGCGGCGCACTCATCAACCACCTCCACATGAAGCCGATCTGGCGATTTTCACAGCAGTGTACTCTCGAACGGAACCTGGCACAACGATGTCGGGGTAGCCGCTTCAGTTACCCACAAGTTGAGCTGCAGGAAGGAAGCCGATTCGGAGGTGTGCTGGGCGCGAGAGACACACGTTTCACAGATTTCTGGAGTATGTTGCTTACGCGCGACATAACGACCTTGGAGTAGGTCAATATTAACGTCATCGGACCAGGTTATGAGCTGAGCGATTTGGCTTATCTCCGGTTAATTATCGAACCTTACTTTGTGGGCGCGTTGCGGATACGCAAAGTTTCGCTGAGGGGGCGGACCAGAAGTTTGTTGATGCTTGGGTGATGGGCGAACCAGACGCGGCCATTGCCGGACTAGGCTACATCCGTTCCGGCGTTGAGTGCTGAAGGTCTCATCCCCTTGGAAAGAGTGACCTTGGACGGCACTAAGATCAAGCCCAATGCGTCCGGTTCCTCGCGGCAGGAAACACAAAATCCGTGCTTGCACGACATTACACCTTATGGTGTAATGTCCGTCATGGATCAACTCACTGATGTGTTGACGGCCATATCCCATCCGACGCGGCGGGCGATCATAGCGCAACTCGCAAATGGCCCAGCCCGATTTCTGGATATCGCAAAGCCGCACGACACCGCCTTGAATGCCGTCACCAAGCATCTCAAAATGCTCGAACGAGCCGGGCTCATCGATCGCCGGAAGCAGGGCCGTGAGGTCCTGATTTCGTTTCGGGGCGAGCCGCTACGAGATGTTGTTGGATGGCTGCACGAGTACGAACGGTTCTGGAACCAACGCCTCGCTCAATTTGAGCAGTACTTTCGCGAAGCGAAAAAGAAACAACACAAGGAGAAGAAGTAGATGGCGGACGCTACCAAGACTCTCGAAATCAAAGTGGAACGAACCATTCCCGCAACCGTGAGCGAGGTGTTCGACGCATGGTTGAATCCGAAGGTTCCCGGCAATCCGTGGAACATGGCCGAAAAGCTGCTTTTGAATCCGCAGGTAGATGGATTCTTTTACTGGAAGGTCAAGCACATCGCGCACTACGGACGGTTTACCGAGGTCGAGCGCCCCCGCCGTCTTGAGCACACCTGGGTTTCCCCAAACACGCTCGGAAACGAATCGGTCGTGACCGTCACCTTCGAGGAGTTCGGAGAGCAAACCCGCATGACCCTCGTGCATGCCGGCCTACCGGACACGGACGCCGGTAGGGGCCATGAAAAGGGCTGGAACTACTTCGTGGATCTGTTCCCTAAGCAATTCGCAAAACCCTCATGAGGAGAATTAGCAGATGAACACCCTCACAGATGGAAAGCAGGCCTGCGGATACGCGCCGGTGAACGGCTTGAATCGGTACTACGAGATCGAAGGAACGGGCACTCCGCTTGTCTACATCCCCCCTGCCTTCGCATGCTCGGGGATGAACTCATTCCCGGCGCTGGTCCGCAACCATTCAGTCATTACGGTCGATCTCCAGGGGCATGGTCGCACTGGCGATATCCCAGACCGTCCGCTAACGATCGGACAGCACGCCAGCGACGTAGTGGGCCTGTTGCGACACCTCGGGATAGCGAAAGCGGACTTTTTCGGCGAGAGCTACGGCGGGGCGGTCGCTGTGTGGATCGCTCTCCACTTTCCTGAGTTCGCCGGTCGTATCGCCACCTACGGAGCAACTTTTGGCCCCCCGCAGATCGCCGTCGACTCGAAAATGTTGCAGCTCAGTACACCCCCAACGCCTGAATCCAAAAGCCTCCAGTTTCAAAGAAACCATTACAAGAGAGTGGCTCCGGCTCCTGAATATTGGCCCAGGATTTGGGACAAAGTGTGCAGTATGCGGTGGGAAGGATTCTCGAAAGATGAATTGGTTTCCATCCAGGCACCAGTTCTCATTGCCCTTGGAGACCATGACTTCGTTCGTCTGGAGCACGCCGTCGAGACATTCCGAAGGATTCCTGGCGCCGAACTTGCGGTGATTCCGGATGCCGGCCACTTTGCCCTGTTCTCGGAACCAGACAAGGTAATGCCTGTAATCGCGGCGTTCTTGGGGAAGAGTGAAGCTAGCCTTCCGATCGCTACCGGAGAAACGGGATATCGGCCCGGAGAGACAAGATAAGACAGAAAAGGGAGATCATCCTAGGTCTGAAACGGAACCTCAGATTAATATTGGCGAGGAGATAAGGCCGAAGATGCGGAATCACAGGAAACGCAAAGTATCCTCTCTTGTATTGTCTGGCGCGTTGGTGACCTTGACCTCTCTGGGCACGATGCCGGCGTACGCCGCGGAGCATCCGGCTTCGAAGCCAGGCCAGCGCGATGTCGACTGGCCTGTCTACACCGGGCAGGTGGAAGGTCAGCACTACTCACCCCTGACCCAGATCGACCGGACAAATGTGACGAAACTCAAGGTCAAGTGGACCTACGACACAGGGGAAGAGGGCATCATCGAGACCAACCCTCTGATCGTCAGGCGGGTTCTCTATGCGTATACGCCATCGGAGAAAGTAATCGCTCTCGATGCTGCCACGGGAAATCTCCTTTGGAAGTTCGATTCCGGCATTGAGGCAGAACACTGGGCGCGAGGATTAACTTACTGGACGGACGGCAAGGAAGACCGAATCTTCGCCGGAGTGATGAACTACCTCTATGCGCTCGACCCTAAGAGCGGAAAGCCGATTCCTTCTTTTGGCGAGGATGGCAGGGTCGATCTGAGAAAGAATCTTCGCGGCGACTACCGGGACCACTACGTTTCTATGGACACGCCGGGTCTCATTTATAAAGACCTCATTATCGTGGGCGGAGAAATGATGGAGACCCTTCCTGCGCCACCTGGAGATATCCGCGCCTACGATGTTCGCACGGGAGAGCTTCGATGGAGCTTCCACACCATTCCGCACCCTGGAGAATTCGGCTATAACACGTGGCCACCGGATGCCTGGAAAACTTCGGGCGCGGCGAATAACTGGGCCGGAATGTCACTCGATGCGGCACGCGGAATTGTCTACGTTCCAACCGGCTCCGCGGCCTTTGATTTCTATGGCCACGACAGGATCGGCGATGATCTTTTCTCTGACACCTTATTGGCCCTCGACGCAAATACCGGTAACCGAATCTGGCATTTTCAGGGCGTACACCATGACCTATGGGATCGAGACTTTCCTTCGCCTCCTGTGCTCTTAACGGTCAAGCGTGATGGAAAGTCCATCGACGCGGTCGCCCAGACCACCAAGACCGGCTACCTGTACCTCTTTGATCGGGTCACGGGAAAGCCACTCTTCCCCATCGAGGAGCATAGCTTTCCCGCCAGCACGGTTCCTGGTGAAGTTGCCTCACCAACCCAGCCGATACCGCTCAAGCCCGCACCCTACGCTCGGCAACTGCTCACCGAAGACATGCTGACGAATCGAACCCCGGAAGCGCATGCGTGGGCCGTAGAGCAGTTTCGCACCTTTCGCAGCCAGGGACTGTTCATTCCTTTCGCTCTGGACAAACAGACCGTCAGCTTCCCTGGGTTCGATGGCGGGGCCGAGTGGGGCGGTCCGGCAGTCGATCCGAGAACCGGAGTCATCTACATCAA
>Ga0206939_10153_pt1 | contig 19749 bp, 18 predicted proteins | sample Alteio_BWOrgHeat_10_FD_152921 | JGI IMG/M metagenome (GOLD analysis project Ga0206939, IMG submission 152921) | Enriched cells from forest soil in Barre Woods Harvard Forest LTER site, Petersham, Massachusetts, United States -... | ecosystem: Environmental > Terrestrial > Soil > Temperate forest >... | reverse complement strand
TTGCGGACGACGGACCGGTTGTTTGAGGGTGTTGCGGACACGGAGCATCCGCAGGGTGTTGCGGCGTTGGTGCGGCCTCGTGCGGCATCGTTCGATGATTTGTTGAGAAAGCCGGAGGGTGCTTGTTCCCCGCTGCTGGTTGTGCTGGCTGGCGTGCAGGATCCGGGGAATGTCGGGACGATTATTCGAACTGCGTCAGCGTTTGGAGCGACCGGAGCGGCGACGGCGGCTTCGGGACAAAGTGGGACGGCAAGTCCCTATTCACCGAAGGCGTTGCGTGCTTCGGCAGGAGCGGCGTTGCATCTACCGATCGTAGCAGGGATGTCGTTGCCGATTTTGCTGACGCAGTTGAAGGTGGCGGGCGTGCGAACGCTTGCATCGGTGGCGCATGCGACTGGCGATGGTGACGGCGATGCTGAGAACGTTGTGCTGGCTCCGTGGGATGTGGATTGGTGCCAGCCGGTGGCATTGCTGGTTGGGAATGAGGGCGCGGGATTGCCTCGCGAAGTCGAACAGAGCGCGGATGCGCGGATACGCATTCCGATGGCGAGTGGGATTGAGTCGCTGAATGCGGCAGCGGCGGCGGTCGTTTTGTTTTATGAGGCGGCGCGGCAACGGAAGATTGTTCTGAATATTGGTGGCAAAAAGGCGTGAGTCTCTTTTCGAAATTGCCTGAACCGGCCGAGCCAGATGTACCGGCGGCGCATCAGCCGCTTGCCGAGCGGATGCGGCCGCGCACGCTGGATGAATTTATCGGCCAAGAGAAGTTGCTCGGACCGGGCAAGCCGCTGCGCGTTCAGATCGAGAACGATGATTTGAGCTCGATGCTGCTCTGGGGGCCGCCGGGGTGCGGTAAGACGACGCTGGCGCGCATGATTGCGCGGCTCACGAGTTCGGAGTTCGTGTCGTTTAGCGCGGTGCTCGCGGGGATCAAAGAGATCAAGGAAGTGATGGCGAACGCGGAGCGGAAGGCGCGCGGCGGGCCGCGGACGATTGTTTTTGTGGACGAAGTGCACCGATTCAATAAGGCACAGCAGGATGCGTTTCTTCCGTATGTCGAGGCTGGCCACATTATTTTTATTGGTGCGACGACGGAGAATCCGTCGTTCGAGGTGATTTCGCCGCTGCTGTCGCGGACGAAAGTCTACATTTTGGAGGCGCTGCCGACGCCGTTGATTGCGACGCTAATGCGTCGAGCGCTGAACGACAAAGAGCGAGGATTGGGCAACGAGAACGTCGAGGCGAGCAATGAGCTGCTGGAGCGCATTGCGTCTTACGCGGCCGGCGACGCGCGGTATGCGTACAACACACTCGACCTTGCGGTGCGGGCCGCTGTGCCCGACAGCGACGGCGTGCGGCATTTGACGACGGAACTGCTGGAAGAGGTGCTACAGCGGAAGCTGTTGCGCTATGACAAGGCGGGAGACGAGCACTATCAACTAATTTCGGCGCTGCATGAGTCGGTGCGGAATTCGGATCCAGATGCGGCGCTGTATTGGCTGGCGCGGATGATCGAGTCGGGCGAGGATCCCTTATATCTGGCGCGGCGCATGGTGCGGATGGCGAGCGAGGATATTGGATTGGCGGAGCCGGGCGCGCTCGCGGTGGCGATTGCCGCGAAAGAGGCGTTCGATTTCATCGGCGTGCCGGAAGGTTATCTTGCACTGGCTCAGGCCGCGGTATATCTTTCGCTCGCGCCGAAGTCGAATGCTTTGTACACGGCGTATGGCGACGTGTTGGAAGATATTCGCAACACGGAGCCCGAGCCCGTACCGATACATTTGCGAAAGGCGCCAACCGGATTGATGAAGAATCTTGGGTTTGGCAAGGGTGTGAAGCACGCGCACGATTACGCGGACAAGATGAGTGACATGCAGTGCCTGCCGGATAATCTGGCCGGGAGAAGCTATTACAAGCCGACGGATCAGGGGTTTGAGCAGAGGATTAGACAGCGGCTGGAAGATATTCGCAAGATCAAGACAAAGATGAGGTCGGAGTCTTGAGTCGACGATTGGCCTGGCTTAGCGCAGCAGTTCTGTTATTCCCCTCTGGACTTTGGGCCGATAGCAACAAACCGAGGCCGAAGATTTGGGGAATTTTTTCCGTCACGCTGTCCAGCACAGATTTTTCTGCCGCGCGTGCGTTTTATCCGAAAGCTCTCGATCAGCCAGCCGACCAATGCAACTGGTGTGAACAACCCCCGTATTCCTGGAAAGGGATGTTTTTACCGTCGGTACAGAGGTTGCAGTTTGAAAGGCCTGCAGACGGTCGATCTTCCGATCACGTCGGGTTGGTTACGTTCGCGACGGATGATGTTCAGGGCATGTTGAAGTATCTGGAGCAGAACAAGATCAAAATTGATCGCGTGAGACCAAAAAGGGACTTTCGCCGCGAGCTTGTGCTTGACGGTTCAGATACTGAAATGATCGTGTTCCTGCGTGATCCTGAGGGGCACAGAATTGCTTTCATCCAAATGCCGGCTGAGGTGTGTCTATCGCATCTGCACACTGCAGACCTCCGCATCGTCCACGCTGGCATCATAGTGAGAGACGTCGCGGCAGAAGATCGTTTTTACCGAGACATTCTCGGCTTTCATCTCTACTGGCATGGCGGTCGCACCGAGGGCAAAGACGACTGGGTTGCAATGCAGGTTCCGGATGGCACGGACTGGGTCGAATATATGCTGAACATTCCGCCAAATGCGGATCAGCGCACCCTGGGGGTAGCGAGTCACATTGCCGTGGGCGTCACGGACATTCGAGCCACACAGGGCCGCTTGATGGAAGACGGTGTAAAGCTGAACGAAGAGCCTGTACTCGGGCTTGATGGGAAATGGCAGATCAACCTATACGATTCTGACAAGACTCGAATCGAATTTATGGAATTTGCGCCCAAGGCGAAGCCCTGCTGCAGCGAGTTCACGGGCACCCAGCCAGGTCCTCAGTGAAATCGGCAAGTCTTCCAGAAAAGTCATCTGAGCAATTCGCAAAAGGTAAGTTAAAATCGCGGCCGTTAAATTCCTGAGGTGAATATGCGTCTTCGACGTCAGATCGCGCTGTTGTCTGGGTTTGTGGCTGTGACGCTCGCCGGTGTTGCCGCGCTGTATGCGGCCGCGGAGCGGCCGGAGATCACGAATATCGCGCTGGTGCGGATTCGCGTGACGGATATGAAGAAGTCGTATCCGTTCTATTCGAAGGTCATTGGGTTGCCGGAGGCGAAGTCGGGGTGCTTCACGAAGCCGAGCGCAACGGTGAAATGTTTCAACGTGAATTCGCTACAGAAGATTGAGCTGGTGGCGAACGATCCGGGCGACGGGAAAGATGGGATTGAGGCGGTCGGCTATCACGTGCGCGATGCCGGTCTGATGGGGGAATATTTGACATCGAAGGGAGTACAGGTCAGCGAAGTGAAGAAAGATAAGGCGGGCGATAAATACATCGAGGTGCGCGATCCGGAGCAGCATCGCGTGATTTTCATTTCGTCGGGGACGGGAGTGGTCAGCAACATCGCGATTTCACCGCAGAGCAATCAGCTGATTCACACGGGATGGGTGATTAAGGATCGCAGCGCGGCGGATGCGTTTTATCGCGACATTCTCGGCTTCCATTTGTACTGGCAAGGCGGGATGAAGGACACCGAGACCTCGTGGGTGGCGATGCAGGAGCCAAACGGAAATACTTGGCTGGAATACATGCTGAATATTTCGCCGACGGCAGACCACCATACCCTGGGCGTCATGAATCATATTTCGTTGGGAGTGGTGAGCATCAAGGAAGCCGAGACGCGCTTGATCAAGAACGGGTGGAAGCCGACGGAACAGCCGAAAGTCGGGCGCGACGGGAAATGGCAGCTCAACGTTTACGATCCGGACGATACGCGCGTGGAGTTTATGGAGTTTAAGCCGGCGGAGAAGCCTTGCTGCAGCGAGTTTACGGGAACGCATCCCGGGCCGCAGTGATGAGGCGATTGCTGGGTGGAGTTCTGCTTCCCGGGATCGTGGCGATTGCGGCGGTGCTTTCTCTGCACGCAGCGCCCGTGGATGATCACACGGCGCGACCGAAGATTACCGGAATCGATCACGTGCGACTCTACGTCAGCGATGTGACGAAGTCATACGCGTTCTACGGGAATGCATTCGGGCTGCACGGGTTAGCGGGCACATGTTCGTTTAATGCCCAGAAATGTCTTGCGGTGAATTCGCATCAACTCGTGGAACTGGAGAGAGTTTCCTCTCCGGCGCCGCAGAATTGGGTCGCAGAGATTGGTTTCGCTACGAATGATGTCGTGGCGCTGCGGGGATATCTGCAGGCTCATGGAGTGAATCCGGGAAAAATTTCGGCCGAGGGCGCCGGCGTGGCGCACTTTGAAGTGCGCGATCCGGAAGGTAATCGCATCGCGTTTGTGCAGCGACCGGAAATAGGGACTGAGTATCCGGCTTCGGCGAAGGAGATTGGCAACAAATTGTTGCACGCGGGATTTGTCGTGAAAGACATGGCGGCGGAAAACAAGTTTTATCGGGATGTTCTTGGATTCCGCGTGTATTGGTACGGCGGATTCAAAGACAACGATATCGATTGGTATGAGATCCAGGTGCCTGACGGCGGCGACTGGATCGAGTACATGCTGAATATTCCGGCGAACGCGGATCACAAAGAGTTGGGAGTGCAGAATCACTTTTCGCTGGGAGTGAAGGACGCGAATGCAGCGGCGGCTCAATTGAGGAAGCAGGGATTGAAGGCTTTTGATGGGCCGGAAGTTGGGCGCGACGGGAAGAATAGTTTGGACGCGTACGATCCCGACGGGACGCGCGTGGAAGTGATGGAGTTCACACCGAGGCGGACGCCGTGCTGCCACGCGTACGAGGCGGCGCATCCTAGTCCATGACGATGGCTGGCAATTCTTTGTGTAAACGAAAAAATCTGAGCAGGTTCACGGGGGCGACACTCCTGGTGTGCGCGGCGTGTCTGCTTGCAGTCGTGATGCCGAGGCCGGCGGTTGCGCAGGACTTCGAGAAGCCGGTCATGACGATCGATGAGGATATAACGGCGTTTGCATTTGCGCCGGACGGGCGAATCGTCTTCGCCGTCAATCGACCATTCAAGACGAAGCAATACGATCTCGAACACGACGATGTCTGGATGCAGGAAGCCGGCGGAAAGCGGAAGCGGATTTTCATCGGTGAGAAATTTCAGCGTGGGGCGGCGGCGTTCACTTACAGCGTGAATTCATTCCGATGGTCGCCGAATGGCCATTTGATTCTTGCGGAGCTGTTTACGGCAAGCGTGGATGAGAGCGGGAAGACGGTCGATGCGCCGATGACATTGGTGCTCGATGAGTCGGGCAAAGAAGTGAAGATGGGCGAAGACAACGTCATTAAGGATGCGAGCAAGCCGACCTGGCTCCAAGACAACGCGACGGTGATTTACTTTTCCGAAGTGTTGAAGCCGAAGGTTTTATTCGCCTTTCACTATACGAATCGCTCGGGCGCGCCGGGATTGGTGTTCGAGGGGCGGACGTTCCTGGATGCGGTGCCCATCCCGGGAGCGAACTACGACTATGCCGTGGAGCGGGACAAGAATATGTCGGGACCGCCGCGACTACAGAAATTGGAACTCCTGGCGCAAGACGACAAAGAGATCGCGACCCTCGATGGATATGAGGGTGGGCTGGCGCTGTCGCCGAGCGCGACGAAAATTGCGTATTACATCGACAAGGAAGTGATCGAGATTCGGGATTTGACGGCGCCGAATAAGTTTGCGCGGGTGCGGGCGGGCTATGGAGTGTTTCGTTGGGCGCCGGACGAAACGAAGATCTTGTTGAAGCGATCTGTGGAGAAAAAATCGGGGGACTTGGTTTGGATTGCGATCCCGGCGCTCGTCGAGCACGCAGCCGGCTCGGAGATTGAAGTGGCGCAGCCTATACCCGTGCCGATTTTGCGCGGTTTGACGTATCGGGAGTTCGCGTTTTCGCCGGATGGTAAATATATCGGCGTGATTGTCCCGGGGCGTAGAAACCTGGCGGTTTATCCAGTTCCGCAGTGAGTAGTGGTTGACTCTGCTGCGCTAGAGCGAGCTGCGACGGCGTTTGTGTTCCACGAAGAAGCAGGCATCCATCACGATAACCAGGCCGGAGGATAGGGCTTTGGCGGCGGATTGTTCGTGCTCGATGCCGAGTTGCATCCAGATGACTTTGGCGCCGATGGCGATCGCCCTGTCGACTACAGGCGGGATGTTTTCCGGGCGGCGGAAGATGTCGACTATTTCGATTTTTTGCGGAGCGATCGCGGCTGCGGCGGTTTCCAAGTCCGCGTAGGATTTTTCGCCGAAGACTTCCCTTTCATTCGGATTCACCGGGATCATCCGATAGCCAACTGCTTTGATGTACTCGCCGACGTGGTTGCTGGCACGGTTGGGATCGGAAGAGAGGCCGACGACTGCGATGGTGCGATAGCGCTTGAGGATGTCGGCGATCGGGTCGGCGCTGAATTCCTGCTTCAAATTTTCGGGAATCAAAACTTGCATCGTTGCGTATGTCCCTTGTTCTGCCTGTTTGCCGCTAAAGCGCTTTGAGTTGGGCTACTTCCCTCACTGTTAATGCGCGAAATTTTCCCGGCTCGAGATCGAGCTTGAGTGGGCCGATTTTCGTGCGCTTGATTTTTTCGACTTGGAATCCGACAACGGCGAACATGCGGCGGATTTGTCGATTACGGCCTTCGATGAGCGTGACTTCGTACCAAGGATTGGGTGCGTTCTCGACCAATTGAATGGAAGCAGGAGATGTTTTAACGCGGCGGCCGTCGTCGAGTTCGATCGTGACGCCAGCACGTAGACACGCAATATCGGCGGCAGCGGGCTTGCCGCTGATTTTCACGAGATAGGTTTTCGGGACGTGCGAGCCGGCTTTGGTGAGTTTTTGCGCGAGGGCGCCGTCGTTGGTCATGAGAAGTAGGCCTTCGCTGCCGTAGTCGAGACGGCCTACTGGATAGAGGCGAGTGGAGATTTCTTTGATGAGGTCCATTACGGTGGGGCGACCTTCGGGGTCGGTGACGGTAGTGACGTAGCCTTTGGGTTTGTAGAGAGCGAGGTATTGCAGAGATTCTTTCGCAGCCAATGGCTTGCCGTCGATCGTGATCTTATCTTGCGCAGGATCGGCTTTGGTGCCTTGCTCCGTGACGACGGCGCCATTGAGTGTGACGCGGCCGGCGGCGATTAATTCTTCGGCTTTGCGGCGAGAGGCGATGCCGGCGGCGGCGATTATTTTTTGGAGGCGTTCGGCGGGCATGCGAAGACGGAAATTGGAAATTCGAAAATGGAAAATCGGACCAAGGTAGTTTACACGACAGCTGAGGCGGGGCGAAAAGGCCAGCGGTGGGGATACGGCCGCAGCTACCAGAGGTCAGGGATTATTTTTTCTTGGCGGCGTGAGTGGGGCGGGGCTTGGGTTTGGCGGATTCGCTTAGGGATGTAACTTCGCTGGGCTTAAGCGTGCGGTAGCGGTTGCGGGGGATGCCTTCGACCGTCAAGGAGCCGAGCGAGATGCGGATCCACTTTTCGATGGGGTGGCCAGCTTTGTACATGACGTTGCGCAGGGACTCCTTTTTTGTGTCGCGCATGCGGACTTCGTACCAGTAGTTGGCGGCGCGGCCACGGGTGGAGTCGGGCTGGCGAAGGGTTTGCATGCGGACGCCAGCTTCTTTCCCGAGATTGACGAGTTCTTCGCGCGTGAGCATTCCTTTGACCTTAATGTGATAGCCCTGCTCAAGGTGCTCCCAGTTTTTGAGTAGCGCGGCGGCAAAGTCGCCATCATTTGTGAGAAGGATGAGTCCGCTCGCAGCGTATTCGAGATTGCCGACGGGATAGACTCGCACAGGAAAGCCTCGAAGCGAGTTGACAAGGGTTTTGCGGCCCTCAGGGTCGGCCATCGCGGCGACCACTTCCGTGGGCTTGTTGAGCGCGAGATAGACATGATCCTGGGAGGCTGTGATGACCTTGCCGGCGGCTTCGACTTTGTCGGTCGCGAGGTCCGCTTTGGTGCCGAGTTCGGTGACGACCTTGCCGTTCACGCGAACTTGGCCGCTGAGGATGAGTTGCTCGGCGTGGCGGCGAGAGGCGATGCCGGCGCGGGCGATTAGTTTTTGGAGGCGTTCGCTAGGCATGGATATAGAAAATCGAATTGAAAACTCGAAACTCGGTCCGGCGGGTGATTATACGCTTGGCGGACCTTGGTTGCTGACGATTCGGCAAACAGGGGAACGCATAGGTCAGTCAGATTTGCATACTTACTCGCCGGCGGCGGCTTTGCGTGACTTTTCTGGTTCGCTCAACTCGGATTCTTCGCTGGAATGCTCGCTTGAATGTTCCTTCACGCTTTCGGACGATTGCGCTGCTGGAATCGGTTGGGGCTCGGGCTCGGCGTCGGACGAATAGAACTGTGCTGGCGATTCCTCGGCCGGAACGTCGGAAGCTGAAAGAGCCGCCAAGGAGTCGGCGGAGACTTCGATTTCTATTCCTTGAGTCAGCTGAGCCAGGATTTCGTCGGAGATTTCCTGTTCGGTTTCGGCTGACGGATCATATTCCGTCGCGGACCCCGGAGTTTCAGGACGCGCCTCAGCGACGGCGTCGACAATTGGCCTGCTGACGGGTTCTGAAGACGCGTCGGCGTCCTCTGATGTCGGTTCGGTTTCCGCCGCAGCGAGAATCGGCTCTGCCTCGGCCGGCTCGAAGGACTCGTGCACACTATCTGTTTCAGCGACGGGATCAGACTGCTGTGCCCCAGCCTCTGTCGACTCGCTCGATTCAAATGTCCGATGTGTTTCTGAGGTTGTCGCTCTTGCTTCAGACTCGCTAACGATCTCCGTCGTCTGCTGTGACGCGGCGACTGCGTCCACTGATTCTGATTCGGCTTCGAGCGAAGCGGCGGCTTCAGCGGTGTGGGAAGCGATCGCTTCAACGACGTCGGGTGAAATCGATTGCTCGTACTGTTTTGGCGTCGAAGATTCGTCCGCGCCTGTTGCCGCGGCTTCGGCCTTCGGTGTCGATGCGTCACCTGGCTCGGTGGCACTGGAATCGGCGGCGGCTTCAGCTTCGAGTTCGGCCAATGCTTCCGCTTCCGTTGGTTCGATCGAGTCCAGAACGCTTTCGTCGCCGGATTCGCCTTCGGCAACGCCTTCGTCGGTGCCGAGAGCTTCGCGCGCCAGCGCTTCGAACTCCTTGAGGCTGGGCAGCTCGCCAAGGTCGCTGAGACCAAAGCGCATCAAGAATTCTTTCGAGGTGCGGTACAGAATGGGACGGCCGATGACTTCCTTGCGGCCAGCGGTGGTGATCAGTTTCTTGTCGAGCAGCGTCTTGATGACGCCCGATGTGTTGACGCCGCGAATCTCCTGAATTTCGGGGGCGGTAACCGGCTGTTTGTATGAAATGACTGCCAACGTCTCGAGAGCCGGCATCGTGAGGCGCAGCGGCGGTCGCAAGCTCTTGATAAAGCGGCGCACCAGATCGTGGTGCTGCGGCTTGGTGTACATCTTGTAGCCGCCGGCAACGCCGCGAATTTCGATGCCGCGGGTGTCGGAGGCATAGCTGGCGACGAGTTCATCAAGCGCGGCCTGAACTTCATCTTTGGGCTCGCCTAGCGCCTTCGCCAGCTGCTCGATGGTGGCCGGCTCGTCGGCCGCATAGATGATGGCTTCGAGCGCGGCTTTGCGTTCGTCGGCGCTCATCGAGCTGACAGGCTCCGGCGGAGCGGATTGAGCGGTCTCCGAACTCCCTTGGGCCGTGGCCTCGGGTGGCGTCTCCTGCCCGGTGTCGAAAGTCACCTCCGGCATGGCTTCAGACTTCGGGTTGTTATCGTCGAGTTGTTGGGTATTGTGGTCCACTATTTGTACTCTTCGTCGATCTGGCGGAGCCCGCCGGATTCATCAAACACAAGCTCGAAAGACTTGCCCTTCTTGAGAACAATTTCGCCGAATTGCTTTTCCTGAGCAAGCGCAATCGCTTGCATTTTTACCATTTCGAGGACGGCGAGAAACGCGACGATCATCGCATGCCGCGATGGGCAAGCTTCAAAAAATTCGATCAGGCGAACGGTGTTGTCGTCGCTGGCGAGAATCTGGGCGCGAAGCTGCGCCATCATCTGGGCGACGGTGAAGACCTCGTGCTTGAGATCGATGCGGACGATCTCTTTGCGGCGCTCCAGGACCTGCTGAAAGACTTTGACGAGGTCGACGAGCGAGACGACCAGGTCGCCTTCGGTGCCTTCGTCGTTGTAGAGCGATTTGTCGGGCCTGGACCAGACGTTTTCTTCGACTTGCTGCTTCTGATAAAGAAGCTGCGCCGCGTTTTTGAACTTTTCGTGTTCAACGAGGCGCTGGATAAGCTCGGCGCGGGGATCGGCGGCCTGCTCTTCGGGCGAAGCGAGCGGGTCGGGCGGAAGAAGCATCTTCGACTTGATGTAGATCAGTGTAGCGGCCATATATATGAAATCGGCCGAGATATCGATGTTCAGCTCTTCGAGCTTGTGGAGGTAATCGAGGTATTGGGAGGTGATTTTGGAGATCTGGATGTCATGGATGTTCATCTCCTGCTTCTTGATGAGGTCGAGCAGGAGGTCGAGGGGGCCCTCGTAGGTCGGGATCGTGATTTTGTAGGGTGAAGCCATTTTTATTGACTGTTGCCCGATGCTATCTCATTGCGTTTCTTGTCCCAACCAAAAACGGCTTCCCGAACGCGAGACATCGTCGTTTGTGCTTCGGCTCGCGCTGTTTTTGACCCCGCGTCGATGATTTCAAGGACGCGGCGGGGATGCTTTTCGTATTCGAGTCGGCGTTCGCGGACTGGGGCGATCCACTGGATCAGATGATCGGCCATTTTCGATTTGCATTCAATGCAGCCGATGCCCGCTGTGCGGCAACCATGAGCAGCCCAATCGAGCGTTTCCTGTGGCGAAAAGAGCTTGTGCCAGTCGTAGACGGGGCAAACGTCTGGATTGCCCGGGTCGGTTCGGCGCTTACGGGCCGGATCGGTGACCATCACCTTGGTCTTCTTGCGAATATCGTCGTCCGATTCGCTCAACGTGATGGCGTTTCCGTAAGACTTCGACATCTTGCGGCCATCTAGCCCGGGAATGCGGGGCGTCTTGGTGAGCAGAACCGAAGGCTCGGTTAGCACCTCGACTAGCGGAACCTTGTTATTGGCTAACAATGACTGTCGTTCATCGTAGGGCACCAGCCGCAGCAGGTATTCAGCCGTCTTTTCGTCTGGATCATTGGGGGCCGAAGCTGGAAGGCGATTTCTGAGACTGGCAATAATCGACTTTGCGGCCCCCTTCTCCGACTTGGCCCAATCCTCTTTTCCGAAAAAGACAACGAAACGCCTCACGATCTCTCTGCTTAGTTCTACATGGCTGACTTGGTCTTCACCTACCGGGACGAAGAGAGGCAGATTGTTGCCATAGATCACGATGTCGGCAGTTTGAAGGCAGGGGTAGCCGAGGAAACCGTAGGTGTGGAGATCCTTGTTGGTGACGTTCTCGAAGGCTTCTTTATAGGTCGGGACGCGTTCGAGCCAACTGAGCGGCGTGACCATCGAGAGCAACAGGTGAAGTTCTGCGTGCTCGTGGATTTGCGACTGCTGAAAGATGACGCACTTTTTCGGATCGAGCCCTGCCGCAAGGTAGTCGGTAACGATCTCAATCGTATTCTGGGCGACCTGCGATGTGTCCGCGTAATCGCTGGTCAGCGCGTGCCAGTCAGCGATGAAGTAGAAACAGTCGTATTCAGGATCGTTTTGCAGCCGAACCCAATTTTGCAGCGCGCCGAAATAATGCCCGATGTGCAGCCGGCCCGTGGGACGCATCCCGCTGACTACGCGCTTGGTCTTTGTGGCGGGCGATGGCGGCAAACTGCGGTCTCCTTAGAATCGTTACTGCGCGAAAGAAGGCACGCTAAAGCGTGCCCCACGTAAACCTCAAACTCCTGAACCAACGACAGCTGGCGCGTCCCTACAATCCCAACTCGCGCGCAATGATCACGCGTTGAATCTCGCTCGTGCCCTCGTAAATCGTCATCACGCGCGCATCGCGATAAATCCGCTCAACATCAGTCTCGCGCGAGTACCCAACGCTGCCGTGAATCTGCACCGCCTTCGCGGCAACGCGATTCGCCATCTCCGTCGCGTAAAGCTTCGCTTTCGACGCCGCGCTCCCCATCCGCCCGCCCGAATCCTTGAGCCACGCCGCATGATGCACAAGCCCGCGCGCCGCCTCGATTTCGGTCTGCATATCGGCGAGCATCCACTGAATCGCCTGAAACTCCGCGATGTTCTTCCCAAAAGCCCGCCGCTGCTTCGCGAAAGCCGCCGCGGCTTCGAGCGCCCCCTGCGCAACCCCAACGGCCTGCGCCGCAATCCCAATCCGCCCATTATCGAGCGCGCTCAGCGCAATCTTCAGCCCCTGCCCCTCTTCGCCCACTCGATTCTCAACCGGCACCTCGCACTCATTGAGAACAATCTCAACCGACGGCGACGAGTGCTGCCCCATCTTCTCTTCATGCCGCCCGATGCGAAACCCTTTGAACCCCGGCTCGACAAGAAACGCGCTGATTCCCTTCCCGCCCGCCTCCGCATCCGTCTTCGCGAAAACGATAAACACATCCGCAACGCTGCCGTTGGACACCCAAGTCTTAGTGCCATTCAAAATATACGGCTCGGCAGGCGAATCCGATCTGCGCACAGCGCGAGCCTGCAATCCCGCTGCATCCGACCCCGCCTGCGGCTCCGTCAAACAAAACGACCCCAGAATCTCCCCCGCCGCCAGCCGATGCAGATACTTCTTCTTCTGCGCCTCAGTCCCAAACGTAAGCAGCGGCACCTGCACCGCCGAATTCGTCACGCTCAGCGACGTCGCCATCGCCGCATCCACGCGCGCAACTTCTTCAATCATCAGCACATACGAAACCGCATCCAGCCCCGGCCCGCCCCACTCCTCGGGCATGAGCATCCCGCAGCATCCCAGCTCGGCAAGTTTTTGGATTTCAGCGGCGGCGAATCGACCTTCGCGATCTCTTTGTTTCACCGACGGCCGCACTTCGTTTTCCATGAACTGGCGGACGGTGTCGCGAATCAGTTTTTGATGGTCGTTGAGGGAAAAATCCATCGTGTGTTGAGTACGCACGATGCTACCACGACGCGTGAGCATCCCCAATGGTGCGAATACTTTGACTTGTGGATTTCGCGCCGGTCGCCGCGGAATGTTTACGATTCTTTCTTGCTGAGATGCTCGCTGATCGATAAAACGATCATCATCCCGACAAAAATGATGGCCCCTCCGATGATGTAGCGCCACACGGATCCTTGCCGCAGGCGGCCCACGGCGACTTTGTCGGCATACCAAAGGATCGCCACGAGCGCACCAAGTCCGACGACGCGGATGATCGACGGAAATTTACCTTCGGCAGGAACTTCTTGAGGAGCGTTGGGCGCTTGGACCATGAGAGTACCAATTCGCGGGAGCTACAGTTTAAAAAGTTCGCGCAGCCTCTTCGTCTGCACGCGGCTCACCGGCACTTCGCTCTGCTTCTTATCGTCCATCTTCAACATGTAGCTCGACTTAAACCACGGCACAACTTCCTTGATGTGATGGATATTCACCAGATACGACCGATGCGGCCGCCAGAACGTTTCGGAATCGAGCGCCGCATGCAACTCTTCAAGCGTCCGATAGTTCGAAGTCCCTTCGACGTCCCGACCAACAACCGAAATCATCCCGTCGTCGATCGATGCAAAAATCAAATCTTCCGCCGCAACCAACAACAGCCGCTGTCCAGACTTCACGAGAATTTTCGCCGGCTGAACATTTTGCTTCGCATTCCCGTTGAGTTGGCTGACGAGTTGTTCGAGCCGCTCCGCCGTACTGGTCTGCGTCTCCATCACCTTGCGCGCGCGCTGAATCGCCTTGGCGATACGCGCCTTATCGAACGGCTTCAACACGTAATCGACCGCATTCACGTCAAACGCCTGCACCGCATAGTGATCGAACGCCGTCGCAAAGACCACATGCGGCACTTTCATCTTCCGCTCGACCAACTTGCGCAACACTCCGAACCCATCGAGCCCCGGCATCTGCACATCGAGAAACACGAGATCAGGCGAATGCTCTCTGATCAGATTGACCGCATCGACGCCGTTCTTGCCCTGCCCGATGACGTTGATTTCTGGGAATGCTTTCAGTAAAAACGCGAGCTCGTCCCGCGCCGGCTTTTCGTCGTCGACAATGATCGTATTGATGGACATGCCCCTGTGCCTTGAGTATAGGTGTCGCGGCTTCGCACGGCAATCGCGGCGAATGATTGGCGCACCATGTGCGAAAGCTCGCGTCTAATTTTGTGACCTGCGACGCGGCTGCTAAGATTGCGACGGGCGCAATTCGACTGAGGGATCATGGCTGGAAAGAAAACGCGGAAAGCGGCGGGCAAGAAGTCACCGAAAACTTCCTGCGACGAAAAGGCAAAAACACTCAGCAGCAAAATCGCATTCAAGGGCAAAGTTTTCTCAGTTCGGCGGGATGAAGTGATTGAGCCCTCTGGCGTGCGCGCAACACGCGACGTGATCGCCCATTCGGGGTCTGTAGTGGTAATGCCGGTCCTCGACGACGGCAAAATCGTCCTGATTCGCCAATATCGCTACGCCGCGCGCCAATATTTGTGGGAACTGGTCGCCGGCCGCATCGACCCGGGCGAAAACGTCAAGCAAGCCGCCGTGCGTGAATTAATCGAAGAAACCGGCCTACGCGCCAGAAAGATGCGCCAATTTCTCGAGTTCTGGCCAAGCCCTGGCTTCCTGGAAGAAAAAATGTTCGTGCTCCTGGCTGAAGGCGTAACACAAGGTGAAGCCCACCCCGAAGAGGACGAACGTATCGAAGCAAAGGCTTTTAGCCGCTCAGAACTCGAAAAAATGCTCCAAAACGGCGTCCTGCGCGACGCCAAAACGATTTCCAGCCTTCTCTACTACTTCCAATTCGTGGTGTGACCCTGCCATCGACCCGCTTCGTTCGCTTGCTCTATTCCCTCACGGTCGCCCTCGGCGCATTCCTGCTTTTTCTGCTCGAGCCGCTCTTCGCAAAGATGATCCTGCCGCGATTTGGCGGATCGGCCGCCGTATGGTCCACTTGCCTCGTATTTTTCCAATCCGCGCTCCTGTTCGGCTACTACTACGCAGACATTCTGACGCGCCGGCTAACAGCCACGAAGCAGGCATGGACACACATCGCACTTCTGGCAGCAAGCCTCGCGCTTCTGCCCATCGCTCCCCACGCAATCCTCACTTCATCCAGTTCATACCACCCGGCGTTTCATATCCTGGTTTTGCTCACAGCTTCGATCGGTTTGCCATTCGTGTTGCTCAGCGCCACAAGCCCGCTGATTCAAGCCTGGAAATCGAGAACCGGTGCAGCCGCCTATCACCTTTTCGCAATTTCAAATTTCGCTTCGTTTCTCGCGCTATTGAGCTTCCCTTTCCTGGTCGAGCCTCGTCTGTCGTCGCATCGCCAGGCGCAGTTATGGTCAACGCTGTACGGCGCGTTTGTGTTTTTGTGTTGCCTCACCTCGTGGATGTCACGAAATGAAACCTCCGCCGCAGAGCCAACCACCATTGCCGAGCCGAACGATCAATTCGCGCAAGGTCCCTCCATGGCAGCCGCCGCCCAAATCCATTCGCCACGCCCCGACTGGATCTTGTGGCTGGCTTTATCCGCGTGCGGTTCGGTGCTCCTGCTCGCAACCACCAATCACTTAACCGAGGACGTTGCTGCCGTTCCGCTGCTCTGGGTTTTGCCGCTAGCGCTCTACCTGCTCACGTTCACGATGGCCTTCGCCCGGCGAAGTTTGTATTCGCGATGGCTGATGGTGCGCCTCGTCGCCGTACTCCTCGGAAGCCTCGGTTACGCCATCTACGACCCATCCTTCACGGAGTCCGTGCAAGTCGCCGTGCCGCTGTTTTGCCTGGGCCTGTTCGTCTGCTGCCTCTTCTGCCACGGCGAACTCGCGCGGCTCCGCCCCACTCCCGAGCGGCTCACAACGTTCTATCTCGTTGTCGCCGCCGGTGGCGCGCTGGGAGCGATCTTCGTCGGACTAATCGCTCCCATCCTTTTTTCCGCCACGTACGAATACCCACTCGCGCTCTGCTTCACCGCACTAGCCGCGGCCGCCGTCCTATGGGACTCCGGCTGGATGTCGCGAGCATTCTGGACCGTCGGCACTGCCGCCCTCGTTGCCGTGCTCGCCTATCATGTCCGTGTCTACGAGCGGAACTCCATCCTCGTCGTTCGCAATTTTTACGGCGGCCTGCGCGTCCAGCTTCACAACGACTGGCTCAAGCGCCCTTACCACACCCTGTACCACGGCAAGATTGACCACGGCGCCCAATATCTCGATCCCCCCAAAAACGCCGACCCGACCACATACTATGCGCGAAATTCGGGCGTTGGCATCGCGTTGGACTTCTTCAGCCAGCCCTCGCGCCACATTGGGGTGATCGGTCTCGGCACCGGCACGATAGCCGCGTATTCCAGGCGCGGAGACGAGCTGCGCTATTACGAAATCAATCCGCTAATCCTCAAAATCGCCAACGAGCAATTCTCCTACCTCCAGAATGCCCGCACCAACGGCGCGGATGTTGCGGTCCGAATGGGCGACGCGCGACTTTCACTCGCAGCCGATGAAACCGAGCAATTCGATGTGCTCGTAATCGACGCCTTCTCTGGCGACGCAATCCCCGTCCATCTGCTCACGCGTGAAGCCGTTGCTCTTTATCTTCGACGGCTCAAGCCCCGTGGGGTTCTCGCCATCCACACCTCCAATACTTACCTCGACCTCAATCCTGTGGTGAAATTGCTGGCAGACGACGCAGGAGTCGAATCGCGTTTGATCTCGAACAGCGATGATGAGCGCAAATTGATTGACGCCGCTGACTGGATGCTCCTGACGCGCAATCAGGATTTTCTGCTGAAACTCGATGAAACCGTGCTTCAGGACTCGATCGACATGCCGCCAAACTTGCGCGTCTGGACCGACGACTACAACAACTTGTTCCAGATTTTGCGGCCGCTAAAGTTCCTGAATAAGGGCGGCAACTAACCGCCGGCTGATCGCGAGTGATCGCGCTGCCACCGGCGCCATACGATATGTCAAACATGCATCAATTTGTTCTTGGTTTACCAACCATCGATTCCGCTGTCCGCTCCTCCATCGTGGCATGGTGCAGCGCCGTGCAATTGTTGCAATCTTGATTTCGGCAGGCAGAGCGCGACAAAAATCGGATAACCTTTCGTAAATATCCTCTCTCGCTATCCGCAAAGCCATCGTTTTCTACGGCTCGTATCTAATCGGTTTAATACTGGCAAAGATGACGTGCTTGCCTTACCAACCGTCACCTTTGCTCGCTTGACTGCGAACCCTTTTCTGCTAGACTCCGCGACATTTCTATCTGGGCGGATGCGTCTATTGGTGCGCGCAGCCGTGGTCTGTTCGATCTGTAAATCTGAATCGCAACAACGGGAGGGGAATCTCGGTGCGAGGAACGGTAAAGTGGTTCAATAATTCCAAAGGTTACGGCTTCATCGGGCGGGACGACGGCCCCGACGTCTTCGTCCACTATTCTGCAATCACCGGCGACGGCTATCGCACTTTGCAGGAAGGAGATCCGGTCGAGTTTGAGATTGTTCAGGGCCCCAAGGGCCCCCAGGCTGCCAACGTTCAAAAAGCCAGCTAAGTTTAACCCAGCAATAATATCGGCCGGCGGATTCTTCGCCGGCCTTTCATTTTTGTTGCGGCTTTGTTTCTTTGTGACGGATCGTTCATTCGTATCGCCCGTTCGCATCGCCACGATGTCATCCTCTGCCCTTCTCGCACTATAATCCCGGTCATGGACAACAAGACTCTCGCCCGAATTCTTCGAGAAACCGCGCAATTGCTGGAAATTGACGGCGCGATTATCGGCCGCTACCGTACCTACGAAAAAGCCGCCGAACTCATTGCCGGAATGCATGAATCGATTGAGCAGCTCGCCAGCGAACCGGGCAAGCTGGAAGAACTTCCCGGCATCGGCGAACGGATGGTGGAGCACATTGAAGAGATTCTGAAAACCGGCGACTACAGTCTCCGACAAAAACTGCTGAAAAAGTTTCCCGTCACGCTGCTGGACATCTTGAACCTCCAGTCGCTCGGCCCGAAGAAAGTCGCCTTCCTCTGGTCCAATTTCAAAGCCGCTACCGTCGCCGACGTCGAAAAGCTTGCGCAGGAAGGAAAGCTGCGGGATCTGCCCGGATTTGGCGAAAAGAGCGAACAGAACATCCTGAAGGCAGTCCAGACCCACAAGCGTTCCTCCGGTCGATTCCGCCTCGACACCGCTGAAAACGCTGCCGCCCAGATCATTGAGCACATCCACAAATATCCCAAGGGCATCGAGTCCATCACTCCCGCCGGGTCCCTGCGCCGTGGCCGCGAAACGGTTGGCGATCTCGATCTGTTACTGACGCTCGCCGATGGCTTCACGGCGCAAAAGCACATCGACTCAATCGCCGCGCACATTTTGACCTTCCCGCGGATCGATCAGGTTCTCGCCAAAGGCGAAAACAAAGTCAGCTTCAATCTCGACAACGGCCTCCAGGTCGACGTGCGTCTGCTGGATAAGGATTGCTTTGGTGCGGCGTTGCTCTACTTCACCGGCTCAAAGGAACACAACGTCAAGCTGCGCGGCCGCGCCAACGACATGGGCCTCACGCTCAACGAATACAGCCTGGCTACATTAAAAGGCGAGAAGCGCGTCGCCGGCCGCACCGAAGAGGAAATCTACGCCAAGCTGAAACTCGACTACATCCCGCCCGAGCTTCGTGAGAATACCGGGGAAATCGCCGCCGCCGAAGCGCACAAGCTGCCCAACCTGATCGAGCTTGCGGACGTAAAAGGCGATCTGCAGATGCACTCAACGGCCAGCGACGGCAAACACACCGTCGAGCAAATGGCCGAAGCCGCCAAAGCCTTGGGCCATGAATACATCGCGATGACCGACCATTCAAAATCGGTCACGATCGCCAACGGCCTCGACGAGAAGCGCGTTATCGCCCACATCAAAAAGCTGCATGCCATCGACGCAAAAGGTCTTGGTATTCGCGTACTGGCAGGCTCGGAAGTCGACATCCTGAAAGAAGGCCAGCTCGACTATTCCGACGAGATCCTGGCGCAACTCGACGTCGTTGTTTGCTCGATTCACTCCTACATGCAGCTCGATCGTTTTGCTATGACCGACCGCATGCTCGCCGCGATCGAGAACCCCTACTGCCAGATCATCGGCCACCCGACAGGCCGGCGCCTGCTCGTCCGCGATTCGTTCGACTACGACATGGAAAAGGTGCTCGCCGCCTGCGCCAAGCACGGCGTTGCCATGGAGTGCAATTCCTATCCCGAACGGCTGGACCTGCGCGAGGTCTATCTGCGAATGTGCAAAGAGCGCGGCGTGAAGGTCGTCATCTCCACCGACTCTCACAACACCATGCACCTGCCGTATATTAAGTACGGCGTGAAGACCGCCCGCCGCGGCTGGCTCGAGAAGTCCAACGTTATCAATACCCTTCCGGTCGACAAATTCTTGGCCGCCCTAAGACCAAAGCCTGGTTCAGTCGTCAAGAAGGCAGCCGCAAAGACTCCCCAATAAGCTGATGGGTCGGGGTATGGAACCTTTTCCGGACACTTTGCGTAACTCAGAC
>Ga0206939_10119_pt3 | contig 19796 bp, 24 predicted proteins | sample Alteio_BWOrgHeat_10_FD_152921 | JGI IMG/M metagenome (GOLD analysis project Ga0206939, IMG submission 152921) | Enriched cells from forest soil in Barre Woods Harvard Forest LTER site, Petersham, Massachusetts, United States -... | ecosystem: Environmental > Terrestrial > Soil > Temperate forest >... | reverse complement strand
CATCGCTTTTCGTGTCGGTCACGCCCAGCCATGCGGTCGTGAGAAGCGGGCGAATCGCTTCACTGAGCGGAGCCATATCAAGTTCCCGGGAAGCGACCAGCACCATCATCCGTTCATTCGTGTTCTTCCCTTCGCGCAGAACTAAATAGCGCAAATCGCCGATGTGCCGCCGACGATGATATCCGGTTAATGCGGTTTCATTGGCCCAGGCACGCACCTTCATGAGGACTTCAAAACTTCCCGGCGACATGAGGTGACAGGTTTGTAGATCGATCACGCGGTCAAAGCGTCCCTTCTCACGCAGACCGAGAACCAGATGCTCGTCCCAAACGGCAAATGCATATTCCATTTTATTGCGGTAATTCCATTCTTCTGGTGAGGGGACAATGGGTTTCCATTCCATCACGTCATAAGGAGCCAGCAGGGTTTTGACCAACGTCTCTTTTTGAATGAGTTCGTCAGGATAGGGGATCGGATGCTGACCTAATTCGCTTTGGCAGCCGCCGCAACTTCCAAAATGCAGGCAATTCACTGCGAAATCATCGCATTTTTCCATTGAAAAGCATTAAAAGCTGTTATACAACCATAGGCATGCCTCCTATCGAAGATTATGGTCCCATCACACCGTATTTGGCTTCTGGTGATGTGTCGGAAGTGATGGTCAATGGGCCCAATAAGATTTTTGTCGAGCAAGCGGGAAGACTCAGTCAGGTTGATCGGAAATTTGCGACGGAGGGGGAACTTCTTCGCGTCGTTCGCCAATTATTGACGCTCGCCGGCAAATCGCTCTCTCCTCAGACGCCCATGATCGATTGTCGCTTAAGCGATGGGTCGCGCATGACGGTCACAACACCTCCGGTGACAGCTCAGCCTTGTTTCACCATACGTCGCCCAACGTATAAAGCTCAGGATTTAAATGAACTTGTGTCGCGCGGAACGCTCTCGGGGCCTATGGCGGAAGTCATGCGTATTGCCGTTCAATTGCGACTTAATATTTTGATTTCGGGTGGTACGAGTTGCGGGAAGACCACGCTTTTAAATGCGCTAGCCGGCAATATCCCAAGAAATAACCGTATCGTCACGATCGAAGATACTTTTGAAATCTCACTGCCGCATAATAATTGGGTGGCCCTCGAAACCGTTTTTCAAGGGCGCGGTGAGGGGGGCGCTTTTATCGATATGCGGGCACTCGTCTCGCACGCATTGCATCTCCGACCCGATCGTATTTTATTGGGTGAAGTCCGAGGCGGCGAAGCGCTTGATGTGCTTCAAGCGATGAACTCCGGTCACGATGGATCTCTGGCGACCATCCATGCCAGCTCTCCGATGGACGTGATCTCCCGATTGGAGACACTCGTCCTCATGGCAGGCTACGAGATCCCGCTTCTAGCTATCCGTCAGCAAATTTCACGCGCCGTTCATTTGATTGTTCAGATGAAGCGGAGTGTCGATGGGAATCGTCAAATTATAGCGGTCACCGAGGTGACCGGCGTGCAAGACGGCCGCGTCACCATGCAGGATATTTTTGTGTTGGGCCGCAGCCGCACCGGACAAATCGGTTTTTTCTCCACAGGGTATACCCCAACGTTTATCCAGCAGGCGACGGCACAGGGCATTCAAGTTCCTGCTAATCTTTTTGGTGTAGCACCCACGCCTGCCCCTGCCGGTACCCAAACTCCGCATCTATGAATTGGGCCCGAATTTGGATCGGTTCCGCTTTCGCGGGAGCCGCGCTTTTGTTTTTTGATATTGGTAATCTTATCCTAACTCAGAGAATTATGACGCCTGAGCCGAATTTGATGTGGGGTGAATTGGTGCCGATCGCTTGTAATCTTATTGTCCCGAGTGTGGTGCTTGGCTTTCTTCTATGCTGGATGTATGTGCTGGCGCGCCCGCGTCTGGGCCCCGGCCCCAAAACCGCTATTTTGATTGGTTCGATTGGCTTTATATTCGCCAATACCTATTTTGCTGGGCTGGCCGTGTGGATGAACTCGCCGTCGGCGACGCTGATTCAGTTCATCCTATTGTGGTTTAAGTTCGCTGCCGCCACGTATCTCGCGGGATGGCAGTACATCGAAAAATCTCCAGAATAACAGAATGGCAAATTTCAGATTTCAAATGACAAATGTGTGTTTAATTTTTGCCATTTGCATTTTGCCATTAGAAAGTTGTCATTCCGACGATATGGGGGCCGTTTCAGGTTTCGTGAAATTCCCTGGTGAAACACCGCCTCCCAGCATGTACGCCAACGAGTCAGATCATGATTGTCCTCATGGGATTGGCCAAAATCATTTGATCGTGAAACAGGAAACGCTCGGCCTGAAAAATGTGCTTGTGGTTTTAGAGCGAACGGATCGTCGTGTCATGCCCACGCGGCTGTCCGTCGAGCTGGCAATGGACGGCTGTCGTCTACTTCCCCGAATTTTTTGGGTTCCTTTGGGAACAAGTCTCGCGCTGACGGATAAAGATGGAGCCAGACATCATCTCCGCGCGCTTCAAAAGGGCAACACGCTCTTTGAGGCGGATTTATCTCCCGATACCCCATCCGTTCGCCGCCCGATGGTGGTCCCCGGGCTTTATCAAATCAATTGCGACCATCATCCCTGGGAACGCGCCTGGATTTATTCGTCGCCGCATGATTCCGTGGCCATCACCGATGCCGAAGGCCGCTTCGTGATCAAGGGCGTACCTCCCGGACGCTATGTGATCCATGCTTGGCATGAGGGCTGGGTTCCATTGCCGGTTAATCCTGGCGGTGGTCACCCGGAGTTCGTTCCCATGCGTGACGTACGAACCATTAAAGTTCGAGCCGACCAAACGACCGACGTTCTGTTCGATACGTTGTCTTCGCTGGCGGATCCGTCCTTCCCGAATTGAGCCGTTGACCCCAATTTGATATAAAAACCCGTCCGCTAACTCTTCCCTTTATATAAGGAGCGCCTTTGTGATGTCCAAGATTTTGTCCGGATGGTTGATTGCGCCTTCGGCGTCGACCATGGGTCCGCAGATCGACCAGCTCTATAACCTCGTCTTGGTGATCACCGCCGTGATCTTCGTTCTGACCGAGGCCACCCTCATCTATTTCTGTTTTCACTACCGCGAACGGGCCGGTCGTAAAGCCGACGCGTCTCACGGAAGCTCCACCGCCGAGATTATTTGGACGGCGATCCCGGCGGCGATCATGATCACGCTGGGCTTCATGAGCCAAAACCTCTGGGCCAAGCTGCGCCAGCCTACGAATTTTCCGGAACCGGAGATCGTTGTCCGCGTCATGGCCGAGCAATGGCTGTGGCATTTCAAGTATGAGGGGCCCGATGGTGAGATCGAAGTGCAGAACGATTTCCACATTCCCATCGGTAAAGTGGTGCGCTTTGAAATCACGGCTCAAGACGTCATCCACGGTTTTTACATTCCCGATCTGCGGATTAATCAAGATGCGGTTCCTGGACTCACAACGTCCGTCTGGGCGCAGGCCACACGCACGGGACAGTTCGAGCTGCGGTGCACCCAATTTTGCGGCACGAACCATTATCAGATGAAAGGGAATCTTACCGTCGAATCCCCCGAAGAATTTCAGGCTTGGCTCAAAGGGGCCAAAGCCGCCGCGTTTTAGGAGACCATATGTCTAACCCCACTCACCATACCGCGCCGCAAGGGTTCATCCGTAAATGGGTTTTCTCGCTCGATCATAAAATCATCGGTCTGCAGTATCTATTTACCGGTTTTGGATTTTTAGTCTTCGGCGCGCTTCTTTCCTTAGTCATCCGCTGGCAATTGGGTTTTCCGGGCAAGGCAATTCCGATCATGGGCCATCTGGCGCCGAATGGAATGCCGAATGGCGTCATGCTGCCGGACTTTTATCACATGGCCTTCACGATGCATGCCACGATCATGATTTTCTTCGCCGTCATTCCCATCCTCGTCGGTGGTTTCGGCAATTATTTAGTCCCGCTCATGATCGGCGCGGAAGATATGGCGTTTCCGCGGTTAAACATGGCGTCGTACTGGACTTATTTCATCTCGGCAGTTGTGATGGTGTACAGCTTCTTCACCGGCACCGGGGCGGCCAAGGCCGGCTGGTTTGCCTATCCGCCGCTCTCGGCTGTTGAACCGATCGGCCAAACGTTTTGGATCATCAGCCTCATGATCCTAGCCGTGTCATCGCTCATGGGCTCGATCAACTTTATCACGACCGTGCTTAACCTGCGCGCGCCCGGCATGACGATGTTCCGAATGCCGCTCACCGTGTGGGCGATGTTTATCACCTCTGTGCTGCTGCTCCTCGCGCTGCCATCTCTCACGGTTGGCGTGGCTTGCCTGTTGCTTGACCGCGTCGCAGGCACGAGCTTCTTCATGCCGGCGGGACTGATCATCGGTGGGAACACGCTGGAACGCTCAGGCGGCAATCCGCTGCTTTGGCAGCATCTGTTTTGGTTTTTCGGGCATCCTGAGGTGTATATCGTCATCATGCCGGCGATGGGCATTATTTCAGACGTGATCTCCACGTTCTCGCGCCGCCCGGTCTTTGGTTATAAAGGAATGGTGTATGCGCTCGCGGGCATCGCGGGGCTCGGGTTTATCGTTTGGGGCCATCATATGTTCACGAGCGGGATGAATCCCATGCTCGGTACGACCTTTATGATGTCGACGGTGGTCATCGCTGTTCCCTCGGCGATCAAAACGTTCAACTGGCTTGGTACCATGTGGCGCGGCTCGATCCGCTTCCGGACGCCGATGCTCTGCGCGGCGGGATTCTTGTCGATGTTCATCATCGGTGGTCTCACCGGAATTTTCTCAGCGGTCACACCCGTCGACATTTACATCCACAACACCTACTTCGTCATCGGCCATTTCCATTTCATGATGGTGGGCGGCGCGCTGTTCGGAATTTTTGCGGCGACCTATTTCTGGGTGCCGAAAATGTTCGGGCGCATGATGAATGAAACGCTCGGGAAAATTCATATCGCGATCACCTTCGTTCTCTTTAACTTGGTGTTCTATCCGATGTTTATTCTCGGAATTGCCGGTGAACCGCGCCGCTTGTTTGATCCGAATTTCTATCCGCAGCTGGCGCACCTGCAGCCGATCCGCATGTTCATGAGTACGTGTGCGATCCTCATGTTCTGCGCTCAGGGACTTTTCATCTTCAATTTATTCTGGAGCATCTTCAAAGGCAAAAAAGCGTCGGACAATCCGTGGGAGTCTAACTCTCTCGAATGGACGACGAGCTCGCCGCCTCCGTTTTATAATTACGAAAAAGTCCCCACGGTTTACCGCGGCCCCTATGAATACAGTCAGCCCAACCGGTCGCGCGACTGGTTCCCGCAAACGGATCCTGCCAAAGGATAAGAGATGAGACATGAGTCACGTGGGACGAGGCATGCATAATAATCTAGACTCCTCTCTTATCTCTCGCCCCTCGTCCCTGTTAAAGACTTACACCGCTTTCATGGCTGTCGCCACCTTCTTTCTTGTGATTGCGGGTGGAATGGTGACGAGCACCGGCTCCGCGCTCGCCGTGCCGGATTGGCCGCTATCGTTCGGGCAATTTTTCCCCAAGATGGAAGGCGGCGTGTTCTACGAGCATGGGCATCGCATGATCGCGGCGACGATCGGGGTTCTGACGATTATCCTGGCGATCTGGATTTGGCGAAAAGCCGAGGAGCCTTTATTAAGGAAAGCCGGTTGGATCGCCCTCGGGCTCGTCTGCGCGCAAGGAATTTTGGGCGGCGTGACCGTCTTGCTCCGACTCCCGGCGGTGACATCTGTGGGCCATGCCTGCCTAGGCCAAATCTTTTTCTCATGGGTCTGCTGCATCGCGGCCATGACCTGGTCAGAGCCGATTGCGGCGCGGATCGAACAGGCTTCCAAATTGCGGAGACTCGCTTTTATGACGACCGGATTCATTTTCTTTCAGTTAATCTTCGGCGCGATTTACCGTCACACGGGGACGCTTTTGCACATGCATTTTCTGGGCGCATTGCTCGTGTTCGTCCATATTATTTTGCTCTTTAAGCGTGTGCGGAAATCCATTCCGCAAGATCCTTGGTTCACTCGCCCTGCGACAATTTTGTTCAGCTTGCTGTTCGTGCAGATCGGTCTAGGTATTTACACCTGGCAGCAGCCGGAGATCTTGAATGCGACGGCGCATGTCGCGGTGGGCGCACTGTTGCTCGCAACGTCATCGGTCTTAAGCCTTGAAAGCCTTCGGAGAGTGGCCGTATGAAGCGCTTTCTTCAAGCCTGTATCGAGCTGACCAAGCCGCGTCTAACATCGCTCGTCATTCTCACGACATGGCTCGGCTATGCCTTCGCCTCGCATCCCATGCGCTATGACGCTCGCTTCTTCCACGCGCTCATCGGCAGTTGGCTGGTGGCTTCCGGCGCGGCCGCGCTCAATGAGTTTATGGAAAGAGATCTGGATTCGCTGATGAAGCGCACTCAGGTTCGCCCGTTACCGCAAAAGCGGATCTCTCCGAAAGCCGCTTTCTGGTTCGGCATGGTCATCAGCGCGATCGGGGTTTTAGAGCTCGCTATCTTTGTCAATCCTCTCACGAGCTTGCTTTCCTTGATCAGCATCGTCAGTTATTTGTTTGTTTACACGCCGCTGAAGACGCGCACGTCACTCTGCACGATCGTGGGCGCGATCCCCGGCGCAATTCCGCCGATGATGGGATGGACGGCCGCGCGCAACAGCATCGATCCCGGCGCGCTGGTACTCTTCGGCATTTTGTTCCTTTGGCAGCTTCCACATTTTCTCGCGATCGCTTGGATGTACCGGGAAGATTACGCGCGCGCGGGATTTCCGATGCTACCCGTCGTCGATCCGGATGGCGAGAGCACCTCGCGCATGATCATTCTTTACACGGCGGTTCTCGTTCCTGTGACGCTGATGCCGACGCGACTCGGCCTGACGGGCTTCTCCTATTTCTGGGCGGCCTTGGCGTTGGGCGCGGCCTTCTTCGCTTTTGGAACCTTCACGGCTTTTTACAGAACGGCGGCTAACGCGCGTCGGCTGCTGCTCGCGTCCGTTCTTTATTTGCCGACGCTCCTAACCTGGATGGCTTGTGCGAAAATCACACCCATAGGCGATGCGTTGATGCCTATGGGCCATCGCTCCTTTGAGAATGGAAGGCAATGGTGACTAAGGTGGAGCAAAAAAATCGGCGTGTGGGGCTATTGCTTGGAGCCATCGTGATTGGGATGTTCATCTATTCGTTTTTAGTGATCCGGCATTTGGGTGCGGTACCCGAGCCGCAGAATTTAACGAAAGCGCAGAAAATTTTGAGAGGGTTATGAAACCGGTTAACCAGTTTGCCGGTTCAGCCGGTTTATCGAATGGGCGTTTAGGCATGATGCTGCTCGTGGGAACCGAGACGGTTTTATTCTCTTGTTTCATCGGGGCCTACATCGTGCTGCGCGCGGCCGCCTATCATTGGCCTCCGCTGGGAACGCCCAGCCTGAGCTTAGATTTGTCGTCGGTGAATACGGGAATTTTAATCCTCAGCACGATTTTGGCGTACCGACGCCGTCTGGGCGCGACATTTGTTTTCGGCGTGATTTTTCTACTGCTCCAAGGCGTCGAGTTCCATCGTTTGTACGCGCAGGGACTCACGCTGAAGACCGGAACATACGGAGCGCTTTTTTACACGCTCATCACATGTCACGGTTTGCACGTATTAGGCGGTCTCGTTATTTTAGCGGGATCGTTTTGGAAAGACGCGTGGGCCGAATACGCGGAAATGTATTGGCATTTTGTGACTGCCGTTTGGCTGGTGTTGTTTGGAATTCTTTATATTCTATAGGTAGGAGCCGCGATATGAATCATGCCGCCGCCATTCAAGAGCCGTACGAGTCTTCCGATCTCATGGGCACCGCCCGTGGGAAAATCGGGATGTGGCTTTTTTTAGTGTCGGACGCGCTCACCTTCGGCGCGCTGCTCTGCGCTTACGGCGCGACAAGGATCGGATCCGCCGATTGGCCGGTCCCATCGGAAGTCCTAAATGTGCCGCTGACCGCTTTTAATACCTTTGTTCTTGTCGTTTCGAGTTTGACGATGGTGAAGGCGCTTTCGGCCGTAAAGCGCGGAGACATTAAAGGGCTGCAGAAATTTCTTTTTATGACCGCTTTGGGTGGCGTTTTGTTCTTGTCAATTCAGGCTTATGAATACCATCATCTGCTCTTCATCGACGGACTTCGCCTGCGCCACAATTTGTTCTGCGCGACGTTCTTCGCGCTGACGAGTTTTCACGGCGCGCACGTGCTTTGTGGCGTCATCTATCTTCTCGTTATATTGTGGCGATCAACAAAAGGGGATTTCAGCGCCGAAGTGAATCATCGGGTAGAAATTGCCGGACTGTACTGGCATTTCGTGGACTTGGTTTGGATTCTCGTCTTCACGTTCGTTTATCTCGTTTAACGGAGACTTCTATGGAACAATCTCACGCTGAACCCAACTACATGAAAATCTTCTGGTGGCTGCTTGCTTTGACCATTATTGAAGTGGGCGTCGTCTATGCGCATCTGCCGAAAATCACCATGATCGCGGCGCTCATTTTGATGGCACTTCTTAAAGCCTTCCTGGTGGCCTGGAATTTCATGCATCTCAGATTTGAAAAGATGTCGCTCATCCTGACGGTGGGTGTACCACTTCTTCTGCTAGGTATTTTGCTTTTAGGCCTCATGCCTGACATCGCCCATCGTATTTTCTGATGCAGCCGACTAGCTCCATTCCCCAGAGTCATTCGTTCTTCGAGATCGACTAGGCGCTTCCGAATAAAGGCGGGATGGCTATAGGTGGGGTGCTAAACCTATTTTTTGAACGAGGTAAAAGTTTTTGAAGTTTCTGCTCTGTCAGCCCTAGTTTCCAAGCTATCTCCATCCAGGTAAAATGCGCGGCATCAAGCTCGGCTTGTGCGATTGTTATTTGGGCCACCAATGCCGTATTTTGCGGATCCGCGTTATGCCGGGTAACCACAGCATTTCTTTGGGCAATAGTATCACGATAGATTTCGCGGGATTTCATGATCTCGGAATAGGAGGGCGCTCCCTTTTGAGAAAGTAGTTTTAGCCATTTTATTTTCTGTTTGAGTGTGAGGCGACGGTCTCCCAGTACTGGTAAGAATAACCGGTGAATGCGAGACGGGAATCCAAAAAAATCGTCCATGAAGGTCGCGTTCAAAATGGTTCGGGGCAGCTGAAAATAATTAGAGGTTATGGGTTGTGCCATTTTGTTGACGGGTGTTTCAATGCCCGCTGCTTCAGCATTGCCTCGGGCTTGATCCCACAGACGTATGGCTTCTTCAAGGTCACGATCCGAGTTATTTCCTTGAGCGGCCACCTTCAATGCGTTCAGCGCCACTGCATACTTCAGTTGATACGTTTCTTTTAAAAGCGTATTCGAAGGATCATCGACCCACCATCTTTCTGAGGCCTCCAATAGGTTTTTCATCGCAGCAACTACAGGACTTTCATGGGATTCCAGGGTTTGACTCTGAGCGTGGGTAAAAGCGCCATAACTCAAGAAAGCGGCGACGAAGGCTAGAGAGGCACGATGATTTAATCGACCCCGAAAAAAAGTGCGCGAAATTGTACTAAGAGCTTCTTGCGATAATGGATCAAGGGTTGGTGAAAACGCAGGACGTGAGAATACCGGAGTACATACAACTAGACAAGAAGTATTCCCCAGAAAGGCGGGCAGAAGAAGTAACGCAACGATGCGTTTTATCCAGATTCTCATATGATCCTTCAGTACGACTGAACAACTCCGGAAGGATACTAACTAAATGCTAAGGAAGATACATGACCAAAGACCCTTTTTTGCGGAGGCAAGATGGCCAGTGAGAATTGGGCCCCTGTGCTAAAATAGAGTGATGGGATTAAGCTGGCCGGCATTTAATGCGTTACTTAACAGCACGAGCGCTATCTTGCTCGCGCTCGGATTTGTCATGATTTCCCGTCGAGATGTTCTTCGTCACCGACTTTGCATGGGCACGGCATTTATCGTTTCAACGATTTTTCTCATTTCTTATCTCGCCTATCACGCGAAAGTGGGGAACATTCATTATCTGGGCCAGGGGCTCAAACGCACGGTCTACTTCACCATTCTCACAACACATACGATTTTGGCCATGGTCATTGTGCCGCTGATTTTACGAACGCTTTATTTAGCGATCAACAATCGTTTTGACGAGCATCGGCGCTGGGCGCGGTGGACATTGCCGCTCTGGTTTTATGTGTCGGTGACGGGAGTGGTGGTTTATGAGATGCTCTATTAAGGTAGGGACGAGAGAAGGGGGACGAGGGATGAGTCTGATGTTCATTGTCTCGTCCCTCGTGACTCGTTCCTCATCCCTATTATGGGCATGCCCGCTGTGCAAAGACAACATCCCGTCCGGCATGGCGCGCGGATTTTTCTGGAGCATTCTTTTGATGATTGCGGTTCCGGCGGTGGTGGTGGGAGTTATTGCGCGAGCGTGGTGGACGGCGGAGCGGAAGACCCGCGCTTCCTCAATTTCTTGTAGCGCGCAGGTCCCGCCGGTCGTTAGCGGGAAACAGACGGATGGAGATGTTCCTCGCGAATAATTTTCATGAGCTCGAGTTCGGCTTGGCGAATTTCGGGATAAGACGGAATGCGCATGCTGTTCATTTCATCACGCAAAAATTCCACCGTGATGGAACTGGTACATTGTCCTAGCACAGAAATGAACGTTCGCCCAACGGCGCGCGGATAGGCGGTGACGAGTTTGGCGAGTGAGCGCATCGAGGCTTTGGGAAGCACCCGTCGCAGGTCGTCTTCCGGCAAATCTAGAATGTCGAACATGCAGGCTTCAGGCATTTTCCCTCCTGGCAAAGTCTGTCCCTGAAAATGGCCGGCTTCAATTAAAAAATGCGTGTCGTCATCAATATTTACATAGGCTTGAGAAATCGTTGATTAGAAATCGCACTGATTTTTAGAGGGGAAATTATGGCCCGTAAATTGTTGCTATTTGATCTTGATTGGACACTTCTATATACAGGCGGTGCCGGACTTCGTGCTCTCAATCACGCTTATCAGGTGATTTATGGTTTGGCGGATGCCGCGAAAGGCGTCGCGCTGGACGGAAAAACGGACCCTGCGATCTGCCGGGAAATGATCCGCGTGCATCAAAAACGTCAGGCTGAAGCTCTCGAAATTCAGACTCTTTGTGAAAAATACCTGGAGCAATTAGCCATCGAAGTGCCGAAGAGTCCCGGATTCCTCGTGTTGCCTGGAATTCCTGAGTTGCTGCAAAAGTTGGAGAAAGATTCTGATGTGATTCTGGCTTTGGGCACTGGAAATCTCAAACGCGGAGCGGAAATCAAGCTCGACCGCCCGGGTTTTTGGAAATATTTTCCGGTGGGCGGATTTTCGGATGATTCCGAAGAGCGCCCAAAAGTCTTGAGCGCAGCCGTTCGTCGTGCCGAGCAGCGGGCGGGCCATCCGTTTGCGCCTAAGGATGTTCTCGTTATCGGCGATACGGTTCATGATATTCACGCGGGTCGAGCGATTGGAGCCAAGGTTCTGGCGGTGGCGTGCGGGCCGACGACGTCCGAAACGTTAGCCGCGCAGAAGCCCGATTATCTCATGAAAGATCTCTCCGACACCTCGCGCGTGATCGACGTGATGCTCCAATAAATGTTTTTGCGATTCGAAGATAATTCCAATACAGGCTTCGTCGATGATCGCGTTTTTCAAGAACGCTCCGAGCCGCGGGTCGTGACCCACGTCCTCCGCATGCGCGGGGGCCAGGAGGTTTGGTGCCCGGTCACAGGACTCGATGCGACAGGCTCTCCTGTTCCAGCGTCTGCCCGTAAGGTCGAGGATTCGGGTGAGGGGATGTGCTATCTTGTGTATGGACATTTATGGGGCCTGCGTTTAAAAGATCCTGCCTGCGTCGATCCTTGGTCTCTTGACGATGTTCATCAATGGGGAGAACCTTTTCTTTTGCTTCCAGCCGATGGTGCTGACCTCCGATTGACTTGACACTCCAACTATTTTTGAGCTATTTATTTTAGTGTCCAAGTTATGATTGAAGTTTCTCAACTTACTAAAAAATACGGCGCCACACTCGCTTTGGATCATGTGACATTCACAATCCAGCCTGGTGAAGTCGTGGGACTCCTGGGGCCGAACGGCGCTGGGAAAACGACCATGCTTAAAATGCTCACCGGTTATATGCCTCCGACTGAGGGCGCGGCCAAGGTGGCGCATTTTGATGTTGTGGACCAATCGCTCGACGTTCGCCGTCGTATCGGGTACCTCCCGGAAACGAATCCTCTTTATGAAGAGCTCGCGGTTTATGAGTCGTTGGAATGGACCGCTCGTTTGCGCGGTATGGTCCCGGCCGTTTACGCGGGCGCCATTCGTAAAGTCATCGATGAATGTGGCTTAGGCAGCGTGGTCGGGAAAGATATCGCGCATCTCTCGAAGGGCTTTCGTCAGCGTGTAGGACTCGCGCAAGCGATCCTTCATGATCCGGAAATTTTGATTTTGGATGAGCCCACGTCAGGCCTTGATCCCAATCAGCAGCAGGAAGTGCGTCAATTGATTCAAACGCTCAAGCAGAAAAAAACCGTTTTACTTTCCACCCATATTCTTTCCGAGGCGCAAACGGCCTGCGATCGTGTGCTGATCATCAACAAAGGAAAAATTGTCGCAGATGGTACACCGGACCTTCTGCGACAAAATCTTTCAAAGGGCCGCCGGCTGCTTCTCGAACTCAAGGCGCCGGCGTCCGCCGCTCAGGACGCTTACGCAAAAATCCCTGGCGTAGACCGCGTGACGCTTCAGAAAGAAGCGATTTCGCAAGTGGTTCTCACGCTGGAGTCACGCGACACCGATGTGCGCGAGGCGGCTTTCAATCTTGCGGTCGAAAACCGTTGGCCCATTTTGCAAATGACGCCGGACAGCTTCTCCTTGGAAGATGTGTTTAGGGAGCTTACGGCCCGATGAAAAAAAGCCCTATTTGGATATTGGCGCGCAAAGAACTGACAATTCTTTTTAATGCTCCGGCGACGTACGTCATCGCGGTCATTTTTTTGATGATTACGGGCTGGTTCTTTGTCTCGCCGCTTTTCGAGATGAATCAGAGTTCGTTGGAGACCTTCATCCGCCCGTTGCCGCTAATCCTCTCCTTTCTTGTCCCGGCGCTCACTATGCGTTCCTTTGCCGAGGAATTTAAAGCCGGCACGATTGAACATCTGACGACACTCCCTATCGAAGATCATGAGATTGTCATCGGAAAATATGCGGCCGCTTTAGGCATGATCGGTACGCTCATGGCCTTCACTCTTTTCTATCCACTTGTTTTGTTTCTTATTGGGCATCCTGATGCGGGTCAGCTCGTGGGGACTTATGTGTCCATATTGGGACTGGCGTCATTTTATGCGGCGATTGGGTTATGGGCCTCCGCGCTCACTCGGAATCAAGTAGTTGCCTTCATCATTGGGTTTTTCATGTGCTTTCTTTTTTTTCTGCTCGGACGCATGGCCGATTATTTGCCAGGCATTTTAGCGGCGTTTGTCCGTGATCTCGGCGTAGAGTCGCATTTTGACGCACTCGCGCGCGGCGTCCTGGATACACGCGATCTGTTGTATTGGATCAGCGGAGACATTTTCTTCTTAGCGGCTTGCTTGATGGGGGTTCAATCACGAAAATGGCGCTAACACTTCAGGAGCGCAAAAGAACATTGGCGATCAATGGCCTTGCGGGGCTTGGACTTATCGCGCTCATCGTCATCCTCGTCAATACGCTTGGGCATTGGGCGTTTTTGCGCCAGGATTTGACCGAGCAGCATTCCTATTCGCTTTCATCCTCGAGCAAGAAACTGGTCCGGGAGCTGTCTGATCCCGTCATCATCAAAGCCTATTTCACGCCGGATCTGCCGGCCCCGTACAACGTATACGAACGCTATGTCCGCGATCTTCTAACGGAATATCGTTCGGCATCAGGCGGCAATGTGCGATTTGAATTCGTGCTGCAAACACCGACGGAAGAATTCGAGAAAAAAGCCGGGGAAGCCGGCCTTCTTCCGATTCAATTCGAGCAAATGGGGTCGGATCAACTCCAAATCCGCCGCGGTTTCATGGGGCTTGTCTTGTTCCATCGCGATAAGTCAGAAGTCCTGCCGATCATCAAGGATGTCCAGCAGCTTGAATATGACATCACAAGCCGCATTGCGAAGATGGCCCTTCGGACTAAAAAAACGATCGCGCTCACTTCCGGTCATGGCGAAGCGCCTTGGCAAACGGAAACCTCTAAATTGGCGGCGGACATGCAGGACCTTTACGCACTGCACGATACTTCCTTGCCTTTGGCGACCACCGCATCGATTACAGCCGATGCGCTTCTTGTCGTGGGGCCGAAACAGAAGTTTGATGATAAATCCTTGTGGGTGATAGATCAAGCGATTATGCGCGGCACGCCCGTTGCCTTTTTTATTGATATCAAGAACGTGATGGTCAATCAGTTCTATGTTCTGTCTCAAGATACGGGGCTCGATAGTTTCCTAAGTCATTATGGTGTACAGCTGGGCGATCGTCTGGTGTATGACGCTCAATGCGAAACGATCGGCATCACGCAAAATATGGCCGGTTTTTCCTACACATCCAGCATGCGTTACCCGTTCATTCCGCTCATTGACCGGATCTTGAACACACACCCTATCGGCCGGGGATTGGATTCCATCGGTTTGCCCTTTGTCACGACGGTAGAGGCGGTTCAAGACATGCCGCGTGGCGTTCACATCACACCGCTTTTATACACGTCAGCTAAAAGTTGGCTGGCGCCGCGCCAGCCTTCCATGAGCGTGGCTCCGAATAATATTCCGCAGCCACATCCCGACGAGCCTCATGGCCCATACAGTGTAGGCGCCGTTTTCGAAGGAACGTTCACTAGTTATTTTCAAGGGAAACCTGTTCCCGTTCCCGGTCAGAGTTTGATCGGAGTCAGTCCACCGACTCAGATTTTCGTACTTGGAACAGGGCGATTGTTGGACCCGAAGATGCCGCAATTTCCCGGGGCCGACGCCCTTGTCAGTAACGTGTTGGCGTATCTTTCCAAAGACGAAACGCTCGCCGGCATCCGTTCCAAGGGTGATATCGTCAGGCCACTTAAGCCCGTCTCTGGTCCCGTGCGCGAAATGGTTCGATACGCGATGATCCTCGGCGTCGCAGTATTGCCTGTTCTTCTCGGTCTTTTGCGTTGGAAAAAGCGACAAAGCTGGCGGGACTTGATCACAGCGGCTTACGCGCCAAAGCTGGTTTCCTAAATGTCCTTTGCTCTCCTCAAAAAATTGGGTATAGCCGCGGGAGTTCTTCTTCTCCTGCTGGTGGTCTATCTTTTCCGTCAGGTTCCTCATTCGACAAGGCCGTTTGCCAAAGCAGTCGATCAAGCGACGACGATCCGGCTGATGCGAGGCGATCATGGGGTCGAGCTGAATAAGACGGCCGGAACCTGGTGGGTCCAAGAGCCTGTCGCGAAGTCGGACCAAGTCCCACAGAATTCTTCGAAATGGCCGGCCGCCAACGACACCATCAAAACGCTTTTAGACGGAATCCAAGCGATGCAACTGGAAGATCTTATTTCTGATCGTCCGGAACGCCAAGCCGAGTTCGAGGTGGATCCTTCGAGCGGGCTGCGTATTGTGATGTGGAGCACCTCCTCCGGACTTCTCGTTGACGGCATGTTTGGAAAGCAGGCGCCGGACATGGCGCATATTTATTTTCGTTATTATGATAAGCCAGGTGTATATCTCGCTCGCGGAATCCTTCCCGGAGATCTGGGGGGAGTTGATGTCAATTCCTGGCGGAGTCATCAGTTGATTGATATCCCCGAAATGAAAATCCAAGCAATTACTATACAAGGGAAAAACTTTAAAACGGAATTGGTTCGAACCTCGACTGACGTTTGGACCATGAACGGAACAATCGTCGATCCTGCCCCGGTGAACGCGCTCATTGGCATTCTGGCTCATCTGCGCTGCAGCAACTTTATTGATCCCGTCACTTATCCAGCCATCACCCCAGAATCCCTGACATTCGGCCAAGTCATCGTTAAAAGTGCAGACGCCGCCGTCGAACTCAACATTGGCCCCGAAGATTTAAAATCCAAACAGTTCCCCGTCTCCACAGGTCCCGACATGGGCCTCGCCTGGTTGTCCGAACCCGTCGTTCACTCTATCCAGCAGAAACCCTCAGCGTTCAAAGAGAAGAAGTAAAAAAAACGCCGGGAGGCTTTTGGTCGTCCCGGCGTTCGTTTGAGTTTTGAGTGATTCTTAAGCGATCGTGACTTTTTTATCCAAGTAGATGTCTTGGATCGCGTTCAAGATTTTCACGCCGTCGGCCATCGGTCGCTGAAAGGCTTTGCGACCTGAGATCAGGCCCATGCCGCCCGCGCGCTTATTGATGATCGCGGTCTTGACGGCTTCGGCGAGGTCACTATCTCCCGATGACGCGCCGCCTGAGTTGATGAGCCCGGCTCGCCCCATGTAGCAGTTGGCGATCTGGTAACGAGTGAGATCGATCGGGTTGTCCGTCGTCAACTTGGAATATACAAGCGGACTCGTTTTCCCGAAGTTGACGGCCATGTAGCCGCCGTTGTTTTCCGGAAGCTTTTGCTTGATGATATCGGCTTCGATCGTCACGCCCAAGTGATTGGCTTGGCCGGTCAAGTCGGCGGACACATGGTAATCCTTATCTTTGGTCTTGAACGCATTGTTGCGCGTGTAGCACCAGAGAATGGTGGCCATCCCCATCTCATGCGCTTGCTGGAACATCTGGCTCACTTCCCAGATTTGGCGGCGCGATTCGGCCGATCCGAAGTAGATCGTGGCGCCGACGGCGACGCAGCCCATATCGTAAGCCTGCTTGATGCTTGCGAAGAGCGTTTCATCGAAGGTGTTCGGGTAGGACAGGAACTCGTTGTGGTTGAACTTCATGATGAACGGAATTTTATGGGCATACTTGCGCGCGACCGATCCTAACACGCCGAGCGTCGAAGCCACGGCATTGGCGCCGCCTTCGATGGCGAGCTTCACGATGTTTTCAGAGTCGAAGTAGATCGGGTTCGGAGCAAACGACGCCCCTGCGGAATGTTCGATGCCTTGATCGACGGGAAGAATCGATAAATAGCCGGTATTTGCCAAGCGGCCATGGTCCAAAAGGGATTGGAGGCTCTTCAAAACCGGCGTGGGCCGATCGGAAAGGGCATAGTTCTCACTGACGTAGTCAGGCGTGGGAAGATGGATCGATTCCTTCGGAATCGTGGTGCATTTGTGCTCCAGGAGCTTCTTTCCTTCGGCTCCGAGCAGTCCTTCAATGTCAACGGTCATGATCTTGTGTCTCCTTTTTAATATTCCTGCGATTAGACCCTTATTATACGAGATCCGATCGACCCTGCGCTCGGGGAGGGCATAGGAAAGTCCTGGGTCTTTTGGGGGCAGTTTTTGCCCATTGGTCGGATACCATTCCTCGACGATCCTGTCTAAAATTAACGCCTGATGAATGCATTGATCCATCGCAGCGCCGCGATTCTGCTGATTCCCTGTTTAATAGTCAGCCCCTCTTTGGCGGTGGGTTTAGAAACATCTGCAATAATTCGGATCGGCGGGCCAGAACTTTCAACTCAAGCCATCGTTAGTCCTGGATTGTGGGGAATATCCATTAGAGTTGCTGCGCGCACGCCCGGATTTGGGTTGCGGATGGAGGCGGAATCTGAACGAGAAAGAGGCACAAAAGTCCTAGCCTGGACTGCTCCGGCTGTCCTGCTTGTCGGTTTTTCTTTCTTTCGCAGCTATGGGATTCTTACGACGGGTATTGCCTTAGCCGCTCATGCAGCGATCATGCATTTTGTCGTCTATCCCGGGGGGCGCCTCTCGAAAATTCTTGAAGAGTCCGGCCCATCGAAGGAAATGGCGGACTCCGCGGACACCGCAGATGTCCGTTCTTTGAACGCCTTCTTTGCCAAATGGGGACTTTTGGTGAGCGTTGTTTCTTATGTGATAGGGATCGGGTTATATTTTAAGTTTGGAACGGATACGTGGCTGCATACCTGCGCGATGTCGATCCCGGTGGGTCTGGCTTCTTCGATTCTTGGGATGTCGAGGTCGAATACGAAAGTGCCTTTCACAGGGTATCTCCTGGCGGCGACCCTCGTTGTTCAAACCCTCTTTTCTCTTGGGCTCGCCTGGGTGATGCCCGAGACAATAAATCTGGCCCAGAATTCGTTTCCCGGGAACAACTTTCGGCAGCTGCGTACGATGATCTCTTTCCCCGTAGGGATGACGTGCAGCGGCATTTATGACGTGCTCATGCCGTTGGTTCAGAAATGGGTGGGCGTTTTTGACTATTGGCGACTGGGTCTCACAGATAAAAAGTCGGCGCTCCGAAAAGAAATTAGCGTCAAGGTTCAATTCTGGAAAATGCTCGACAGCACATTCGCCCGGCTGGCGTTCGCCGTTTTCCTGCACGATCTTTCCGTCAACGGCGTTCCCAAGGCATACAGCGCCATCGTGATGTTTACGTTTGGGTTTATGATCAATGTTTATCGTTCTTGGATGACGCATCGCAGCGGAGGCGTTCCGGCTTGGCGAGGTGTGTTTATGAATGGATTAGGGATAGTCTATGGGTGCTATCTGCTCCATCCGACCACCGCACTTGTGGCTTTAGCGATTCTGGCCCTTTCGTATCTCTATTTCTTTTACGGCCGTCAGGGACAAGCGGTAACGAGTCAAGTTGACGCTGCTCGTACGCGCGCACGCGCCGCTTAAGAGGCCTCTTCTTTTGTCGTTATAATAGTGTTGTGGAAATCATTCGGTTTCTCGATAGCGGTACGCTTACTGTGCGATTACGTCGGCCCAAAGTCGCTCATGAGTGGGTGGATTTTGATCGGACAGACCCCTCCGATATTTGTGAACGCTTGGAGCCCGCCACGATCGCGGTGACGAACAAAATCAAATTGCAGGAACGCGATCTCGCCCAAACCCCTCAACTTAAGTTTATTGCTATTACGGCCACAGGGTACGACAACATCGACCTTGCTTATTGCCGAAAGCGCGGTATCCAAGTATCGAATGTCCCCGGCTACGCGCGGCAGTCGGTTCCGGAGCATGTAATGATGTTGATGCTCGCTCTCCGCCGGAATTTGCCCGCGTATGAGAAAGCGGTGAAAAACGGGCGATGGCAGCATTCACCTCAACCGACCGTAAACGATATTCCCGTCGAAGATTTGCGCGGGTCGACGCTGGGTCTCATCGGCTACGGAGATTTAGCGAAGGGTGTTGAAACGCTCGCTCGCGCGTTCGGGATGAAGATTCTCGTGGCTGATCATAAAGGAGTTTCCGTTGTACGTCCGGGTCGAGTCGCTTTTGATCAAGTACTCTGCCAGGCCGACGTAATCAGCATCCACACGCCCTTGAATGATCAGACGCGGAATATGATTGGTACGCCCGAACTCGCACTCATGAAGCCGACGGCGCTTCTCATTAACACCGCGCGCGGCGGCCTCGTCGAGGAAAAAGCGCTTGCGGATGCCTTGCGAGCAGGCCGTTTGGGTGGCGCGGGAATCGATGTTCTTTCTGCCGAGCCGCCCAAAGAGAGCAATCCCTTACTTGATCTCCACTTGCCGAACCTCATTGTCACTCCGCATATCGCCTGGACAAGCCGCCAAGCGCAAGAAAAGCTGGCCGAAGAAGTAATTCTGAATATTGAAGCTTTCGTGAACGGAAATCCCCGTAACCTCGTTAGCTGAGTAAGATTGCCGTTCAAATTGTGATATAA
>Ga0206939_10149_pt1 | contig 20273 bp, 17 predicted proteins | sample Alteio_BWOrgHeat_10_FD_152921 | JGI IMG/M metagenome (GOLD analysis project Ga0206939, IMG submission 152921) | Enriched cells from forest soil in Barre Woods Harvard Forest LTER site, Petersham, Massachusetts, United States -... | ecosystem: Environmental > Terrestrial > Soil > Temperate forest >... | reverse complement strand
CGCCGACGCCGACCTTGCCCGGCGGCGGCGAGCCTGTCGTCGGATCCCCTGCCCCTACCAGATCCTGCAGATTGGTATCGTTGGAACCTGTTACCTTCCACAAAGGCATTTCAACCGAGGAGTAATACTGCACGACGTCATCGAAGTGATGAAGGCCAGGCGCATCACTGTAATCCGCCAGATAGTAGATCGCATTAGGCACGCCGCTCGTGCCTGTCTGGCAATTGGCTGCATCCGCCGTGCTGCCAGACGCCGGGCAGGCTGACGTCAATACACCCTCGTGGCTATAAGCACCGGCCCTGTCCGGGCCAAGGCTGATAACAGCATAATGAACCGCGCCACCGCTGGTGGAATCCGGAGGCGTCAGGACCCTCTGGTGACCAGTGCCATCATATATATCAATGCCTCCGTTATCCTTGTTGTAAGTCGTCTGCACCGCCAGAGACTCTGTCACGGCAAATTCGAAGCGCTCCCCGTAGCCGTCTTCCGCAACATACTCGGGAATGGCCAGCGTCCTGAAAGGAACGCCGCCCCGCCTGACCCTGTTTGACCAACCCGCCGGCGGCGTCGCCAGCCAGACCCGGTCGCTTTGCTGAACACAATAACCATTGGCGCAACTGCCTGCCAAAACAGAGGTATCCGTACAATTTCCGGCGATCCCGTAGTTCGCGTCGGTACGCGCCGCGTTAATGGGCGCAGGACAGGGATAGGAACCTGTCTGGATAAGATAATTGTTTAACGCACTGGTGATCAGGCTGATATTATTCAGTGTCGTCTGTTGTGCCTGGTGCCTGAGATAAAGGTTTGCAGACGTCGCGCACGTCGCCAGAACAGTGCCCCCAACCATGACGGCTATCGCCATTTCAATGATCGTATATCCGCCAGTCCCGGAACGGAGAGACAATAAATAATCAGATATCTTACGTTTCAAGGTGTTGAACATTTTGGTTTCCCACTTGCATCGATGCCGTAAATAAACTGTCCGTGTGGACAGGTAGCTGGTGTAATACCCGTCGTAGTAATGAGTGTCTGGCATAAAGGCTGAGAATTGGCGACACCGATCATAAGACCGTTATTGCAATCAAGCCCCGGAGACAACAAATTCTGCTGGAAACAATTTCCGGTGTTCAGGTCGCAGAAAGAGGGCGCCTCGTAATTATTTGCCTTGATATTGCCTTGTACGTCGAGAGCAGACTGCGGCGAGGAAGTACCGATCCCCACTTTTCCGCTAGCGCCGAGTGCATTGCTCATGATGCCGAGCGAGTCGCTGCTCCACTTGTCCACATCCATGGAAAAGGTCGTCATCACGAAAGCGTCATCATAAAAATGAGAACCATGGACTAAAGAGGTAAGGGCATGCACTGTGTCGCTCGAGCCAATGCCGTTCGCAAGAAAGATAGCATCACCATTGCAGTTTTCATTGTCGCGCCCGGTCGACGTAGGCGATGCTCCCGCCACTCCTTTGTCGATAGGCGTCATGTCGCAGGGAACAGGCCGCTTGCCCTGATAATTCCAGGCTCCCTTGCCATCCGGCCCGTGGGAGACAAGCGCCAGCATGTATGCGTTTATGGCGCTGGCGCCATTGGGCATTCCCGTGTTCGGCGTGGGCACGATGCTGTCATTCAGGGAGTTATAGTTTTCCTGACCGATAACGCCCTGATTGGCGATGCCATTCACCGAATTGAACTTTGTCAGGTCTGTCAGATAATAGGTTACGGCATAAGTCAGCCGGTTTCCCCAGCCATCGACGCTATCATTGAGTGCTATGCCCAGATCGACATACGGCAGCGTGCCGATAATGACAGGATCGTTATACTTGGCCATCCCGGGCAGCACAGCCCCGCAGGGGCCGCCTGTACTTGGGCAATAGGTTGGGTTATTCGACGTAGGGCGAGCGCCCTGTACAATGCAGATGTCAGGGAAGTTGGTTATCGGGTTAATTGTCGGTGTGGTACAGGATACTCCCGGGTGCCATGAGGTATGGGCAGGAAATTGAGAGATAACCTGCGCGCAATTCGCCTTGCCGGCGTTCGGGTCATCAGGCGGGAGAGATGGTGAAGCCGGACACGGCAATGTACCGAAATTACGCTCGTAGCGCGAAAAGGCCTCACTGATCTCATTCTGGCGTACCAGCGTGTCATTGAGGGCTTTGGTTTTTGCATACTGGCTATATTCGGTCGACATCGTTCCCCCGATGAGTCCGAAGATGGTCACGAGCACAGCAAGCTCAATCAGGGAAAATCCCCTATTTCCTTTATAACCAACCCTCATTAGCCAGTTCTCAACCTCCTAATTACAAATAAGTCCCGTAGTCCTGCTGAACCCGGTGGCATAGTGACCCGCAGCACATGACTGATTTATGGGTGCAGGGACAAGCGGTATCGGCGTTAGCGTGCATTGTACCTGTCCATACTGCAGCCCGGTTACAACATTGACGTAGCCCGTCGGCGCCGGAGGGCACCAGTTAGTGCTCGGATTGTTGCCGCTAACGGGGCCGGCCAGCAGATTGGGCGCCCAGCAGTGAGCTCCGGTCGCATCACAGATTTCAGTCTCGGTGGCACTCGTGTCTGTGCTGATGCTCCCGTTTACTTCCAGTTCCTGTGTCGGGGTCGGCGTGCCGACGCCAACGCCGCCCACGTTCAGGTTATAGATATCCGAGCTGCCTACGTATGTGTAATCCCAGAGCTTAGTGATGGCAAAGGCAGAATATATGATGACATCGTCAAAATAAGAAGCATTGGCGCCCATGGAACGCAAGCCACTAATAAATTTATAGTCGCCATTGCAGTTTTCGAAGTCCTTCGTGCCGGCTACGCAGGGCACAGCCATTACTCCGTTTGTATTGTAAGCCCCCATGTGGTTGTCGCCGTAATCGACAAGGACATAGTATGCAGAACCCGGCGGCGATGTAAGTTCAACGCCATTCTCGGTCGTGACGTCAATCACGCCATAGACGCCTTGTCCGTATGTGGACGCACTGGTGGACGCGGAAGAAACGGCATAGCCTATCTGAAAGCCCCAGACATCCAGGGCATCCATCGCTGCGACATCGTTATAGCTGGAGTTGCTGATCCCTTTTTTGATTGTATTGTAAGGCACGCCGCCGATATAAACCGGATCATTTCCTGGACTAGGATTGACCTGTGTGTGATGGTGTCCCGGAACTTTGCAAATGCCTCCCGAAGGTATACAACCCGAAGCCATGACAGCCAAAGCCGCGCAGGCTGCCACTGTATTGCTGCATGAGCCACATTCGCAACCGCTATCCGGACTCGTTATAGGCAGCGTCGGATCGGAAGGAAACGGCAGCCGTCCCGCCGTCGCGGAATAATTGCTGAGAGAAGACTGGATGGTGTTCAGTTTACTGACCGTATCCAGATAATGAGTTTTCTTCAAATAATTTGCATAGAGGTCCGTCGTCGCGGCCAGCAATATTCCGGACACGGTGACAACGACCGCGAATTCGATCAGCGTAAATCCGCACGCTCTTCGGCCCTCACGCATAGAGTGAACCCCTGCTGCTTCTCACCTTTTATCAGACCCTGTAGGACCCCCGTCCATGTACCTTAGATTTTAGAGGTCATTATCTTATATTTTAACAGTAAGCAGATAAAAGAATGGTTAATTGAAATTTAATACTTTCTTAGGAAAATAGAGTAACACATCACGATTTTTTGATAGCCCGTTTAACCAGTTGAATTAATAGCAGATATCTCTACCACAAGGGAGCAGACACTGCAAACAAGCTTCAAAAATAGAATGTGATAACTGCTGAAAGATCCCATTAGCGCACCCACATAACATCGTAGAGCCGATAGATAAAAATTGACATAACTTTTAATCATTGCTATACTAATACTATATATGCGAAAAGGATTCACGCATGGATGATGACCAGCTAAGAGGTTCATTTAACCCTGCATCCTCCCAACAAGAGACAGAATTTCTTGTTGGGCATTTTGTCGCCGATGCCGCGAAAGACGAGTTCAAGGCTGTCCTGGAATTCCTGAAAAAATATAAAGACCATATTGATGATACGGATTCAACCGGCTGGAATGCCCTGCGCTACGCCGCGCGAAACGGACATTACAGAGTGGTGGACCTCTTGCTGAAAAATGGCGCTTCTGTTGATCTCGACGACCGCGACCTTATGACGCCCCTGCTCTACGCCGCACGCTATGGACATACCCCCGTGGCAGAACTGTTGATTGAAAAGCACGCCAATATTAACGAGACGGACAAAGCTCTGTGGACGCCCCTGATGTGGGCGGTAAGAAACGGGCACAAGGACATGGTAAACCTCCTGCTGGAAAAAGATGCCCTGATGGACGTGCAGAATGAAGACGGTTCGACAGCCCTCATGATGGCCGTATGGAACAAGCGTATGGATATTGCGAAGATGCTCCTTGAAAATGGCGCCTCTCTCGACAAAGTTGATAACGCCGGCATGACGGCAATGACACTGGCCAGGGCAAACGATGACGCCGACATGATCGCGTTGCTGGAATACCATGCTGAAAAACGGAAGCCACGCACTGCAAGCGCTCCGAGAAAACCAATACTGATTAAGGGATAGACTTATCTTTGCGGCTGCATGGATTTGAAAAACGGTTCCAGCATATCCTCGCTCCACAACGCGCCGTAAACGGAGAGATGCGAATTATCCATGTAAAGCGGCTGTCCGTTGGCGGCGATCAGGCAGCCCTGCCGCTGCGGACAGAATTTATCCGCCGGGTCTATAAAATGAAGCGGGTAGGATTTGGCGACACCGGCAAACGCCGTATCTATAAAGCTGCGGTGATTCAGAATATCCGCATAGCTTCTCTTGAGCGCTTCAGAGTCACGCCCGAAGTATTGCGCCTTGGCAAGCGCCGAGGGAACGCTGACCAGCTGCGGCGGCACCTGTTTGACAATCCAGACATTGACGCCAAGAGCTTCAAGTTTTTTTATAGTTTCCTGCAGAGCCGCGGCGAAGGCATCCTTGCGCACCAAGCGCCTACCATCTTTTAAAGTGAATGATATAAAAGGCTCGCGCGCCGTCTCGACGCCCCCCTTCTCCCATCCCAGCGCGTACATATCCCACCGCGTCACGAGGAGAACATTTCTGATTTTCTCGCGGCGGATCGTATCGAGAACGGCGGCGCTCATGGCCGGACAGGAATAACTCGCGAAATGATCCGCGCGATCGGCTCCGGCAAGAGACGGGCAGCCGCTGCGCACAAAAGCCCATCCCGACATTTTATTTTTTACCGCCATCACCGCGACAGCATCCTGCAACGCGCCCGCGTGGCTGTCCCCCCAGAGCATGAAATCAGGATGCGTCGTCAATGAAGCGCCAAACTTGCAGATGCGATCTTCCGTCAGCGCCTGAGAAAGCGGCGTGTCGCAATTCATCGGCGCGTGCTTTATATCTTCTTTTACCATGGCATACTGCAGCACCTGACTATCGAAGCGCGCTGGGAAGCCCTTCGTATGCAGCCCCGCCGCGCCAATGAGGCCAAATGCCGCCAGCATTGCGCCCGAAAGCCGGAACAGCGGTTTTCTTTTAAGAACACCTCCTTCGCGCACAGGCTTCTCCACATACAAATACGAAAGCGTCGCCATGACAAAAGTAAGCGCGACCAGAAATACAGCGCCCGTCGCAGAGGGATCATGATCAAAATAATAACGCGTGAACACGAGAACCGGCCAATGATAAAGATACAGCCCGTATGAAATCAGGCCCACGGCGACGAACGGCCTGCTCGACAAAACTTTCTTGACGAGTGTCTGGTGGCTGATGTTCGACCACAGCAAAAATACAGTCGCAAGGCAGGGCGGCAGCGCGGCCATACCGGGAAATGTAGTGTTGCGGTCATATACAAAGAAACATAACAATAAAATACCCGCCCCCACGACGCTTAAAGCCTCCGCCGCAAAACGGGAAAGACGGATTTCCTTTAAATGCAGCGCAAGGATCGATCCTGCCAGCAGTTCCCAGGCGCGCGTATGCAAAAGGTAGAAAGTCCTGTCCGGATTGCCCGTGATCAGGGCGATGCTTAAAATAAACGATACGGCGAAAATAATATAAACCGCCGCCCGCATGGCGAAGGCATTGTCCCTGAAATATTTGTGCAAAGCCATCAGCAGCAGCGGAAACAGCACATAGAACTGCTCCTCGACCGCCAGCGACCATGTGTGCAACAGCGGTTTCGTCGAGCCGGGATCGGCAAAATATCCCGTCCAGCGGGCAAAGATGAAGTTCGACACAAATCCCGCGATACCCTCCAGCGACCGCGAAAATTGCTCGAAGTCGTTGGGCATATAGATCCAGAGCGCCACGGCCGTGCTGATCAGGCAGGTGATAAACAGGGCGGGCAATATCCGCCGCGCCCGTCGCTCGTAGAAGTGGACGAGGGAAAAATGTCCCGCTTTTATCCGGTCAAAAATGAGCCCCGTGATCAGAAACCCTGAAATCACGAAAAAAACATCGACGCCGGTATAACCGCCGGTAACATGGCCAATATTGAAATGAAAAAGAATGACCGGCAGAATGGCCACCGCACGCAGGCCGTCGATAAAGGGATGATGCTTCATAACCCTGAATAACTGATTTGTAGCGGCTAATCCAACAGTTTATGGATTTAACCTAATTCTATTCTCTTAGCGCGTGACGGCGGCAGGCGGAGTGTCTTATCATTCGATAAATGAAGCTGCTAAAAACCTATTCAACCTCCGGGATCATACTTTTTCTGCTCAGTCTGGTATATCTGGGCGCGGAATTTGTGTTCAACAGGCAGTTGCTGGATATCTCCTCCTCCGTCAGGTCTGATCCGGATCAGGTGGAACATATCCAGTATTTCGGACGGATGGCCTCCGGTCTGGGATTTACGCTGCTGGTGCTGGGAGTTTTCCAGCAATTCGGATTCAAAATCATCAAGCGGAAACAATGGCTGATTTTTTCTCTCATTGCGCTTTTGTGCCTTACGCCTTTTATCCTGACCTTTGCACAGACGCTTCTAGCGCAGGGTACGGAGAATGATGTTCCCTACACGGAAGGGATGATCTGGGGCTTTGTGCCCTTTACGGGGCTCTACATCGTATTGGTCAGCGGCGGCAAAAGACCCTTTGTCACTGTTCTTGGCCTGATAATACTTGCATGGCCGGCAATGTTTTACGGGCAGAAGCTCGCGGTCGAGCGTTTTATAATATCGCCGACGACGGCAGAAGATCGCCTCAATGCGCATTATATCCTGCTGCTGCGGTCGGGAATAGAGGACTGCGTTATTTCCCTCGAAGGCACCAAATTCTGTGATGACGGCGGCGACAGATCCGATGTGGAGAAACGCGCGACCCGCGCCGTGATGGGATCGCTGTTCATGCTGAATACGACGGCGGTTTTTAATGGGCTGAGCTTCTCCCGCGACCAGATCCTCGACTCCATTACTGCACGGGATATGTGGTTTTCCTCCGGCGACTACTACCAGCGTTATCTGCAGGAAGTCGCTGAAAAACGCCAGCAATACGCGCAATTCCTAGATGATCAGTATTACCAGCCCTACAAACAGGCCTCGGACCTCTACCAGAAGACCTATAATAATGCCGTTGCCCTTTATATGCAGGCCTCGCAGCAGAAAACCCTGGAAAAAATGGCGGAGGACGCGTCGCAGCAGATAGCAAACGAAACCGACCGCGACTGGCAGAAATACGAGAACGCTATAGTCGCCTATAATAACGCAACCATTGGCATGGTGTCGCGCGTCGGGCAAACAGTGGCGGAGGGACAGAACCTCTATTCAAGCTTTTGCCAAAACCACAGAAGCGCCTGCGACCGCCTCAGCAGCGTCGGCAACCGCTATGTCAACACGAACGTAGACGACACCATAGCGCAAATGCAGCAGGAAGCAGCTGACAAGTTCTACGACCAGACAGGCTATACGCCGGATATCAAGGACGAGAGAGATTTTCTGCAGGCTCCTAAAACGCAAGAAATGCTGCGCGCAGGCATCGAGAAAAAGATTCGGGAAAAAATACCCGGCTATCAGCTCCCGCCACAGTGGACGTATGATCCGGCCACTTTCAAGAGCGACTTCCTGCGCATGATGCAGGATCAGGCGCAGAACAAGGCACTGGAGATAGCCAACACGGCGCAGAAAACATGGCATGACAAGGTGCAGGCAAAATATAAAACAAATATTCAGCCGGGACTAAGCCGGGAGGATTTTTTCAAATATCTGGGGCTTGACCCGCTGCCTCCGCTAAGCGATCTAGTGATGTCGGAGAACGACTTCCGTGAAAAATATATCATGCCGATGAACCGGGAAGTCGCGGACGCGGCGCTTGAGGGAATACGCGATGAAGCGCCCTCCTACGCCAACAGGCAGGAGCTGGCGGAACAGGGCAAGGACTATATCCGCGTTCTCTACATTCCGGCGATCGCACTTTGCCTCTCTATCCTCATTGTCGTGATAACCATCGGCAGATTTCTTACCGCAACAGCAACGAATGCCCTCAAAAACGCAAGGATGCTTAATTTCATGACACGGCGGCAGAGGAACATTATCAGGCCAGTATGCTGGGCAGCCTATCTGGTGCTGGCGCTGGGCCTGCCCTACCAGTGGTCGAACCCCTATACATCAACCGCCGCTTATCAGAAGTACCTCCGCCTCGCCCGCGAAAAAGCACCCGTCACCGCGCAGCTGCTGGACTGGGTTGTTCATGTGCAACCCATCATTTACAGGGCCGGCGCACATGTGCCCGGTGTAACCCGCATAAATCAGGCGATCTTCTGATCAGTCTTTATGCTTTACGCACGACGATGCCTCGCAGGCACGGCATTTTTCGCGCTGGTCGCGGAATTTTTTGGGGAAATCCTCGCTATCGCCGTACTCGATAAAATCGTAGTAGCGGTCATGAACATCTTTAACTTTCCGCGCATGCTTGATGGGACACCAGAACTGCTCGGTACGGCTCGCAACTTCCCGCGCGTAGGAAAGCACACCATTCCCATACTCGCAGTAAATGCAATTGACCTTCTGGATGATGTTCAGATACTGGAGATATTTTCTGTCCATCACGACATACTCGGAACGCTTCACAAGCGGAATGCGGTATACGCGGAAGCAGATATGCTGGTAAACAGTCATAAAAAGATCCAGCAGCGCAAGCGGGATGATCAGGCTATAGATCACCGGAGACGTGACGATCGCACCGATCTTGGAATCGCCCAGAAACCGCAGCAGCCTGATCCGGAGCAGACGGTGCCGCAGGATAACCTCGCGTTCGAACACGACTCTTCCCCGTTCAAGCCGATAACGGAACCTCTTCCGCCGCCCCTCGACGCCTTTCTCGAATTCATCGTGAAGCTCGTTAATCTTCTCGCGAATTCTAACCGCCAGATTATCCATGGGTGATCCTTGTAAAAAGCAATTCTGACACGATATTAACCAAAGAGCCTTATCCAAAAAAGTTAAAAAGTACGCCGTAATGAATTACGGTAAATATTAGCTACCACATGTCATTTGCCAGCCCGATATGGTACATAGGAACACATGACAAAACCCGTTTTAAAACATCTGGCCGACGAAACCCACGCTCTCGAGGCACAGGGCCTTTATAAATCCGAACGCATCATTGTCTCGCCGCAGCAGGCGGAGATTAAGGTCGTCAGCGGCAAGACCGTTATCAACCTCTGCGCCAACAACTATCTCGGCCTCGCCAACCATCCGGTTCTGATCAAGGCGGCGCATGAGGCGCTGGATAAATACGGTCTGGGCCTCGCCTCGGTGCGCTTTATCTGCGGCACGCAGGACCTGCACAAACAGCTTGAGAAAAAAGTCAGCGACTTTCTTAAAACAGAAGACACAATTTTGTATACGTCCTGTTTCGATGCCAATGGCGGGTTGTTTGAAACGCTGCTGAGTGAGCAGGACGCCGTTATCAGCGATGAACTGAACCACGCCAGCATTATCGACGGCATCCGTCTCTGCAAGGCGCAGCGCTTCCGTTATAAAAATAACAATATGGATGATCTTGAAGCACAGCTGAAACAAACGGCATCAGCGCGTTACAGGCTGGTCGTCACCGATGGTGTGTTCTCGATGGACGGCATTATTGCCAACCTCCCCGCCATCTGCGCTCTCGCTCAAAAGTATAACGCGATGGTGATGGTGGATGATAGTCATGCCGTCGGCTTCACCGGCAAGACCGGCGCCGGCACACCGGAGCACTGGGGTGTGCAGGATAAGATCGATATCGTTACCGGCACGTTTGGCAAAGCGCTGGGCGGCGCCTCCGGCGGGTTTACGTCGGGGCGCAAGGAAATCATCGCTTGGCTGCGCCAGCGTTCACGTCCGTATCTTTTTTCAAATACAATGGCGCCGCCGATCGTCGCCGCTTCCATCGCCGCCATCGATCTCATCAAAACGGAACCGCAGCGCCTCGAAAAACTCCGCGCCAATGCGCAATATTTCCGCAAGGGAATGGCGGAACTTGGTTTTGACCTTGTGCCGGGCGAACACCCGATTGTCCCCGTCATGCTCTACGACGCCCCGCTCGCCAAGAAAATGGCGGATATGCTGTTGGAGGAAGGCCTTTACGTTATCGCCTTCTCCTTCCCCGTCGTGCCCCAGGGCAAGGCCCGTATCCGCACACAAATGTCGGCAGCGCATGAGACGGCGCATCTCGACAAAGCCATCGCCGCATTCGAAAAAGTTGGAAAAAAACTGGGAACCATAAAATGACGATGACAAAAAATAATATATCACTGCATCGTCACCCCCGCCTTGCGCGGGGGTCTGGGAGCGCGTCCGCGCGTCTTATGAGTCAATATGATGGCCAGACGGCCTTCCGGATACCCGCGCAAGGCGGGTATGACAAAAGGAGGAAAGGGATATGAAAGCCCTCTACAAAAAAGAACCGAAACCCGGCATCTGGATGAAGAAGGACGCAACCGTCCCCGATATCGGCCACAACGACGTGCTGATCAAAATTAAGAAAACCGCCATCTGCGGCACCGATATCCATATTTTTAAATGGGATGAGTGGTCGCAGAAACACGTTCCCACCGGACTGATCACCGGCCATGAATATGTGGGTGTCATTGAAAAAATAGGCTCCGAAGTGAAATGCTTCAAGCCCGGCGACCGCGTCTCCGGCGAAGGCCATATCACCTGCGGCTTCTGCCGTAACTGCCGCAGCGGGCTGAAACATCTCTGCATCGAGCAAAAAGGCGTCGGCGTCAATCGTCAGGGCGCTTTCGCGGAATATCTGGCCCTCCCCGCCAAAAACGCGGTTAAAATTCCGGATGGCGTCAGCGACGATTTCGCCGCCATCTTCGATCCTTTCGGCAACGCCGCACATACTGCTCTTTCGTTCGACCTCGTGGGAGAAGACGTGCTGATTACCGGCGCGGGGCCTATCGGCATCATGGCCTCTGCAATCTGCAAGTTTGCGGGAGCCCGTAATATCGTGATCACGGACGTCAATGATTATCGCCTCGGCATCGCCAAAAAGATGGGCGCCACTCGTGCCATCAACGTCGGCAAGGAGACGCTGCGCGAAGTAATGGCTGATCTGAAAATGACGGAGGGCTTCGATGTCGGCCTCGAAATGTCAGGAAACGCCGATGCTTTCCGCCAGATGATCGATGTCATGCGCCCCGCCGGAAAAATCGCCCTGCTCGGCATCCCGCCCGGCGACATGAGCATCGACTGGGGCACGTTCATTTTCAAAGGCCTGACGCTCAAGGGCATCTATGGCCGCGAGATGTTCGAGACATGGCACAAGATGATCGCCATGGTGCAATCCGGCCTCGACCTCAGCCCCATCATCACCCATCACTTCCCCGTCGACGACTTTCAGAAAGGCTTCGACATCATGGCCTCGGGCCAGTCAGGCAAGGTTATTCTGGATTGGGAAAAATAAGGAGCACGCATATGTCCGCTAAAAGGAAACCAGAGATGATTAAAACAATTGAACTCGGCGATACAACGGCGCACCTGCTTAAAAAGCTTGGCGTCGCGCAGAAAGCCCATACATCGGGCGCACATAAAGTTTTCTCTCCGATCGACGGCGCGCAGATCGGGCAGATCCCGCTTGATACCGCCAAAACCCTCGATGCCAAAATCACCCGTGCGCATGAGGCGTTTTTGAAATGGCGGACCGTGCCGGCCCCGCGCCGCGGCGAGCTGATCCGCCTGCTGGGCGAAGTGCTGCGCGAACACAAGGAAGACCTCGGCAAGCTTGTCACCATCGAGTGCGGAAAAATCCTGACCGAAGGCCTCGGCGAAGTGCAGGAGATGATCGATATCTGTGATTTTGCGACAGGCCTCTCCCGCCAGCTCTACGGCCTGACCATCGCCTCCGAGCGCCCGTTGCACAAGATGCAGGAAAACTGGCATCCGCTCGGCGTTGTCGGCGTGATCAGCGCGTTCAACTTTCCCGTCGCCGTCTGGTGCTGGAACTTCGCGCTTGCCGTCGTTTGCGGCGACAGCGTGGTGTGGAAACCGTCTGAGAAAACACCGCTCACCGCCCTCGCCTGCCAGGCTTTGTTTGAAAAAGCGGCGGAACGTTTTGGCGCTACGCCGGAAGGACTTTCGTCGGTCGTTATCGGCGCGCGTGAAATCGGCGAACAACTGGTGGACGACAAACGCATTCCCGTGATCAGCGCGACAGGCTCAACCCGCATGGGCGCTGAAGTCGGCCCGCGCGTGGCAAAACGTTTTGGCAAAGCCATACTCGAACTTGGCGGCAATAATGCGATGGTTCTGGCACCCACTGCCAGCCTCGATCTCGCGCTGATGGCAACGGTTTTCGGCTCGGTCGGCACGGCTGGCCAGCGCTGCACGACACAACGCCGCCTGATCGCGCATAAAGATGTGGCAGATAAATTCGTCATCCGCGTTAAGAAGGCTTACGCCTCCATCAAAATCGGCAGCCCGCTGGAAAAAGAAACGCTGCTCGGGCCGCTGATCGATAAACAGGCCTTCGATGCAATGCAGGATGCCCTGAAAAAAGCAAAAGCGGCTGGCGGCAAAGTCACCGGCGGCGAGCGCGTATTTTCAAAGGAATACCCGAACGCCTACTACGTCACGCCAGCTATCGTGGAAATGCCGAAACAGGCGGATGTCGTGAAGCACGAAACATTCGCGCCCATTCTCTATATCGTGAAATATTCTAAAATAGAGGAAGCTCTGGCACTGCACAACGATGTGCCGCAGGGGCTCTCCTCCTGCATCTTCACCAACGACCTGCGTGAGGCTGAGCTATTTACCTCGGCGGCAGGCAGCGACTGCGGCATCGCCAATGTCAACCTCGGCACTTCAGGTGCGGAGATTGGCGGCGCATTCGGTGGTGAAAAGGAAACAGGCGGCGGGCGCGAATCCGGCTCCGACAGCTGGAAGGCTTACATGCGCCGCTCGACCAATACCGTCAACTTCTCCAGCGTCCTGCCGCTGGCGCAAGGCGTAAAATTTGACCTTGAATAAAAAAATTGCCGCCTTAATTGTAGCCGCCGGAGCGGGTGAACGTTTTGGCGGTGATACGCCGAAGCAATATCTGCCCCTGATGGGCAAGCCTGTCTTGTGCTGGAGCATCGAGGCGTTTAAAAATCATCCGCTGGTTTCAGATATCATGGTCGTTATTCATCCGGATCACGAGAAGGATTTCAAAACCGACGTGAAGCATGTTACAGGCGGAGCAACCCGCCAGCAGTCCGTTCAAAAAGGCCTCGCCGCCCTGCGCGCCGCAAAGCCCGATATCGTCCTGATCCACGACGCCGCCCGCCCGCTGGTTTCGCAGCAGCTTATTACAGATATCTGCAACGCCTCTATTTCTTCCGGCGCGGCGATACCTGCGATTGCGGTGACAGATACCATCAAGCGCAACGGCAAAACAGAAAACCGCGAGGGATTGTATACAGTGCAGACGCCGCAGGCCTTCCGCTTTGACCTGATCGACAAGCTGCATCAGAAATATCAGGATAAATCCCTGACCGATGACGCCGCGCTCTGCGAGGAAGACGGATATCCCGTCACGTTTGTCACGGGACAACCGGACAATATCAAGATCACCCATCCGGCGGACCTTGCCCGCGCCGAGCAATATATTTTTTCCCGCAATGGCGACGTGCGGACGGGTCAGGGCTATGATGTTCACCGTCTTGTCCCCACAGCCGCCGGAAAAAAGCTGATGCTGTGCGGCGTTGAAATCCCGCATAATCATGTGCTGGAAGGGCATTCGGATGCGGATGTCGGACTGCACGCCATTACCGACGCTATTCTGGCGACAATTTCTGCCGGCGATATCGGCCAGCACTTCAGCCCAAGTGACCCGCGCTGGAAGAATGCCGATAGTGCAGTCTTTCTAAAGCATGCGGCAGACCTAGTGATGCAACAGGGCGGGATTATCACGCATGTAGACGTCACGCTCATCTGCGAAGCTCCAAAAGTTGCGCCGCACCGCGCCGCCATGCAGCAGCGCATCACGGAAATCCTGCAGCTGCCCATCACAAGGGTCAGTGTCAAAGCCACAACCACGGAAGGTCTCGGATTTACCGGACGGCGCGAAGGCATCGCCGCGCAATCAATCGTCACCGCGCGACTGCCGTTTACAGTCGCCGCATCCGGACAACAAGCAGAGGAAACCAGGAAATGGGCAAGCTGAAACCCGCCATCGTCACTGTGCCGCCGGGAACGACTTTCTCCGAGCCGAAAGTTATGCTCGCAACATGGTTCGGCTCCGGGCTTATCCGCCCTGCTCCCGGCACAATGGGTACGCTGGCCGCCTTTCCCGTCGGCTACGTTATTGTCATGCTCTCGGGACAGATCGGGCTGGCTGTATGCGCGCTTGCTCTCCTTGTTATCGGCACGCTTGCCGCTGACTACTACGGTAAAAAATCCGGTATAGTCGATGACCAGTCCATCGTTGTCGACGAAGCCGTCGGCCTGTGGATCGCAGCAATACCTGCGGATAAAAGCGTCGGGCTCTGGCTGCTTGCTATTCTTCTGTTCAGGATTTTTGATATCTGGAAGCCGTGGCCGGCATCTTTTTTTGACAACCGCTCCAAAGGCGGACTCGATGTCATGATGGATGATGTCGCCGCCGGAATTTATGCCCTGTTCGGCGTTTCAATATGCGCCCTCTACGCGTCAATCTGAAAGAAAAACAATGCCCCTTTTTTCACCGCAATTGATCTCTCTCTCTGAGTCAGTCATCCGCGCTGCCGCCGCCAAAAAGCTGCAGATCGCGACAGCGGAATCCTGCACGGGCGGGCTGATTTCCGCCTGCCTGACCGAGGTCTCCGGCGCGTCGTCGGTTTTCGACCGCGGATACATCTCCTATTCGTATGATTCAAAAACGGCGTATTTCGGCGTTCCGCAGGAAATCGTCGTAGCCTGCGGCGCCGTCAGCACGGAAGTTGCCCGCGGCATGGCGGAGGGCGCGCTGCGCCATTCCAAAGCGGATATCACCGTCTCTGCCACCGGCATCGCCGGCCCCGGCGGCGGCACACCGGAAAAGCCCGTCGGCCTGGTTTATCTTGGCATCGCCCTCAAAGGAAAAAGCTACGCCCTCAAAAACAACTTCACCGGCGACCGCGCGGAAATTCGGCTGGCAACGGTGGAAAAAGCGCTGATAACCCTGAAAAATGAGATAGATAGCCTTTCATAAATTTTTTACGGGTATCATGTTATATTATTCTATCTTTAAAGGAGAACGCATATGACACAGCACAAAGCTCTTACCACAACCAGCAGCATTACAGAGTCCGACTGGAAATACCCGCAGAAAAAACCCAACAAGAGCGGGCTGCTTCAGGTCGATGAAAATCCGCCGCATAAACTTTACTGGGAGGAGTACGGCAACCCGAAGGGCGAGCCGGTCATGTTCCTGCATGGCGGCCCCGGCGGCGCATGCAGCCCAGAGTATTCGCGCTTTTTTGATCCGGAGCGTTATCGCATTATTCTCTTCGATCAGCGCGGCTGCGGCAAAAGCACGCCGACTGTCGCCTCCGACGGGCCCGATGTCGCGCTTAAAAACAACACAACAGACGATCTGGTTGAAGATATCGTCAAGCTGCGCAAGGAGCTGCATATCGACGGCAAAATGCACGTCTTTGGCGGCAGCTGGGGCAGCACGCTTTCGCTCGCCTATGCGATCAAGCATCCGGATACCGTGCAGTCGCTTGTCCTGCGCGGCATCTTCCTCGGCAATGCGGAAGATCTGGATTTCATGTATCAGGGCAATGCCGCGACTTACGCGAAAGAGCCTTTTAAAATAACCGCGCCCGGCAGCTATATATCGTATCCGGAAGCGTGGAAAAAATTCGTCGAGATCATTCCGCCTGAAAAACGCGGCAACATGGCCAAAGCCTACAAAGAAATTTTCGACATGAAACCCAAGAACGAGGCCGAGAGCAAACTACAGATGAAAGCCGCCGCGGCATGGTCAATCTGGGAGGGCACAATCAGCCACCTGATTCCCGACCCGCAGGAAGCCGAAAGCCATTACGGCGACGATGCTTTCGCCGTTTGCTTCGCGCAGATCGAAGCGCATTACTTCGATAACAACCTGTTCCTGCCGGAACGCTATATTCTTGATAACATCGACAAGCTCAAAGACATTCCGACGCATATCGTGCACGGGCGTTTTGATTATGTCTGTCCGCTGCCACAGGCGGAAGCGCTGTCCGCAGAGCTGACAAAAACCGGCAACCCACCCGCCAGCTTCGTCAAAACAACTGCAGGCCACAGCATGTTAGAACGTGAAAACTGCCTAGCGCTGACGCAGATCATGGAAGATATGCCCCGCATGGCGGGATTTGAGAAAAAGCCGGCCGTACAGAAAAAGAAATCTCATGGCCATAAAGGCATGGGGAGATAATGCGTTAGCGCTTGAATTTATCAACTCTTTTCAGAGCCGTAAATCTCCTCGGCACGGGTTTCAAACGCGCTGATCATTTTCATCAGGGCCTTCTGGAAGAACTGGTCGACCAGGCTTTCGAACAGTTTTGTCTTCAATGAGAAATCAACATAGAAGTCGATCTGACACCGGCTTCCCTTCAGGTCCTTAAACGTCCATTTGTTATGCAGATGGCGCATGGGGCCTTTCAGGTATTCAACCTCGATCTCTTTCGGCCACGTAAAGTGCACGCGGGAAGAAAACTTTTCGCGGAACATCTTGTAGCCGACCAGAACATCCGCCTCCAGATCGTTACTCGACCGGCTGTTGATCCGCGCGCCGATGCACCACGGCAGGAACTCCGGATATTTCTCAATATCCATGACAAGACTGAACATCTGCTCGGCGGTAAAAGGGAGGATGCGTGTTTCGGAATGCGTAGGCATTGCTAGCCGGCTGCCTGCTTCGCTTCACGCGCGGCGCGCAGCTTCTCGAAATCCGCGTCCGCATGATAGGAGGAGCGCGTCAGCGGCGACGCCGACACCATCAGGAAGCCCTTGCCCCGCGCGATCGTCTCATAGGTTTTGAATTCATCCGGCGTCACAAAACGCTCAACCGCCGCGTGTTTCGGCGTCGGCTGCAGGTATTGTCCGATGGTCAGGAAATCCACCTGCGCCGCACGCAGATCATCCATCACCTGCATGATCTCCAGCTTCTCCTCGCCAAGGCCGACCATCAGACCGGACTTAGTGAAAATTGTCGGGTCAACCTTCTTGACGCGGTTCAGCAGCTCGAGCGATGTGAAATAACGCGCGCCCGGACGTATCGTCGGATACAGCTTCGGCACGGTTTCAAGATTGTGATTAAATACATCAGGCCGGGCACGGGCGACAGTCTCGACCGCCTCGCCCTTGTCCTTGAAGTCCGGCGTCAAAATTTCAATCGTCGTGCCGGGAGACAGGCGGCGGATTTCGCTGATGACTTTCACAAACTGCTCGGCACCGCCATCCGCCAGATCATCGCGGTCGACAGATGTGATGACGACATGCTTGAGGCCCAGCTTCTGCACCGCAATCGCCACGCGCGCCGGCTCCATCGGATCTAACTTATCAGGAATACCCGTCGCGACATTGCAGAACGAGCACGCCCGCGTGCAGGTCGCGCCGAGGATCATGAAGGTCGCATGCTTCTGCTTCCAGCACTCGCCGATATTCGGGCAGGCCGCCTCCTCGCACACCGTCGTCAGATTCAAATTCCGCATCAGCTTGCGCGTATCGTGATATTCCGGCGAGGTTGGCGCCTTCACGCGGATCCACTCAGGCTTGCGCTGGATAGGGTTATCCGGCCTGTGCTGCTTCTCCGGATGACGCTGTTCCGGCGTTTTTTTGTCTGGCGCTGCTGTATCTTGTTCCATGCCCCTAACTTAATACGCATCCAGCTTAAAACCACAAATATTTAGCGGATTTTATGCGCCATAAGGCCCTAAATTTGCGTTATGAAAATATTTTTCTTGACGGATGCCCTCAAAATCTATAAATAAACCTGACCAAGGAGAGGTGGCCGAGTGGTTTATGGCTCTAGTCTTGAAATGTATTAGACCGTTCTAATTTATAAGAAACGTGTAACTTTCTCTCTCTTTTATTTTACATAAATCAGTGCGTTTTTAGGCTCAGTTGCACGTGTGCTTTCCAGCTTAGAAATCGCATTATCTGCAACCTTAGTATCTCTTGGCAAATAGCGTCTCAAGATATTTGCCACAGAAGCATCTGTGTGTCCACTGACAGACGCAATCTCAGAATGAGTGCAACCAGCACGCGCGAGTCTCACAATCGCTGTATGACGAAGAGTTCTGAACACGCAATGACTTAAGCCAGCAGCATTAGCAACGCGTCCAAATTGAGAGGAGAATTGATCGCGTGTATATCTATTCGCTTCTTTTGTTGAAACAAACTGTTCAAGAAATCGGAAGATTAGCGGACGAGTGATGTGTTTAACATGTGGATGACCCGCCTTCTTTGACCATGCGTAAATATCTTTAGCACAAAAACCATATAGTTCCTTCGTGCTCTTTGCTAGATTTTTGTATCTGGTCGATTGATAGTAGCGCTCAAGAAGCCAAGGAATTGTTCCTTGGCGATTTATCTGCGGCGCCAAGGGCTCGCCAGTTGTACGTTCTGCTTTAAGACGTTGATTAAGAGTTTCGGCCTGCTTGAACATTTCTACAATATCATCACTGAGGCGCAATGTCGGTGTCCAGCCTTCGGGGCGAACATGTTTCGGAACTCTGAAGTAGAATCTCATGGTTCCATTTTTTCTAGGACGTGGACAGACATACTTAGGGAGGTCTAGTTTCATTGCAGCCCCTTCTCCCATGGATTAGCTGTCTGCTCTGATTGAGGTGTATCAAATCCTAGCGCACCAAGAACTACTGACGTATTCCAGACGTATCCATTTCCGCACCGATCTATCGGCTTTGGAAATGTGCCTTTCTTGACACGCTGAAGAAGCGTGTTTTTGCTAAAGCGTGCTAAATGACAGACCTCATCACTCGTCATACGCAGCCTGAGGTTCTGTAGTTGTTGATTTTGTAAGTCCATAGATGGTCTCTCTTTGTAAAAAGACAGCGGCACCTATTGCGACTGGAGATTGATTTCCAGTCGCTCAGTAGACTTCTGCATTACAAAGAAGAAAAAGTAGTTTCACAAATCGGCGATGACGCTGCCGTGGTTAATAAAAAAATAATAGAATAGTCTAAGTCTACAGTTACCATATTATAATAAATTTGGCAGAAAGTCAAGCCTTTTCCGGTACTTAGATGAACAATAACGCACAATGAAACGCACGAGATTACTCGCCAATATTCTTAGCAATCCCTGCCTTGATTGACTGCGCTATTTCTGTGACGCGCTCAGTTGATCTTTCGTTTTTCATCAAACTGCATGCCATTTCATCAATTGAGCAAACAGCCGTTACAGGAATGTGATGGTCTATCTCATCAAGGATGCGCTCATGAAACTGGACATAGTTCTCATGGTTGGCGAGAACACAGATCAGATCACGGCACATCTTCTTAGCTTCATAGATGGGCGTGCCTGTCTTGATGCCGAAAGCTTTTGCCTCATAACTGGCGGCAATGGCGCAAGTTGAATCTGTCTCCACGGGAATAACTGCAATAGGCTTGCCGCGCAAACGGGGGTTTAGCTGCTGCTCCACGCTTGCGAAATAGCTATTGAAATCCACATAGAGCCAGCGAAGCCCGTCAGGTGCGACCAGAGGATTTATCGGTGTTGCTGTCATGGGAATCAATCTCTATTTGTTCCTATTTTGTTCCAATGAAGAACAAGTGTCAAGTTTGTAAATTTCAGCTTGCAAGTGATTATGTTGATAATGCTGAT
>Ga0206939_10148_pt1 | contig 20297 bp, 12 predicted proteins | sample Alteio_BWOrgHeat_10_FD_152921 | JGI IMG/M metagenome (GOLD analysis project Ga0206939, IMG submission 152921) | Enriched cells from forest soil in Barre Woods Harvard Forest LTER site, Petersham, Massachusetts, United States -... | ecosystem: Environmental > Terrestrial > Soil > Temperate forest >... | reverse complement strand
GGAAACTATATAAAAATCATGCGGCTTCTGTCTGGAAGGTAAATTTGGAATGAGCGATTTTACTTAATACACGTCTCCGCGGTGAAGCGACGCTAGGAAATCATCAACAGGCAAAATGTGGATATCATCAAAATGCAGCCTGCGGTCACCCCGATAGACGCCATAGAGCCCATCGATTTTAACCCGGCCGGAGACGGCTAAATCCCTCATAGCTCTATCCCAGGACCTATCCCATCGCGTGGCCGATTTGACCTCCACGCAAACGACCGCTGGCTTAGCGCTGGATGTTCGTTTTCGGGTTTCAATAATAAAATCAATCTCGGTATTTGACGCCGTATGATAATAGGAAAGAGCTCGGTGTTTTGCGCTCACTTCGTTATAAACACGCAGCTCATGGAATAGGAGAGTCTCAAGCGCAAAGCCTTTCCATGAACCATCGACAGAGTCGGATCCCAAACCTGCCGCCATGCGTGCGACGCCGGGATCAAACCAATAAAATTTTGGATGGATCCGCTCTCTCACTTTGAGTCCCGGCTGCCATGCGGGAAGAAAATGGCCCAGCAGCGTATCCACAAGGATTTCAAAATAGGCGTCCACGCTTACGCGCGGGACCGCCGCTTCGCGAGAGACATTGGATGCATTGACGGTTTGTCCATTTAAAAGTCCAGCGACGCTCAAAAAACGGAGGAACGGCGGAACCTGTCGCACAATTCCCTCGGCCTTAATTTCTTCTTGAATATATGTGTGGACGTAAGATTCCAAGATTTCCGCTTCGTGCCCGGGAGATTGAACGATCATGGGAAGCGTGCCCCATTCCAGCATCCGTTCTAAATGGAATTTTTTTCCGAGTTCGGCCGCAGAGAAACCCTCCATATGACGCAGAATGGCCCGGCCCGCCAGTAAATTGGCCCCGCCGCGTTTAAGTTTTCGGGCAGAAGACCCACAAAGCGCGAAACGCAGCCGGCGTGTTTCCATCAGACGATGGACTTCATCCAAAAGCGCGGGAATTTTCTGAATTTCATCAAGAATAACCCAATCCCCCGCCTTAAGACCGCCCAGATGAGACTCCACCGCGTGGGGATCCCGGGTCAACTCCAGAGCAAGTCGCGTATCGAGCAAGTCGATGCGTCGGGCCTCGGGGAGAACGTCGTGCAGCCAAGTGCTTTTGCCGGTGGCTCGTGGACCAAAAAGAAAGAAAGAGCGGTCGGGGACTTTGAGAAGCCTTGGGATTTGAGGAATCACAGTGAGCTCAATATGCAATATATACCGTAAAAATGCAATGTATTTTTACGGTATGATGTAATGTGAAAAGTGAGAATAAAATCTCTTGACAGGATTTCACAGATACGGTAACAAAAGTCGATGCGTCACATATTGGTACCCATAGGGGGTCGCTTATGAATCGCTGGGGTCTCAGGGCTGCAAGTCTTTTCCTTTCCAGTTTTATGGCCGCGAACAGTTTTGCATTGACCGGAAGCGCCTCCGGCAATGAATCGCTTAGCGCTCGCCTGGAAGGCCAGGCGGGAGTCGGGGTCGCGGGACAAAGTGAAGATCCGGCCTTGGTCTATCTCAACCCAGCAGCGCTCACGAAAATTCCGGACACTCAGGCCAGCATGGGAATGACCCTCTTTAATTCGCATGCCACCTATGAGCCCGACTCGGGCAGCTCTTCGAAACTAAGATCTATCACGGGTGCGGCCCCCAACTTAGCTATGACGCATCGCTTCCTGGACGGTAAATTGGGCATAGGGTTAGCCGCCGAAGCGCCATACGGTTTGGAATCTCATTGGGACGGCAGTAGCGCTCTCGGTTTTCTCGCCACGAATTCCAAACTGCACATGGTTGATATCACGCCCGCCGCTTCTTATCAGATCACGCCCATGGTCTCCGCGGGCGCCGGAGCAGACTACTTCAACGCGTTTGACGCGTCGCTCGAAAAAAATATCAATTCATTTGATGCCAACGGCAGTCTCTTCCTGTCCGATCCGACTGATTTCTCGCAGCCGCCGATCCCTGGTTCTCCAAATGCCGTCTCGAAATTATCCGGAACGGGAGAGGCCTGGGGATTTCATACCGGCGTACTGGTCGAGCCGAATTCTCATCACTCTTTCGGACTCGTCTATCACAGCAAAGTGAACATGCATATCAACGGGACGGCCAGTCTGAGTAATCTCTCTGGGAATATGGCCGCTCTGTTTGGGGGTTCCAGTTATGAAACCGCCGCCTACACAAACTTCGTGGTCCCGCAGAATGTTCAGATGGGGTACGCGTATAAACCCACGGATCAATGGATCCTGGAAGCCGACGCCGCCTGGTACGACTGGTATTCGAACCGGGATCAGAACGTTCGCTTCGCGGAATCAAATCCTGCGCGTTTGGCGGCTCTGTCGGTTGGAAATCCTCAGCCGGTTTTGCGCCGGGATGCATGGAGTCTGGGGACAGGCGCCAATTACAAAGTCAGTGAGAAGCTTCAGCTCCGCAGCGGATTCATTTATGTGCCGTATGCCACGCCGGAATCGACATTTTCGCCATCTATCGTGGATCTTTCTCGCTACGGTTTAGCCCTGGGGACGGGTATTGGGTTGACTCCTTCGGTCGTGCTGGATCTCGCTTACACCGCGGTCTTTTACCACAACCGGCATATTTCGAACGACGTGGGGACCAATACGACGGGCGATCCGGCCTATAATCCGGATGGAACGTTTAAAGCCTTCGCCAACATTTTCGCGGCGAACATCACTTACCGTTTCCGTTAAGCGCCGAGAGAGCGAGATTTATCGGAGTTGGGAGATTTCCTTAACGGCTTTGTCGATAGCGCCGCGGAGGTCCCCCATATCAAAGGGCTTGATGAGAATCGAAGAGACTTGCTCCTGGGCAATCACCGGCAGCTTTTGAAGAAAAGCCTTTTCTTCTCCTAGGGCTAAATCTCCCGTCACGATGATCACGCGCGTGCGCTGGGCTGAAGAGCTGATGCCAATCCGCCGCAGAATTTCTTCCCCCCGAATGTCCGGAAGGCCGAGATCCAGAAGCAGAATATCGATGATGGGTAAATCGGCATGACTGATCGCCTCCCAGCAAGCGGCGCCGTACCGGCACCACGCGGCGCCATACCCAAACGCTCTCAGCTCATGCAGAACGAGCGGAGCGCTCACTTCATCGTCTTCAGCCATAAGAATCTTTATACGCGCGTTGATGGAGGTTCCGGACGGAGGCTCGCCAGGGGCTTTCGGCCGCGAAAGAATCTGATTCAGAGTCGATTCCATTTGTTGGACGGTGAATGGTTTGTCGACGAAAGCCAGGACAATATCTTGTATGGCCTGGGGTAGGAGGCTGCGAAGCGGCATCCACCAGGCTCCCTGAAGCAAGGCCGAAGAAATAATGACCGCCGGCCGCTGCAGCGATGCATCGCGGCCCATGGCCTGTAGAAGATCAAGTCCAGAGCGTCCGGGCATCATGTAATCTAAAATCATGACGTCAATGCGCTCGCGGCCTTGAAGGTACACAGTGGCCTCATCGGCGGTCGCGGCGCGAGACATGTGATGGCCCGAAATTTCCAGATAGTGCGACAGGATAACGCTGGAGGTTTCCTCATCATCCACAATTAATATTTTCGCCATGATGCCGTTCCCCCTACGAAGCCTTTTTCTCTTCAGGCAGGATGTCAAATTCTTTCTGCCTCGCCACCGTCGGAAGATCGACGACCATGGTGGTACCGACGCCCACCGCGCTTTCGACATGAACGCTGCCGTGATGCAGCGCCGTCACTTCTTTCACGACGGAAAGCCCTAACCCTGTTCCATAAGCCATATTCTTGCCGGTGGGCCCCGAGTAAAACGGATCAAATACCCGCGGCATTTCTTCAGGAGGGATGCCCGCGCCCGTATCGGCGACCGTCAATCGCAGATTTTGATCTCCATTCTGAGTCAGCGCCACGTCGATTCGGCCGCCCGAAGGCGTAAATTTCAATGCATTGACGATCAGATTATCGATGACGCGGCGAACGGCCCGTGGGTCTCCAATCGCTTTGGGCAAGGGACCCCAGGATCCTTCGAGGAGAATATTTTTTTGCTTCGCCCGATTCTGGAATGCATTGACGGCGTCTTGAGCCGTTTGAGCGAGATCGTAGGACTCCATCCGCCAGGCACCCTGCATCCGCAGCATCACCAGACGCTCGAGCTCGCGCAAATCGGTTAAACAGTCCTCGATCATCTGCCGCTGATGAATCGCAATGGAAAGCTGCTGCTTCTGCGTCTCATTGATCGGCCCGATCAGCTCGTTATCGATGATGCTGAGGACCATTCCCAAGGCATGAAGCGAGTTGAGCGTGTCATGGGCCAGCTTCGAGAGCATCATGGATTGCTCATAAAGCATGTAAGCCTGCCCGATTGCTCGCTCTGCCTTGAGCCCTAACTCCGTCATCTCTTCCTGATCGGCTTGATGGATCATGGCCGCATTGTCCTTGCGCCCAAAACCGATAAAGCCGATCAGTCGCTTTTCAATAAAGACCGGAAAGGCGGCGGCCAACTGTAATCCTTTAAGCTCGCGCGCGGCCTCAAGGGCTCCAGCCTGCCTGCCCCGGGCGCTGGCCTCCCAGTCTTTGGCGGTTTCCGATTCTTCGGCAATCACCAGTCCGCGAGTCTGGACCAGACAGTTCGTTAAGGCCTGATGAGTGGTCACTGGCGCACGTGTAAATGGCGGTGGGGGGCCATCAGGATCATCCTCTTTCGATTCCGGCGTTTTGGAATCCGAGGCTTGGCGCAAGACATACCGCCCGTCGACCAAATCTAAAAGCCACACCCCTGCCCATTTCAATTGCGCCCGCGCGCTGAGATCATTCACCAGATGCTTTAAAAGGTCCGGGATATTCGTAAAGCGGAAGATATCATCCGCAATTCGCCTAATTTCCACCAGATAGGAATACTTTTCGCGGAACAAATATTGGTCCACCCAAACCTTCACAGACTCCTCGACGTCAGTCAAGACCCGCCGCGTTCCCAGCATCAGGCCGATGGCGGCCAGGACTTGAATCCACCAGCTCGCCTCTAAAGACAGACCTACCAGGCAAGGGAGGCCGACCGAAAGAATCGTTTGTCGCATCGCTCTTAATTGGAGACGCTCTCCGGCTAGCGGCTGCTGAGCGAAGGTCATCATCAACAGAGCAGCGGAGAGGATTTCCAAAGACAAGCCGAACACCGTCTGTAGAACACCCGAATACAATCCAACGTAACAGAGAGCGGCCAGCAATCCCGTGAGCATGCTGCCGAAGGCCGTCCACCGGATCTGAGTGGAAACCCGCATTTTCCAGAAACGCCATCCGATCCAAAGGCTCAGGGCTAAAAATGAAACGAGCCACCACGTTTGCAGCAGTATAAAAGCCGGGCCGGGAACTACCGATAGCCTCATATCGGAAAGAGGAACCATATTTTTCACGACATACGGCGACAAAATTGTAAAAGCCGTCAGCCCGTAAGCGCTCAGGCGCCAAAGCCGGTGGGTCGTCGACCGACGGAGCGTCACCGCGGCCTCTTTCTCATGAAAATAGCGGAGGCGGTAATCCGCCCATGCGATTAACGACCAACATCCCAACACATAAGCGCACCGCGCCAAAAAAGCGGAATATGGATTGTAGGGTGCAAACCAGGCTAGTCCTAGCGCGTTCACCCCGCCCCATAACAACAGCACTCGCGCCAAAGGCCTTGCCATCTCGTTGGATTGGAACTTCATGAGATGGATACCGGCCCCGAAGAAAAGGACTACCGCCAATAAGAGCAGGATCATGGGCGCCTGCTCTGGACCGCCGGCGATAGTTAAGCGAGAAGCGACAAGACGCCCCAGGACTAAAGGCAGCGCTAAACTAAAAACAATCCCCACCCGTATGGCGGCATCTCGAGTCAAGAGCTCAATGTCATAAAGAGTGCGCCGCAGCACCGCATAGCCCAGAAGACCGGCGAACCCAATGAGAAAGAGATCATGCGGCACCAACTCGTACCCCATGACGCCGGCGAGAAAGTGCATGATGCCTCCGACAACGGAGGAGAGAAAAGCGAATGCCACCCACTTCAACCGGTTTTTCATGCGCGGTTCGTTGGCCTTCCGCTGTGCCCACACGATCGCGCTGAACGTATAGAACGATATGAACAAAAAATACAGCGTAAAAAGGGTGAACAGCGGACCCGGTTCCGGGATAAGTCCGCGCTCCGTGACATGAACGACTGCAAAAAAACGCGGGGACCGGAGAACGAGGAGAAAAAAGACCTCCGCGAAAAAACAGATGACTGTCAATGCCGACCATAAGGGTTTCTCCATCGTCGACAGAGCAAACATCAGCAAGAAAAATGGTGTGATGACGGCAATGCTGTAAGCGTTTCGAACCGTGGACAGGCTCGCGTGCGGAAGGATTTCAGTAAACAACCAGACATAGCTGACCCAAATGGACAGGACATACAGCATCGACACCAACACCCAGCCGCGCCGGCCGCCGCGCCACAACACTAACGAGGCGATCGCAAAACAAGATAGCGAATCGGTCAATGATAACGCGCTGTATATCGACATACCCTAGACCAGTGTAGAGGAGAATAGGAGGTGGTGCAACGGTAATTTACGAAATGGCCCTGATAGGGGTTTCTACGAATTGTGCGACAGGTCACTGGTGCTGGCCGGCAGCGTTTCGAATTCTTTTCGCCGGAGGATGGAAGGAATTTCAACCGAGAGCGTAGTGCCGAAGCCAAGAGCGCTCACCACATGCACGGTTCCTTTATGCAGGGCGACCACTTCTTTTACGACGGAGAGTCCCAAGCCTGCCGGACCGGAAATACCGTTAGACGAGGCCGGCTGATAAAAGGGATCGAACACGCGCGATTGGTCTTTTTCTGGGATCCCCGGACCGCCGTCCTTAACCTCAAAAACAAGATTATCCCCTTTTTGATAAAGACGAACTTCAACGCGTCCTTCGGCGGAGGTCACTTTGATGGCATTGATCAGGACATTGTCCACGACTCGGCGTATCGCGCGCGGCTCTCCGATCGCATGAAGCATGGGTCCTACCTGTAGGGAATAAGATACATTTTGCGCCGAGAGTCTCGGCTCAACCTCTTTGACGGCCTCTTCAACCAATTCTTTAAGACCGAAAGGCACCATGGGTAGGGTTCCCTGCATACGCAACACCATCAACCGTTCGAGTTCGCGCAGATCGACTAAACTTTCGCGGATCAGTTCTCGTTGATGAGCCGCCACATTCAATTGCTTTTTTTGGCGGTCGTTGAGAGGTCCCAAATATTCATTGCGAAGAATATCCATATTCATTCCCATCGCTTGAAGATAATTCAAGGTGTCATGGGCGAGCTTTGAAAACATTAACGATTGCTCATAGAGCATGTAAGCTTGGCCGATGGCCCGCTCAGCATTTCGCCCGAATTTATTGAGGGTGGCTCGATCTCCTTCGTGAAAAGGCGATAGATCCTCTTTTTCCCCCAATCCCAAAAAGCCGATCACTTTAGCCCCCAGATAAAGCGGAAAGACGGCGGACAGCTCTATTCGCGCCATCTGCTCTATCGCACGATGTTCCAGAGATTCGGGCTTAAGCTCTTTTTCTTGTTCAAGAGTGCGAAGTTCCGCGACCATTAAAAGTCCATGATCGACTGTAAACATCTGGATCAGTGCGTCGCCGGGTTTAAAAGAAAGCTTAAACAACGCGGCGGCGTCCCCGTGAGCATTTTGTCTCCCAGCCGCATGGCGCAGAAGAAAGCGCGCTTCGGACAAATCATAAAGCCATACTCCCGTCCAGGACAGAGTGGTGCGATGCGCCAAATCTTCCGTCAGCCGCCGGAGCAGGCCGGGTAAATTGGTGAAACGAAAAATATCTTCGCCCAATTGCTGGATTTCATTTAAATAAGAATATTTTTTGCGGAACAGATAATGATCGACCAGAGCTTGGGCAGAATCATGAAATGGCGCGGCAATCCGGGGCATGGCATACGCCATCAGGAAAACGGCCACGAGCTGCCAGGCGACCCCATGGAACAATAAAAAACCGGCCAGACAACAGATTAAGGTCGAGATGAAAAGGATGCCCAATGTCGCCGGTGAGGGATGGCGTTCGGAGCGCGGCTGCCAATGCAAGGTGGCCAAAATTCCCGCGGCGGTTATTAATTCGAGAGAAATATGCCACGGCCATTGAAGAACGCCCAGCCCGAAGCTGGTCACCGACATTAGTGTCAAGGCCCCGGCGCCTAAAGACCCCACGAGAGCCCATGCCGCGGCGCGATGGGATTTACCGAGCAACGCCCAGAACCGGCGCAGCGTCCAAATCGCCGCGATGACATACGTTAGCGTCCACCACAGATGAAACCCGGAATGGAGAGGTCCCGGAATGATCGCGTAAGGCCGGCGCGTCGTATGGTAATACTCCAAACTTTGCAGCACATAAGGACTGAAGGCGGCCAAGAGGAGCCAGCCATAGGAAATCCAGCGCCAGACTTTATAGAGAGAAAATCCGGCTTTTGCTTTTTCTTCGAAAAATGATCGACGGTAATCGATCCAGGACAGCAGAATACAGCCGGTGAGAAGGTATGTCAGGCGCAGCACGGGAACTGTAAAATCGTTCCGCGGCACGGCCCACGTGAAAAACGCCGCATTAAGAATGGAGGCGAAGAGAAAAAGACGGGACAAATATCTCGTCGAAGGTCGGTCGGAGTAACGGACCAAGGCGACGGCAAGCGCATAAAAAGACAGACAGGCCAGCAAGGTGCTGATGGCTTCGAAACGGGAGATGAAGGGTAAATTGTTCACGATGGGAGCAAAAATGCGTCCGATCAGAAGAGGAAAAGCGCTCAGCGCCGCCGTGATAACGGTGCTCACTCCATCTCGAGTCACTAATTCAATTTCATGCAAGCGTCTCCGCAGGACGGCATACCCTAACGTAAGCGCGGAAGCACTGATGAAGAGATCTTGCCCTAAGGAGCGATTGGCAAAAAGAGAACCGAAGTAGAGCGCCGCGCCTATTCCCGCTAAAGCGAAACCTAACATCATCCATTTTCCGCGACTCCGCTGGATCGCCGGCTGATACTCATAATGGCCCGCGAGTTTAGCGGCTGAATAAAGACCTACGCAAAAGAAATAGACGATAAACGCAAAGAACATTGGACCCGGTGCGGAAAAAATTCCCGTCGGCGTTTGATACACGTAGTAAATGAATTGAGGGTGTGTCAGAAGCGCGCTGAACACCACTCCCGAAAGAAGAGTGGTGCAAAAATAAGGCTGCCAAATACGTCGATGCAGCGTGACCAATTCATAGAGCAAGAACCAAGAGGGAATGAACATCATGGGGACGCACAAACATCGCGTCAACAGAAGGGGAGACATGTCCGGCTCAATAAAACTAATCCACGGAAGGGCCATCCAAAGACTGCAGCTAAAAAGTAATAAAGAAAGAACCCAGGATTGCTGACGGCTGCGAATTAATAATAGGACTCCGACAACGCCGCAGCACAAGGCATCAAATAAAGAAGTCAGTACGTAGACCGGCATGAGAGCTGTCCCCGATTACCCCTAAGACGCTTTTTTAAAATCCGGCAGCGGCTCGAGAATGTGATCGAGCATTTCGAGTCCGATAGGATCATGCGCTAAAAGCGTCTGGCCCCCCAGCATCCATTCCTTCGGCAATGTTTCAATATCCCCCCGCAAAAGAACACCCGGGGCATGCTGCAGTCCGTTCGTCTCATCGATGCGCGACACCGTGGTCATATTCAACATGCGCTTGTACACGCGTTCATGCTTGGGGTTTACTTCAATGACGAGGCTGTTGACCCCATGATTTAACGCGATTCGAGTCGCGGCCGAAAACAAGCCGATGACCACATTCCGTGACGACCGGAATTCTTCCTTGACCGCCAGCCGCCACATGACGACTACGACGCGGCCTGCTTGCTGCATGTAATCCATTTCTTTTTTAAACTCCCGGTCCAGCGTAAATCCAAAGGGTCCGGGAACCGTCAGAGAAAGGGTTCCAATCATTTCTCCCTGCTGCCGAGCCACGAGCACGGTGGTCTCTGGAATGACATCGTATTCAGGATAATGCAGCAGAAGTCCGTTCGGTTGGTGCTCTGAATAAGAACTGGAGACATACGCTTCATGCGTTAAACGATATACGTCTTCCATTTCTTTAACGTTGGAAATCGGTTTGATCGTTAACGAATCATCGTTTGGTGTCGCGATGTTTTGATCCATATTCATTTTCAGTTTAATTATCCTTTGTTACGTTTCGATGTCATTTTGTTAATTTTTTGCGACCAGTTAACTGTAGCCGACATTCGCCGGAGATTCAACTTAAATCTTAACAATGTTTTACACGATCATAAAATTTAATATTGACAGATAGTGATGTCGTCGCTAGACTGAACCTATTAAGATTCATCCTGATAAATCAATATGATAAAGATTAAGAACCTCTCTAAAATTTATCCTCTCGGCGCTTTAGGCGTCAGCGCTCTTAAAAATATCAATTTGACGGTAGCGACTTCCCAATTTGTCGCCATCGCGGGAGCTTCCGGAAGCGGCAAGTCCACGCTATTGAATGTGATCGGTTCCGTCGAGCAGCCGACCACCGGAATCGTGCAGATCGATGAGAAAGACATCAGCCGATTATCGAATGATGATGTCGCCCATCTGCGCGCCCGCCGCATCGGGTTTGTGTTTCAAACATTTAATCTTCTTCCCACCTTGACGGCTTACGAAAACGTGGAGTTTCCGATGCATTTAATCCATACGCCGGCCGCTGAACGGCACGATCGTGTGTTGTCTTTGCTAAATCAGGTAGGCCTTGAGCGTTTTTCCCATCATAAGCCGTCGCAACTGAGCGGCGGACAGCGGCAACGCGTGGCGATTGCGCGGGCGCTCGCCAATTCCCCCTCCGTGATTTTGGCCGATGAACCGACGGCAAACGTCGATCGGACCACGGGCATCGAAATTATTCAGCTACTGAAAGCGTTGAATCAAAAAATGGGCGTAACGCTTTTACTCGCCACTCACGATCCTTCCATCATGCAGCAAGCCGGACGAGTTGTGGAACTTTTAGACGGACAGATCGTGAAAGATTCTCAATGATTTTTAAACTGGCCTTGCGCAACATTTTTCGGAACCGCTCGCGCACCGCGATCACACTGCTGGCCATCGGGTCGGGATGCGTCGCCATTCAACTGGCCGGCGGCTTCATCGAGGACACCATCCATCAAGCCTCGGAAAATTTTATTCGCGAGCGCATCGGACACATCCGCATTTATCGGAAAGGTTTTCTTGAAAAAGGGCTTTTGCATCCTTTCGACTATTTGATCGAAGATCCTTTACCATTGATGACTCAAATCAAATCAATAGCGCATGTCCGATACCTGGCCCCACGGTTGGCATTTTCCGGATTGCTCAGTAGCGGAGACACCACGACCGCATGCCTAGCCGAAGGCATTGACCCCGCGGTCGAAACGGAATTGAAAGCGGCCACGCATATGGAAGCCGGAACGTTTCTCGATGGGCAGGACGTTCATATCCTCGTCGGAAAAGGCTTGGCCAAAGCCATGGCCGCCTCTGTCGGCGACGCGGTGGTGCTCGTCACCAACACCCGCCGCGGCGCGCTCAATGCCTCCGATGCGGTCATTCAAGGAACTTTCGGCACCTTGGATAAAGCGTTTGATGATCAAGCGATTCGACTGCCGCTCTCGATGGCGCAAAAGTTGCTGCGCACGGGCGGCGTGCAAACGATTCTCGTCTTTCTGGATCAAACCGGGCGCACGGACGAAGTCACACAAGCCATTGGTGAACTGATTCAAAACCAGCATTTGGATTATGACGTGAAGCCTTGGTACAGTCTTGAAGAAGCCGATTACGTCGTTAAAGCTATCCGCTTCTATCAGCGCATTTTCTTTGTGCTCAAAGGGATTATTTTTATCGTCGTGATGCTCAGCGTCGTCAACACGATGAACATGGCGGTCTTGGAACGCATCGGCGAAATCGGGACCTTGATGGCTTTAGGAACCACACGCCAACAGGTCATGAGGTTATTCGTGCTTGAAGGATTGTTTTTGGGGCTGCTGGGAGGGTTCGCCGGCTGTTTGGTCGGCGTCATTCTCGCTTGTATTATTACGAAGATTGGGATTCCCATGCCCGAAGCTCCGGGTTCGACGGCGACGTGGGTCGCGCATATCGCGATTGTCCCCGGTCTTTTGGCCACCGCTTTTATGTCGGCAATGATCATGGCTCTCGTCTCATCTGTATTTCCCGCCATGAAAGCGGCACAGCTGGAAACGGCGGAAGCATTGAGACATAACCTATGAAAAACATCCGTTCATCTGTCGTCATAGGCATTCTTTTGGCGGCCTGGCCCGCGTCTGTCGCGCGCGCGGAACTGTCGGCCGGGCAAATTCTCACGCGGAGCGATGCAGTGCGCTTGCCCGATGGAGATTTCAAAGTCGAGACGAAGGTCATTTCCACAAAAGCAGGGAAAGAGGATGTGACTACTTATGAAGCGCTCGTGAAAGGACGGGACCGCACGTTAATCAAAACACTGTCTCCCGCGACAGAACGCGGCACGTCGGTCTTAATGGTCGATCATGATCTTTGGGTATTTCTGCCGGACGTCTCTAAACCTATCCGCATTTCGCTTCAGCAACGCCTTGTCGGCGAAGTTTCTAACGGAGATTTGGCGCGGATGAATTTCGACGGAGATTACGCGCCACGATTGGTCGAGAACAAACCCACATTTTATAAGTTGGATCTCATCGCGAAGAGAGAAGACGTGACGTACGGCCGTATCGGCTTGTGGGTCGCCAAAAAAACATTCAGACCGCTGAAGGCCACGTTTTACGCCGCCTCGGGCCGGCTGCTAAAAGTGGGGTCTTATGAAGATTATCGGATGCTGGGCGGCGCAATGCGACCGGGACGGCTCGTTCTCACGAATGCGGTTGAAAAGGACCGCCTGTCGACGATTTATTATTCGGACATGCATGATGAAGGAAGCCTGCCTGAAAAATATTTCACTAAGGATTATCTAAAAAAATTCAAATACTGACCTGAAAGGCCTCGTGCGATCCATTATTGTATGGAGTTTGATCTTGCTCAGCCTCGTCCTGTGGCCGATATCCTCACAAGCCAGCGATGAGAGCGCGCTTTATATGAGAAACGCGCTGCATTATTACCACGTGGGCAATTACCGCCGGTCCAAAGAATTTTTTTTAGCGGTATTGTCCATCGGAACCCCGCGCGAAGTGGAGATCGCTAAACAATACTTAGCGATCCCCGCCTTAACCACCGCCACGAAATCCGGACGCCCACTGCCTCGCTATGTTCCGCCCGCGAAACCGAAGCCTGTGACCGACAGCATTTTAGAAGAACAGGAGCCCGCGCCGGAGCAAACAAACACCCATGTCAAAGAAGACAGCGATCGAATCCCTTTTCACGCTTCAGGAAATCTACGCGAACAAGCGGCCGTTCGCACAAGCGCCCCGTCGCAACTATCCCAATTGCGCACGGTCGGTTATCTCTCCGCCACCGGACAACTGTTGGATGACGTCTCCTATAAAGTCAGCGGGCGCGCCTGGTATGACGGCGTGTACGATTTGACGGACCATTATCCCAGAGCCGTCAAAGACAACCAAAAGACCGACGGCGAACTCCGCGACACGTACGTCGATCTCTCTCACGGCAACTGGGACGCCCGCGTCGGCAAACAGCAAGTGGTCTGGGGTGAAGCGCTGGGTCTTTTTTATGCGGACGTGGTCAACGCCAAAGACCTACGTGAATTTGTGCTTCCCGATTTTGAATTCATTCGTATTCCCGAATGGGGCACGGACCTTGAGTATACGCTGCATAATCTTCATGCGGAACTGGTTTGGTTGCCGGTTCCCAGCATGAATCTTGTGGGTCGGCCGGGTTCTGAATTTGCTTTTCCGGCGCCTGCGCCCCCCGGATTCCAGACGGTGTATGGACCTGAACGCATGCCGGCGCAGACATTGGACAACAGCGAGCTGGGCGGGCGCTTGGCCTACCGCGCCAGCGGCTGGGACCTTGGGCTTTTTCATTTACGCACTTGGGATAAATCTCCGGTTTACGAACGCACATTTTCACCGGACGAGATGACGCTGACCGCCACCCATCCGCGGCTGACGATCGATGGCGCGACCTTCGCCAAAGAAATCGAAGAGATCGTCTTCAAGGGAGAGCTCGTCTATAACACGAACAAATATTTTCAAACCACCGATATCGCTTCCGTAAACGGGCTTGCGTCCAAAAATTATGTGGACTACTTGCTTGGCGCCGATCACACCTTCTGGAAAAATATGAACGCGTCGGTCCAGTGGGCGCAACGCTGGATCCAGCAATATGAGGCCGATCTTTATCAACAGAAGAAAATTCAATCCACCGTCACCGTCTCGGTTCGTCAAACATTTTTGGATGATCATTGGGAACCCGAAGTCCTAGTGATCCAAGACCTCGAATGGGGAGACCGGATGATACGCCCCGGCGTGACGTATAAGATCACTCCGCATTGGCGCTGGAGCGGCGGGATGGATTTTTTCTCCGGAAATCCTGAGGGGCTCTTTGGTGAATTCAGTCACCACAACCGCGGCTATATGGAGGTGCGCTATGACTTCTAAAAACATTGATCAGGCTCTGCAAGAGTGGAAGATCCTTCTAGGCGATACCGACGTGCGGACCGCAGCTGAGCTTGAACCCTACAAGATAAATTGTCTAGGTCTTACCCGCACGATCCTTGCCGCGCTCCGCCCCTCCACGGAATTAGAGGTTGCCAACCTCGTTAAAATTGCCGCTCGGTGGCATATCCCTCTCTATGCCGTCAGCACAGGCCGGAATTGGGGTTACGGAACATCCTTGCCTGTCACAGAAAGCTGTGTTCTTGTCGATCTTTCTCGAATGAACCATATTCTCAGTATGGATGCCGAATTGGGATTAGTCACATTGGAACCGGGGGTTACACAGCAGCAACTATTCGATTATTTGAAGGCGCATAACCTCGATTTTTTTGTTCCCACGGTTGGCGCGGGGCCATCCGTCAGTGTAATGGGGAATGCTTTGGAAAGAGGGTTTGGCATGACGCCTCAGGAAGATCATTTTGGCGCGGCGAGCGCCATTCGAGCGGTTCTGCCAAACGGAGATATCTATCAATCGCATTTGCCCTCCATTGGAGCTGCCACGGCCAATGGGGTATGGACCTGGGGAGTTGGGCCCTATCTCGACGGCCTTTTTTCTCAAGGAAATTTTGGGATAGTGACGTCGATGCAAATCGCTTTGGCGCGCAGACCGGAGCACACGGAAGTTTATATTTTCACTCATCAAAAAGAAACATCGCTGTCAGAATTCATTGATCATTGCCGAGTGATGCTGTCGGGTCTCAAAGGCTCTCTGGGCCCTCTGAAACTCATGAATCGCCGGCAGATTGAAATGACCGCTGGCACCGACGATGTGGGAATGGGCTTCACGCCGGATTATGAATGGATGGGGTTTGGCGTCATTCACACGAGAAAATCGATGGTACGCCCTATCAGGGCTTATGTTCGGAAATCACTCGATGGCTATCTCAAACGAATGCTGTTCATGAACACACGTCGAATTCAATTCCTCAATCACCTATGTCGACTCATCCCCAGATCTTGGGGTCGGCGTTTTCAAACGCAGATCGGACGTTTGGAAGAATTGATGAGCATCATGAATGGCGAGCCACGCGGCCTAGAACTGAAAATGGTCTATCGGTATGTCCCAATGCCTGAGAACAAAGCGTTAGACCCGATTCGAGATGGTGTCGGCTTAATTTGGTATGCGCCCATCATCCCGTTTAAAGCTAGTGTGGTGGTCCCCATGATGTCGATGATGGATGAAACACTTAAAAAGCATGGATTTGAACCGGTCGTGTCATTGACCGTTTTAAACGAAAGCTGCTCGATAGGCGTCATTCCGGTGATTTATAAAAAACCGGAGCAAATGGAGAAAGCACAAGCATGTTTTGAAGAACTTTGTAAACGTGGAACAGAGTTGGGATGTTTTCCGTATCGATTGCCGATCAGTGCGATGGAAGATTTAACGAAGAACTCCAGCTCAACCTATTGGGACATGGTCGATCGGCTCAAATCCGTGATGGATCCCGAAAGAATTTTGTCTCCTGGACGATACGCGCGTCGTCCCAGTTAACGGCTCGGAATATCGCTTATTATTGAATCTGTAGGCTGCGCATGATTTTTTCGCAGTCGACTAAGTAAGGCAGGTATTGTTCGGAGGTCATCTGGCATTGCAGCGCGTAGCCGGCATCGCCGCGAACTAAGAGCAGCGTGCGGAAGCGTTCGTAGTCTCCCCCATATTGCCAGAGCAGGCCGTGGCCGGCAGGATAATCCACATCGCGCGTCGTCGCTTCTTGCACGCCCCATTGACGGGCTACTTGCTTCGCAAAATCCTGCACGCCTGTTTCTTGGGGCAAGTGGAAACGTTGGAGCATGCCGTGAACTTCCGGAACCGGTCCGCTAAAGGCGACGAGCGACTGCGCGCGGGCATTATCCATCTTCCAGCCCTCAGGAACTTCCAAAGAAACGCCGAACGGAACGTTGTTATATTTATGCCCCGAAATAACGCCGCGCTCAGCCGATTCGCCGTGAGGCAGCCGAGCCACCATTGAAAGGTATTTATCGCGGTTGTAATCGAGCGACGGCTGCTTCTGTTCCTGCTCGACGAGCGAAATCCATTTTTGCGCACGCTTCAAACGTTCCTGCGTCGGAGGGTGATCCTGCCAATAAGGGCTGATGTGCTGACCGGCCATTTCTTCCTGTTCGATTTTATCCAGACGCTGAAAAAAGGTAAGCGCAGCTTCCGGGTCATATCCGGCGCGGGCGGCGTAGACGATGCCGTATTGGTCGGCCTGAAGTTCGTTGCCGCGGCCGTAGCCGAGCAAGTACAAGTTACCGTAAATGTTGGCCGCTTGCGCGAGCGCAATCGCGGCCTCGCCAGCCCCAAGGGCCGCGCCGCCGACGACACCCAAAGCGGTCAGCGTACCGAGAAGTCCTGCTTTTTGAAGCATCTCGAGCCCGTGCCACGCGGCAATGTGCGTGATTTCGTGACCGAGCACAATCGACAGTTCCGCTTCATCTTTGATTTCCGCCAGAATGCCGCGCGTAACGAAAACAAATCCGCCGGGAACGGCGAAGGCGTTCAGAATATCCGAGTCGATGATCGTGAAGTCATATTGAAGTTCGGGGCGGTCGGATTGTTTGGCCACGCGCTGGCCGACTTCGTCGAGGTAGATTTGCCAGTCGAGGTCCTTGTAAATACCGTACTCTTTAACAATTTCGTCTTTGGCTTTTTTGCCGATTTCGATTTCCGTCTTTTGCGAGATAAATTTTACTTGGCGTTTTTTAGTGACAAAATTCCGCGCGCAGGCGGAGACTCCTAGGACTGCGATAGTGCAGAATAAAAAGAGAAGCGGAAAACGGCGAGGACGCGTATTAATCTTCGAGGGTAATTTCGATGCCGCCCAAGCGGGCCGCGACGAGGTTGTAGATCCAGGCCATAAGCGCATTGACTAAGGCTCCTAACACACCATACAAAATCGGAGCAAGCACAAAGGTGACTCCGCCTTCCATAAAGTTATGATCTACAAAATCTGAAATCATGAGCGCCAGGCCCACGAGAAGTCCCGCCGCCGCGCCGAGTACGAGAGACATCCGAAACACAGAGGCAACACCGATGACACTAAGTTTTTTCAACGCATCCTCCTCAAGAAAGTGTGCAACTTTCAGTGTACCTTTTTTTATTTAATGATCGCCAACTTGCCTTTCACTTTGTCACCTGCTTCATCTTTGATCAGATAGAGGTAGACTCCCGAACTGACTTTGTCGCCTGAGTCATTGGAGAGATCCCAGCTAAGCGTCCCGCTGGCGGTTCCGAGATCTCTGGCTAGGTGGCCGGAGGCCGTGAATATTTTGACATGAGCGCCAGCCGGAAGATTCGCAAACGTGATTATTTTCCCCGCATGCTTATCGATGCGCCAGGGATTGGGATACACTTTTACAGCGCTCAAGTCCGCCTCGACCAGAGTTACGGTCGCCGAGGCCCAATTCGATACTTGGGTTCCGTTTTTAGACTGAACCTTGATGATATAGATCCCCGGAGTCAGATTAAATTGAGACAACGGTAAATGAGGTGCCGGCGTGGATGGGCTGGCTACCACCGCCGTTCCCGTCACAGTACTTCTGGCCGCTGGCGCAGAAACTCCCGCAGGACCCCTTACCGAATCAATTTCCCAATTAAATCCAGTGACGACCGCGATGTAAGAAATGCCTAAATCCGCTGCCACGGAAAAAGTCTGATTGTTGAGACCGCTTAGATCCGGGTCCGGAAGTACGCTGGGTGGGGCGATCGTGTTGCCGGTCACCAAAACAAACGCTGTGTCTGTTTTTCCACCAGATAAGGCAATGACCGAAAAGGGTCCGCCCGCGGTCACTCCCGCCGTGAAGAGGCCGGCATTATTGATCGCGCCGCCGCCGGAGACGCTCCAGCTCACGTTCGTGGGCGGCATCGATTGTTCGAACTGATCGAAAGGTGTGGCGGTGAAGGTTTGGGTCCCACCCGTTGGAACAAAGACGAATGAAGGCAGAATCGACAACCTCGACAATGTCGAATTCACGGTGACGCTGACGACATTGGACGTCGACGTCAAACCAGACGCATCCCGCAGAGTGACCTGAAGGTGATAAACACCGGCCTGTGAGAATATCGCCTGCGTATTTTTTGCGGCGTTCGTGCCATTCACGGTGTAATTCACAATCGCCGGCGGATTTCCGGTCGTCGACCACGTGTATGTTAAATTGGACTCTCCGCCGTCATCACTCCCGAGGACACTAAGGGATGCCGTTTTATCCGTGACCGGGTCGGGCGTCGCCGCCGCGGCATTGATAATAGTTGGTGGATTATTCGATATCGCCGTTGCGGTCACGGTCACTTGCGCCGTGCCTGATATTCCATTGGAAGTCGTTGCCGTCACCGTGAAGGGTCCACCCGCCGAAGCACCTGCCGTGAAAAGTCCTGAGTTGTTGATGGTGCCCCCACTCCCCGTCACTGACCACGTAAACGTAGGCTGAGGCGACAGGGCCTGACTAAATTGATCGAAGGCGTTTGCACTAAACGATTGCGTTCCGTTGAGAGAGACATTCGGGTTAGGCGGCGTCACGGTGATGGTGCTGAGTGTTGAATTTACCGTCACGTTTACAGTAGATGTGACCGTCAGGTTGCCCGCATCTCTGATTGTCACTTGGAAACTATAGTTTCCCGCTTTTGTGAAGGGTACCGTTATGTGTTTAGCGGCGTTCGTCCCATTCACCGGCGAAGGGAAAACGACTCCGGCGGGCGGCGTGCCTATCGTGGCCCAGGTATACGTCAGATTGGATTCTCCTCCATCATCGGCACCTAAAACAGACAAATCGGCGGTGGTCCCCGTCACGGGATTTTGATTCACAGCGGCACCAGTCAACACCGTTGGTGGATTGTTCACGGGAGGCGGTGTGCCGTTTTGCACCACTAGGGAGTTCACCGCATTGGTCAGCGCGCAATAATTGTGGTTAGCCGTCGGAACTAAGCCGCAGCTATTCGTAAATGTGCCCGCCACAGACCCCGCCGTGCAATTATAATGCGCCGCCGTCCCCGTAAATCCGGTAAAGCCGGTACAACTTCCGCTGCCCGTCTGAGGACGGATTCCATCCGTCAGTACGCCAAAGTCGCAGGCCATGGCATAGGCGCCCCCTGGCACGACAGAAGCGGGCGGGACAGGAGACACCGATCCTGAGACAAACGGCGCCGCTGTACAATTGGGCGGCGGAGGAGACGATGCCGTCACGGTCAGGGTCGCAGGACTGCTCGTGGTAGAGTCGGCGCTGTTGGTCACGATGACGCGATATTGGGTTCCGCTTTGGCTTACCTGCGCATTGCTAATCGTTAATGTTGCGGTGTTCACGCCGCTATCGGAGGTGGAGGTGTCATTGGTCCATACGCCATTCAATAAAACCTGCCATTGATAGGTAAATCCGGACGCGTCCTGTGCCGTTACATTCAAGCTCGGAGACGCCACAGACGATCCTAACGCGACGGATCCGCTCGCGCCTGCCACGGTTCCTGTGAGAGTAAGAATCGTCGGGCTATCCGACGCATTGCTCACCACTTGGAATGTGGCGGTCTTGGTTCCCGGGCTCGACGAGGAGGGATGGAAGGTGACATCCACGAAGAAACCGGAAACGGATTGATAGACAAAACCGGGG